>Ga0105090_10001738_pt1 | contig 11873 bp, 13 predicted proteins | sample PPLLak3March2015_FD_79110 | JGI IMG/M metagenome (GOLD analysis project Ga0105090, IMG submission 79110) | Freshwater sediment microbial communities from Prairie Pothole Lake near Jamestown, North Dakota, USA - PPLs Lake P7 Core (1) Depth... | ecosystem: Environmental > Aquatic > Freshwater >... | reverse complement strand
CGGATGAACCCGCTGCGCAAGTGCAGATCCCGCTGCGGGAATGGAATCTCGATGCCGCGCTCCCGCAGCTGGGTCTCCAGTTCCCAGAGGATCTCGGCGCGCACCCGGGCCGGCCGGCGCACGCCGGCCTGGCTCACCCAGACCAGCAACTCGAACAGCAGCGCATTGTCGCCGAAATCGACCAGCCACACATCGGGTTGGCGCGACGGCATGTGTTTCACGACGAGGTCGACTTTCGCGGCCGCCGCCAGCGCGGCTTCCCTGACTTTCTGCTTGTCGGATCCGTAAGCGACCCCGAAGCCGATGCGGAACCGCGCCATCGGCTCCCGCAGGGTCCAGTTGGTCAGCTGGGTGGTCATGAAGTGCGAGTTGGGCACCACCATGTCGATGTTGTCGTTGGTCCGGATCAGGGTGCTGCGGGTGTTGATTTCCTTGACGATGCCCCGCAGCCCGGTCTCCAGCTCGATGTAGTCGCCGACCCGCAGCGAGCCCTCGAAGAGCAGGATCAGCCCGGACACGAAATTGTTCACGATGGACTGCAGGCCGAAGCCGATGCCGACCGACAGGGCGCCGGCGATCAGCGCGAAGTTGCGGAAATCGAGGCCGATCGAACTGAAGGCCGCGAATATCGCGATCAGGATGATGAGGTAGTGCAGCAGCCTGCCCAAGGTGTAGACCGCTGGGCTGCCGGCGAACTGCCGGCGATCCTTGAGCCGCTCCAGCAGGTGCCGGATGAACCAGGACAGGGCAAGGCCCAGCACCAGGATGACCAGCATCTTCAGGATACTGCCGAGCGTGACCGGCGTCTCGCCGACGTGGAACAGGGTGAAGTGCAGGTAGCCGGCCAGCAGGCTGCGGGCCTCGCCCACGACGATGGAGAGCCAGGCCTGGATGCTGCGCAGTCCGTGCTCCATCCCCACCTGCGCGGCGGTGAGCGCTTCCCGCAGCAGCCCGAGGTCGTCGATCGCATCGTTGATCTCGTCGATCAGCGCAATCGTTTCCTGGGCGGCCGCGTGCGCCAGTTCGACGTTCTTGACCGAGGTCGGGTCGGTGCCGGGCGCCGGGCTCAGGATCGTGGTCTGGCTGGCGGCCGTCCAGACTTCGACCTGGCGGGCGGTCTCTTTGACCAGGGCGTCGCGCTGTTCCATCGCCTGCCGCGCGTCGAAATCGAATTCGGCGGTCCCCGAGCGCAGGCGCAACCAGCTGGTCAACGCCTCCAGCCGCGCCTCGCGCAGGCCGGCCAGCGCCAGCTGGGCCGAGGTCCGGGTCATCTGCTGCTTGCGCAGCAAGCCCAGGCCCCGTCCGGACTCCGCCGAGGAAACCACCGCCAACAGCTGGCTCTGCACATCGGCCAGTTTTTCGGTCAACTCCGCGACCAGCGCTTGCGCCGCCACTGCCGCCGCGTCCAGCTCGGCCCAGTCGACCGGGCCGACCGTGAGATGGCCGAGCGCAAACTGCAGTTGCTCGTCCATGCGCTGGTACTGGTTTTCCAGCGCGGCGAGCCGCCCCTCGAGGTTGCGCGCCTGGGTCGTGGCGGCCTCGTATTCGAGCCGCACGGCCACGCGCTGCAGCCCCAGCAGAATGCGCTCGGGCGCGCTTTCATCCGTCGCGGCGTACTTGGACAGCAAGCTGTCCAGGCGCCGCTGCAGCAGCGCCGCCTGGCTTTCCAGTTCGTCCAGCCGCAGCCGCGGCACCCGCTGGCGCTTCTTGAGATCGCGCCACTGGGCGCGCAGCTCGAGCAACTCGTCCAGGGTGTAGGTCGCGCGGGTCGCGACCGGCTCGAACGCCTCGGGCTCGGGGATACGCCGGGCGGCCGTCAGCAGGTCGAATTGCCCGCGCAGGTTGTGCAGCTGCTTGTTGGCGGCCAGCAGGTCCGCCCCGTCGAGGCCGGCGACCTCCTGCGCGGCGGCCGTGGTGAACGCCTCCAATCGCTGCTCGAGAGCCTGTTGCGACGGTGTGTCGAACTGCTCCCACCAATCGACCGGCAAATCGACCAGCCGGGGCGCCTGCCAGGGGGCTTCCGCCGCGGCCGCGGCATCCGGGCCGGTTTGCGCGTTGACCGGCTGCAGGAGCAGGCAGAGCAGCGTGAACAACCCCAGGCGGATAATTGGAGTCAGAGCAAGAATTCCAGGATGGCGCATCGGGTCAGTGGCTAATGCCGCGCAATCGCGGCTCAAGCACAGGCTGCGAAGCAGGAGCGGTTTTCGGCGCAGCCGAAAGAGGTGCCTGCTGAGCGCCGTCGCGCGTCGCTCTCACCGGATCAGGCGCAGCCCTGAAAACCGTCCGCCGTCATCTTGGCTTCGTAGGGACCGGCCACGGCGCTGCCCGGGACCAGGGTCGCCTTGACGCTGGCCCAGTCCTCCGGTTTCAGCTGCACCATCCAGGCGGCGTAGGGGTCCGCGTTGGCCATGCTGGGATTGGCCACCAGCGCTTCATTGACGGCCACCACCTCGCCGCCGGCAGCCGATTTGGCCGGCCCGACCCACTTGCCGGATTCGACCGTCGCGCAGGAGCGGCCGGCCTGCACGGCGCGGCCGACTTTTTTCGGGGTAAACGCCACCAGCTGCCCGGCCATCGCAGTGGCGATGGTGGTCATGCCGAGCCGGACGGTGCCGTCACCGACCTCGGTAAACCAGGTGTGGTTCTCCACGTCGTAGAGCAGATCGTCCGGCAAATTGCATCCGCGAACCGTTGGCATAGTAAGGATCTCCTTGGCAAAGGGGTCAGAGTAAATTTTCCCGGGTCATTATCCGCTGACTGATGGCAGTCAGAGAAAATTTACTCTGACCCCGCCGCTCCGCCAGCGTCAACCCCCGTGCGCAGCGGGCGTGACGAGCAGCAGAACTCCCCGAGCGCTTCCGTTTCCAGCTTGCCGCTGATGAACAGGAACAGGTGATTGGCCACCAGCGCCATCATCCGCGCCTGTTTGCTGCGCCCGTCCTGCTCGCCTTCACTTGCGGGCTGCAGCGTCAGCAGATTGTAGTGCCAGGCGAGTTCCCGGCAGGTCTCGCGGCAGGCGTTGAAGCTCGGATCGCCGTCCGCGCCCTGGCGATGCAGCGCCAGCAGGCGGAAGCCCTCGCGCTCGCCGTGCGTCGGCTCCAGGCCCTTCGCCAGCACCCAGTGCCGCAGCACGTCTTCGCCGAGGGCCAGCAGTTCCGGGGCGTCCGCCGGCGTCGCGGGCGCCGCGACCAGGACCTGCAGGCGCTGCCCGATTTCGCCCAGCGGGCGCAGGGCTGCCGCCGTCACGCCAGTCCCTTTTCCTTCACGAAGGCGAAGGAATCGGAAACGTTCTCGTGCAGTCCGACCGCCTTCGGCTTCAGGCCCAGCGCCAGGCCCAGCAACTGCGTGAAGTAGATGATCTTCACGTGCGTCTTCAGACCCAGCGTGCTTTCCGCGCGGATCTGGTGCATTTCCAGGCCGCTGTGGCAGGTCGGGCATTCGGTGGCGATGACTTCGGCGCCGGCCGCCTCGGCCGCCTGCAGGATGTTGGCCACCAGGCGGGTCGAGGTATCGCTGTCCGACAGCGTGTGGGCGCCGCCGCAGCAGGCGGTCTTCAGCGGGAAGTCGACGTTCTCGGCGCCCGCGGCCTCCAGCAGGTCGTCCATGAAATGCGGCTTGGAGGTCGATTCGCTGCCCGGGCCCTGGTCCTTTTCCGGGAAAATGTGGCGCGGGCGCGTATACATGCAACCGTAATAGTTGGCGATCCTGATGCCCTGGAGCGAGTTTTTGACGCGCTCGCGCAAGCCGTCCTCGCCGATGGCCTCCTTGATCCAGTCCAGCGCGTGGATGGTCTCGACCTGCCCGACCTGGTAGGTCGCGTGGCCGGCTTTCTGCGACAGGCGCTCCACCACCTCGCGCGATTTTTCGTCGCTGGACAGTTCGTACTCGGCCTTCTTGAGGTTGTGGTAGCAGCCGTTGCAGGGCGCCATCACCGTGTCCATCTTCATCTTGTTGGCGGCGATGGACATGACGCGCGACGACAGGTAGGTCTGCAGCTTCGGATCGATGTTCTTCACCTCCATCGCGCCGCAGCAGTTCCAGTTCTCCACTTCCTTCAACTTCAGGCCCAGCGCTTTCCCAAGCGCCTTGGTGGAACGGTTGTAGGCGTGGCCCGTGCCCTCCAGCGCACAGCCGGGGTAATAGGCGACTTCGGCGTATTTCTGCTTCCCGGATTTCGGCTGCTTGTCGGACATGATCATATTTCCTTGGCGGCCTGGACCAGATCATCCAGTCGTGGTGAGGCATCCAGTCCTGGCGAGGCGTCCAGCCCGAGGGCTTTGCGGTGGTGGGCCTGCCGCTCATCGACGTACTCGCGGATGGCGGCTCGCGCGTCACCCCAGCCGCTGGTCCGCGGTTTGATCAGGCTGGCCAGGCCCATGCGCGTCATCAGGCCGAGCGGCAGATTGCGCAGCATCCGCCTCGCCATCTCGACCAGCCACGGCTGCAGCAGCGCCTGGCCGCTGCGCTTGAAGAAGCGCATGATCACGCGCCCGTCTTCGATTTTCCCGGTCTGGAACACCTGCTCGCTGAACACCTCGTCGAAGATCATCGAGCGCGACTTCGGCGTGTGCCCTTTCAGCTCCAGCCAGTGCGCGGTGGCCTTCATCACGCCTTCCGGCACGACGTCGCGCGGGCAGACATGCGTGCACTTGTGACAGGACACGCACTGCCAGATGATGTCCTTGTCCCGCAGCAGCTCCGCTTCCATGCCGGTGCGGATCAGGTAGATCCAGTAGCGCGGGTTGAAATCCGGGTTGAGCGCGTTGACGGTGCAGGAATTCGTGCAGGAACCGCATTGCCAGCAGCGATGGATGAACTCGCCCCCCGGCAGGGCCGCGATCTCCTCCTCGAGCGCCTCGTTGTAATCGGTGACCACGCGGCTGCCGATGAAGGTGCTCCAGTGGCCGGAGACGTCGATGCCCTCGATCTCGAGGTGCTCGTGCACGGCCAGGTTCTCGGGGCGGATCAGTGATTTTTCATGAATGGGCATGGGTCAATCCAGCAGATTGCTGTCCTCGATGACGAAGGCCTCGCCGGTGATCGCCTTGAGCCGGGTGCGCCCCCACCGTTCGCCCGCGCCGGCGCGCACGCCGTCCAGGCCCAGCAGCCGCCGCACGTGCTGCATCGGATCGCCCGGCGCCGAGAAATCCGCCCGCAGGTAGACGCCGCCCTGGGCGGCGATGTAGTCGGCGTAAACCTTGGCGCACAGCAGATCCACGTACCAGATGATGTCGCGGAACACGCCGTTGTCGGCCAGGTACTGGCTGAGCTCCTGGCGCAGGACCAGGAAGGTGGGGTAGCCGTCCGGCACGCCGAGCGTGACGTGGTCGACGTCGTCGCCGAACCAGATCTCCCGGATCACGCCGGTATTGGCCTTGCGGTCCCACACCCAGCGGCACATCAGCGGGTAACGCTCCGGGTCCGCGTTGTGCAGCACCTCGGCGGCGAGGTCGCGCACCCAGCGGTGCGCGCGGTCCTGCGGGAACCGGGCGCAGAACGCCGCCAGGCGGGCGTCGGTCGTGGTGGTGTCACGCGCCCCGTCGAGCAGGTCTGCCAGGGCCGCGACCATCCCGGCGTAGCCCGGCTGCTCGAGGTACGGCCCGACGCGGCGGCGCACGCTGGCCATGAACGCACACAGGGACTTGAAGCTGTCGAGCGGCAAGTCGCCGGCGTCGGCGCTTTTATCGACCAGGCCTTCGAGGGCCTGCTGGAACATGCGGCTCTTCAGCTTGAGCGCGTCGATCCACTGCTCGATCCCGCCCTGCGTTTCCGTCCCGGCCACCAGCGTTGCAAACGCCTGCGCCAGGATCGGACCGCTGAGCTCCAGCCGCGGCAATTCCATCGGCACGGCCGGCGGGCCGGCGTCCGGCGCGGTAGCCCGGGGTCGCGGGATGCGGGTCAACGAGGCCACCAAGGCGCCCTAGCCGACCAGCCTGGCGGCCAGCTGCCGTTGTTCCAGCGCGGCCATCGCGGCGGCCTTGCCCTGGGCGATCGAATCGTCGATGGTTTCCGGGCCGGTGGCCGCGCCGGCGACGAACACACCGGGCTTGTTGGTCAGGCCCGAGGCCGCATAACTGTTGCCCTTGCCGATGTAGCCGTGCGGCTCGAGGTCCACACCGAAGACCGCCGAAATGCTCTTGTTGTCGACGTTCGGATCCATGCCGATGGCGTGGATCACCATGTCGAAGGGAATCGTGATCGGCCGCTTGACCAGCGTGTCCTCGCCCTTGACGATCAGCTTTTCGCCGTTGGAGGTCACCTCGGCGATGCGTGCCTTGATGTATTTGACCTTGAACTCCTCCTGGCTCTTCCAGTAGTACTTGGTCTCGTAGAGGCCGAAGGTGCGGATGTCCATGTAGTAGATGTAGACGTGGCAGTCGGGCAGCTCCTCGCGGATCTCCATCGCCATATTGGCCGACACCGTGCAGCAGATCTTCGAGCACCATTCGCGGCCGATTTGGCGGTCGCGCGACCCGACGCACAGCAGGATGGCCACGCGCTGCGGCTTGCGGCCGTCGGACGGGCAGCGCACGCCTTTGCCGGAGGAGATCATCTGCTCGACCTGCGAGGTGGTCACCACGTCGGGATAGGTGCCGAAACCCCACTCGGGCTTGTTGGCCGAGTCGAAGTGGGTGAAGCCGGTGCACAGGATCGCCGCCGACACTTCCACCGAATCGCCGCTGGACAGCGCCGCCGTGAAGTTGCCGACCTGGCCCTGGAACGAGGTCACCGTGGCGCCGGTCCTGACCGCCACCAGTTCGTGATTCGCCGCGCGGTCGACCATGCCGCCGATGGCGTCCCTGGCCCACTCGCCGGAGGGCACCAGCTTGGCGTAGCCCTCCAGGATGGGCGCGCCGCCGAGACGGTCCTCCTTTTCCACCAGGATGCAGGGCTGGCCAAAGGTAGCCAGGGAATGCGCCGCGGCCAGCCCGGCCGGTCCGCCGCCAACGATCAGGATGGGTTTCGTCATGGTGTTTGGTCGCTTGCCAGTTGTTTGACGGGTTTGAACCCGGGGCCCGACGTAATCGCCAGGCGCGGGTCGTACAGGCTTTCGAACTTGCCGGCCTCGACTTCCTTGAGGTAGCCCTCGAACTCGACTTTCTTGGCCTGCCAGTCGATGCCCATCTTTTCCATCAGCGTCTCGGTGGCCGAGGCGTGCCAGTGCGACTGCACGATCTTGTAGGGGTGGGCGCCGCAGGCCAGCGCCGCGAACTGAATATCGGCCAGCACCGGCAGGCTGTAGTCCTTGCCGGCGGCCTTGCCGATCCACTGGTTCTTGTCGAGCGTGGTGATGCAGCCGGTGTCGTGACCAATCATCACGTCGGCGTTCGCCTCCTCCACGGCGACCTTGATCTTGCGGTCGATGGCGAAGGAGCGCGTGAACTCGCGCTCCGAGATGATGTGGCGGAAACCAAAGCCGCAGCAGTCGTACCAGGTGGAGTAATCGATCACCTGCGCGCCCAGCGCCTCCATGATGCCGGTCGACACCGCGACGCGGTTGCCGCCGAGGATGTTGTCGTCGTAGATCGCGTCCTGCGGCACCATCTTGTAGACGTGGCAGGCGGGATGGATGGTAGCGCGGATGTTGCTGACGTCGATGGTCTGGCGCTCGGCGATGTCGGCCCGCATCATGTGCACCCATTCGGAGTAGTGCACGATTTCTTCGGGGATGAGCAGCTTGCCATCCACCAGGCGGCCGAGCTTGGCAAGGATCCTCTTGACCTGTTCGCGCAGTTCGGCGGAATGCACCAGGTAGGCGCGCACCTCCTTGTAGTTGCCGAACGAGGTGCCGCAGTGCACCAGCGGGTAATAGTGGCCGGCGGGCAGACCCTGGGCTTTGGCCGAGATGTAGGCCTGGTGGAAATTGCGCAGGAACACCGCGGCCAGGCTGACGATGTTGCCAATGCCGGAGCCGTGGTAGTTCCAGGCCGTGCAGGAGGTCTGATCGGTTTCGTCGAGGTAGCGGATGCCCATCTCGTTCATCAGCCACAGCAGCGAAGTCGGGTAGCCCGGGATGTTGCCGCACTGGCCGCAGGACTTGTGGTGCCAGAGCTGCTGCGTCGGCACCTTCTTGTCCCAGCCGTAGATGGTCTTGGCGATGCGCGGCGCGTGCTGCTCGGTGATGCGATGCACGACGATTTCGCCGTCTTTCTCCAGCTCCCACATCGCGTCGCGGACGTCCTCCACGCGGTCCTTGTCGACCTCCATCGAGCGCTTGTCGTTCCGCTGTTCCACCCAGGCGGTGGCGGTGCGCGCGTCCTGCGGGCTCAGGTTGGCGTCGCGCCACTCGGGGCCGTGGCCGGTGAAGCGTTCGCCGGTTTTGTCGGTGGGGTTGGTCATCTAATGCCCTCCAGGCCTGGTAATTCCCGAACAAGGTTCGGTCCTACAGCACGACGGCCGCCCCGTAGGACCGAACCTTGTTCGGGACCGCATCGCCTCAATCATCGTCCTCGTCTTCCTGCGAGTCCTTCCAGTCCGCCAGGTCCTCGCGCTTCTCGTCCATGATGTCCAGGATCACGTCGTACAGGTTTTCGTCGATCGTCTCGAGCTGGGTGAGCACGCCGGACTCCTCCCAGATCGTGTACAACTCCACCGAGGTCGTGAGGTTGACCTCCCAGGCCGTTTCGGTGGTGTTCAGCGTCGGCATCGGGATGGCCTTGCGCAGCACCTTGAGCGGCGCCTTGACCTTGGAGATGTTCGGGCCCCAGTCCGGGAAACCCTCGGCGTTGATCATGTCGGGCGACAGCTGGTTGCCGGTGGAGATCAGCTTCAGCATCACGCGGCTGAACGGCCGCAGCACGTTCTTGGCCGACTCCATGCCGTGCTTGATGGCCGCCTCGCGCATCAGCATCACCAGCCCGCCCGGTGAATTGTTGAAGGGGCAGCGCGCGGCGCAGGTATAGCACTGGGCGCAGGCCCAGATCTTCTCCTGCATCGCGTCGTAGATGCCTTCGAGATTCTCGGTCCACAGCAGCTGGACGATTTCGCGCGGGCTGAAATCGTAGTAGTGGGCGGCCGGGCAGGTCGCCGTGCAGATGCCGCAGTTCAGGCAGCCGTTGAGTTCGTGATCGAAACGGATGTCCTTCTGGATGTCCTGGAAAATCTCCTCGAGCTTCGCGCGGCTGACCGCGGGGCTGTCGGACACCGGGTCGCCGATGAATTCCTGGATGCGGGTGGTGTGGGCGTGCGCCATGTCTTTTGCAGATGCTCCGTCAATAGGTCAAAACCCTGCAGTCCTCCTCCATCACCTGTTCGATCAGGTGCGCGCCGCCGACGATGCCCTCGCATTCGGGGATCAGGTCGTCGGTGGTCATGTCGAACAGGTCCAGGTTCGGCGAGCAACAATAGAACTTGGCGCCGGCCTCGTGCGCGTCCTTGATGAAATCATAGACCGATTTCGTGGATCCTTCCTTGACGAACAGTTTTTCCGCCACGCCTTTCTTCATCAGGCGACCGGAAGTCGCGGTGCAGATCACGTCGACCTCGTATTCCATCGCCGCGGCCACCGTGGCCTGGAAGATGGGGGCGCCGAGTTCCTCGCCGTTGCGCGTGTCGGTATTCGCCATGACGATGATGAGTTTACCTGCCATTGCTGCCTCTACTCGTTCGAAGGGTGGATTTTCAATATTACGTTACCCTAATGTAATTGTGCAATATTAGATTCTGCTTAAATAGCTCGCGGCCCAGCCCGATCTGCACCCCGTCACCCTTTCTTGTACAGCCCGGCATGATTGGCGCCGAGAAAGCAGGCGTCGATCAGGTACTGCGGCGCCGTGGGCAGGGACTTCAGGCGCTTGCGGCTGACGATCGGGTAGTGGATCGTCGCGTCCAGGTCGGCGCCGATGTACGCCACGTCCGGTTCGGAGAGGTACTTGCGCCCATACTTGCGCAAGGAGAACGGCCGCGAATACTCGTGCAGGCTCATTTCCCCGTCGGTGTTGAAATAGACCGCGAAATAGGACAGCGCCAGCTCCCGGATGGAGCGGTAGACGGGCGCCCTGAAGCGCAAGGAGGTCGTGTTCGACTTGGCCACCGCGCCCCACAGCCCCTGTTCCTTGTACACGGCGATGACGTGGTCGTCGTCGTGGATGGCGCGCAGGTCGACCAGCAGGGGCGGATGGCCGATGGAGTCCAGCGCCGCCGCCGCGAACACCGCGCCGTCCATGCAGTGCGCGATCCGCTCGCGCGTGACGTCATAGGGACAGAGCGTGCGGTCGGTGATGTTGTAGGCGAGACCATCCAGGTAGTCCTGGATGCTCTTGGGGTCGGTGAATTTCGGCAGCATGGGCTTCCCGCCACGGGTGTCGTTCGACCATGGTGGCATCCGCGGGCGGCCGTTGGCAAATGGGGCCCCAAGCCCTGATCCTCGATCTTCGAACGCGCGCCGGCGGATGGGCGCAGGTAGCTTACCGAAGCGCCTGGGCGTGGTTTTCGGTCCGCAGCGCCAGGACCAGGCCAACGATCATCGCGGCGACCAGCGCGAGGTTGATGAAAAGGCCGGGCGGAGTCCCGGTCTTCGCGATGGGCATGTAGTAGAGGATCAGTTTCCTGCCCAGGTGTTCCAGCAGGAGCAGCGCAAACATGAACGGGACCATGGCGCGGTAGCGGACCAGCGCCAGGATGCAGAGCAGGCCGATCATCACCTGCGCGAACCCCCAGATGGCGAAGACCGACAGGAAGGCCTGCGCCGCGGCAGGCGGAAAGGTCTCCAGAGGGATGGCGTCCGCCGAGATCGCCGCGGTGCGCCCGTTGAAGATCGTGCCCAGGCCGATGCTGGTCTTCATGAACACCACCGCGCCAAACAGCCAGAGCGCGAGCCGGTGTCCGCGATAGGCATTGTCGATGCGTTGGGGCAGAAACTGGCTAAACATGGAGGTTCCTCCGATGAATCAGGGGTACGGCACTTGCCGCCTGTTCACTCGGCAACCGCATCGTTCGCTTGCGCATCCCGGCGGTACCGGAGCAGGTCGCCGGGCTGGCAGTCGAGCGCGGCGCAGATCGCCTCGAGCGTCGCGAAGCGGATGCCGCGCGCCTTGCCCGTCTTGAGGATGGACAGGTTGGCCAGCGTGATCCCCACCTTCCCGGACAATTCGGTGAGGGTCATGCGCCGATCGTGGAGCACCTCGTCGAGTGTCACGATAATGGCCATGTCAGATCATCCGTTCCAGGTCGTCGCGCATCTGCGTGCCTTCTTCGAAGACCCGCGCCAGCACGAACAGCAGGACCACGGCCAGCCAGCCGGTGAACCCCGAGAAGTTCCAGTCGACGTTCGAGCCCGCGGCGTTCACGGTCGCCGCCATCACGCCGAACGCCAGGTGCAGCAGCTGCATGGCGAGCGCACACCAGGCGATCGTCTGCAGCCGCGCGGCGTTGTCCGCCACGAAGGGGTCGCCGGCGCGCACCGTCTCGACCATGGCCAACAGCCGTGCGAGCAGGACCTGCACCGCCGCGACCATCGCGAGCGCCAGCACCATCCAGATCCGCAGCACCGGAACCAGCCACGCCGGATCGATGCGCGGCGGCCGCTTGCTGAAAAACTCGAAAAACTGCGGCTCGAACAGGAAACTGGCCGGAATGGCGACGATCAGCATGGCCCCCGTGGCGAGGTTGAGGGCGCGCAGGATCCGCAGCAGGAAGCGTGACGCGCTGAGCGCTGTGGAGTGGGGTCGGTGCATAATGACTCTCTCGCCGGTTTGTTGTTAGACGATATCATATTTATCGTTTTACAACAATACTATTATTGCTAAACGATGTGTCGCTCGAGGCCCGGGTGACGTAGCCGATCAGCTTGAGTGTTGCCGCCCGCCGTCCGGGATGTCGTAGTAATCGCCCTTTTCCGCGGTAAATATATGGAGTGCGATCTTCGCGCCGGT
>Ga0105090_10001737_pt1 | contig 11877 bp, 14 predicted proteins | sample PPLLak3March2015_FD_79110 | JGI IMG/M metagenome (GOLD analysis project Ga0105090, IMG submission 79110) | Freshwater sediment microbial communities from Prairie Pothole Lake near Jamestown, North Dakota, USA - PPLs Lake P7 Core (1) Depth... | ecosystem: Environmental > Aquatic > Freshwater >... | reverse complement strand
CATGTGCATCTCGATGATCACCCACCCGCGCTCGGACGAGGACACGGTGGCGGTGCTGAAGCACTGGACCTCGCGCATTGACCCCGACGCGATCCCGGTGTCCATCCTCTCCAACCCGACCACCATGGCCCGGTCCGACGTGCAGAACCTGAAGGACCTCGGCGCCGATATTTTCACGGTGGCGCTGGACGCCGCCACGCCCGAGCTGTTCGACCGCACCCGCGGCAAGGGCGTGCAGTCGCCGCACAAGTGGAGCAAATACTGGGAAGTGCTGCTGGACGCCCGCGCTATCTTCGGCCCGCAGAAATTCGGCGTGCACATCATCGTCGGCATGGGCGAGACCGAGCACGATGTACTGCGCCTGGTGCAGCAGATCGTCGACCTCGGCGGCCACAACCACATGTTCTGCTTCTTCCCCGAGCAGGGCTCGCTGATGGACCACCTGCCGGCCACGCCGCGCGACCAGTGGCGGCGCGTGCAGCTCGGCCGCTACCTGATCGACTACCGCGGCGCGCGGGTCGAGCAGATGAAGTTCGACGACCGCGGACGCGTGGCGGACTTCGGCCTGCCGACCGGCGAACTCGACCACATCATCGACACCGGCCTGCCGTTCCGCACCTCCGGCTGCCCCGGCAAGTTCGCCGACGACATCTCCGCCTGCGACCGTCCCTACGGCGACTCGCCGCCCAGCGACATCGCCAGCTACCCGTTTCCACCCGAGCGCAAGGACATCAAAAAAATCCGCAAGCAGCTCTCCATCCCCCACCGCCTGCGTTAACGCGCTGGGTGCGGAATGGTGCGCCTCCCGTAGGAGCGGACATTGTCCGCGACTGAGGCCTACACGCCAGCCTGAGCGATGAAAGCATGAGCAACGCACTCCGCATCCTCGACACCGCCATCCTCGAAGGTCGCCTCAACATCGCCATCGGCCAGGCCATCGTCGAAGCCCGCCAGATCGGTCAGGTCCCCGACACCCTCCGCTTCCTGCGATTCCCGCCGACCGCCCTGGTCGGCCGCCACCAGGCGCTGGGCCAGGAGATCGATCTCGACTACTGCGCCGCGCACGGCATCGGCGTCGCGCGGCGCATCACCGGCGGCGGCGCCATCTTCATGGAGCCCGGCCTGCTCGGCTGGGAACTGGCCATCGACCGGCGCACGCTCGGCGTGAACGCTCTGCCCGAAGTGACCCGCCACATCTGCGAGGCGGCCGCGGAGGGCATCAGCTCGCTGGGCGTCGACGCCCGCTTCCGCCCGCGCAACGACATCGAAGTCGGCGGTCGCAAGATCAGCGGCACCGGCGGCTTCTTCGACGGCGACACCCTGTTCTTCCAGGGCACCGTGCTGGTGGACATGGACCCCGGCGTGATGATGTCGGCGCTGCGCGTGCCGCGGGCCAAGCTGGCCAAGCGCAACCTCGACTCCGTGGAGCAGCGCGTCGTCACCCTGCGCGAACTGTTGGGCGCCGCGACGCCGGAGCTGCCGGCGATCCAGGCCGCGCTAACCGCGGCCTTCGCTGAACGTTTCGGATTGGCAGCGACGGCGGCGGAGCTCAGCCCCGCAGAACTCGCGCACGCGCACGCCCTGCATAAGGAGGAAATCGGCACGGACGCCTTCGTCAACGGCATCGACGAGCCCCCGGCCGCGCGCGGCGACCTCGTGGGGCGCCAGGCCTGCCCCGGCGGCGCCATCACAGCCTACCTTCGGCTGGAGGGCCCGGCGCAGAACCGCCTGCACGCGGCGCTGATCACCGGCGATTTCTTCGTCACCCCGCCGCGTTTGGTCTACGATCTCGAATCACAACTGCGAGGCGCGCGCATCGTCGAGCTGCCCCGGCTCGTGCGCGACTTCTTCCGCCAGGCCGGGGCCGAGGTGCTGTCGGTGACGCCGGACGATTTCATCGCGGCAATTCAGAGCGCACTTGGTGATGCGCCTGGGGATGCGCCGCGCTCCGCGTCGGAGTCCGCATGAACCGCCTCAACGTCGTCCAGCACACCTCCGCCGATTACCTCGGCCTGATCGAGGACCACCTCGAAGGCCGCCGCATCGGCTTCCGCTACTTCCGCCCGTTCACCGAACAGGGCACGGTGCCGGGCCCCGGCGACACCTGCGACGGCCTGGTCCTGCTCGGCGGCGGCCCCTGGGGCAGCGCCGGCGGCCGCGACCTGCCCACCCTGCGGCAGGAGATCGAACTGACCCGCGCGATGCTGGACGCAGGCAAGCCGGTCATCGGCATCGGCCTCGGCGCGCAGATCCTCGCGATTGCAGCCAGCGGCGGTTCCGAGCCCGCGCCGCTCGCCTTCGAGGTCGGCCACGCGCGGCGCCTCGCCGACGATGCGCTGGCCGGCTTCCTGCCGGCGCGCTATCCGCATGCGGTCTACATGCGCGACCGCCCCGTGCCGCCACCCGACGCGCGGATTCTGGCCGTGGACGAACACGAGCGCCCCGCCCTGTTCCAGGTCGGCAGCAACGCACTCGGCTTCACCGGCCACCCAGGCTTCAAAACGGCTATGGCCGAGGACCTGATCATGGAGTTCGAGGAGGCGCCGGACGATCCGGCCCCAACGCTGCAGCAACTGCAGCTGCTGGCGCGCGAAATCGAAGACGCCCTGGTGCCGATCATGACCGGCATCATCAAGGTCACCGGCCTGATGCAGGTGCGCCGGCGCATTCCGATCAATCTGACCTCCTGAAGCGGAAACGTGACCGAGCAGTTCGTGCTCAGCCATCGCCGCCAACGCAGGTAAGCCTGCTCAGTACGCAGGCTATAGCGCCTGAGCCGGAGGACACGCCTGACTTCGCCGAACAAAAGGGGTGGCCGCCGCAGCGACGGCTGGCCCGTTACATCCGTGTTTCTGCTGGCGTACCCCATTACGCCCCCGTTTGAGAAAGGTTGCACGGAAGTATGGCAATCTCTGCGCCGCATCGCCGACGGCCAAGTGCTTGTTGTAATGTAGGAAGATGCCTCGACTTGCCAAAGCGCAAGGCCGGATCTACCGTGCAACACCCCGTAAACGGGGGCTAATTGTAGTTAGGTCACTGCATGGAACAACTTCGCCCAGTCGCTGAATCCGACTTTGAAGCAATCCTCAAGCTCAACGAAGCTGAGGTGCAGCAGACGAGTCCAATGGGTCTCGCTCGGCTCCGTTCGCTTGTCGGCATGTCCGCTTATTGTAAGGTTGTAACTGTCCAGGAACACGTCGCCGCTTTTCTGATCGCACTTCGAGAAGGTGCGCCCTATGAAAACGATAACTACACCTGGTTTGCTACACGCTTCCCGAGTTTTCTGTACGTAGATCGTATCGTCGTTGATGCGCAATTCGCTGGCCGAAGCATTGGTAGTAAGCTGTACGCCGACCTGTTCGCATTTGCGCGTACCGAAGGCATCGGGAGAATTGTGTGTGAGTACAACGTTGATCCACCCAATCCCGTTTCTCGCAGGTTCCATGACAAGTTCGGGTTCAAAGAACTGGGAACCCAATGGGTCGCGAACGGGACTAAACAGGTCTCGCTGCAAGCGGCAGAGACCTGACAATTCATTCAGGCCGACGGCGCTTCGCGGCGCGCCTTAATTCAGACGTTAGGCATCACAAAGGCTTGCTCATGCCCAAACTTCCTCCAGGCCAAGTAGCTCGCGGTGACTTCCCGCGGTTCGGGCTCACCCCCTATGCAGAGCGGTTCCCGGCTCGGCCTGCCGATCGGTCTGTTGTGGTAACTGACATCAAGCTGCAGCGGACTGCAAGCGGCAGCCGCTGAGCTTAGACGTTATCCTTACTGGACAAAACGTACGTTTAAACGTACGATGATATTATGAGTACATTAACTGCCAGCGAAGCCAGGGCAAATCTGTACCGCCTGATCGATGAGGCGGCCGAGTCACACGTGCCAATCAAAATCACCGGCAAGCGAAATAGTGCTGTTTTGGTTTCTGAACAAGATTGGTCCGCAGTTCAGGAGACTGTGTACCTGTTGTCCGTACCCGGCATGCGCGAGTCCATCCGTGAAGGGATGGAAACACCTGTTGAAGAGTTGGAGTCGGAGCTTGATTGGTGACCTGGCGGCTTGCCTATACCAAACATGCCGTCAGAGATGCGAAAAAACTCGCAAAGAGCAATCTCAAATCCAAAGCCGAATCTCTGCTGGATATACTTCGGGAAGACCCATTTCAAACGCCTCCGCCGTACGAAAAACTGGTTGGTGATCTAGCGGGCGCCTACTCTCGAAGAATCAACATTCAGCATCGGCTCGTCTATCAAGTCCTGGAGAAAGAGCGGATCGTGAAAGTGCTCCGAATGTGGACTCATTACGAATGAAAGATAACAAGTCGTTCAACCAGACGCCCTGAAGGGCGCCGCTTAATTCCGCCGTTGGCGTCACAAGAACAAGTCAGTCACGTAAGACAGGAGGCGACATGCTAAGGTCATTCTTCATTGCCATACTTCTGACAGGTTTGCTGTTGACTTCCGCCGGCACATCGGCTGAAACGGCTTCAGAGGCAGGCAACGAGACCAATATCGGGTTTGTCTTGTACACCAGGAGTTATGCGCCGGGAACGTTGAACGCGAGGTGGATTTATGGGAACAAATACCGCGGGCCGGGCATAGCCACAGGAGGACCCAAAGACGGCTATGCAGGGAAGTACCACGTTCGGTACTTTCTCGAGGATGGAGAGTTCTCCGATGAGTACGACCTGGTCATCGAGAAGTCTGGGGATGTCTACAACGTATCGTGGATCACCGATGGGAAACTGAGTGCGATTGGTGTTGGAATGGAGGTCGAGAATGGCTTGGCAGTTGGTTGGCGCAGAGTCGCAGATTAGCTTGCGGCAGAGCCGCCTGACCTGCGACGTTGGCCGTGACCGAATCTATGCACACCCGTAAGGAGATTTCCTGCATTGGATATTCCACGGATCTTCACCATCACCGAAAGCACTCACCGCATCCATAACCCGTTTACAGCCGAAAAGCTCGCCACGCTCGGCGCGGCGCTGCGTCTGGAAGCGGGAACCCGGGTGCTCGACCTCGGCAGCGGTTCGGGGGAGATGCTGTGCACCTGGGCGCGCGATTACGGAGTCAGCGGCACCGGCATCGACCTGAGCCGGTTGTTCACCGAGCAGGCGAAACTCCGTGCCGCGGAACTCAGCGTCGCCGATCGAGTTGAGTTCATCCACGGTGACGCTGCCGGCTATGTCGCCGACGAAAAGGTCGGTGTGGCGGCCTGTCTCGGCGCCACGTGGATCGCCGGGGGATATGCCGGCACCATCGAGCTTCTGGCGCAGAGCCTGCGCCCCGGAGGGATCATCCTCATCGGCGAACCCTACTGGCGGCATTTACCGCCGACGGAAGACGTCGCCAGGGGCTGTCTGGCCGGTGCCATCTCCGACTTTCTCCTGCTTCCGGAACTGCTCGCGTCTTTCGGCCGCCTCGGCTACGACGTCGTGGAAATGGTGTTGGCAGACCAGGACAGCTGGGACCGATACGAGGCGGCCCAGTGGCTCACCATGCGCCGATGGCTCGAAGCCAATCCCGACGACGAGCTGGCGAACGATGTTCGAAGCAAACTGACCGCGGCACCCGAGCGCTATGCCGCATACACGCGCGAATACCTGGGCTGGGGCGTGTTCGCGCTGATGACACGGTGAATCGCAGCGTTAGGCGACAGACCATGAGTCACGTGGTACCAACTCCCCGGACACTTGCTGAAGTAACCGCCTTCATCGCGGATTTCAACGCCTGCCGACTGCCGAAGTCACGCTGGACCCACGAAGGTCACTTGGTTGCCGGGCTTTGGTATGTGTGGCATTTTGGGCCTGCCTCGGCACTCGATCAGCTTCGTGTGAAGATTCGTAATCACAATGCGTCCGTGGGCACTGCCAATACCGACAGCTCGGGCTATCACGAAACGATCACGCGCCTCTATGTTGAGGCCATCGCCCGACTGCAGGAAGCGGCAGCCGGTGAAACGTTTGAAGAGGTTCTGGGCAGGTTGCTGACTTCCCCGCTGGCGGCGAGCACGTGGCCGCTATCCCACTATTCGCCAGAAAGACTGTTTTCGGTAACGGCGCGACGGGAGTGGGTTCCTCCTGATTCTCCATCGGACCGTACCGTGGTGTTTAATCAAGCGCTCGCGCGCTGCAGTCGGCGCAGGTGAGCGCCAACGTTGAACGGACAAGGGGCTGAAATGACAGTGCTCATCTGCTTCATCCTGTACGCAGTTTTTCTTTCCATCGGACTGGCGCGCAGCGGACACCGATCGCGTGGTCTGCGCGCGGACGAGGCGCCGCCGCAGAGTCCGACGCGTGTCCTGATCATCGGGGCCACGGGAGGAACGGGGCGTGAACTCGTCGCACAAGCGCTGGAGCGCGGATTGACGGTCACCGCCCTGGTGCGCAACCCAGCAAAGCTTCAGATTGACCATCCGCGGCTGACGGTGGTCCAGGGCGACGTGCTGGACGCGGCCTCTCTCGAGGCGGCCATGCACGGCCAGGAGGCCGTGCTCTGCGCCCTCGGTCACAAGCGGTACTTCCATCCAACCCGCATTCTGTCGGAAGGAACCGCCAATATCGTGAGGGCCATGGAGACCCATGGAGTCCGGCGGCTCGTCTGCGAGACCTCGCTGGGCATCGGAGACAGTGCCGGGCGCATGGGCCTGTATTACAGCCTGTTCGTCCTCCCCTTGATTCTGCCGCTCTACTTCTGGGACAAGACCCGCCAGGAGCGGGTCATCGCGGGCAGCAGGGTGGACTGGGTTATCGTCCGCCCGGCGGCGCTCACGAACGGCCCCAGGCGTGGTCGCCTTCGTCACGGGAGTCGCGTGGGCAGCCTGGTGTGGACCGTGCGCGTATCCCGTGCTGACGTGGCGGCGTTCATGCTCGATCAGCTCGCGTCGAACACCTATCTGCGCGCGGCGCCGGGGGTGGCATGAGGGGCGGTCGACTTCACGGCCGCCCGACATCGGCATGCCGCCGACCGCTGTCGTCAGGCGCCAGACATCACGTCCATCACCATGAACCCGGGCCTGAAATTTCGACTCTTGGCGATCATCGCCTGGCTGAGCATCGTTGGCGTCCCCGTTGCAGCCTGGGCCAATCCGCAAATCGCGACCATCCCCGGTGCGCGATGCGATGACCCAGTGAGTGCGGCGGGTTCTGCGGTGTGGTCGGGGTTATCGCTTTCGCCAGGGGCATGGGCGGCCACGTTGTCCCGGCCGGCTGACGGGTGTTACCATGGTGACACCATCTGAGAAGGTACCGGCCATGTCCACGACGTCATTGAAAATTCCCGAGGAAGTAAAGCAACTCGCCGTCGCCGCCGCCAAACAGCAAGGCATCACGCCGCACGCATTCATGGTCGATGCCATTCGAGCCGCAGCGGCAAACGCTGAAAAGCGGGCACGGTTCCTTGCTGCCGCAATCGTCGCGCGAGCGGAGGCGATCGAGTCTGGCAAAGGATACGCAGCCGAGGACGTTCATGCCTTCCTGCGCGCTCGCGCACGAGGCAAGTCTGTTCCCAAGCCAAGAAAGAAATCTTGGCGCGCCTGATCTACGCCGCGTGTGCGCTGACCGACCTTGATCGGCTCACGGATTTTCTCGTCGACGCGGATCCCGCAGCCGCGCTGGAAACCGTCGGGCTCATCATCGAAGCCGTGCAGGTTCTCGAAAATCACCCCCTGATCGGGCGTCCTGCGGAACAGGACCTGAAAGAGCTCGTCATTTCTCGTGGCCAGTCGGGTTACCTTGCGCTATACAGCTACGAGGCGGAGCAAGACGTCGTACTGGTCCTCGCCGTCCGGCACCAGCGGGAGGCCGGCTATGAGTCGGAGTAGATGGCGAAGCGTCCAGGCAGCGGTTCAAGCGTAACGTCTATGGAGCAGGTTAGGGCGGCTGGAGTTGGTAGAAGTCGTTGACTGGAGTACGCACATTACCGCTTGATCGAGGAGGCTCTTCAATGATTCAGGCACGCCGTATGGCAAGGTTGCGGTCGATCGCGCTGGGCTTTGCCGTTCTTCTCGCCTTGCCGCGGGTTCTTCTGGCGGACGCCTCTTTACCCGTGACTCCGGAGGCTGAACCGCTCGGCGCACCGTCCATGGCTCAAGTCGTCTTCACCAGTCACGGGGCGCGCTTGAACGGCCTCATCTACCGCGCTGCCGGCGGGGGCCCGCATCCCGTGGCGCTGTTCCTTCACGGATTTCCCGGCAACGAGAAGAATCTCGACCTGGCCCAGGCGGTCAGGCGGGCCGGCTGGGACGCCATTTACTTCAATTACCGCGGATCCTGGGGTTCGGGAGGCGCGTTCTCTTTCGCAAACTCGCTCGAGGACGTGGCGACGGCGCTGGCGTGGATCCGCGCGCCGGATAACGCCGCGGAACATCACTTCGATCCGAACCGCGTCGCGGTCATCGGCCACAGCTTCGGCGGCTGGCTGGCGCTTCAGTCGGCCGGGCGACTGCCACCAAACGTCTGTGTGGCGGTAATGGCGGCGTGGAACGCCGGCTGGCTGGCGCAGCATCGCGAAGAAAAATCAGCCGACTGGGCGGCGCTTATGGCGGACTTTCACGATGTGACGGACCCCGCCGGTGGTCCGCTTCAAACCAGCGCTGAAGCACTGTTGCGAGAGGTGATCGGTGCGCCGGCCGATTGGGACTACCTGTCACAGGCGCCTGCGCTGACGGATCGCCCGCTGCTCCTGGTCGCCGCAACGCGGGACACCGCTGACGCGGGCCCGGTGATGCACGACCAACTGGCCGCGGCGGTGCGCGCGGCCGGCGGCGCCATGGTGCGCAGCGTCACACTGCAGGATGACCACGCGTTCTCGGCGTCACGCCTGGAACTGGCAGACCTGATGGCGAATTGGCTGAACGAAGACTGCGCGACGAGCCAAGCGGTCGCCGCCGGCCCCCGCTGAAACGAAAGGGAAAGCCATGAGGGATCAACACGCATACCAACCGTTCTACGCAAAAAGAATGTATCGGCTACTGACGGCCGCTTTCGGCTTGCTGCTGATTGGAGTTGGCGTCTACGCGCTTGTCTTTGCCGACACATCGACAGTCGTTCGGCTCGTTGGTGGTTCTGCCCTTGTACTTGCTGGTTACAATATGGTCTCGTCGGCCTACCGGGCAAAGGAATCCTGGTTGTCCAGACTCGGGTCCTTGCCGTGAATTATTCACGCCACGGCCAAACAGTTCACTAAGGAGACGTCTGTGCCCATCACCGCATTCAACAGTTTCAGCGACGGACTCGCTCCGCATCAGAGAAGCCGGGAGCACTTCATCGCCAACCTCGACTTGGAGGACAGGCCTCATTGAGCGCCCTATCTTGCGCTGTCAGGGAGCTTGACAGCGTCATCAGGTTCTTCCGGGCACACAATGGAAAATAGAATGGTGATGTATGAAGATGCCGTATGATTCTGCGTTCGAGGCGACCTGCGCGAAAAGCCCCGTAGGCACATCAACTCCGCGCTAATCGGCCTGAGGCCCTGAAGGCAACCCACATCGAATGATCTGGCTCTGGATAGCATTCATAGCGTTCGTCCTGCTGATGCTGACGCTGGACCCGGGCGTATTTCACCGGAAAGCCCATGTCGTCAGCGCCAGGGAGGCCCTCGGCTGGTCGGCCGTGTGGCTATGCATGGGGTTGTCGTTCGCCGTGTTCGTGTACTTCGCCTACGACGGGCAGTGGTTCGGCCTTGGCACCCTGGTGGACGCAGTCGATGGGCTCACGAACAGCGGCGCAACGGCAACGGAGAAGTACCTGACGGGCTACGTCGTCGAGAAGTCGCTCAGCGTGGACAACATTTTCGTGATCGCGATGATCTTCGGCTACTTCGCGGTGCCGCCGCTGTACCAGCACCGCGTGCTGTTCTTTGGCATCCTCGGCGCGCTCGTCCTGCGCGGCGTGATGATCGGTGTCGGGGCGAAGCTGATCGCGGAGTTCCACTGGGTCTTGTACGTCTTCGCCGTCTTCCTGATCCTGACGGCGGTCAAGATGCTCCTCCTCAAGACGGAGGACACCGATCCGAACGAGAACGTCGTCGTTCGGTTGACGCGCCGCCTGTTCCCGGTGACCGCGAGGTTCCACGGTCAGCACTTCGTCGTTCGCGCCGGCGCACCCGCGTCGTACGAGAGCGAGATCCCTGGCGCTCCCTCGGTGCCGGATGAGGTCGTGGACAAGGCTCGGCCAGGAACCCTGCTCCTCACGCCTCTGGCGCTGGCGCTCGTCATGGTCGAGACGACCGATCTCATCTTTGCTGTCGACTCGATCCCGGCTATCTTCGCCATCACGGCCGACCCGTTCCTGGTGTTCACCAGCAACGTGTTTGCGATTCTCGGGCTGCGATCGCTGTACTTCGTGCTGGCCGACATGATCGGCAAGTTCCGATATCTCAAGGTCTCACTCGCACTGGTCCTCCTCGTCGTGGGCGTCAAGATGCTGGCTGCCGAAGGGCTCAAGCTCGCCCTGGGAAAACACTTCAACTTATACCTGTTGGCGGTGATCCTCTCGATCCTGGCAGCGGGCGTGGTGGCATCCATACTGGCGGATCGTCGTCGGATGAGCCGGTCACTGCGTGATGGATGAGGTATTCCAATCTCACAGAATCGAGTCCCGACTCTCGAACATCACCGATTGGCACTATGGCCTCACCATCTCCATATACGCTTGAGCTTAACGACCCGGATGCCATCGCCGACTATGTCGCGCCGGAGAGCTGGTAGAGTAAGTCGTCGCGGCCGACGCCGCCTTCGCCTGCATTCATTTGACCAAGGAGAGACGTGTGCCCATCACCGCATTCAACAGTTTCAGCGACGGACTCGCTCCGCATCAGAGAAGCCGGGAGCACTTCATCGCCAATCTCGATCTGGAGGACGGGCCTCACTGGGTACCCTATGCCGAGGGCGTCTGGATCCAGCTCTGCCACTTCAACGTCACGTCCGGCGGTTTCAGCGTGGTCCTGAAGGGTCTACCCGGCGCCGCGCTGGGCACTCACTACCACATTGGAACCGTGCGGGGCTTTACGCTGCGTGGTCATTGGCGCTACCTGGAACATGACTGGGTTGCGAAGCCCGGCACGTTCATCTACGAACCCGCCGGCGAGGCCCACACGCTGGTCATCGCGGACGACTCCCCGGAGCCGGCGCTGATCTTCTTCGCCGTCGAGGGCGGCCTCATCTACCTGGACAAGGCGGTCGACGGCGGTTTTGCGGCTTACGAGGACGGCTTTACCGCTTTGGAACTGGCCCGCAAGTACTATCGTGAGGCCGGTCTCGATGCGCGCCAGCTGGATGCGCTGATTCGTTAATCCAGGCACGCAGTATGACAAGCGATTGCAGCGGACGGCCCGCCACTGGTTTTCCGGAGTGAGCGATGCTTGAAGGTTCGTGTCTCTGTGGGGCGGTGACCTTCCGGGTCACCGGAGGTTTCAGCCAGATCGAAGTGTGCCACTGCGTCCAGTGCCGCAAGTGGACCGGCCATTTCTTCGCCAATATCGAGGTGCCCCGGGACCGCCTCGAACTGCACGGCGAGGAACGTATTGCCTGGTACCGCTCATCGGAGAAAGTGCGGCGCGGCTTCTGCGCCACCTGCGGGTCCTCGCTGTTCTTCGATCCGCTCGACCGCGTCAAGCACGACTGGATCGGCATCGCGATGGGCGCGCTCGATACGCCTACCGGCGCGAAGATCGCACTCCATATATTTACCGCGGAAAAGGGCGATTACTACGACATCCCGGACGGTGAGCCGCAGCACTCACGATAATCGGATGCGTCACATCGTTTCGCAATAATTGTATTGCTGTTAAACGATAATAATGATATCATCGCACAATAAATCCGACGGGAGTTCAACATGGTACGTCCCCACTCCGGCGCGCTCGGCGCGGCCCGCAT
>Ga0105090_10001736_pt1 | contig 11880 bp, 5 predicted proteins | sample PPLLak3March2015_FD_79110 | JGI IMG/M metagenome (GOLD analysis project Ga0105090, IMG submission 79110) | Freshwater sediment microbial communities from Prairie Pothole Lake near Jamestown, North Dakota, USA - PPLs Lake P7 Core (1) Depth... | ecosystem: Environmental > Aquatic > Freshwater >... | reverse complement strand
GCCATCCACCAGGCACTGCTGGCCAGCGTACCACCGCAGGAGATGGCGCTGGCACTGCGCTGGATGGTGCCGGCGCTGGAGCCCGCCGCGCGCGCCGGGCTGCTGGCCGGCATGCAGTGCGCCATGCCGCCGGAGAACTTCCGCGCCCTGCTCGACGTCGTGCGCCCGCGGCTGGACGACACCGCCTGGGCCAAACTCGCCCGCGCTCTCGGGCTGCCGCCTGTGCCCGGGCTGATGTCCAGTTGATGCCGCGCTTCATTCGATCGACAGGAAGTGGGCTGCCCGCAAGCAGCCCCTCGTGGCATTCCTGAGTTCGGTCAGGTGCCCTCGGGCGCCGCTGCGGCAGGGCGGCGCCGGCGCCCTGCATCCACCCGGGGAGGTGTGCCTGCCGCGCGGCCGGCATCGCACGCGCCAGACCCACTCGCCGGCCGCAGCGGCCAGCCGAAGCAGGCACACTTCGCTACTGGCGCGCCGCGCATGCGGCGGCCGTGTCGGCCCCGCGCGGGCCACTCCCGGGAAACCAGCCGAACCTGCCATGACCAGCACCTTCACACCGCCCCGGCTCGCGGCCGAGGTCAGCCACCTGCTCGGCCAGATCGGTGTTCCCGACGCGGCCTGGCGCGACGGCAGCCTGGCCGTGCGCTCGCCGATCAACGGCGAGGCCATCGCCCAGGTGGTCGAGGCCCGGCCCGCCGAGATGGCGCGTGCCATCGCCGACGCCCACGCCGCCCACCTCGTCTGGCGCACGGTGCCGTCACCGCGCCGCGGTGAACTGGTGCGCCTGCTCGGCGAGGAACTGCGCGCGCACAAGGCGGCGCTGGGTCGGCTGGTATCGATCGAGGTCGGCAAGGTCGGCAGCGAAGGCCTGGGCGAGGTGCAGGAGATGATCGACATCTGCGACTTCGCGGTCGGCCTGTCGCGCCAGCTCTACGGCCTGACCATCGCCACCGAGCGCCCCGACCACCGCATGATGGAAACCTGGCACCCGCTGGGCGTGGTGGGCATCATCTCGGCCTTCAATTTTCCGGTCGCGGTGTGGTCGTGGAATGCGGCGCTGGCGCTGGTGTGCGGCAACGCCTGCGTCTGGAAGCCGTCGGAGAAGACACCGCTCACCGCGCTGGCGGTGCAGGCGCTGTTCGAACGCGCCCGCGCGCGCTTCGGCCCCGAGGCTCCGGCCGGCCTGTCGGTGCTGGTGCAGGGCGCGCGCGTGGTGGGCGAGGCGCTGGTCGACGACCCGCGCGTGGCGCTGGTCTCGGCCACCGGCTCCACCGCCATGGGCCGCGCCGTGGGCCCGCGGCTGGCGGCGCGTTTCGCGCGCGCGATCCTGGAACTGGGGGGCAACAACGCCGCCATCGTGGCGCCTTCGGCCGATCTCGATCTGGCGCTGCGCGGCATTGCCTTTGCGGCCATGGGCACCGCCGGACAGCGCTGCACGACGCTGCGGCGGCTCATCGTCCACGAAGACATCCACGACCTCCTGCTGCCGCGCCTGAAGCGCGCCTACGGCCAGGTCGTGATCGGCAACCCCTTGCTGGAGGGCACGCTCGTCGGCCCGCTCATCGACGCAGCCGCCTACGCCGGCATGCAGCGGGCGCTGGACGAGGCGCGCGCGCTCGGCGGCAGCGTCACCGGGGGCTCGCGCCTGCACGCCGAGGCCGCCCCGGCGGCCTACTACGTGGCGCCGGCGCTGGTCGAGATGCCGGCGCAGGCCGGGCCGATGCTGCACGAGACCTTCGCGCCCATCCTCTACGTCGTGAAGTACAGGCACTTCGACGATGCGATCCGGCTGCACAACGCCGTCGGCGCGGGCTTGTCGTCGTCGATCTTCACGCTGGACATGCGCGAGGCCGAACGCTTCGTCTCGGTGCAGGGTTCGGACTGCGGCATCGCCAATGTCAATATCGGCCCCTCGGGCGCAGAGATCGGCGGCGCCTTCGGCGGCGAGAAGGAAACCGGCGGTGGCCGCGAGGCCGGCTCCGACAGCTGGAAGGCCTACATGCGGCGCGCCACCAACACCGTCAACTACGGCAGCACGCTGCCGCTGGCGCAGGGGGTGAAGTTCGACGTCGGCGATTGAACCGGCACTGCGCCGCCGTGTCCAATTCCAACCCTTGTCAAGGAGTCGTTCGTGAGGATCTCGCTCTTCATCGCCGCGGCAGTGCTGCTCGCTGCCTGCGCCACGCCGCCTCCCGGCGTGGGGACGGTGCGCGACGACGTGCTGCGCACCTGGGGCCTGCCCACTGCGCGCTACGCGATGCCCGCCGGCGCCGAACGTCTCGAATACGCCACGGGGCCCTACGGCCGCACGACCTGGATGATCGACGTCGACGCCGGCGGCCGCGTGACGCAGGCGCGCCAGGTTCTCAACGAGGCCGAATTCATGCAGGTGCAGATCAGGGCGGCCGGCGGCATGACGACCGACGAATTGCTGCGCTGGATCGGAAGGCCGGGCGAGGTGCGCCACGGTGGCTGGCAGGGCGGCCAGGTCTGGTCGTGGCGCTACCCCACCAACGACTGCCTGTGGTTCCAGGTCTCGGTCACCGACAGCGGGGCGGTGACCAGTGGCGCCTACGGCATCGACCCGAGGTGCGACGCGCCGAACCCGCGGCGCTGACGCGGGCACGCCGCCAGCGGGACCGGCCGCACCGTCCAGGGCCGTGCGGTCGACGTCGAAACGGCCTTCATCCGCGCTCGGCGGCCCTCGGCATCACCAGCACGAAGCTCGCCTCGGCAACCGTGCGGCCATTGATCTGCACGCTCAGCGCATGCTCGCCGCCGTGGTAGCGCCGCGTCGTCACCGGGCGCAGCGAGTGGCGCTTGACCCGCGTCGTCGCACCGTGGGCTGCCAGCTCGATCTGCCAGCCCTTGAAGACCTTGGGCGTGCGCGAGCCGTCGGCCTTGACGTGATGCACCGCGTAGTCGATGGCGAGCCGCTGAGGGCGGGCGTGGGTGGAGCGCAGGTGCAATGTCAGGTTCAGCTCGCCGCCGAGCCTGACGCGCCGCGGCGTCAGCTCCAGCACTGTCTCGCCGCGCCAAGCCGCACCCAGCCCCCAGGCCTTCATCGCACCCGGGTGGCCCTGCTTGACGAGCGTGCGGCTGGCGTGGCGCAGCAGCGCGCGCCGCGCGGGCGATGCGCCGGGCAGGTGTTCGTGCAGCCAGCGCACGACCAGGTCGGGGTGGTCCTTGGCGATATCGTTGAGGTGGTTGGCGACGCTGCGCCGCACATATTCGCTGGGGTCGTCCTGCAGCGCCGCCAGCAGCGGCAGCGTCGGTGACGGGTCCTGCACCAGCGAGCTCAGACGCAGGCCCCAGGGCAGGCGCGGCCGGCTGCCTTCGCTGACCAGTCGCCGCACGTGCGGGCTGGGGTCGCTGGCCCAGCGCTGCAGCGTCGCGAACACCAGCGTCGGATGCCGCACGATGAAGGGCCGGATCGCGAATTCGGCCGTGAAACGCTGCGTCAGCGCGTGGAGCACGGCCAGTGCGCGTTCGGGGTCTTGCTGGCCGTGGCGGGCGATGTACTCGCCGGCCGGCCACAGGATCCAGCCGTGCAGGCCGTCGGCCAGTTCGGCCGGCCCGGCCAGGTCCACGCCTTCCGCGGCCGGTGCCAGTGCGGCCTCGATGACATCGGCGCTGGTGCCGAAGTCGGCCGGCAGCGTGGCTTCGAGTGCTGCGCACACCTGCATCGCGCGCGCCTTCAGTTCCAGCGCTTCCAGCCCGGCGGTGGCCAGTGCGGCAAATCGTTTGCCGTCGAAGGCCGGCCAGGCGCGTTGCAGCGGCCCGACCGCGGCGCGCACCAGCGCCGGGCTGACGAGGTTCCTGAACGGTTCGGCCACGCCTGTCAGCCCAGCCGCACCGGCAGGTGCCTGAGGCCGCGGAAGCGCACGCGTCGGTCGCGTTCGGGGGTGCCGGCGGCGGCGATGCGCGGGTAGCGCGCCAGCAGCCGGCCGATGGCGATGCGTGCTTCCAGCCGCGCCACATTCATGCCCGAGCAGGCATGCGCACCCTGGCCGAAGGCGAGGTGGTTGTTGGGCTTGCGCGCCAGGTCCAGGCAGTCGGGGTCGTGAAATACCGCCGGGTCGCGGTTGGCGGCGCCGATGCAAAGGGTGACGAAGGTGCCGGCCGGCCATTCGTGCCCGCCGATCCGCTGCGGCGCAGTGAGGCGGCGGTTGTTCAGCTGCAGCGGGCTCTCGAATCGCAGCAGTTCCTCGACGGCCGTCGTGATGAGGGCCGGGTCGTCAGCCAGCCGTTCGAGCTCGCCCGGGTGGCGCAGCAGCGCGTGCATGCCGTTGCCGATCAGGTTGGTCGTCGTCTCGTGGCCGGCGTTGAGCAGGAAGATGCAGTTGTGCAGCAGTTCGGACTCGCTCAGCCTGCCTTCGACGTCGCCCTGCAGCAGCCGCGTCAGCACGTCGGCGTCCGGGTCCCCGGGGCGGCTGCGCCGCTGGGCCACCAGCCTGCGCAGGTAGGGCAGGAATTCGCTCACCGCGGCATTGGCGCGCGCCAGCAGCTCGGGTGACGGCGCCGGCTCCAGCGCCGACAGGATCGCCAGCGACCAGTCGCGCAGCGGCGCGCGCTCCGCGTGCGGCACCGCCAGCAGGTTGCCGATCACCTCGACCGGGATCTGCGCGGCATAGTCCTCGATGAGATCGGGCGCCGGCAGTCCGGCCATGCGGTCGAGCAGGCCATCGACCAGCGCCACCAAGCCGGCCTCCATGCGCGCGATGGCGCGCTGGTTGAGCGCACCCATGAGCAGCCGGCGCACCCGCGTGTGCAGCGGCGGGTCGCTGAAGACCAGGCTGCCGGTGTGGTGCTCGTAGATCGGCGTACCGACGCCCAGGCGCGTCGCAAATTCGACCTTCTTGTCCGAACTGGCGTGCGGGCTGCGGTAGACCGCCAGCACATCCTCGTGGCGCGTCAGCAGCAGCGAACCCGGCGCCAGTGGGTGCAGCGGCGCATGTTCGCGCAGCGCCGCGTAGACCGGGTAGGGGTCGTCGATGAAGCCGGCCGGCGGGTCGGCCAGCGAAAAGGCGCGGGCGGCGTCGCGGGCGTCGATGTCGAGCATGCCGGCCAGTCTAGCGGTGTGGCAGCCCGCGTTGCGGCGGCGCCGCGTTGCCTGGTTCGTGGCGGGTCCAGGCTTGCGTTTGCTGGCGCACAGACGGTGCCTGCGGCAGGGGCTACGTTCGCGCTGCGCCGGCGTCGGTGTCAGGGTCGGACCACCCGGCTGCCGGCAGACGATTCCAGTAGATCCCAACGATTGCACCCAACCTCGTCGAAAGCACAACCATGAAAAGACTCTCGGCGATCTGTCTGGCGGCGCTGTGGCCCGCCCTGGGCCTGGCGAGCATCGTCCCCGTCGCCGGCCCCGTCACCGTCAACGGCAGCGGGACCCATGTCTGGACCTACAGCCTGCAGCTGTCCGCGGGCGCCGGCGCAAACGCCGCCCGGGCGTGGGCCCAGGGCCCGGCGCCGGCCGCCGACGAGGATGCCGGCGGCTACTTCACTCTCTTCGGTTTTGCCGGTTATGTGGCCGGCAGTTGTGCCGGCCCCGCTGCCTGGACGTGCACCGTGCAGAGTGCCGTCGATGCGTCCGCGAACGAGGCGGCCACCGACGATGCCGATGCGGTGAACCTCACCTGGGCCTTTGTCGGCGGGCCGGTGCTGGGTGGTCTGCCCAGCGGCCGGAGCCTGGGCGACTTCTCGGCACAGTCGAGCAGCAGCACCACAGGTCTGCTGAGCTTTGCCGCGCGTGCCGCCACCAACAACAGCGGGCGCGCCGGCTCGATTTCCGATGGCGCGGGCCAGACGGCTGGCCCCGTCACTGACGGGGAGGCTGCCGCCACCGAGACCAGCGCCGTCGCCGAGGCCCTCGACGTGAACGAGGTCCCCGAGCCGGACTCGCTGGCGCTGGCCGGCCTGGGCCTGGTTGCGCTGGGCTTCGCACGCCGCGGCCCTCGTCGCCGCCCGACGACCTGACCCTCGACGCGATCCGTCCAGTTCAGGGGCCGGGGTCCGCGGCCGGTGGCAGTGCGATCACGAAGACGCTGTCGCCCGTCAGCGCCGGCCAGTGCAACGGCTGGTCGACGGCCAGCAAACGCGCACCCGACGCGGCCAGACCGCTGGCCTCCAGCGCCTCGTCTGCCGCGGCGCGCAGCAGCACGAAACGCATCGTGCGCCCGTCTCGCCGCAAGGTCAGTTCGGCGCGCGGCCAGTGCGTGGGCAGGCAGGGCCTGAACGACAGCTCGCCGGCATGCAGGCGCAGTCCGAAGAGGGCTTCCACCGCCGCGCGGTGCAGCCAGGCGGCGGCGCCGGTATACCAGCTCCAGCCGCCGCGCCCGGCCCAGGGCGGCTGCGCATAGACATCGGCCGCCACGGCATAGGGTTCCAGCCCGTAGGCTGCAGCCTGCGCTGCGCTGGCCGTGCGGTGCGCGGGGCTCAGCCAGGTGAACCAGCGCCAGGCGGTGTCCGCGGCGGCATCGGCTTCGCGCTGCGACAGACCCGGCGTGGTGGCCAGGCGCGCCTGCGCCATCACCGCCCATGCGCCGGCGTGCGTGTACTGGCCGCCGTTTTCGCGCACGCCTGGCGGGTAGGCCTGGATATAGCCGGCGCTGGGCTGTGCATGCGCCAGCGGCGGGTGCAGCAGGCGCACGACGCCGGCGCCTTCGTCGGCCAGATGCGCCTGCACCGAGGCCATGGCCTGGCGCTGCCGATCCAGCGGCGCCACGCCGGAGAGCACCGCCCAGGCCTGCGCGATGAGGTCGATGCGCGCCTCGGCATTGGCGTGTGAGCCCAGCGGCGTACCGTCGTCGAAGTAGGCGCGCGTGAACCACTCGCCGTCCCATGCGGTTCCCAGCAAGGCGGCGCGCCAGCCCGCAGCGGCATCTTCCCAGCGTTGCGCACGCTCCGGCTCGCCGCGCGCGCGGGCCAGCGGCGCGAAGCCGGCCACCAGGGGGCAGAGGAACCAGCCCAGCCACACCGATTCGCCGCGCCCTTCGGCGCCGACGCGGTTCATGCCGTCGTTCCAGTCGCCGCTGCCCATCAGCGGCAGGCCGTGCGCGCCGACGCGCAGGCTGCGGTCGATGCTGCGCGCGGCATGTTCGTAGACGCTGGCGAGCTCGGCACCGACCCGGGGCGTGTCGTAGATGTCCTCGGCGCCGTCCGGGATCGCCCGGCCCTCGATGAAGGGCACTGCCTCGTCGAGCAGCGGCGCATCGGCAGTGGCGCGCAGGTAGTGCAGGCAGGCATGCGGCAGCCACAGCAGGTCGTCCGAGAAATGCGTGCGCACGCCGGCGCCGCCCGGTTCGTGCCACCAGTGCTGCACGTCGCCCTCGGCAAACTGGCGCGACGCGCAGCGCAGGATCTGCGCGCGCAGCATCTGGGGTGCGGCCCAGGCCAGGGCCAGCGTGTCCTGCAGCTGGTCGCGGTAGCCGGTGGCGCCGCCGGCCTGGTAGAAGGCGGCCTTCGCCCACAGCCGGCAAGCGACCGCCTGGTACAGCAGCCAGCGGTTGACGAGGGCGTCGAACAGCGGGTCCGGCGTCTGAACCGTGGTGGCGCCAAGCAGTCCGTCCCAGCCGTTGCGGGCGGCCTGCAGGCGCGCCGCAGGCGTCACCCCTGCCGCCGCGACGGCGAGCGCTTGCGCGGCCGGCGGGCTGCCGGCATATCCCAGCAGGAAGGTGCAGTCGGCGCTTTCGCCGGGCGCCAGCACCAGCCGCGTCGACAGCGCCGCGCAGGGGTCGAGGCCGCCGCCCTGGGTCTGCAGCCAGTGGTCGGGAAGCACCGGGCGGCCGCGGGCGTCGAAGCATTCGCGGCGGTCGCACGTCCAGTCGTGCAGCACTTCCGGAGCCCCGGCCAGTGCCAGGAAGGCCGTGCCGTCGCCGAAACCGGCGCCTTGTTCGCGCTGCGTGGCCGTCAGCACCAGCAGCTCGCGCGCGGCCGCGTCGCCGAGCGCGTGGCGGTGGCGCGCCGTGTGCACGGTGTGGCGGTCGACGCGGGCGGCGCCCATCATCCATTCGGCGATGGCGGTGACGCGAAGGCGCTGCGTGCGGCGGCCGGCATTGACGACGTGCAACTGCACCTGCTTGACGGCATCGACCGCATCCACGCACCAGGTCGTGCGCACCTGTACGTCGCCGCGCTGGTGGGCGATCGCGGTCCAGCCCTGGCCGTGTGTGACCTCGTAGGCGACGCGCCCGTCGCCCCAGGCCCCGGGGGCAACGCTCCAGACCTCCTGGCTGCGCAGGTCCTGCAGCAGCACGCTTTCGGCCGCGGGGTCGGCCACCGGGTCGTTGCTCCAGGCGGTGAGCTGATTGAGCCGGCTGTTGCGCGCCCAGGTGCAGCCGCCGCCGGCCTCGGAGACCAGCGTGCCGAAGTCGGGGTTGGCGAGGACGTTGATCCATGGCCGCGACGGCCGCGCCGAGGCGTGCACGGCGAAGTCGAATTCGGCGCCGTCGGCCGAGAACGCACCCTGTGGCAGCGGCGCGGCCGTGCCGCCTGTGCTGGCCGGCGTCAGCGCCGTGGTCGCCACGCCCTCGCGCACCTGACGGTCCTCGTCGAGCCGCGCGGCCCAGGCCTGCACATGGTGCGGCAGCGGCCGGCCGTCGGCCTGCAGGCTGACGCGGGCGACGGCGCGCAGCGCGGCCAGTTCGCCGGCGGAGAGGTCCGCGGCGCTCAGCAGATGCAGGCCGACGCGCTCGACCGCCGGCTGTGCGGCGCCGTCGGCTTCGTGCCGGTCGCGCAGCACGCCGATCTCGCGCTGAAGCTCCATCTGGTAGCTCGTCGGTTCTGCGTTCACCACCACCAGGTCGCAGGGGAGGCCGCCGATGGCCCAGAGGCGCAACGCCCGGGCCAGCGACCGCAGCAGTCCCAGGCCGTGCAGTGCGCCGGCCGACACCAGCAGCAGCGGCCGCTCGCCCGACAGGCCCAGCCGCCACAGCAGCCGGCGGTCGCAAGCCGCGTCGGCTGGTGTCGTCTGCACCCGGGTCAACCCCAATGTCATGGCGGTGTTGAGCAACTGGATGGCCGCCAGGTCGTCGGTGCCGATGCGCAGCGCGCGCAGGCGGATGCCGGCCAGCGTGGCCGACATCAGCGAGGCGCGCTGGACCTGGCTGGCCTGGCGGTATTTGTCGATCACCGCGCGCAGCGTGGTGTCGTCGTCGGTCGCGGCGGTGGCGAAGGTGAGCCGGGTCTTTCCTCCGGGCGGGATGCGCAGCCGCACGGCCAGCACGCACACCGGGTCGAGGCCGGTGTCCAGCGCCAGCGCGTCCGGCGTTGCCGGCAGCGCCCGCAGCGTGGCCTGCGGCCACGCCGCCGTGTGGTTGCGGCCGAGCCAGCGGGCGCGGGCGGTCTGGCCGCGAAACGTCACGACGTCGGCGTCGCTCTCGGTGATGAAGTGCGCCGCATGCAATCCGCTTTCACCGGCCAGCCGGGGTGTGCGCTCGAACACCAGCGCCTTTGCCGCGGGCCGCCATTCGGCGCGCACGAACAGACTGCTGAACGCCGGGTGCGCCTCGTCGGCGCGTGCGTCGGCCAGCGTCACCTCGAAGGCCGAAATCAGTTCCAGGTCCAGCGTCTGCGAGCCCGGGTTGCGCAGTTCGACCTGGCGGAACTCGATATCGTCCTCGGGGCTCACCCAGGCCGTGATGCGCGTCTGCAGTCCGGGCCAGGTGGCGTCCAGACAGACGCGGTCGGAATGGAACACGCTCTGGTAATGCGCGGCCGGGTCGGGTGCCGGGTGCTGGGTGAGCGAGACCAGCGGCTCGTCCGCTGCGCGCCGCAGGTAGAAGAAGCTGCCATGCTCGTCGCGCAGTGCATCGTCGCGCCAGCGTGTGATGCCCACCGGGCCGCGGCGGCTGTGGCCCGCGCCGTTGGCGCGCAAGGCCACGTGGTAGCGGCCGTTGGACAGCAGCTGTGTCGGTTCGACCGCCTGCGTGCCAGGCAGCACCTGACGTTGCAAAGCCTGCGCGCGCCGTTCGGCGTGCAGCGGCGCGGGCGCGGGCGGCGCCCGCAGCAGCGGCACTTCACGCGGTGCGCGTTCGTGCAACAGCGAGGTCATGGCTTCGATGTGGGGGTTGGCCATGCCCCAGCGCTGCGCCACGCCCCCCAGCAGCTTATTGGCCAGGGCGACGATGGTCATGCCCTGGTGGTGGGCCATGTAGGTGTTGACCGGCGTGCAACGGTGGCCGACGGCCTGCCGCGCGGGGGTGAAGTCCAGCGCCTCGATGAAGCCGTTGCGCCCGCGCGCCGCCAGCGCCTGCAGCGCCGTGAAGTTGCGGCAGGCCATCGGCGCATCGACCTGCGTGGCCAGCGCCGTGGCATAGGGGGCGATCACCAGCTCGTCGGGCGGCGTTCGGCGCAGCGCCAGGCGCGGCACGCCCTGCGGCGCGTACTGGTAGGCCAGCGTGTGGTCGCAGCCGGCGTGTGCCGATTCCGAGATGCCCCAGGGCACGCCATGCGCGCGTGCGAAGGCGATCTGCTCGCGCAGCGCAGCGAGCGTGGCGTCGTGCAGCACGCTGCCATGCGGCTCGGCGAGCACCAGCGTCGGCATCAGGTACTCGAACATCGAGCCCGACCAGGAGCGCAGCCCCGCGATGGCGCCGCTTTCATAGAACGGCCGGCCGAGCGCGGCCCAGTGGCGCACCGGGACATCGCCCTTGGCAATGGCCAGCAGGCTGGTGAGACGCGATTCCGAGGCCAGCAGGTCGTAGAAGCCGGCGTCGAGCTGCTGCTCGGCGACGCGCAAGCCGATGTGCAGCAGATGGCGCCGGGGGTGGTAAAGGAAGGAGAAGTCGGCCTGCCAGGCCAGTTGCTCGCACTGCCGTGCCACCGCGAGCAGTCGCGTGGCGCTGTCCTCCTCGCCGGCTTCGCGGGCCAGTTCGTTGCAGGCCTGGGCCACGGCCAGCAGGTGGCCGCAGAGATTGCCGCTGTCCACCGTGGACACGTATGCGGGCAGCAGCGGTTCGCCGCTGGCGGTGTCGTACCAGTTGAGGAAGTGGCCGCGGTGGCGCCGCAGCGTGCTCAGGCTCGCCAGCGTGGCCTCCAGCCGCAGCAGCAACTCCAGCGTGCCGATCCAGCCGAACCGCCGCGCGCAGGCGGTGCTCAGCAGGTACAGCCCGATATTGGTCGGCGAGGTGCGGCGCGCCAGCATCTCGTGCGGCGTGATCTGCAGGTTGTCCGGCGGCAGGTGGCGGTCATCGGCCGTGACGACCCGCTCGAAGTAGCGCCAGGTGTCCCGCGCCACGCCGTGCAGCATGGCCTGGTCTTCAGCGGTGAGCGGCGGGCCGGTCGCGTCGGCACGGGGCCGGCTGGCCCACCACGACCACAGCGGCGCCGCGGCCCACAGGGCGCACAGCGCCACGGCCCAGGCCGGCGCGGCGGTCCCGCCGGCCAGCAATGCCGCCAGCAGCGCCAGCGCCACCACGGGCACGGCGCGGTGCTGTCGCCACGCGCCGGACAAGGTGGTCTGTGCAGCGGCCTGCGCGGCGGCCGCGGTGGTCCACTGCAACAGGTGGCGTTGACTGAAGACCATGCGGTAGAGCGTGCGGGCGATGGCGTCGCCCACCAGCAGGGCGTGCCGCAGCAGCAGCGCCAGATGCCACAGCCCGCCGCACAGCGCGCGCGCCAGGTCGGCGGCGGCGCCACGGTAGAAGTGCAACTTGGCGATGTCGTCGCGGCCAGGCGCAAATCCGGCGACCGCGCCCATCAGCGGTCCGGCGGCAAAGGCCGCCAGCAGCAGCAGCACGGCACTCAGCGGCGACAGGGTGCCCGCGGCCAGCACCAGCACCAGCAAGGCCAGCGAGGCCGGCGCCACCAGCGAGCGGCGCAGGTTGTCGAGCATCTTCCAGCGGTTGACGGCGCGCAGCGGGTAGCGCCGGTCCTGCAGCAGGAAGG
>Ga0105090_10001734_pt1 | contig 11888 bp, 10 predicted proteins | sample PPLLak3March2015_FD_79110 | JGI IMG/M metagenome (GOLD analysis project Ga0105090, IMG submission 79110) | Freshwater sediment microbial communities from Prairie Pothole Lake near Jamestown, North Dakota, USA - PPLs Lake P7 Core (1) Depth... | ecosystem: Environmental > Aquatic > Freshwater >... | reverse complement strand
GCCGCCCCCCTAATCGTCCCGCCCCGCCTACCGGAGTCTTTTCATGCGAGGATAGCTCAGTTGGTAGAGCAGTTGGCTTTTAACCAATTGGTCCTGGGTTCGAGTCCCAGTCCTCGTACTTCTCCGCTCCATGTGTTTGAAAACATGCGCTGCGGAGAGCTCTCACGCTTATTCCGCTTTCAGGAACTCGTCCACCTTCGCCTTGATGGTCTGCTCGTAGCCGGGGACGCTGAGCACGTCGCACTCGCTGCCGAGGATGAAGGGGTGGCCCACCTCGCGCATGCGGCTGAGCAGTTGGTCGGAGAGTTCGCGCACCTTGGCGATGCTGACAAGCTCGTCGGAGTAGAACTGCTTGGTCGGTAGGTTGCCGTATAGCACGGTGGATTTGGAAATCAACGCGGCGTCCTCCCAAAGCAGGCGCGAGCAGCCGAGGCTGATCATCGCCGGGTCCAGTTCCGCGTAGCGGCTGACCATGCCGTCGGTAAGCTCGCCGCAGTCATGGAAGATCAGATCCACGTCCGCAGCGCGCAGTTGCTCGCGGATCTGGCGGTTGAGGTCCATCACGTAGCGGTCGAAGACATCATAACTCTCATCCAACTGGTTGGGTGAGAAATAGACGTTGTTGGCCGCCGGTTCACACAGGATGATGGCCTTGGCTCCGGCCTGGATCTGCGCGTTGAGATAGAGGCGGATGGTTTTGGATGCGAGTTGCAACAACCGCTCGAGCAACGCCACTTCCTCCTCGTCATCGGCCGTTGCGCCGTCGCCTGCGAGGAACACGGGCGTGATCGGATCGGTGATGAGTTTGGTCATCAGTGAAAACGGCCCGATGCCCATGCCGACCGGCAAGAGTTCGGTTTCCCTGGCGATGTATTGGATTGCCTCGCAAACCGCATCCATCTTGCGGGTGAGTGGAATGTCCCAATCCCCGCCGGGTGTTTCCGTGAAATGGAAGGTGTCGATTTCCGCAGCAGCGATGCCGCGGGCGAGCAGGAGCGCTTCTTTTTCCAGTTTCAAGTCCATCAATGGCAGCGCCAGCGGGCAGCGGAAGCGCCGCGCGGCCTCCTCGATCACACCGCCGAGCCGCCGCCCGTCATTGGGTATGATTTCGTGGTCGGCATGTTCATGCAGCACCAGATGGGTGCCGATGGGCATCTTGAGACCGGAAGCGGCGAGATCCAGGTAGTATTGGCGGTTCATGAAGTGGCTTGGGATGAAAACTCAGGCTTTCAGCAGGGCCATGGCGGCGTCCACCGCACTGCCGGCATCCGCAGCATAGCCGTCGGCACCGATTTCCGCCGCGTATTCGTGAGTGATGGGCGCGCCACCGATCATGATCTTGGGCGTGAGCCCCGCTTCGCGGATGGCTTTCACGGTTTCCCGCATGGCGGGCATGGTGGTGGTGAGCAGCGCCGAGAGGCCGACGAGTCGGGCGTTGTTGTCACGGATGGCCTCGACGAATTTCGCGGGTGGCACGTTCACGCCGAGGTCGATCACGTCGATGTTGGCACCTTTCCACATCATGGCGACGAGGTTCTTGCCGATGTCGTGCAGGTCGCCCTCGACGGTGCCGATCACGGCGTTGAACTCGGGTTTCACGCCGGCCTCGACGAGCATGGGTTCGAGGATCTTGAGGGCTTCCTTCATCGCGCGGGCGGCGATGAGCATTTCCGGGACGAAAATCTCGTTGTTCTTGAAGCGCTCGCCGACGATGGCCATGGCGGGCACGAGATGGTTTTCCACGATGAACTGGGCGCTTTCACCCGCGGCAATGCAGGCCTGCACGAGTTCGGGGACGTCCTTGCGTTTTCCGGCGATGATGGCCGCACTGAGAGGATGGGGATCATTCATGACGCGCGCAGCCTAGCGCCGCACCGGGGGTGCGGTCTTGTGATTTGGTGTGATTGTTTGTTGAATCCGTGAGATCGGCGGGATCCGGGCTTGTGCGGGATGGCGGCGCATTTTTTGATGGCGCGGATGAAGCGAAAAAACCTGTTGGATGAATTGGCGGCACACCCGGTTTGTGGTGATGGAGCGATGGGAACCCTCTTGATGGCGCGCGGCATGACCAGCGGTGCCTGCGGCATGGCGTGGAACATCGACCGGGCGGACGACGTCAAGGCGATCCATGATGCCTACCGCGCGGCGGGGTCACAACTCATCACCACCAATTCCTTCGGCGGCTCGCGGTTCGTGCTGGATCTGCACGGCCGGGCGGCGGATGTGCGGGCGCTCAACCTGGCAGCCGCGCAAGTCGCGCGTGCCGCCGCCGGTGAGGACGCCTGGGTGCTGGGCGACGTGGGCCCCTGCGGGGATTTCCTGGAGCCGGTGGGCGACCTGACGGCGGATGAGGTGGGCGAGGCTTTCCGCGATCAGATTGCAGCGCTGTTAGAAGGCGGGGCGGATGCCATCCTGGTGGAAACCATGAGCGATCCCGAGGAAATGGTGGTGGGAATCGAGGCAGCTCTCGCCTGTGATCCGGACGTGCCGGTCATCGGCACCTACGCCTTTCAAAAAACCGCGACCGGCGAATTCCGCACCATGATGGGCACGCCGGTGGCCGAGGCGATCAGCCGCGCCGTGGAGGCCGGGGCGGAAATCGTCGGGGCGAACTGCGGGGCCGCGCTCAATCTCGATGACTATGTGGCGCTGTGCCGGGAAATCGCCGCTGCGGCGGGCGCGGCCCATGTCATCATCCAGCCGAATGCGGGTGCTCCGCAGCAGGTGAATGGCAAGACACTCTATCTGGCCACGCCGGAGCAAATGGCGGAAACCGCCACGCGCCTGTTAGACGCCGGCGCGCGGATCGTCGGCGGTTGCTGCGGCACCACGCCCGGGCACCTCGCGGCCATCGCACAGGCCGTGGCGCGGCGTGGGTGAGTGCGGCCGGAGTTCATCTTTTGGCCGCGTTCAGTTCACTTGCCCGCTTGTTCCCGGAACTGGCGTGGGGTGAGCCCTTTCACATCGCGGAAGACGCGGGTGAAGTAGCTTTGGTCGCAGAAGCCGCAGAGGCCGGCGATGCTGGCGAGCGGTTCCTCGGAATGCAGCAGCATTTCGCAGGCGAGGTCCACGCGGCACTGGCGGAGCAACTCGGTGAACGAGCGGCCGGTGCGCTCCTTGAGCAGGCGGGAGAAATGGCCGGGCGAAATGCCGGCATACTGCGCGGTTTCATCCCGCGTGATCTCGCGGTGGAGGTTGGCGCGCATGAAATCCAGCGCCTTGCCGACCAGCAGCGGCGGTGTGAAATCCAACTGCCGCTGGATGGTGGAAAACAAATGATCGAAGGCTTTGCGCAGCCAAGCGGCGAGTTGCTCGTCGTCCTCGATCTCCGCCAGTTCGGTGAGGATGCGGAAATTCGTGCCGAGCACCTCGGACTGCATGGCACCGGCCTCGATCGCGGCGCGCGAGATCATCACCACCAGCTCTAACAGAAGTCCCTTGAGCAGGTCGCTGCGTTCCTCTCCCGCGCTGTAGATGTGGACGAGCACGTGGTTGACGATGCGCATCGCCTCGCCGCGGTCGCCGCGGCGCATGGCGGCGAGCAGCGCGGGCTCCTGATAGAGATAGAACTCGCGGATCCGGTCGTAGGGCCGGTGATCGAGCAGGGGCACGGCGGGGTAGTCGTTCATGTCAACATCAGGTGCTCGATGTAGCGGTCCTCGAAATCCTCGGCGAGGTTGAGCTCGATGATGTCCACCTTTTCGCGCAGGGCCTCCATTTCCTCAAGCGTGGTGCGGTCGATGAGCGCGAGCAGCGCGCCGGCGAGCGAGGTGTTGCCGACGACGCGGACCTGCTCCGGCTTGAAGCCCGGCAGCAGGCCGATGGCGATGGCGTTTGAGACATTGAGATGCATGCCGAATCCGCCGGCCAGATAGACGCGCGAAATTTTTTCCGCCTTGATGCCGGCGGTTTCCAGCAGGGTCTCGATGCCCGCGCCGATGGCGGCCTTGGCTTGGAGCAGGACGGCCACATCCACTTCGCTGACGCGTGGCGAGCCGGGGCTTGCATCGCCGGTGAGCAGCAGCGCGCGTTCGCCGTCCTCCGTGCTGCGGAAGGCTTCCGGGAGCTTGTCCCACAGCGTGGAGTCAAAGCGCCCGGCGTGGCCTAACAGACCGCTGCGGCGGGCGGAGGCGAGGAAGTCGATATAGGCGGAGCCGCAAATGCCGGAGGCGCGGGAAAGAGGAATGCCGCCGATGGTTTGCGCGGTGATTTCAAATGGAGTGGCGGTGATCGCCAGGTCACTCACGGCACCCTCGCGGGCACGGGTGCCGCAGCGCAGGCCGCAACCTTCGAAGGCGGGGCCGGCCGCGGTTGCGGTGGCGGTGAGCGAACCATTGCACTGCAGGACGATCTCGCCATTGGTGCCGATGTCCACCAGCAGGCTGGGCTTCGCATCGAACACCATGCCGCTGGCGTACACTCCGGCGGTGATGTCCGCGCCGATGTAGGCGGCGATGCCGGGCAGGAGTTGGATGGGTGTTTCCGGCGCCAGCCCCTCAACGGCCAGATGAATGTCCGCAGCAGACAGCCGTTTTCCTGATAGAAAGCGCGCGGTGAACGGCGCGATGCCGAGCGAAGTGGGGTCCTCGCCGGTGAGCAGGTGCAGCATGGTGGTGTTTCCGGCGATGGTGCCGCCGGCGATGCGTGAGGGATCGCGCCCGGCGCGTTCGCAGGCCTGGAGCAGCAGTGGCGCGAGTGTTTCCGAAACCACGGCCGCCTGCATCGCGGCGATGGTCTCCGGCGTGCGCGCGGCGTCGATGCGGGTGAGCACGTTGTCGCCGAAGCGGATTTGCCCGTTGAAACCGCCGGCGCGGGCAAGCACCTGGCCGGAGACGAGATCTGCTAACAGAACCACCACGGTGGTGGTGCCGATGTCCACGGCGAAGGCGGTGTCCCGCACGGCCCCGGCGGGAAACAGCGGATCGTGGGCATAAGGCACGGCGATTTCAAAAGTCTCGCCGACCTGTGGCTTGTGCTCGATGCGCGAGCGGGTGGGAATGGCGATGGTGACCGGGCCGTGGAGCTTGGCGCGGCATGAGCGGACGGTGGCGGGCGCGGAGATTTCGGCAGTTCCCACCATGAGCGAGCCGTCCTTGAGGATGATCTCGCAGCCACGGCAGAGGCCGCGCTGGCCGCAGCGTGTGTTGAGCGGGAAACCCTGCGCGGCGAGCACTTCCGAGAGGACGCGCGTGCCGGGCGTGGCATGGAGTTCCACGCGCTCGCCATGCTCCGGCTCCACGCGGATGGAAACGGCCTTGCTCACGGCGCGGCCTCCCGCGTTTCCGCACGCAGCACGTTTTCATCCGGTGAGTGGCCGAGCATTTCCCCGGGCCGGATGGTCTGGAAACGGGAGTCGTCCCAGTTTCCCCAGAGTAAATCACGCAGCAGCGCGGGATCGCCACGGATGTGTTCGAATTTCCAGCCGAGGTGGTCGGCGCAGCGCTTGGCATAATCCGCCTCCGCTTCCGCCTCGTCGGTGCCGAGATCGATGTAAGTGGCGGTGTCGTGCAGTGCCCAGGTTTCCTGCTCGCTCTCGATGAGAAACTCGATGTCGTCCTCATCGAACTTGCCGGCCAACTGCTCGCGGGTGGCGGCGATCTTGTCCGGCCCCGGGACGCGGCGCGCGCGGTTCCAGCCGGGAGTGTAGTAATAACAAGTGGGGCAGGCGCGCTGGTGTGCGGCGTAGTGTTCCTTGCTGCCGAGAAACACCGTGATGCAGTCGTGCGCGCGCGGCAGCACGAAGGGATGGCGGCCCGCGCGCAGTCCCGCGGTGCCGCGGCCGCAGAGGCCGTAGGCGAGGATCACGGCCTCGATGTCATCCCGGGCGTCGATTTCCGCCAGCTCGGCCTGGAGTTTCGCGCGGAGTTCGTCCGGCCGGTCGTGCAGGGCGATTTCGTAAAAGCGGGTTTCACGGATGTGCGGCGCATCCGCGGCTAACAGCGCGATCTCGCGCTCGAAGACGGAGCAGGCCAGCAGGGCAATGTTCGGCGGCATGGTGGGGATGGGTTTGCGCGGCGATTCATCGCTTTTCATGGCGGCGATGTAAAGCACCGGGTAATTCGCGCTCGGCAGGGCGGCGGGGAAATGCGGTCATCCGCGCCGACGCCATGGATGACCGCAGTTTGACCCGGACGGAATTGAACCCGCGCGACGTGCGGCGCAACTTCGCGTGTCTGGTGTGGATGGGTTCGGTCTTCGCGATGGGCTGGTCCGAGGTGGTGGTGGTCCTGCAGCCGCTGCTGGTGCATTACGGCGCCAGCAACATGCAGATCGGCATCGTGCAGGGAGTGCTCATCGCCACGCTGCCGGGGATGTTTCTCTCGCCGTGGATCACGCGGCGTTTCCGCCACAAGAAGATCTATCTGTTTGTGACGGACTCGCTCTACCTGCTGCCGGTGGGCATCGTGGGCGCGGTGGTGTGGGCGGGCGGCGCGGGCGGAAACGAGGCGATGGTGGGTTTCATCGTGCTGATGATGCTGTTAGGGCAGATCGCGGCGGGTTTCGGCGGTTTGCCGAACCAGGAGTTTTTCACGGCCTGCATCCCGATGCGGCTGCGCGGGCGGCTGGCCGGGGTTTCCGCCGGGCTGGGCGGGGTGTTGGGGCTGGCGGCCACGGGCATCGCGGCATGGATGCTGGAGGCGATGCCCAAGCCGCAGGCCTACGGCGCGCTGCTGGTGCTGGCGTGGCTGTTGTGCCAACTGGCGGACTCGGCGGTGCTGCTGGCCAAGGAGCCGCCGACGCCGGTGGAGCGCTCGCCGCGGCCGTGGGGTAGGGAAATGTGGCGGGCGTTTTTAGAGGACGGGAAATTCCTGCGGGTGGCGCTGGCGGTGTGCTTGATTTCCCCGCTGCTGGGGCAACTGGCGGTTTTTTCCAGCGTGTTTGCGTTTCGCGAGCTCGGCTTCAAGGCGCAGATGGCGGCATGGCTCGGCATGACGGCATCCGGCTGCCGACTTGCTCTCAGTCCGGCTGCGGGATGGTTCACGGATGTGTGGGGCGCACGGCGGGCACTGACGTTTTGGGCCGGGTTTGCGGGTCTGGGTTTCCTGTTGCTGGCATGTTTTCCAGGGACAATCAGCGTATTCGCGGCGGCCGGCATTGCAGCCGTGGCGGGCAGCGGTTTCTCCGGGGCGATGAACGCGCTGACCAGCGGCATCCCGCGACCGGAGCACCGCGCCGGGCATTTCACGCTGCTGGGGTTTTGCATGATCGCGGCGAATTCCGGCGGCCCGCTGCTGGCCGGGTGGCTGTTTGACACGGTTTCCTACCGCAGCGGCTTCGCCGTGCTCGGGGTGGCGACGGCCGGGGTGCTGCTCTTGAGCATGTGGCTGCTGCGCGGACTCAGCACGCGGGCGGAGGACTATTCATGAGGCCGCGGCCTGCGGGAATCCTCTTGCCAACAAGGACCGGGGGCGATACCCACTCGCCCCCACCGCAAGGATTTGCGAATTCTTTCCTCGTTTTATGAAGTTGGCGAAATTGCTCAGCGCGGACCAGATCATCCTCGACATGAAGTCGGTGGAGCACTGGCCGGCGATTGTGGAACTCGTCGATCACCTGGTGGAAGTGAGGCGGCTGCCGCAGGCCCTCAAGGGCGAGGTGCTCGCGGCGCTAAAGGCGCGGGAGGACCAGGTGAGCACCGGCATCGGCTCCGGCGTGGCCATCCCCCACGCGTTTTCCGACACGCTTGAGGAGGTGGCGGCGGTCTTCGGCCGCTCCAAGGCGGGCATCGACTTCGAGGCCATCGACAACGCGCCGGTGCATTTCATCATTCTTTTCATCGTCCCGCGCAAGGACTACCACCTGCATCTGCGGACCTTGGCGGCGATCGCCAAAATGTTCACCAACTGCGAGGTGCGCCGCCAACTCGGTGAGGTGGAAACCCGCGATGACATCCTCGCCATTCTCGATTCCAAGCCGCGCCTCGCCGCGCCAGGCGCCTGATCCATTCCGTCATGACCTTGTTGCAAGATCTTGAGGCCCGCCTCGCATCCGCGCTGGCCGCCACGCTCGGCGAGCCCGCCAGTGCCGCCGTCACCCCGGCTGCGGACCTGCGCTTCGGCGACTACCAGACCAATGCCGCCATGGTGCTGGCAAAGCAGCGCAAGACCAATCCGCGCGCGCTGGCCCAGGAAATCATCGACCGCGTCGATCTCACAGGTCTCGCCACCGCCGAGATCGCCGGGCCGGGATTCATCAACTTCCGCATCCTGCCACAAGCCTACGCCGCCAAGGCGATGGCCCTGCTCAAGGATCAAAAACTCGGCGTGCCAGCCATCGGCGAGGGCAGGACCGTGGTGGTGGATTTCTCCGCTCCAAACGTCGCCAAGCCGATGCATGTCGGCCACATCCGCTCCACCATCATCGGCGACTCGCTGTGCCGCATCGCCCGCTTTCTCGGCTTCCGTGTCATCGCGGACAACCACATCGGCGACTGGGGCACGCAGTTCGGCATGATCATCCACGGCTGGAAAAACCATCTCGACCATGCCGCGCTCGAAGCGGATCCGATCACCGAGTTGGTGCGCGTTTACCGCGACGTGAACGCCGCCACCAAGCAAGACCCCGCCGTGCTGGAGACGTGCAAGGCGGAGCTGGTGAAGCTGCAGGCCGGCGATGCCGAAAACCTCGCCATCTGGCAAAAATGCATCGAGCTCTCCAAGCTGGGGCTTGAGAAGATCTATCAGGTTCTCGACGTGAAGTTCGACCACTGGCTGGGCGAGAGTTATTACAACGGGCGCCTGCCCGGCCTGGTGGAGGAGTTTTTGGAAAAAGGCCTCGCCCGCGAGAGCAACGGCGCCGTTTGCATCTTCTCGGACGGTACGAAAAAACCGGAGGAGGATCCCTTCATGGTCCACCGGGAGGAAGGTTGGACGGACAACCCCGCCATCATCCGCAAGGCAGACGGCGGGTTCCTCTACGCCACCACCGATCTGGCGACTCTCGAATACCGCATCGACCAATGGCAGGCGGACCAGGTGTGGTATGTCGTCGGCGTGCCGCAGCAACTGCATTTCCGCCAGATCTTCGAAGCCGCCGCACGCTGGGGCAAAACCGGGGATTTCCGCCACGTCGCCTTCGGTTCCATCCTTGGCGAGGACCGCAAGCTGATGAAGACGCGCACCGGCGACAACGTCCAGCTTTCCGAGGTTCTAACGGAAGCCGTCGAGCGCGCCGCCAAAATCATCAGTGAGAAAAGTCCGGATTTGCAGGGCGCGGAGGCGGCGGAGGTCGCCCGCATCGTCGGCATCGGCGCGGTGAAATTCGCCGAGCTCTCGCAAGGCCGCCTCACGGATTATGTTTTCGCCTGGGACCGGATGCTCGCGCTGCAGGGAGACACCGCGCCCTACCTGCAATACTCCAGCGTGCGCATCCGCTCGATTTTCCGCAAGCTGGACGCGCCCTTCGATGCCGCGGCCTGTGAAATCCTGCTCACCGAGGAGGCGGAGATCCACCTGGCCCGCCTGCATGCGCGCTTCGGCGAGCTGCTGCCGGCCATCATCGAGGACTTCCGCCCGAACCTGCTGGCAAACTACCTTCTGGAACTTGCCCGCGCCTTCCACTCGTTCTTCGAGGCCTGCCCGGTGTTGAAATCCGGCGAGCCCGTCCGCTCCAGCCGCCTCGCGCTGTGTGATCTGACAGCCCGCATTCTCGCGGCCGGCCTCGGCCTGCTCGGCATCAAGTGCCCGGAGCGGATGTGAGAATCCAAGTTGCTTGTTAAAAGTTATTTGTTATTGGAACAGAAATCCCAAATCGACCATCCTCATCCGGACGCAACCGCATAACGTATAACTTTTAACCATTAACAAAGTTTCCCCATGCCTCCCTTCTACGTCATCGGTCACAAGAATCCGGATACGGATGCGATCTGCTCGGCCATCGGCTACGCCGCGCTGTTGCGGACCGTGGGCGAGGAGTGGGATGCGGTGGCCGCGCGCTGCGGCGAGATTTCCCAACGCACCAAGTGGGTGCTCGAGCGCGCCGGTTTCGAGCCGCCCGTGCTCATCACCGACATCCGCACCAATGCCGGCATGATCTGCCACCGGGAGGTCATCAAGGTGGCTCCCTCCGACACCTTCCTCACCGCCTATCGCCGCATGCTCGCCGCGGAAATCCGCTGTGTGCCCGTAGAGGACGAGAACGGCGTGCTGTGTGGCATTCTCCGCTACATTGATCTGCTGCGGCTCCTGCTGCCGGCGGATACCGAAGGGCTCAGCGTGCGCACGGTGCATGTCTCGCTCGCCCACCTTGCAGCCACCTTGCAGGCCGAGAGCATGGGAGGGGAAACCCCGCTGCCGGAAGCTGAGGAGGACCTGATCCTGCTCGTCGGCGCCTCGTCCCAGGAATCCGTGGACGGCCGTCTCAAGCAGGCGAAAAACGAGGGCAACATCGGCCAGTTTCTGGTGATTTGCGGCGATCGTCCGATCGTCCAGCGCTCCGCCATCGACTTTGGCGCCCGTGCGCTGCTCGTCACCGGTGGCAATCCGGTTTCCGCGGAAATCCGTGAGTTTGCCAGGACCCAAGGTGTCATCCTGCTACGCTGCGCCCAGGACACGGCCAGCGCCTCCACACTCATCCGCTGCTCGCGCACGGTCCGCCACGTGATGGAGCGGGATTTTGAAACCGTCTGCCAGAACGAATCCGTTTCCAAGCTCCGCAAGCACTTGTCCACCTCCGAGCAGGATTTGTTCCCAGTGATCGGTCACGGGACGGGAAAAATGATCGGCGTCATTTCCAAATCCGACCTCATCGATCCGCCGCGCATCCGGCTCGCACTGGTCGATCACAATGAATACGCCCAAGCCGTCAATGGCGTGGAGGAGGCGGAAGTCACCGAAGTCATCGACCACCACCGCCTCGCCGGCGACCTCGTTTCGCGCGAGCCGATCCGCTATCTCAACGAACCTGTCGGCTCCACCTGCACGCTGGTGGGCCGCAAGTATTTCCACCGCGGCCTGATGCCGCAGCCGGGCGTGGCGATGTGCCTGTGCGCCGGCATCGTTTCGGACACGCTCTGCCTCACCTCGCCGACCACCACGCTGCTGGATCGCGAGATGCTCACCTGGCTCAGCGGTGTGGCCGGTGTGGATCCGAAAACCTTCACCGAGGAGTTTTTCAACGTCGGTTCGCTCATTGCCAACGGCACGCCGGTGGAAATCCTCAATGCCGACCGCAAGGAGTTCACCGAGCAGGGGATGAACGTCAGCATTTCCCAAGTGGAGGAGCGGGACCTGCACGGCTTCGCCGCCCGCCGCGAGGCATTGGAGGTGTGCCTCAGGGATCTGCACAGGGAGCGCAAATACGATCTGACAATCCTCGCCGTCACCGACGTGGCGCTGCACCACAGCATGATCCTCGCCATCGGCCCGGAGGCGGCGTTGGCCAAGCTGCCCTTCGAGCGGATGGACGACAGCCTGTTCCACGCGCCGGGCGTGGTGAGCCGCAAGCGTCAGATCTTCCCCGCCGTCTGCGAGGCCATCCACCAGGTCCAATAGCCCTTGGATCTTTTTGCCGGATTCCGCCCAACAAAAAGGGCCGCGACCCCTCGCGACCCGTTTTGTGTTCTGTCATGAACTCTGTTGAAACCGGGGACCTCTCCCCTCGACGCCCGCAATAATGCGGAGAAACCGGGTTTCTGTCATGTCCCTAAATCATGGGACACTGGCGGACCGCTCAGGAGCGGTGGGGGCAGCGGCGATGACGCGGTCCCGGAGTTTTTCCAGCAATGGGATTTTCTCCGCAAAGGGCAGCGCGGCCAACCGGGTGGGTTGGGACGTTATTACGGCCTATCATGCAGGACTTCCCGGAGGAATCCGCATCACCCGTGAGGTGCGGCCGAATGCGGCGTGAAACGCCGGGATTGTTGAAATGCGGAACCCGACCCCGAGGAT
>Ga0105090_10001733_pt1 | contig 11894 bp, 13 predicted proteins | sample PPLLak3March2015_FD_79110 | JGI IMG/M metagenome (GOLD analysis project Ga0105090, IMG submission 79110) | Freshwater sediment microbial communities from Prairie Pothole Lake near Jamestown, North Dakota, USA - PPLs Lake P7 Core (1) Depth... | ecosystem: Environmental > Aquatic > Freshwater >... | reverse complement strand
GCCCGCACGGGGGTCCGGAACGTCTTTAACAATCTGAACGACGTCGTCGTTGCGCTGAACAATCTGCTGCAGGGTAAATTCACCGAAGCAGCTTCGGATGTCGGCCGCATTGCGATCAACACCACCGCCGGCCTGTTCGGCCTGTTCGATGTCGCAACTCCCGCCGGACTGGAAAAACACGAAGAAGACTTTGGCCAGACCCTCGGCTTCTGGGGCGTCGGCGACGGCCCTTATCTGGTGCTGCCGTTTGTCGGCCCGCGCAACCTCCGGGATACAGCGGGGCTTTTTGTCGATTGGCAAGTTGACCCCCTGCTCCAGTTCGACCCGGTGCGCACCCGCAACCAGTTGTGGGGACTGCGAGCGGTATCACTCCGTGCCGAGCTGCTGAGTGCCAGCAAACTGTTGTCGATAGCTGCCTTGGATGAATACGAATTTGTGCGCGATGCCTACCTCCAGCGCCGCCGCAATCTGATTTATGACGGCAATCCGCCGCGTGAAGCGCGAGAAAAAGACGCTGCGATTGATATCAAACCGCTGGTGAGTACCACGCTGCCTGTGGCCGAATCGGCTGCCGGGGAAGTTTCGGGCAGCACCGCGCCCGAAGCGCCGGCTGAAACGGAAGCTGCAGGCCAGGACCACTCGGAGGAGTTGTCAAAGTCGAACCCGGCCACCGTAGCAATGGCCACTACCGCAGCGGTTTCCGCCGCGGTTATTCCCTCCGCAGTTACTCCTTCAGCTCCCGTACCGCTGGTTCGCGTCTGGCTGCCCTGATCCGGATCGCCTGATCAGTCCCGGGCCGCCGCGGGTGCAGCCCCCGGTCCCGGCATTGTCTTTTTCACATTGTCCATCACCGCCATCGCCGAACTGACCAGTGTCGCCACATCGGCAACGTTGGCCGGCACGATCAGCGTATTGTTGGTACGCGCCAGGTGTGCAAAGGCATTGACATACTGCTTCGCCACATCCAGGTTCGCCGCCTGATTGCCGCCCGGGGCGTTCAGCGCGGCGGCCACCGAACTGATCGCGGTCGCAGTCGCTTCAGCAATCAGCTGGATGCGCGCCGCTTCACCCTGCGCGCGGTTGATCGCCGCGGTTTTATCACCCTCGGATTTCAGCACCGCCGCCTGCTTCTCGCCATCGGCGAGGTTGATCTCTTCCTGCCGCTGGCCTTCTGATTTGGCAATCAACGCGCGTTTCTCGCGCTCCGAGGTGATCTGCGCCTGCATCGCACGCAGGATGGCTTCCGGCGGCGTCAGATTCTTGATTTCATAACGCAGCACCTTGACGCCCCAGGTGCGCCCCGCCTCGTCCAGCACTGCCACGACCTGACGGTTGATTTCGTCACGGCTTTCAAAAGTTTTGTCGAGCTCCATCTTGCCGATTTCCGAACGCAGCGTGGTCTGCGCCAGCTGGGTCACTGCCGAAACATAATCAGCCGAGCCATAGGACGCGAGTTTCGGATCAGTGACCTGGTAATAGATGATGCCGTCCACGCCGAGCTGTGTGTTGTCGCGCGTGATACACACCTGCTCCTGCACGTCGAGCGATGTTTCCTTCAGCGAATGGCGGTAGGCGACACGATCAAGGAAGGGCACTATCACGTTCAGCCCCGGCTCCAGCACGGAGTGATACTTGCCCATGCGCTCCACGACCCAGGCCATTTGCTGCGGCACCTGGCGGATCGAGTCGATGGCGATCACAACCCCCAGTGCCACCACAAAAAACGGCAGGGCAAACGAACGTTGATCAAATGCAATCAGCGCACCGGTCACGAACATGATGATGATCAATTTTGGAAACATGGCGAAGCTCCTCTTTTATTGGTTCAGCGCGGCTTGGCAGCGGACACGTGCAGCGTGTTGCCGTCCACTGCGTGGATGTAAAACACTTTGCCGTCCGGAATGCGCTCGCCGGTAACCCGCGCCTCCCATTGCGCGTTGCGATAATTGACGCGAGCGAGCCCATCAGCTTCGCTGATCCATGAATCCAGCATCACGATTTGGCCGATATCAAAGCCCTGTCCCGGCGGCGTTTGAATCTTGCTGCGATACCGCTTGACCAGAATCACGCCAGCCACCGCCACAGCGACTATGATCACGGCCTGCACCCAGAACGAGTACCCCAACCAGGCTGCAGCGGCAGCCACCAGCGCGGCAATACCCAGCACCAGTAGATAAAACGTGCTCGTCAGCATCTCGATGATGATCAGCATGATGCCGGTCACCGCCCACAACAGATACATTTCCATTCCCGCCTCCCCTCAGAGTATCAACTCAGTGCGTCAACTCAGTGCGTCAACTCAATGCGCCAACTCAGTACATCGATCTTGCGTCAACTCAACGTGGCGCAGCATAACCAACCGCCCGCCAACCGTCCAAGCGGGGCCTTAATTGAGACGCGCCACCCTGGTCGCCAGATCGGCAATCTGCACACGCACGGTTTCGGCATCTGGCGCCCCGGGGCATTGTTTCAGATAAGTGCTGAAATCACCCAGCGCCGCACGAAAACATTCCAAATTCAGGTAAATGCCACCGCGGTCGCGGTATTCATCCCCGGCATCTTCCGGCGTCAGCGCAATCAGCCGCTCGCTGGCGGACAAGGCACGCAGCCAGTCGCCCTGCTCGCTGTAAACCCCTTTCAGGTTGCGCAGCATGCGCGCCAGGACTTCCTTGTTGGAAGCTGCGCTGAGCAGATGCGAAAGTATGGCCTCATCGACGTCGGCCGCGGTGCCTGCGGAACGCAGCCGCTGCTGCAACTCCTCAATGCCCAGTGAAACGCCGCCGCTATACGGATCCAGCACCACCACACCATCCCGCAATGCACACTTCACCAGGAAATGCCCGGGGAAAGACACACCGTGCAACCCGAGGCCGATGCGCCGGCCGATTTCGATGTAGACCACACCGAGCGTGATCGGGATGCCGAGCCGGCGCTCGAGCACCTCGTTGAGGAAACTGTTGCGCGGGTCGTAATAATCGTCGGCATTGCTGCTGAATCCCAGTTCCGAGAACAGAAAATGGTTCAGTGCCAGCAGTTTTTCGGCAGTCGCTACATCTGCGCGCAAACGGCTGCGCAATTTGTTGGCCATCTCATCCAGACGGGCCAGGTAGTCATCGACCGCCAAACCCGGATATTCACTGGCGGCGATCCACAGCGCGCCTTCCGCGAGTGACACATCCTCGTCAGGCATACGTGTGATGCGCCGCCACTGCTCGGCGGCCAGCGCTTCGGGAGAAAGGTCGTTTCCGGAGGTGTCGCCGCTCATGCGCGCCTCGCCAGCGGAAGGTTCATCAGCAGGTTCTGCGGTTTAAGGCGCAGATTGCCCTCGGCGGTCATCGCCATGCCAAGGAATACCGGCGCCCCGTGCATTTCCGCCTGCAGCGCGCCAGTATCGGCAAAATCCATGCGGAACAGGCCGACCACACGCCGCATGCGCTCCTCATCGACTTCACCGCCGGCATAAATGTCGTTCAGCATCGCACTCGCTTCGACATCCAGTCCGACATGCCATACCCACTCATCATCGGGAATCTCACGGACTGGCGTGACCTTCACTGCCGTGCCGTGGAAATGTTCGACCCAGCGCGCCAGAAGCTCACACAGTGCAAGCGAACCGGGCAAACCCGGATTGACCTGCAGCACGGTGTCACGGCGTTCATCGCGGCGGAAATATTCAGCGTGATTGCCGTCATCGAGCACATCGAGATCCATCGAGCGCAGCGGTGCGTTGACTTCCTTCAGCATGCGCCCGAGGTTGCCCATCCCGCCGCTTTCGGCATGCAGATTGACAGTCTCGGCATCAGCCAGCATCACCGCCCCGTCCTTGACACTGACCCGCTGCTGCCGGAAAAAGGTTTCCGCAGCACGCACCAGCAGGCCGTTGTCGCTGCCATCGAGCATGCCGCGCAGGATGACCTCGGCGGTGTGATAAATGAACGGCGGCGGTACCGCAACATCCTGACGGAACAGGCTGAAATAGAAGGTTTCCAGCGTGCGAGCAGCGAGCAGCTGGTCGCGAAAACGCAGCGTCACCCGGTAATTTCCCTGTGCATCAGGATCAGCCAAGGCGGTGATTTCGGCGTCGCTGACCTCACGGCGCGGCGCCTCCAGCAAGGCGGCATGCAGGCGTCGCTCTGCAGCACAGGATTCCGCAACAGGAGCCAGTTCGGGCCGCGCGTAATAAAGTCTCAGGTAATCGTCGGTGACGAGCAGATGCCCGTCGGCCGCCCGCTCGAGCAATTGATAACCACTGTGTTGCCAGAAATCCATAATGAATCCGATCCCGAAGCCATTATGCCACGGCGTTTGCGATCGCCCGTTGCAGGATGCGTTGATCAAAAGTAACAGGAATAAATCAGGAAAAAACAGGGAAGAAGCGGGGGAAATAAGGAGCAAAGAAGCAGAAAAGCGGACGTTATAATCAGGTCTAACCTTGGCGCCCCTATGACAACTTTATCGTTCTCCCCGACATGGATCGGCATGGCTGCCGCACTGCTGACCACTGCCGCTTTCGCACCACAAGCCATCAAGGCCTGGCGCTCCCGTTCCACCAAGGACGTATCGCTGGCGATGTTCACCTTGATGGTAACAGGCCTCACACTGTGGCTCGTTTACGGCATCCTGATTGATGACCTTCCGCTGATCCTCGCCAACGCAGTAACCCTGATATTGGCCAGCGCCATTCTGGTCGCCAAAATCCGTTTCCACTAAGGCCTGTTAACAACCGATCCTTCCATTAATTGGAGATACCGCAGTGGCCAAAAAGAAAAACAAGCAGCCCGCTGGACAGCCCGCCCTGGGTTTTGGCAACAAAGTGGAAAAGCTGGTGGTTTCCCTTGATCCGTCGGTGCTTGCGGAACTCAAACGCCGTCACGAGGAAACCGGGGCAACGATGGCTGAACTGGTTCGCAGGGCCGTCAAATTCTGGATTGCGGGCACCAAGGCAGCTGCGCTCAATGTTGATGACGCAAGATCCCGGCATTTGAAAGGGCGGCACGGGAACTAGAGTGTCAGAACTATCGCTACTATTTCGCCACACCCTGCATTATTAAATCCGAATGATCCTGGATTGCACTCTCCTGTCGGCTTGTTATATTAGCCTTGCATGCATGGGATTAACAGGCACCAAGCGGGGAAAACACATGACAATCAAACAATTCAACGGCCAGTGGGCGAGCGAAGAGGATCGACTGCTGTTTCGTTTCAACACTCTGGATGACCGTGAATTCCGCTTTTGGCTGACTCGCAACGCCACCAAAGCCATCATCTCCGGCAGCCAGCAACTGCTTGCAGAAATCCTCAAAGCCAGATTCGCCCCCGGAACCGCTGAAGTCATACAGGAATTTCAGCAGCAAGCCGCGATGCAGGCTACGCAATTCAATGATTCCTATACATCCTGCGGCAATATGGTGCTTGGCGAGAATCCGCTGTTAGTCACTCGTGTCTCCATGCGGACGGAAAACGGTCTGATGTCCATCGACCTGCGCCTGGAAACCAAGCAGAACGTCAATATCAAGATTACACCACCAGTCTTTCAGAAAATGGTCCTGCTCCTCATCAAACTGCAAGAACAGGCCCGGTGGAGCATCGAACTGCCGCACATCGAAGCGAAAAACCAGCATGAGGATGGAATCACGGCGACTTCGGCCAAAACCGTTATTCACTGAACTGACATTTGCTCCGCTGACCTTCCCTCTGACGCTCGCCGACTTACCAGAACAAGCCGCCACAATTCCGGCACGCCCATACCCACTACCCTCCCCACCCGGATTGCACTCCTCAGTGCAAAATCTTGCCGTTTCAAGACAGTATCGCCCCGTTGAGTTTGATCTGCATCAACATGCTCTACAATATCGGCTGCCATAAATTGACCATGCTGGGAGTGTCGGGGCATGATTTGCATACGGCTTTGGAACTGTTTTTCTCAAGCTTGCACAAATGCTGATATGAACCTCTTCACCCTGCAGACAGCAGGGTAAATACAAAAAACTCAAGGAAAAGTTATGTATGCCCACATCATGGTGCCGCTGGATGGTTCGGAATTGTCATTAAAAGCTGCGCACGAAAGTATTGCCCTGGCAAAACAGCTTCGTTCAAAATTGACACTCATCACTGTTATTTCACCATATCACACAGGTATCGCGATGCCATTTGAATCAAGTCTCCTTAAGGGCATTGAAAAAAGTCATGACGAGGAGGCTAAAAAGGCGGCGCAGATTTTGCATGCAGACATATCCGCACGCGCCAAGTCGGAGGGCATTGAATGTGAAAGCGTCGTCGCATTCGGCGAATCTCCCTACGTGCAGATCACCATGAAAGCAGAGGCCTCAAAATGTGACCTGATCGTGATGGCATCGCACGGTCGCCGGGGACTCGATGGCCTTTTGCTCGGGAGCGAAACTGTCAAGGTGCTCACCCACAGCAAAATACCTGTCTTGGTCGTGCGCTAAATTAATATTCGGACGAACTGTGGCCGGGGCATCCCGTGATCGTTGAACAGCTTGAACGCCACAGAACACTATTTACTCGATACGCCCCTGATCGGAATTTAAACAAACCCTGCGAAGCGGGGTTGTTTTTTGCGCTACGTGACCGCCTTTAGCAACTCCTAATTCACCCCGCCACAATTCCGCCACCTCCAGCAGCAATAAACCCCAATATCCCCTGATTACTTTCCCCTACCGGCTTGTTGTATTGGCTTTGCACTTCAATCAACACGCGCACCAACTTCGGCAATGAGCTTTGACAACTTCTCGACATCCGCAGCGAAAAACTGAGCAAACTCACCTGGCTTGTTACCAACTGGTTCGGCTCCTTGGCTTCGGAGTTTCTCCTGCACATCGCGCGTATTCACAATCCGGCTAACCTCATCAGAGAGCTTGGCGATTAAAACTTGCGGCGTGCTTGCCGGAGCGAATATTCCAAACCAAGAATTAAATTCATAATTCGGAACACCCGCCTCGATAATTGTCGGCACGTCAGGCAACAGCCCCGAACGCGCTTTTGTGCTCACACCTAGCGCACGCAATCTCCCCGCCTTAATGTGACCGGGAACGGATAGTGAATTGTCGAGCATCAGCGATACCTGTCCGCCGATAAGATCAATTACAGCAGGAGCACCACCCTTGTATGGGACATGAACTAACTTGGCTCCCGTCAATTTCTCAAACAAGGCGCCAGCAAGATGACTGGGGGTTCCGTTACCCGCCGATGAATAAGTCAGTTTTCCGGGATTTGACTTTGCAAACGCCACCAGGTCTTTAACCGACTTCGCGGGAACAGAAGGATGGGTGACCAGTATCATTGGCACGGACGCGACCATTGAAACAGGCGCGAAATCCTTCTTCACATCGAATGGCAGCTTACTGTATAAACCGGCGCTAATCGCCAGGGCAACAGTGCCCATCATTATTGTGTAACCGTCTGGGGCAGACTTAACGAGCACGTCGGCTCCAATGTTGCCGCCAGCACCACCTCGATTATCAACAACGACTTGTTGACCCCAGCTTTCCGTAAGCTTCTGTCCAGTAATCCTAGCAAGGGTGTCCGCCGACCCACCCGCAGGGAATGGAACTATCATTCGAATCGGGCGGTTTGGATAATCTGCTGCTGATTGTGCAATAGCCGTCGGCACTCCAAATACTAATATGGCTGCCAGAGTGCTTGCGGAATAGGCAAAGCCCATTTTCATTTTCGCTTTCATAGCTCCTCTTTGATTTATCTGTCGCATGCACTCTTTTCTAGTGCACTTTCTGTAGTTTTGCAACAGGAATCGAAATACTAGATTCGCTAAAGCAAACATAAGCGGCTTAATATGGCCATAAATTCGCTGAAGGGATCACATTGGCCGACATCACCACAATGACTGCGGTCGACGCTGCCCGCAACGTGCGTTCTGGCAAGATCAAGAGCGAGGATCTCGTTCGGGCATACATCGATCAAATTGAAAATCGCGAGCACGATGTTTGTGCATGGGCATACATTGACCCACAAATTGCCATAGCTCAGGCACGTGACATTGATCGCATTGGACACAAGGGATTACTCTCTGGGATACCAATTGGCGTCAAAGACGTAATAGATGCCTCCGGGATGCCAACTGCCTGCAACTCTCCAATCTATAGTGGGCATCACCCCATAGCGGATGCTGCATGTGTGGCAATGGCGAGGCGTGCAGGCGCCATAATCATGGGGAAAACTGTCACTACGGAATTTGCTTTCCGAATGCCCGGGCCGACTCGGAACCCGCACAACCTGTCGCATTCACCGGGAGGCTCTTCGAGTGGGTCAGCAGCCGCAGTAGCGGATGCTATGGTTCCCCTCGCATTCGGAACGCAGACGGCCGGATCCACCATTCGACCCGGCGCCTACTGCGGCATCGTGGCCTACAAGCCGAGCTATGGAACAATTAATTGCGCTGGACTCAAACACCTTGCTGAGTCTCTAGATACGATTGGTGTTTTTGGCCGCACTGTCGAGGACTGCGCCTTATTGGCGCATGTAACCTCCTCCCGGCGACTGCCCGCTTTCAAGGCCCTTCCCCCTCACACGCTACGCATTGGACTATGCCGAACCTCACACTGGTCTGAAGCTGATCGCTCGACGCAGTTACTACTGGAAGAAATGGCCTGCACTTTGACCAACAGAGGTGCAGCAGTCACGGAACTTGTGCTGCCTAACGATTTTGCACAACTCTATGATGATCAAATCCTGATCATGAAATTCGAGGCAGCACGTGCGCTTGCATGGGAATACATGCATTACCCCGATAAGCTAAGCGCATTCATGCGCGACGCGGTGGCTGAAGGTTTTGAAACGCCACGACTTGCTTACGAACAGGCCGTTCACCATTCATTAGAGTTCCGCTGCAGATTCAAAGAGATCATGAATAGCTTGGACGTGATCATTACACCAAGCGCAGCCGGAGAAGCACCTCAAGGAATAGAGAACACAGGCAATTCTTTATTTAACAGGAACTGGACTCTACTTGGCGTTCCCTGCATCACGATACCAGCGGGATATGGGCCGAATGGCCTTCCACTTGGAGTGCAAATTGTGGGCGCATTCGATGCGGACGAACTAGTCCTCACATGTGCGGATTGGGTTGAGAAGCAGATTTCCCTAAAAAAATAGGGGGGCATCGACGACGCCACAATTCCGCCACACTCAGCTCCAGCTAACCACCAAGACCCCGGATTGCACTCCTCTGCCGGCTTGTTATATTGGCCTTTGCACTACTTTAATTAACCAAGTGCAAAACTGTATCGGATCAATGATCTGCACCCTGGAGACGAATCGAATGTCCGATTCGCCCGCGCTATAATCCGCGCTGGCCCCGGTAGCTTAGTGGATAGAGCAGCCCCCGTCAGAAATAGCGCAGGCATTTCCAAGGTGTAATGGAGGGAATATGACCACAAGTGATAAGCGAGCCGGATCAGAAATCGTCTCCTGCGATGTATGTCTGAAACAGGTGCCCATATCGGAGGCGATCGCTCCCGAAAGCGCAGACTACTTCGCGCACTTTTGCGGTCTGGATTGCTATGAAAAGTGGAAGAATCAGCGTAAAAAATCCAACGATCAATAGAATATCCGGCCAGCGGCTTGCCCGTGACGATCAGCCATTACCCCTGAAAGTCTTTTCGGCATCGTTGCGCAAAGTGGCGAGTTGCTCGATCACCTGTTTGGGCAGCACATAATTCGCCGTCGAATCGGACGACGGAAGCAGGTTTTCCCGCCCCCGCGCAACAATGGCAAGTATGTCCTGTGCGACTGCGTATCGCGGATCGCGGATCGCCCGATTTGATTGAGCGCGCGTATTGTTCATACTCATTCAGCCATGGACGCAGATCGCCGAAATCCTGTTCCGTCATAAGACCACCTTTCGCAAGCAGTCAAAACCAAATAGTTTCAAATGGCCCAGCGCATAGTCCATTGTCACCGAGAGAACACAGCCTTCGCCACAATCCCCCGCACCCAGCACACAGTAATGCTGGAACCCTCGTATTGCTTTCCCCAATCCGGAACCTCCGATACGCGGGATGCGACAGAGGAACCTTGAAGGCCCCAAGCCGCGGTTTCTGAACACAGACCTTCCAGAAATGGGCGGAAAGCTTGCCCCCGCTTCACCTTCTAAGATTAGCTCTTTTAATTTTACTGATTAGCCGGCCATCTTGCTGCACGCTTCGGCGCATCGGCGGCACGCATCGGCGCAGCTCTTACAGTGATCCATGTCATGTGCGTCGCATTGTGTCGCACACCATTCGCAGATGTCCGCGCACAGCCCGCAAGTTTGCTTGGCAAACGGACTGTTTCGGGCAATCGCATCGACGCACAACCGGCAGATCGCCGCGCCCTCAATGCAGCAGGCCGGACAGCTATTTTTGCTTTCCTTGCCGACCATGTGCGAAAAACAGTTGCCGCACTCAATCACGCAGTCGTTGCAGGCTGCGATGCAGTCCCTGGCGCTCTGGGTCAGATGATGAGTCATACTGTCTTTCCTTAAGTGGATGCTGCAAATATTGCGGGCCGAAATTGAAACTAATCTGAGCCGCTAAGCTGCCGTGGTCTGTGCTGTAGCCAACACAGGGCTGCCTCAACGGTCGACTTCATACTGGCAAAGGCGTCATTGCTGAGGCAGATCGTTCCACCTAGGTCGGTAGGACAGCATTTTTTGCCACTCATGGGAGCCATCTGGGGTCAAACCAACTCCGACGCAATGTCCGTAGCCGAGAGTTGACCTTGATCCACCTCCAAAGCTGCACGTTGTCTTAACGCGTTTAGTCTGTAGCTCGCCGGTAGGACTTGTCACCTCGATTATTACCGAGCCTTTGTAAAGAGCCGAGCTGCGCTTTGCTATCAATCCAACTTCGAACTCTAAGCTATGAGCCTTGATCTGGTATTGGTGATTAACCTCGAAATCAAAGTCAAACGCACAGACATCCGTAACCCCGCCACCTCCCCCGAAGTATTCTTCGGCCCCAAACTCTATCCAATGATGTCCTGGCAACAGCTTGGATGTCATGCTCATTATTTGAGAGAGTTCTGGTCTGCATCCATCGACAGCGGTAACGTGGCACCCAGCCATGTAGACGAAGTAGTAGCGTGAGTAACATTTAACGGTAGCCACCTGCTCGTCTGGTAAAGGCGCACCGGGATAGGCAACGAATGTGCTGCAAGCCGGGGCAAGTGCCGCGATAAGCAGCATCAGCAGCACGTGAACGATGTTTGTCCGGTTCGAATGTGCGCGGTTCATTTGAGGCTTAATGCATTGGAAGCACGCCATCACGGTTCGCATCTGAAACCGACCACCCCCCGCCCCGCTGCGCCTTTATGCGAGAAACACTAATGCTCCTCGCGTCACAGAGTTTGACGCAAATCAACATTCATCAAAATAAGGAATCATTCCGTTACATCTCGTTACCATTTTCAGCCTTAGCGGAAGGAATTAATAAAAGAAAGTTGATATCGTATAAATGTAGAGTATTTCTACGATCATCTCGAAGGAGAGCATCATGAAAAAAAGTATTGTGCTGGTAGCGGTTTTGGTGAGCGCACTGGGAAGTGGTGTTGCAATAGCCAAAGGCGGCGGTGGTGGTGGTGGTAGCGGCATGAGCAGCAGCGGTTCCAGCATGGGATCTGGCAGTAGGAGCATGCAGCAAGGCAGTGGCAGCATGCAGCAGAACAAACAGTCCAATGCGAGCAAGAGCCAACAAAAGCCTGCGGACGATGCAGCTCTGAGAGAGCGTGAGCGCGAACGCCTCCATCGACAGGATGGTTCAGGTTCTGCTGGCGTCAATCCGTTGCAGACCCGCACCCAGGACCAGAATCGCCTGCAGGAAAACCTTCAGCGTTAGGTTATCCGAGCAAAGTATCAGCACTCGCACAGACCCCGCTTC
>Ga0105090_10001731_pt1 | contig 11902 bp, 12 predicted proteins | sample PPLLak3March2015_FD_79110 | JGI IMG/M metagenome (GOLD analysis project Ga0105090, IMG submission 79110) | Freshwater sediment microbial communities from Prairie Pothole Lake near Jamestown, North Dakota, USA - PPLs Lake P7 Core (1) Depth... | ecosystem: Environmental > Aquatic > Freshwater >... | reverse complement strand
GTCGATGGCCTGCATCGCAAGGCCGGCAGCCGCAACCTGATCGAGATCCACGGCGGCCTGCAGGAACTGTCCTGCACCCGCTGCGCTTTCACGGAAGTCGTCGAGGATCTGGCCGGGCGGGAACTGCCGCCGCGCTGCCCCGCCTGCGGCGGCCACCTGCGGCCGAACGTCGTGCTTTTCGGCGAAGCCTTGCCGCACGGCGCCATCGACCGCCTGTTCGCGGCATTGGAGGAAGGGTTCGACCTAATCGTCACGATCGGCACCACGGCCGTCTTTCCCTACGTCGCCCAGCCCGTCCTGTGGGCGGCCGAGGCCGGCATCCCGACCTTGGAGATCAATCCGTTGAAGACCCGCCTCAGTGATCGCGTCCGCTACCACCTTCCGACCGGCGCGGCGGAGGCGATGACGGCGATCATGGCCCGCCTGGGCGAGCAAAAACCGGCGTAACGGGGCCATGGCGTCGCCATGGAAGGCGGCCGCCAACCGCCTACGAGTCGCTACCGACGCGCTCGGCGCGGGAGGAAAGCAGCAGCGCCAGTTGCAGGCGGCCGCTCACCTGAAGTTTCTGGAAGACGGACGTCAGGTGGGCCTTGATCGTCGCGTCGGAAATGTTCAGGTGGCGGGCGATCAACTTGTTGTTCGCGCCATCGGCCACCTGCCTGGCGATTTCCTTCTCGCGCCGGGTCAGTTGCGACCAGCGTTGGTCGAAGGCGGCGCCATCATCGGTCAGGTTGGCCGCGGCCTGGCGGGCGGCCGCCTCCTGCAGGCGGGCGAGCATCCGTGGCAACGCCGCCTTGGAAACGCGGATGCCGCCCTTCAGCACGACGTCGAAGACGGTCGCCATTTCCTGCGCCGTCACCGCGTTGGAGCAGCAGCCGGCGACACCCGCGGCGAGCGCCGCCATCTCCGAATCGACATCGAATTCGCTGCCGACCAGCAGCACGCGGCAGAGCCTGGCCAGTTCCGCCAGTTGGCGGTCGGGTGGGGCCAGCGGCAGCGGCACCGAGCCCACGTCGACGACGCAGAAGCGCACCCCGCCAGCGCCAGCCAGTTCCAGCACCTCTCCGAGTGAGGTGCGGACGACGGTTTCCGTCCCTTCGTGGCGCGCGAACAGCGAGTTCCACAGCGGGAAGAGGCCTTCCCGCTGCGTCACCAGCACCATCGCAGTCGCCATACCCAATCCCTCGTTCATCCGGCGTGAGCGCCGGCTCCGTATGCCGGCATCAGCCGCCACATGCTGTATATTCCCGCTGTGGGCGGCCTGGGCAAGATTACAAAGACCGCCAGCGCGATGCAAGCGGAATGACGACCGACCGGAATCGGTGTCGCCAGCCGGCATTATCGACGAACACCGAACCTGACGGGGAATTCCATCATGCCCTACGTGCAGCGCGACAAGAATGGCGAGATCGTCGCCCTCTGGAAGGAAAAATCCGACATCGCGGCGGAATTTGCCTTCTCCGCAGACCCGGAGGTCGAAGCCTTCGTCGCCAACGGTGCGCCGCCGGAAACCGGCGAGTTCTCGATCGCCTCCGACCTGCAGATGGTCCGCGTCATCGAGGACCTCATCAACCTGCTGATCACCAAGGGCCTCATCGTCCTCACCGACCTTCCCGTTGCCGTCCAGAACAAGCTGCTCCAGCAGCGCGCGCGCCGCGAGCGGCTGCTTGGCAGCTTCAGCATCATCAGCGAAGGCGACAAGGGGCTGTTCTAGCCGGAGGAGCCGGCCGGGTTCAGTCGAAAAGCAGCGCGGCAGCGACCTTGCGGCCTTCGGCGGCGAGGATGTTGTAGGTGCGGCAGGCGGCCTGCAGGTCCATGACTTCGAGGCCAATGCCGGCCGGTGCGAAAGGCCGCACCAGCGCGCCGGCGGGGAAGCGCAGGCGGCTGCCGGTGCCGAGCAGGACGATCTCGGCGCCGAGCGCGAGCAACTTGTCCATGTCTGCCGCCGCCAGCGTTGCGACGGTTGCGGTCGACCAGTCCGGAGTGACCGAATCCGGCAGGACGATCAGGTTTTCCTCGTATTTCCGGTGGTTGACCGCGACATAGCCTTCGCCGTAGGCGGTGAAGATGTTGAGTCCGGCAGTGCTGGAAAGATGGAGTTTCACGGGGAGATCGTCCTCGAGGGGCTACCGAAATTGCGGTGCACCATGGGATAAAGTAGCATTATACCTTTCGCCGAAACCCGGCTGGCCGGACTGCTGCCATGAAACACGTGAAGAAATCGAGCAAGCTCGCCAACGTCTGCTACGACATCCGCGGCCCTGTGCTGTTGCGAGCGAAGCAGATGGAGGAGGAGGGGCACAAGATCATCAGGCTGAACATCGGCAACCTGGCCGGGTTCGGCTTCGATTCGCCCGAGGAAATCCAGCAGGACATCATCCGCAACCTGCCCAACGCAGCTGGCTACACCGATTCGAAGGGCATCTTCGCGGCGCGCAAGGCAATCATGCACTACACGCAGCAGAAGGCCATCAAGGGCGTCACGCTCGAAGACATCTACTGCGGTAACGGTGTGTCCGAGCTGATCGTCATGGCGATGAACGCGCTGCTCGATTCGGGCGACGAGGTACTGGTGCCGGCCCCCGACTACCCGCTGTGGACGGCGGCGATCAGCCTCTCCGGCGGGACGCCGCGGCATTACCTGTGCGACGAGAGCAAGGAATGGCTACCCGACCTCGCCGACATCCGCAGCAAGATCACGGCGAAGACGCGGGCGATCGTCATCATCAACCCGAACAACCCGACCGGTGCGCTGTACCCGGACGACCTGCTGCACGAGATTATCGACATCGCCCGCAAGCATCACCTGATCATCTACGCCGACGAGGTGTACGACAAGGTGCTCTACGACGGCAACAAGCACACGTCGATCGCGGCGCTGTCCGATGATGTGCTGACGATCACCTTCAACGGCCTGTCGAAGAACTACCGCTCGTGCGGCTATCGCGCCGGCTGGATGATCGTCTCGGGCGACAAGCGCCACGCCAGCGACTACATCGAGGGGCTCGACATGCTGGCGTCGATGCGCCTGTGCGCCAATGCGCCCGGGCAGCACGGCATCCAGACCGCGCTCGGCGGCTACCAGAGCATCGAAGACCTGGTGAAGGAGGGCGGCCGCATGCGCCGGCAGCGCGATGTCGCCTTCGACCTGATCACCGCGATTCCCGGCGTCACCTGCGTCAAGCCGAAGGCGACACTGTACATGTTCCCCAGGCTCGACTCGAAGGTCTACCCGATCAAGAACGACCAAGCCTTCATCGCCGAATTGCTGGAGGAGGAAAAGGTCCTGCTGGTCCAGGGCAGCGGCTTCAACTGGCCGCATCCAGACCATTTCCGGCTGGTCTTCCTGCCGCACGAGGACGACCTGCGCGATGCCATCGCCCGGATCGCCCGCTTCCTCGAGAACTATCGCAAGCGGCACGGCACGAATTAGTCGCCTGGTCGCTTGGTCGCCTGGCAGGGTAGTCAGCAACCCCTTGCTCGATCCTAACAACCAACAACTCGATCCTGAAAACTAATATGAAACCTATCAATGTTGGCCTTATCGGCATCGGCACCGTCGGCGGTGGCACCTGGACCGTTCTCAACCGCAACGCCGAGGAAATCACCCGCCGCGCCGGCCGGCCGATCCGCATCACGGCGGTCGCCGACCGCGACATCGAGGCGACCCGGCGGATCACCGGTGGCGCCGCGCGTGTCAGCGGCGATCCGTTCGATGTGGTCAATGACCCGGAAATCGACATCGTCGTCGAACTGATCGGCGGCTACACGGTGGCCATGGATGTGGTCATGCAGTCCATCGCCAACGGCAAGCACGTCGTCACCGCCAACAAGGCGCTGCTCGCGCTGCACGGCACCGAGATCTTCACCGCCGCGCAGCAGAAGGGCGTCATGGTCGCCTTCGAGGCAGCGGTCGCGGGCGGTATCCCGATCATCAAGGCTCTGCGCGAGGGCCTGACCGCCAACCGCATCGAATGGGCGGCCGGCATCATCAACGGCACGACCAACTTTATCCTCTCCGAAATGCGCGACAAGGGCCTGTCCTTCGACGACGTGCTGAAGGAAGCGCAACGCCTCGGCTATGCCGAGGCCGATCCGACCTTCGACATCGAGGGCGTGGACGCGGCGCACAAGGCGACGTTGATCGCCTCCATCGCCTACGGGATTCCGGTCCAGTTCGACAAGGCCTACATCGAAGGCATCACCAAGCTGGAGGCTTCGGACATCAGGTACGCCGAGCAGCTCGGTTACCGCATCAAGCTGCTCGGCATCGCCAAGCGGCGCACCAATGGCGTTGAGCTGCGCGTCCACCCGACGCTGATCCCGGCCAAGCGCCTGCTGGCGAATGTCGAGGGCGCGATGAACGCCGTCATGGTCAAGGGCGACGCCGTCGGCATCACCCTCTACTACGGCAAGGGGGCCGGCGCCGAGCCGACCGCCTCCGCCGTCATCGCCGACCTGGTGGATGTCACCCGCCTGGCCACCGCCGATGCCGCCCACCGCGTGCCGCACCTGGCCTTCCAGCCGGACGCCCTGTCCACCCTGCCGATCCTGCCGATGAGCGAGGTCGAGACCGGTTACTACCTGCGCCTGCGCGTCGAGGACAAGCCCGGTGTTCTGGCCGACATCACCCGCATCCTCGCCGACCAGAACATCTCGATCGACGCGCTGCTGCAGCGCGAGCCGGGCGAGGGCGAGGGCGAGACCGACATCATCATCCTCACTCACGTCTGCAAGGAAAGCTGCGCCGACGCGGCGATCGCGAGGATCGAGGCGCTGCCGGCACAGAAGGGCAAGGTCAAGCGCATCCGCCTGGAGGAACTCCAGTAGGCGCGGCAGTGGCAACCGTCGGCAAGCGGGGGCTACGGCCCCCGTTCTTCATGGTGTGGGCGATTTCCATCGGCCGACCCCGTTCGCTGCGGGGATATTGCGACCGGGATCAAGGAAAGGCGCGCCGGGAAGCGGCACCATCGCCACCATTGCCAGTCCGGCAAGCCTTCGAGGAGCCACAATGCAACCCATTCATGTCTGCGACCACAGCACTCCCGCGGCGCTTTATCCCTTCGATGCGCGCGGGATCGCCAAGCGCTTCCGCCATGCGGCGATCTTCGGCGCGCTCGACGCGCTCCAGCCCGGCGAAACCATGCGCTTCTGCAACGACCACGATCCCCTGCCGCTGCTCGCCCAGTTGCAGCAGCGCTACGGCGAGCGCCTGGCGATCGCCTACCGGCAGCGCGAGCCGGGCGCCATCGTCATCGATTTCACGGTCGGGACCTGATTGCTGCCGACCGCCGGCCTGACCCTTCTCGCCCTGGCCGGCAGCGTCCTGCTGACGCTGGCCGGGCTGGGTTCGCCGCTGGCGGTGGCGCACCTCGCCTTCGCGGTCGGCATCGTGCCGCTGATCTGCGCGGCGATGATCCATTTCGTCCCGGTGCTGACGCGTACGGGCGACCCCGGCGGCGGGATTCGTCGCCTACCGCTCGCTGCCCAGATCGCCGGGACGCTGGCGGTGCTCGCCATGGAGGGCTGGCTGCCGCGGTGCGTGCTGACGCTGGCGACTGCGGTCGACCTGCTGCTGGCGGCGATCCTGCTGAACTGGATCGCCGGCCGGGCGCGCGCCGCGCTCGGTGCGTCCCACCTGGGCTGGCGCTGGTACGGTGCCGCGCTCGGTTGCCTGATGCTGGCCCTCGTCGCCGTGCTGCTGATCAATTTGTGGCCGTATCACTGGCGGCCATTGCGGCTCGTCCATCTTCATCTCAATGCCCTCGGCCTGGTCGGGCTGGCGGCACTCGGCACGCTGCCGCTGCTGCTGCCGACCGCCCTCGGCAAGTTCGACCCGGAAGCCGCTAGCTGGCTGCGGCGGCGCCTGTGGGTGGTCGCCGGCGGTGCGCTGGTCGTCGCCGTCGGCAGCGGCATCGCCTGGCAGTTCGCGTTGTCCGGCGCGGCGTTGCTGCTGGTCGCCGCGCTCGGGCTGGCGGGCCAGTGGATTCGGCGCTTCGGGATCGCGCCGCTGCTGCGCGACGGTGTTTCCGTGTCGCTGCTGGCGGCGCTGGGCGGACTCGTGCTGACCCTGGCCGCCGGCGTCGTGCACGGGGCAGGGCTTCTGCCGGCGCGCCCGACCCTGCTCGCCTGGGTGGCCGGCTTCCTGCTACCGCTGGTCAGCGGCGCCCTCAGCCAGTTGCTGCCGGTCTGGCGCTGGCCGGGGCCGGCGATCCCGGCCCGCGCCGTCATGCGGCAGCGGCTGGCGGCGAGCGGCGTCTGGCGCGCCGCACTGTTCCTTACTGCCGCGCTGGCCGTGCTGGCCGGATTCGAGCGGCTGGGGGCCGTGTTGCTGGCGCTCGCCATCGTGCTGCTGGCGGTCGCGCTGGCCCAAGCCGCGCGCGTGTCGCGGTCGACGGGGTAAAATCGCGGTTTTCCGCAATCCGGGCTTCGCCATGCGCTATATCTCGACCCGCGGCCAGTCCGCGCCCCAGGCTTTCTGCGACATCCTCCTCGGCGGCCTGGCTCCGGATGGCGGCCTCTACCTTCCGGAAAGCTATCCACACATCGGTCGCAGCGAGCTCGATGCCTGGCGCAAGCTGTCGTATGCCGACCTCGCCTATGAAATCCTGTCCAGGTTCATCACCGACATCCCACTCGCCGACCTGAAGGCGCTGGTCGCCAAGACGTACACCGCGCAGGTCTATTGCCACACGCGCAATGGCGGTGATGCAGCGCAGATCACGCCGCTGACCCGGCTCGACGATGGCCTGTACACGCAGGAACTGTCCAATGGCCCGACGCTGGCGTTCAAGGACATGGCGATGCAGTTGCTCGGCAACCTGTTCGAGTACGTGCTGGACAAGCGCGGCGAGGCGATCAACATCCTCGGCGCCACGTCGGGCGACACCGGTTCGGCGGCCGAATACGCGATGCGGGGCAAGCACAACGTCAGGGTCTTCATGCTCTCGCCGGACGGCAGGATGAGCGCCTTCCAGCGTGCCCAGATGTACTCGCTGCAGGATGCCAACATCTTCAACATCGCCGTCACCGCCATGTTCGACGACGCCCAGGACATCGTCAAGGCGGTTTCCAACGATGCCGCCTTCAAGGCCAAATACAAGATCGGTGCGGTCAATTCGATCAACTGGGCACGCGTTGCGGCGCAGATCGTCTATTACTTCCAGGGCTATTTCCTCGCCACGCAATCGAACGACGAGCAGGTCGCTTTCGCCGTGCCGTCGGGCAATTTCGGCAACATCTGCGCCGGCCACATCGCCCGCATGATGGGGCTGCCGATCGCCCGGCTGGTGCTGGCGACCAACGAAAACGACGTGCTCGACGAGTTCTTCCGCACGGGCGTTTATCGTCCGCGCAACATGGCAGAAACCAGCATCACCTCCAGCCCGTCGATGGACATTTCCAAGGCGTCCAACTTCGAGCGCTTCATTTTCGACCTCGTCGGCCGCGATCCGGCTGTCGTACGAGAGCTGTGGGCCAAGGTCGACAAGGGCGAGGCCTTCGACCTCTCGGGCACGGTCCACTGGAAAAGGATGCCAGATTTCGGCTTCGTCTCCGGCCGCAGCACGCATATCGACCGCATCAACACCATCCGCTTAGCGCAGGGACGCTATCACGTGATGCTCGACACGCATACCGCCGACGGCCTCAAGGTGGCGCTGGAGAACCGGCTGCCCGGCATCCCGATGATCGTGCTGGAAACCGCACAGCCGGCCAAGTTCGAGGAAACCATCCGCGAGGCGCTCGGGCAGGAGCCGGTGCGGCCAGCCGACCTCGCCGGCATCGAGAAGCTGCCGCAGCGCGTCGTCGTCATGGCGCCGGACGTCGCGGCGGTCAAGCGCTTCATCGTCGAGCACCTATGAGCTTCGACCACGAGGCCTTCTGGTCGGCCCGCTACCGGGACGCCGGCGACGATTACCTGTTCGGTACCGCGCCCAACAAGTTCCTCGCCGGCCAGGCCGAGTTCCTCGGTGCCGGCATGAGCGTCCTGTCGGTCGCTGACGGCGAGGGACGCAACGCGATCTGGCTGGCCGAGCAGGGCTGCCGCGTCACCGCCGCCGAGATTTCGCCGGTGGCGCTGACGAAGGCGCGCAAGCTGGCGCGTGGCCGGCATGTCGCGGTCGACTTCGTGGAGGCCGACATCCTGAACTGGGAATGGCCGGTGGCGGCCTACGATGCGGTGGTCGGCATCTTCATCCAGTTTGCCGGGCCGGACGAGCGGCAGCGTCAGTTCGCCGGAATGAAGCAGGCGGTCAAGCCGGGCGGCCTGCTGCTGCTGGAGGGCTATACGCCGAGGCAACTGGAATACGGGACCGGCGGGCCATCGGCCGTCGCGAACCTCTATACCGCGGAACTGCTGCGCGAGTCAGTGGCGGGCTGGGAAATCCTGCTGCTGCGCGAGCACGACGACATCATCGCCGAGGGGAGCGCCCACGCCGGACGCTCCGCGCTGATCGACCTGGTGGCGCGCCGGCCTCAAAGGTAGAGGACGGCCGGAAACACCGCTGCGGCCAGCACGAGGACCAGCCATTCGAGGTTGTTGCGGGCCAGGAAGCCGGTAAAGTGGAGGACCAGAATGATGATGGCAACGACGTAGAACAGCGCGAATAGCATTCCTGGCTCCCGAAAGAGGGTAGACGTTAAGGCTCGGCGCAGGGCCGAAATCTATGGTGATTATAAGACCAAGTCGGTAACAGGCAATAGCGCGCCTCAGCCAACGAAGCGCAGCGACAGGTCGAGCGCCTTGACGTCCTTGGTCAGCGCACCGACCGAAATCCGGTCGACGCCCGTCTCGGCGATGCCGCGTACGGTTTCCAGCGTGACGTTGCCCGACGCTTCCAGGATGGCGCGGCCGGCGTTGATCCGTGCCGCGGCGCGCATCATGTCGAGCGTGAAATTGTCCAGCAGGACCATCGTCGCGCCATGCGCCAGTGCCGTCTCCAGTTCGTCGAGGTTCTCGACCTCGATCTGGACGAACCGACAGCGCTCGCCTGCCGCGCGCGCGACCTCGCCGCCGGCGGCGAGGGCCTGTGCAATCCCGCCGGCGGCGTGGATGTGGTTTTCCTTGATCAGGATGGCATCCCACAGCGCCAGCCGGTGATTGCCGCCGCCACCGCAGCGGACGGCGTACTTCTGCGCCATGCGCAGGCCGGGCAGCGTCTTGCGCGTATCGACGACCTCGGCGCCGGTGCCGGCGACCGCGTCGGCATAGAGGCGCGCCTTGCTGGCGACGGCGGAAAGCAGTTGCAGGAAGTTCAGCGCGCTGCGCTCGGCCGTCAACAGGGCGCGGCCATCGGCCTCGATCGCGCAGAGAACCTGTCCGGCGGCGATGCGCTCGCCGTCGGTCGCGGTCCAGCGCACATCCGCATCCGGATCGAGGCGGTGCAGGCAGGCCGTGAACCACGCGCAGCCGCACAGGACGCCGGCTTCCCGGGAAACCACCGTGGCGCACGCCCGGCGCGCGGCGGGAACCAGGCTGGCGGTCAGGTCGCCGGGGCCGACGTCCTCGGCCAGCGCGGCGTCAACGTTGCGGGCAATTTCGGCGGCGAGCGGGTAGGCGAATTCTATGGACATGGCAGCGTTCAGGGGCGTGGCTTTCCCTGTGGATTGTACCGTCCGGCGGGTTGCATGTCCGCTTGGCGCTCAACACGCCTTGCCCGTATCCACCCACTCGTTGAACAGGCGCCGCGCGGCGCCGATGACCTCGCCGGCGGTCAGGCCAACCGGGCCGCAGCCGGCGGCGACCAGGCGGTCGGCAGCGGCACCGTGCAGGTGCACACCGGCAAGAAGCGCTGCCGCCGCCGGCCAGCCCTGGGCGAGAAGGGCGACGATCAGCCCGGTCAGTACGTCGCCCATGCCGCCGCTCGCCATGCCGGGATTGCCGGTGGAATTGACCCACCATTCGCCGTCGACCGTGGCAACGACGGTGCCGCAGCCCTTCAGCGCGATGTCGCAGCGGTAGCGCTCGGCAAGTTCGCGCGCGGCGCGGACGCGGTCGGACTGCACCTCGCGCGTCGAACAGCTGAGCAGGCGCGCGGCTTCGGCCGGGTGCGGGGTGAGGATGACCGGCGCGACGCGATTGTAGAGATTGCCCTCGAGGCGGCCGTCGGTGGCCAGGATGTTCAGTGCATCGGCGTCGAGCACGACCGGCAGCGGACACTTGAGCGCCTGGTCGAGGAGGCGGATCGCCTCGCCGGAACGCCCGAGGCCGGGGCCGCAGACGAGCGCCTGGAGATCGGTCTGCAGCAGCGCATCGGCGCGGCGGATCATGATTTCGGGATGGCAGAAGTCGACCGATGGCGCATCCGGGTCGAGCAGGCCGAGATAGACCCGGCCGCTGCCCAGTTTCAGGGCCGCATGGCCGGCGAGCAGCGCGGCGCCAAGCATCGACTTGGCGCCGCCGAGGATGCCGGCGCTGCCAAAACTGCCCTTGTGGCTGTTGCGTGCGCGCGGCGCGAGCAACGGCAGGAACTCGGCAATGTCGGCGACGTGCCCGTCGGGAGGGATCTCGGCCGCCAGGTCGAGGCCGAGGTCGGCGACGCGGACCTCGCCGCAGTGATCGGGGCCGTCGCCGGTCAGCAGGCCGGGTTTGCCGGCCATGAAGGTCAGCGTGTGGCTGGCGCGGGCCGGGTGGCCGTGCGCCCGGCCGGTATCGGCATCGAGGCCGGACGGGCAGTCGAGCGCCAGCAGCGGGCAGCGGTCGCGGGTAGCCAGCCGGTTCGCCGCCGCGATCCAGTCGGCGTAGCGTCCTTCCGGCGGTCGTGTCAGCCCGATCCCGAACAAGCCGTCGATGATGAGCGCAAACCGCGTGTCGTCGGGGATCTCAGCCAGCGTGAGGCCGCCGGCTTCGCCGTAGCGCTGCCGGGCAGCCACCGCGTCGGCGGGAAGCGCGGCCGCGTCGGCGGCGAAGACGACGCGCACGTCGAAGAAACGTTCGCGCAGCAGGCGGGCGGCCTCGAAGGCGTCGCCGCCGTTGTTGCCGGGGCCGGCCAGGACCAGGATGGGCCGGCCGCTGTCGCCGGCGAGTTCGGCCGCCCACGCGGCAACGGCGGCGCCGGCGCGCTGCATCAGCGGTTCGCCGGCATGCTGCTGTTCGGCCAGGCGCAGGCTGGCACCGAGGTAGAGGGTTCTGTTCATGCGCTGATTTTATCGCCAAATTGGCTCCGGGCCAGGCGGATGGTGGTGGCGTGGATGGTCACCGTGTCGTCGATCCGGCGCGCGTAGCCGCCTGCCATGGCCAGCGCGAGCGGCGCCGCGCGCGCCTTGCACTGCGCGAAGACGAGGCCGTCGCGGGCGGCAAGGCCGGCGAAACTGAGCGCAAGGCGGCCGAAGCGGTCGTCGTGGTAGGGATCGGCGCCGGCGAGGTAGATGACCAGGTCGGGACGCGCGATGTCGAAGGCGGTGTCGAGGCCTTCACCCAGACGCAGCAAGTAGGCGTCGTCGCCGCAGCCATCGGGCAACTCGATGTCGAGGTCGCTCTTTTCCTTGGCGAACGGGAAGTTGCGCGCGCCATGGATAGAGAAGGTGAAGATGCTGTCGTCGCCGGCGAGGATGCTGGCGGTGCCGTTGCCCTGATGGACATCGCAGTCGACGACCAGCACCCGTTGGGCGCGGCCCTCGGCCTGCATCGCCCGGGCGGCAACGGCGGCGTCGTTGAAGACGCAGAAGCCCTCGCCGCGGTCGCGGAAGGCATGGTGGGTGCCACCCGCCAGGTTGGCGGCGACGCCACCGGCCAGCGCGGCGCGGCAGGCGCCGATCGTCGCCCCGGTCGAGCGGCGCGAGCGCTCGACCATACCGGGACTCCACGGAAAACCGATGGCTTTTTGCTCCTTTTCGCCGAGTCGACCGCAACTGATCCGGGCGATGTAGTCCGGATCGTGGGCGCGGGCGAGTTCCGCGTCGG
>Ga0105090_10001728_pt1 | contig 11913 bp, 12 predicted proteins | sample PPLLak3March2015_FD_79110 | JGI IMG/M metagenome (GOLD analysis project Ga0105090, IMG submission 79110) | Freshwater sediment microbial communities from Prairie Pothole Lake near Jamestown, North Dakota, USA - PPLs Lake P7 Core (1) Depth... | ecosystem: Environmental > Aquatic > Freshwater >... | reverse complement strand
GCGACCGCCGTGTCTTCATCGGTGCCACGGGCGAACTTGGCGATGACGACGGCCAGATCATGCTCTTTGCCGAGCTTCAGGGAAGGAATCTCGACGCCTTCCGGCAGCTTGATCTGCGACATGTGCACGATGTCGCCGGCGGTCAGCTCGATCAGGTCCAGTTCCAGGAACTCAGGCAGGTTGCGCGGCAGGCAGACCACGGTCAGCTCGTGCAGCTCGTGGCTGACGATGACGTTGGCGGTCTTGCCGGCCGGTGATTTTTCCTGGTTCAGGAAGTGCAGCGGCACATTGAAGCGGATCGCTTCGTTGGCGTCGACGCGCTGGAAATCCAGGTGCATGATCTGCTGCTTGAACGGATGACGCTGCATATCGCGCAGCAGGACCTGTTGCGCGCTGCCATCGACGTTCAGGGTCAGGATCGAGGCGTAGAACCATTCACTTTGGCTGATGTGCCAGAGGTGATTGTGTTCGATCTGGATCGATTCCGGAGCACCCTTGCCGCCATAGACGATGGCCGGGACCTGCCCTGCATGACGGAGGCGGCGGCTCGCACCTTTGCCTTCATCCTTGCGGGCGCTTGCATTTAAGTTATGTTCTGACATAAAAAGTATACCTTTAGGGAAATAACCGCCTCGCGGCGGGGAATCCGCTCACTCGCGACCAAGTGAGCGATGCTTGAGTTTTTATCCGCCGTCGCCGGCGGACACCCACTCACAAAAAACCTTAATCCACGTACAGCGAACTGACCGACTCGCCCAGAGCGATGCGGCGGATGGTCTCGGCCAGCACTTCCGCCACGCTCAGCTGGCGGATGCGGCTGCAGGCCATGGCCGCTTCGCTGAGCGGAATGGTATCGGTGACCACCAGCTCGTCCAGCGCCGAATTGGTGACGTTGTCGATGGCCGCGCCGGACAGAACGGCATGCGTGCAGTACGCCACGACCTTCACCGCGCCCTGCGCTTTGAGCGCATTGGCGGCGGCGCACAGGGTGCCGGCGGTGTCCACGATGTCATCGACCATGACGCAGGTCTTGCCGGCCACGTCGCCGATGATGTTCATCACCGTCGCGACGTTGGCGCGCGGGCGGCGTTTGTCGATGATGGCCAGCTCGGCATCGTCCAGGCGCTTGGCGATGGCGCGGGCGCGCACCACGCCGCCGACGTCAGGGGAGACCACGATGACGTTGTCGGTGCCGTGATGGCGCCAGATATCGGCCAGCAGCAGCGGCGACGCATACACGTTGTCGACATGGCAGTCGAAAAAGCCCTGGATCTGCTCGGCATGCAGGTCCATGGTGATGACGCGGTCGGTGTTGACCACCGAAAACATCTTGGCAGCCACTTTCGCGGTGATCGGAACGCGCGCCGAGCGCGGCCGGCGGTCCTGGCGGGCATAGCCGAAATACGGCACCACGGCGGTCACCGAGCTGGCGGCGGCGCGGTTCAAGGCGTCGATCAGGGCCAGCAGCTCCATCAGGTGCTCTGCCGACGGGGCGTTGGTCGGCTGGATGACGAACACATCCTGGGCGCGGACGTTTTCCTCGATTTCGACCTGCACTTCGCCGTCGGAGAATCTGCTCACCAGGGCCTTGCCCATCGGCACGCCGAGCTCACGGCATACCGATTGCGCCAATGGGCGGTTAGCGTTACCCGAGAAAACGAGCATGTTTTGCTTACTCATCAGTAACCCTTGGCGCACATTGTGAGAAATTGGCTGGGGTGGTAGGATTCGAACCTACGGATGCCAGGATCAAAACCTGGTGCCTTGGGCCTCTTGGCGACACCCCAATTTCTTATGTAATGGATTCCCGCCGCGCCTGCGCTAAAGCCTGCAGTAGCGGCGATTCCAGTGCTGACTCGACCACCCAGGAGCGGTATCCGTCAGGCAACTTGGCCTGCGCTTCAAGCGCCGCCTCTTTCGAGCCGAAGCGCATGAAACATCCGCCTCCGGTGCCGGTCAGCGCAACTTTGCCGCAATCCGCCATGCTTTCGAACACCCGATTGATCCGGGGCTGGAGCTGGCGAACCACAGGTTCAAATGCGTTATCGAGCAACGAACCACTTACGTAGCCCTCTATTTTCACCAATTTTTGCGCGCGCGTCAATTGCGCAGACTGAAAAAGTTGACGGGTCGGCACGTGAACCGCGCTGTCAATCAGTAAATACCACGCTTCCGGCAGCTGAACGGGGGTTAATTCCTCGCCGATACCCTCGGCCCAGGCATTCTGCCCGCGCACGAAAAACGGCACATCTGCGCCGATTCCGAGCGCTATTTCAGCAAGCCGGTCGGTGCTGAGCGCTAAGCGCCATAAATGGTTAAGGGCAACCAGCACCGTGGCGGCATCGCTTGAGCCGCCGCCGAAACCCCCGCCCAGCGGTATCCGTTTGTCCACGGCGATATCCGCTCCCAAAGGGCATCCGGTCGCTTCCTGCAGCGCAGCCGCCGCGCGCACGGTGATGTCCTGGCCGGCCTCGACGCCGTAAGCGGCGCTGGCCGGATTATGGATTTGGCCGTCGTTGCGGACCCGCAGGCGGACACTGTCGCCCCACTCCAGAAGCTGGAAGACCGTCTGCAGCTCATGGTAGCCGTCCGGGCGCTGCCCGGTTATCCGTAAAAAAAGATTGAGCTTGGCCGGCGCCGGCCATGTGCTCCAGGCCGCCTCACTCATCCGCCACCTCAAGCCACTGATCGACGATCAGCCGCAATCTTGAGTCCGCACGGGACGTTTCGAGCTTTTTCGGCAGCCATACCGGCTTCTGCACCCATTCCTGATAGCGCCACTGCCAGCCATCGGCGTCGATTCCGGCGCTCGCGTCGCTCAGATACGGAACCGAGGCATGCTCCGGCCAATAGGCGCGCAGTCCGTTCATCAACGACGCGACCGGCATGGCGACATGCAGGACCTGCTGCAGCAACTGCTGCGATTCACCGGACTGCAGCAGGCGCCCCGATGCATCGAATACCTGGGCTGTTGACGGGTCCATGCGGATTTTCACCGTCCCTATGCCCAAAGGCGCGCTCAGCATGATCTCCGACTGGTTCCCGGTTTGCCGCCAATACACCTGCGCCGTGCCGCCCTGGCCCTGATGCGAATAAGCCAATCGGCCCTTGAACGACCAATCCGGATGGTTCCGCAGGTAGCTGTCGCGTGCAAGACGCTGTGCGGCGTCAAGATCCTGGGGTTTCGGCAAGCTGGCGCAGGCTGAAAGCATCAGCCCCAGCAGTAACGCCGCGGATTTCAAGGCAGCAGCTCCTTGAGCTTGATCAGCTCGGCTTCATCCGCATCCAGCTCCAGGCCCTTGTTCAGATAGCTTTGAGCCTGGCGTTTATCGCCCAACTGCCAGAAAACCTGCGCCAGATGCCCGGCCGTGACCGCCGTAGGCGTCGTATCCCAGGCTTTCTGCAGGGGCGGCAAGGCTTGGCTGTTGCGGCCCAGGCGGTGCAGCACATATCCGTAGCTGTCGAGCACTTCGGCGCGCTTCGGCGCGAGCAGAAAGGCTTGTTCAATCGATTTAAAAGCACTGCGCGGACGGTTCATATCCTTGGCCAGTGCGTAGCCGTAGGCGTTCAAGGCATCCACATCGGCGGGCGCCGTCTGCAGGACGGTTTGAAGCTGATCAAGTGCCTGCCTGACCCGGTCTTGGCTGAACAGGCGCATGGCGTACTGATAGCGTAGCCGGTGCGCCAGAGGCCAAGTCAGCAGCGCACGGCGGTAGATATCGTCCAATCCCGCCGCGACGGACTTCGGCTCCTGTCCGGATATCTGCAGGAACTGGATTTCGGTTGCGAACGCATCACGGCGGATTTCATCCGACAGCGCGGCATTGGCTTGAACTGCGGAAAGCAGCTCCAGCGCCTCGTTTTTCCTGTTTTGCCGGTAAAGCACCACGGCCAGGCGTATGCATGCGGTGGTCGGCGCGTCATACGCCAAGGCATCGCGGTAATGCGCTTCGGCGGCCGGCCAGTCTTTCCGAAGTTCGGCGATGGAGCCCTGCAGCGCCGCGCGCTGGAATCCGCTCAATTCGGCATCCTGCCCGATTTCAGTGGCAAGCGATGCGGCTTTGGCCGCGTCAAACTGCCGGCCCAACAGCACGATGCGCTGATAATAGCTGCCGCCGTCCTGCGGCAAGGCCATCAGCCAGCGGGAGGTCTGGCGCTCAAATCCGGATTGCCGGGCGATCGCAAGGATTGAGCGGCGCTGGATTTCATCGAAATCCCGAGGCTCCAAAGCCTCGATCATGGCAAGGCATGGTGCCTGTTTGCCGCGCAGGCAGGCATCCATCACTTCCGCCATGCGAGCTTGTCCGTTTGCCGTGCCAAGAGCTTTCAGCAGGGCGTCAGCGAGCGCATCCTGCCGCCATTGAACGGCGTACTGGAACAATTCGAAACGCTCGCCGTCGGACAGGCCGGGGGTCTGCGCGTATCGTGCCAGGACCCGCTCCAGGACGGCTTGCTGCGCGGAATGCGCATCGATGACCTGTCTGGCGATTTCGACGCCGTGCTGCTCCGGCAAGGCCATCAGCGCCCGCCAGGCGCTTAAGGCCGCCCGCTCATCACCGGCCTGAAGACTTTGGCTTAAGTGCATCCGCAGCAGTTCCTGCTGTCCGGATGCGACGGGACTTTCGAGCATTTTACGCAGCCAATCGGCATCACCCGCTGCAATCGCCATCTGGCTGCTGCGCTCAAGTTCCGCAAGCGACAGGGATTCGGCCGGACGGTCTTTGTAATATGCCAGGGCGCGGACGAATTGTCCCGACTGGAACGCGAACTCGCTTTCCAGCAGGCTTTGCAAATGCGGTGCGCGCAACGCGTCGGCGTCGGCGGGCGATGCACGGGAAATGCCCGGCGCGAGCGCCAGAGAGCATGATAAAACCAGCAGGTAAAGGACAGAACGCATACAACACAGTGTACACAGGCTAAAATGAACCGTCATTGCCAAGGTTAGCGTATGTCTTTAGTTGTGCTTGGGCTGAACCACCAAACCGCGCCGGTTGACCTGCGCGAGCGCGTGAGTGTTGCCGAAATCCAACAGGAACAGGCACTTAAGTCCTTGATGCAGGAGCCCGGCGTGCGCCATGCGGTGCTGCTGAGCACCTGCAACCGCACCGAAATATACTGCCATATCGAGCCGGAACATGAACATATCCTTGCGCAGTGGTTGGCCAGACAGCACGATATCGAGCCGGAAACGCTGAACGGCTACCTGTACATGCATCAAGACGAACAGGCGGTTAAACATTTATTCAGGGTCGCTTCCGGCCTGGATTCGCTGATCATGGGCGAACCGCAGATTCTCGGCCAGGTTAAACAGGCATGGGCGCTGGCCAGGCAGCAGAACACCGTGCAGGGCATTTTGGACCGGCTGTTCCAGCAGACCTTCGCCATGGCAAAACGCATCCGGACCGAAACCCAGATCGGAGCGCACCCGGTATCGGTGGCCTATGCCAGCGTGAAACTGGCGCGCCAGCTGTTCAGTCAGCTGGATCAAGCCAGCGTGTTGCTGATCGGCGCCGGGGAAACCATCGAACTGGCCGCGCAGCACCTGGCCAACGCCAAGGTCAAGCGCCTGACGATCGCCAACCGGACATTGGAACACGCACAGGCCCTGGCCTCCCGTCATGGCGGCTACGCCCTGCCCTTGGCCGAGTTCCCCAAACATCTGGCGGACGCCGACATCGTCATCAGCGCCACCGCCAGCCAGCTGCCGATCGTGCTTAAGGCCGATGTCGCGCAGGCATTGAAGCTGCGCAGGCACCGGCCGATGCTGCTGATCGACCTGGCGGTGCCGCGCGACATAGAGGCCCAGGTAGCCGAATTGGACGACATCTACCTGTATACCGTGGATGATCTCGACCAGGTGCTCGAGGAAAGCCGTGCTTCACGCCAGCAGGCCGCCGGCGAAGCGCAGAACATCATCGAATTGCAGGCCGAGCGCTTTTACGAGCAGCTGAAAGCCCTTGAGCGCCAAGCCAGCCTGATGAAGATCCGGGCGGGCATCGAACGCGAACGCGACCTGCAGGTCGAAAAGGCCCGTCAGTCGCTGGCACGCGGCGACGACCCCGACGCCGTGCTGGTCATGCTCGCCAACCAGCTCAGCAATAAGTTCATGCACCAGCCCACCGCCGCCCTGAAAAAGGCCGCGCTGGAAGGCAATACCCGTCTATTGAAGGCCGCCGAGCAGCTGTTCGACATCGACCCAGATGCTAAGCCCTAATCTTCTCCGAAAACTCGAAAGCCTGACCGAACGCCACGAGGAAGTGGGCCGCATGCTGTCGGATCCGGCGGTCATGGCCTCCAACACACGCTTCCGCGAACTTTCCCAGGAGTATGCGCAGCTTGATCCGGTGGTTGCCGGTTTAAGCGCCTACCAGCAGGCCAGGCGTGATCTGGCTGACGCCGAAAAATGGCTGTTGGATCCTGAAATGCAGGACCTGGCTGAGGCCGAGATTCCGCTGCTGAAGGAGGAGATCGAACGTCTGGAAATTTCCCTGGGCCTGCTGCTGATTCCGAAAGACCCGCGCGACGACGCCAACCTGTATCTGGAAATACGCGCCGGAACCGGAGGCGACGAAGCAGCCATCTTCGCCGGCGACCTGTACCGCATGTATGCCCGCTACGCCGAAAAAAACCGCTGGCAGCTCGAAATCCTGTCTTCCAATCCCGGCGAGCATGGCGGCTTCCGCGAGATCATCGCGCGGGTCGAGGGCAAGGGCGCGTATTCGAAGCTGAAGTTCGAGTCGGGCACCCACCGCGTGCAGCGGGTGCCGAACACCGAAACCCAGGGACGCATCCATACCTCGGCCGCCACCGTGGCCATCCTGCCGGAAATGGATGAAATCGACGACGTCGCCATCCCGCCCAATGATATCCGGACCGATACGTTCCGCGCATCCGGCGCCGGCGGCCAGCACGTCAACAAAACCGATTCGGCGATCCGCATCACCCATCTGCCGAGCGGGATCGTGGTCGAATGCCAGGACGAGCGCAGCCAGCACAAGAACCGCGCGCGTGCCATGAGCCTGCTCAAAGCGCGCCTGCTGGACGAACAGCGCGCCAAGCAGAACGCCGTGCAGGCCGAGTCACGGCGCCTGCAGGTCGGCAGCGGCGACCGAAGCCAGCGCATCCGGACCTACAGTTTCCCGCAAGGGCGGATCACCGACCACCGCGTCGAGGGCCTGACGCTGTACAAGCTGCCTGAAATCATGGCCGGCGACCTGGATGAACTGATCGAGCGCCTGACCGTCGAAAACCAGGCCGACGAACTGAAACTGCTGACCGAAGCAGGCCTCTGATCCGGCCGCTCCCGGACGGACATGCCCCAGGCGCCCATCTCCGCCCGGGCGCGCATTGAACTATATGGCCGGGCCTTGTAATCTAAACGAATGAGGTCAGCCATCGTAGCTACGCCGAGCAAGGGGTTTACATGTCGAAGAACGGAAAGGTCGATTACGACCACGAACTGCATAAACTGCAGATTGAGCTGAACCGCATCGCGCAATGGGTGCAGGACAACGGCAAGCGGGTGCTGGTGCTGATGGAAGGCCGGGACACCGCCGGCAAGGGCGGCGCGATATCGGCGATGAGGGCGCATATGAATGACCGCTGGTGCCGGACCGTGGCACTCGGGAAACCTTCGGAGCGGGAGTCGTCCCAATGGTATTTCCAGCGCTATCTGCCGCACCTGCCTGCAGCCGGGGAGTTCGTGTTCTTCGACCGCAGCTGGTATAACCGCGCAGGCGTCGAAAAAGTGATGGGATTCAGCACCCCGGAGCAGTGCAGGTCGTTTCTTGAACAGGTTCCCGTGCTTGAAAAACTGCTGGTCGAGGACGGCATCATGCTGTTCAAATACTGGCTGACCGTCGATCAGGAAAAACAGGAGGCGCGCTTCAGGGAACGGCTGGACGATCCGCTCAAGCAGTGGAAACTGTCGCCGGTGGATCTGCTGTCGCGCGATAAGTACGAGGACTATACCGCCGCGCGCGAGGCCATGCTCAAGGCCAGCCACAAGCGCACGGCGCCTTGGACATTGGTCGATTTCAACAACCAGAAGATCGGCCGGCTGAACCTGATCCGGCACTTTGTCGAGCATTTCCCGAAGGACCGGCCCGCCTTCAGACTGCCGGAATACAAGGCGCTGGCAGGAAGGCCCCGCAAGGAGAAATTCATTACCGCGCCTAAACCGATCAAATCCTATTACTGAGCCGTGGCAACGGCTTTGGCCATCTCGGCTTCCAGTTCGGCGGAAGTCACCGGCCCCAGGAACTGCCGCACGACCTTGCCGCCCGGCGCGATGAGTACCGTCATCGGCAGGCCGCGCGGCGTATCGAAATCCTTGGGCGGCTCATACACGTTCAGCACCGCAATCGGGTAATCGATGGGGTTGCGCTTGAGGAACGCCTCAAGGTCGGCACGCTCGATTTCCTCATAGGCCAGTCCGATGAACTGCACATCGCTGCGCCTCTTGGCAAGCGCGTTGAAATCCGGGATCTCCTTCAGGCACGGCGCGCACCAGGTCGCCCAGAAGTTGACCACCACCCATTGATCGCGGTGGCCCGCAAGGTCGAAGGTCTTGCCGTCGAATGTTTCGATGACCAGCCCAGGCATCTCCTTTGAGCCGGCAGGCGCCGGTTCAGGGGCCTTCGGCGCAGCGCTGGCGGGCCGGGCCGATGGCTGTCCAGCAGCGGGCGGGGAATCGACGTCCTTGTTCTGGCAGGCCAGCAAGGACAGGCAGGCGATGGCGATGAATGTATTTTTCAGCATGGGGTCTTTAACCGAAGCAGGAGGACAGGGTGCGTTCGAGCGGCGTTTTCAAGGACCCTCTCAGCACATGGATTATAGGCAGAACCTGGGCATCGATGTGGTCGTCCTGTGAAGGCAGCTCGGTTGATTCCACCGGGATGCGCAGCCCTAGGCCCTGATGCAGGTCTTTCAGGCAGAAGCCGGCCAAGGGCCTGGACAGCCACCAATGGTCGTGGCTATCACTTTGCAGCAGATCGATTTCGGCCAGGCCGAGCAGATAATGCCTCAGCATCGGCTCCGACATGTGCGGTTCAAGGCGCGCGACTTCGTTGTACGGCAGATGCCGCCCGTCCTTTTCCGCTTCGCTGAAGCGCGCAACCAGCCGGAGCACCCAGTAAAAGTCGATGCCCTTCGCCGAGCGGATGCTTTTCGGCCGGTATCGGAACGACGACAGGGTGGCGGTCAGCGATGCGCACAGCAGGATGACCACCCAGACCATGTACAGCCAGACCAGCGAAATCGGCACCACCGCCATGGCGCCGTAGATGTGCTCATAGGACACCGACTGCAGGTAGATGCCGAACAGCCACTTAAGCGCTTCGAACAGGAGCGTGGCGCAGACGCCACCGGCCAGCGCGAAGCGGAACGGCACATAACGGTGCGGAATCAGCCAATACGCGGCCGTGAAGCCGATCAGTTCTATCACCATCGGCATCAGCGCCAGACCGACTCCATCCAGGGCGGTGGGCGTGTAGTCGGCGACATTGATGTATACGCTGAGGATGGAGTTCAGGGCCAGCAAGGACACGACCAGCAGCGACCCGAGGGTCAGCATTCCCCAATAGATGAGGAAACGCAGCAGTTTGGGCTTCGGCGCCGGCACCCGCCAGATGCGGTTGAATGCATTCTCGACGCTCCACATGGTCAGGGCGACCGAAACCAGCAGTGCCAGCACGCCGGTCATGGGCAGGCTGCGCGCACTGTTGGCGAAACCCATCACGGCGTTTTCGAGGTTATCGGCCACGTTGGGCACGAAGTTGGCGAATACGAAATCGGTCAGCTTGGATGACCATTGGTCGAAAACGGGAAACGCGGTGAACACGGTGAACACCACGGCGGCGAACGGCACAATGGCCAGGATGCTGGTATAGGACAGGGAACCGGCGGTTTCGAAACAGCGGTCGTCGATGAAGCGCCTGAGCAGATAGCGCACGAAATTGCCCGATTTATCGATCGATTCTGCATGCGGGCCGTGAAGCAGCTTTGTTTTTAGCTTTTGCATTGCTAAAGTATAGCAAGCTTGAACAAGGGGCTTTCATGGCCGAGGTACTGATTCTGTATTACAGCCGCAACGGATCGGTCGGGAAACTGGCTGATCTGATCGCGCGCGGCGTTGAAGAGGGCGGCGCCGCCGCACGTCTGCGCTGCGTGCCGGCGGTGTCTCCGAACCATCGGGCGACCGAAGCGGCCGTGCCCGACGACGGCGCGCCTTACGTCAGCAAACAGGACCTCAGCGAATGTGCCGCGCTGATCGTGGGCAGCCCGACCCGCTTCGGCAATATGGCCGCGCCGATGAAGCACTTCTGGGATGGCACCGGTGCCGAATGGGCCAGCGGTACGCTGGCCGGTAAGCCGGCCGCCGTTTTCACCTCCACCGCCAGCATGCATGGCGGACAGGAATCCACCCTGCTCTCGATGATGCTGCCGCTGCTGCATCACGGCTGCGTCATCGTCGGCATTCCGTTCACCGAGCCGCGCCTGTCGAGCACCCGGACCGGCGGTACGCCCTATGGCGCCAGCCATGTCAGCGGCAGCGACGGCAAAGCGCTGTTCAGCGAAGACGAAACCGTGCTGGCGAAAGCGTTGGGGCGGCGCGTGGCCCAGATCAGCCTGAAGCTCGGCACATGAGCGCCGCCGCAAGTTCTTCGGGCCGGCTTTCCAAGCGTTATGCCCTGCTCGGCATTTTTGCCATGGCCACGTTGCAGGTTGCCTGGCACGCCTGGCTGGCACCGCCCGACACGCTGCCGGTATCGGTTGTGCTGACGCTCGCGCTGTTGCCGATCGCACCGGCGGTTGTGCTGGCATTGCTGCGCAGGCCATCGGCCCTGTTCTGGGCCGGCGTCGGATCTTTGCTGTATTTCAGCCACAGCATCAGCGAGCTCTGGGCGGCGCCGGAGCTGTGGCCCTTGGCGCTGCTTGAGCTGGGTCTGTCGCTGTGGATCATCTTCAGCGCCAACTGGGAAGGCCTGCAGGCCAAACTGCTCAAGCGCAGGAAGCCCTGAAAACGCTTAAAATGCAAGGATTACGGAGAAACGCATGAATTCATTATTGATCCTGACCACCGGCGGAACCATCGACAAGATTTATTTCGACGATAAATCCGACTATCAGGTCGGCGAACCGCAGATCGGCCGGATCCTGAAGGAATTGGGCGTGGTGATTCCGTTTACCGTGCTGCCGGTGATGCGCAAGGACAGCCTGCACATCGACCAGGCCGACCGCGAACTGCTGAAAGCCGCCATCGAAGGCCGGACTGAACGGCATATCCTGATCACCCACGGCACCGATTCCATGGTGGAGACCGCCAAGGTGCTGTCGCGCATTCCCGATAAAACCATTGTGCTGACCGGCGCGCTGAACCCGGCGAGTTTCCGCGGCTCGGACGCCGAGTTCAACATCGGCACCGCCGTCGGCGCGGTGCAGTCCCTGCCGCCGGGCGTGTACATCGCCATGAACGGCCGCATCTGGGACCCGGCCAAGGTCAAAAAGAACGTATCGGCGAACCGTTTCGAAGCCGCCGATTGACGGCAAGGGCGAATGAACATTCGTCCCTGCAGGTTTTGATTGGTTTCAATGGGCGCAGCAATCCGCGGCCCTGAGTTTCATTTCGCCAATTCGGTCAGCAGCACATGCCAATGCGCCAGGCCGCGCGCGGTGGCGCTGACCGGCACGCGCTCGTTCAGGCCATGCGCGTAAGCGTCATCGTTGCGCATGTACAAACCCGAAGCGCCGTAGCTGGGAATGCCGAGCGCCCTGAAATACTGGCTGTCGGTCGCGCCGGTGGACATCTCCGGAACGATCGGCAAGCCGGCGAAATTGACGTCAACGGCCTTACGGACCGCCTGCTGGATGTCATCGCGCATCGGCGAAGGATCGCTGGAGAACGGCTGGTCG
>Ga0105090_10001726_pt1 | contig 11914 bp, 10 predicted proteins | sample PPLLak3March2015_FD_79110 | JGI IMG/M metagenome (GOLD analysis project Ga0105090, IMG submission 79110) | Freshwater sediment microbial communities from Prairie Pothole Lake near Jamestown, North Dakota, USA - PPLs Lake P7 Core (1) Depth... | ecosystem: Environmental > Aquatic > Freshwater >... | reverse complement strand
TCCTTCACATTCGGGAAGTCTTCTTCCACAACCTGCACATCGATATCCGCCATTTTCTGAATCTTATTGAGAATATCAAGTCCACGGCGGCCACGGGCGCGCTTCAAAGAGTCCGACGAGTCCGCGATATGCTGTAATTCGTGCAGGATGAACTGCGGAACGAAAAACGTGCCTTCCAGAAAACCCGTCTCACACAGGTCCGCGACACGACCATCGATGATGACGCTCGTATCGAGCACTTTGAGACTATTCGAACTGCCGGAGAGATCGGTCGACCGTGGCTGAAACGATGGAAACTGCTCCTGTCCGAATCGCGCTCCCATCACCAAACCCAGATAGGGAAACCCGAGGAGAAACACGAGCCCGCCGATGTGAAAGAGGAACGTCTGCACATCGAAGATCTCACCGCCAACCCACTCGACCAGCCCGGTCATTAAAAGCCCGACTGCCAGACCTGCCGTCGCACCGACAATGATACCGAATGACAATGTTCGTAGCGCGTATTCACCAACGACGATCAGCCCGCCTGTCACCGCCCCGATTCCGAACCCGTACAGCCAGAACGCGCCGCTGGCATTCTCGGCCCGCAGGAACAAGACCATGCCCGCCAGCGCACTGAGAAGGATGAATATGGCTCGCGATACCATACCGGAACCCCCTCTCCCTCATGGCGCCCCTCCGGGCACCCTCTCACCATTTCATGGGCGGGAATATGCGATGCATCGTCCGCCCCTGTCCCCTCAACCAGTTTTTCATTGACATCGGCGAGACAGAATCCGCCTCTAGCGCTTCATGGACGAAGCGTCAGATAGATCGTCCGTCCCTGCCGCTTCAACAGCATGAGCACGGCCTCGTCTTTCGGCAACTTGGCCGCGATGCGCTCATAGGTTTTCATGGAGGTCACCGGCTGCCGATTGATCTCAATAATCAGATCGCCTTCCCGAACACCGGTTTCCTCGGCCGTGCTGCCGGGCTTCACCCGCGCCACCACAACTCCGCGCTCGCTGGACTTCATTCCGTACCGGCCGGCCACTTCGTCGGTCAGTTCCCGCACGTCCAGATCGGACAGAATCCCGGTCGGCGCCGCCGTTTCAGCCGACTCCTCCTCCCCCGGTTGCGTCATGGATTTCGGCTGCTCGACGATGGCCAGGTCGATCGTTTTCGGCTTCTTCTCACGGATCAACTTGACGGATACTTTCTTCCCCACCGGCGTCTGCGCCACCGCGTTCCGCAGATGCGTGGGAGAATCCATCGGCTTCCCGTCATACTCCACGATCACATCGGCTCGCTCCACCCCGGCTTTCTTTGCTGGGCTGTCGTCCATCACATCGCTGACCAGCACGCCCTTGGTGTCGGTAACGCCGAACTGCTTCGCCAATTCCGGCGTCAACTCCTGAATCGACACACCCAACCAGCCACGGACGACCTTCCCGGTCTTCACCAGCTGATCCATGATGGAGCGGGCCATGTTGCTGGGCACCGAAAATCCGATCCCCATGTTGCCGCCGCTCTGACTGAAAATGGCGGTATTGATTCCCGCTAACTCACCGCGCACATTCACGAGCGCGCCGCCTGAGTTTCCGGGATTGATCGCCGCATCGGTTTGAATAAAGTCTTCGTACTCCGCGATTCCCGCCGCTCGCCCTAACGCGCTGACGATTCCCAGCGTGACGGTCTGAGTGAGGCCGAACGGATTGCCCACCGCCAGCACAAACTCACCGACTTCCAACAGATCGGAGTCGGCCCAAGCCACCGTCGGAAGGTTGGTCGCTTCAATCTTGACGACCGCGATGTCGGTCTTGGGATCGGTCCCGATCAGCTTGGCTTTGAACTCGCGCTTATCCGACAGCGTCACCCGGATTTCATCGGCCTTGCCGACCACATGGTTATTCGTGATAATCAGGCCGTTCGACTCAACGATGACGCCTGAACCCAAGCCGCGTTCCTTCTTTTCTTTGGGCTGCTGCTGTTCAAACCGACGGAAAAATTCTTCCCCGAAAAACTTGCGGAAAAACGGATCCTCAAACGGCGTCGCATGAGCCCCGTCACCCTTGCCGCTCTTGGTCGCATAAATGTTGACGACCGCCGGCTTGACCGCTTTGGCAATCTCAACAAACGTCTGGCTCCCCATCCCCGGCAAGACAGGCTGCGGAGCGGTGGCGACCGGCCTGGATAGCGGGGCAACCCCGCTATCCGGAACAGCATGGCCGTTCGAGAGCCATCCCAGATCAGATGCCACCACAAATCCGATGATTATTCCCGCCGTAAGCAGCACCGCGGCAACCATCCAGCTGCGGCTTGATCCAGGCCTCTGATTGGGTATTTCCATCATGCTTTTACCTTCGTCTCATGAATCGCCGACAGTGCAGTTATTGAATTTCTCCGGAATAGATCCCCATGATCGTGTGGAGGAATTTCACCGCCTCAGCCTTCGGACGCTGGAAGGAGTTCCGCCCGATGATGCTGCCGAACCCGCCGCCGTCCCGGATGGCCCGCGCTTCGTCGAACACGTTCTTATCCTCGCTCTTGGCGCCGCCGGAGAAAATCACGATGCGGCGGCCATCGAACGAACTCTGCACCACATGTTTCACACGCTCTGCCAGAGTTTTGATCGGGATTTGGGTCGATTCGTAGACCTTCTTGGCAGCCGCCTGTTCGAGGTGGGCAGTCGGTAACTTGACCTTGATGATGTGGGCGCCGAGTTGCGCGGCGATCTGCGCCGCATAGGCCCCGACATCCATCGCCGTTTCACCCTCTTTGCTGAGCGAGGAGCCACGCGGATAGGACCAGACGACGACCGCCAGACCGGAGGCCTTGGCTTCTTCCGTAATGGCCCGTAATTGTTCATACATGGCATTGCAATGGGCCGACCCAGGATAAATTGTAAATCCCACGGCTGCACAGCCTAACCGCAAAGCATCCCTCACGCTGCTCGTCACGGACGGCAACGGATCTTTCTCATCATGCAACACATCGTGGTTGTTCAACTTGAGAATCAATGGAATCTGGCCCGCAAAGTGGCTGGCCCCCGCTTCCAAAAATCCCAACGGCGCGGCATAGGCATTACATCCCGCGTCGATGCCGAGCTGAAAATGATAGTGGGGATTATAACCAGCCGGGTTCGGCGCGAAGCTGCGGGCCGGCCCATGCTCGAATCCCTGATCAACCGGCAGGATCACAAGCTTGCCGGTTCCGGCCAGCTTGCCATGGCGCAGCATGCGCGCCAGATTCGCCTTCGTGCCCGCATTATCACTTTCATACCAACTGAGAATTTCCCGTACCCGATCAGCCATGACAATCCTCCCGGAGAAAATGACATGAATAATGCATATTACGCCCGACCCTGAGTAAATGCTTCGACGGTCTCGACATCGCCCTGACTGCCGATAATCAGGGGGACCCGCTGGTGAAGTTTTTTCGGCTCGATATCAAGAATTCGCATCGTACCGGTGGAGGCTCGCCCCCCGGCCTGTTCCACCACCATGCCCAACGGATTGGCTTCATAGAGGAGCCGCAGCTTTCCTTCCGGCTTATCCACTTCGCCCGGATAGAGGTATACACCTCCGCCAAGCAGGATGCGATGCACGTCTGCGACCAGGCACCCCGAATATCGACCGCTGTACGGCCGACCGGTAGCTTTGTCCGGGGTCTTAAGAAACTCGATATACTTCTGCATGCCGGGAGTCCACTTGTGACGGTTCCCCTCATTCGCCGCATAGACTTTCCCTCGTTCGGGAATCCGGATGCGTTCATGCGAGAGCAAGTATTCCCCGATGCCGGGATCAAGGGTAAACCCGTGCACGCCATGTCCGGCGGTATACACCAGCATCGTGCTAGACCCGAACAACAGATACCCGGCAGCGACCTGCTCAATCCCTTTCTTCAACAGATCACTCTCCGTCGGTGGGCGATCGGTCCGCGCATGCTTCAATACAGAGAAAATCGAGCCCAAGGGCATATTGCAGTCTGTGTTGGACGAGCCATCGAGGGGGTCGAAGAGCAGCATGTACTTCCCCTGAGGCCAATTCTCAGGCAGAGAGACCATCTGTTCCATCTCCTCAGAACCTAACGCGCAGACCAGGCCATCGCCCTGAAACGCACGGAGAAACGTATCATTGGCAATCTCGTCCAGCTTCTTGACGGTTTCGCCTTGCACATTAGTCAGACCGGTCGTACCGAGGATGTTGATCAGACCGGCGCGTCGCAGATCATGAGCGATGACCTTCCCGACAAGTCCGATCTGACTCAGCAGGCTGGAAAATTCACCGGTCGCTCCCGGATGCTCGGCCTGACTGCGGATGATAAAGCGGCTTAATGTAAGGGGAAATTGGCCCATAGTACAGGCAGTATAGCGGGTTTACCTGATCCCGGCAATGTAAGTTCGCTCTCTTACTTCGAGTGATTGACCTCCGGAATTCCGTTCACCAAGTCGGCCACAATCGATCCGATCACCACTTTGGCCTTCATGCGCAACGGAACCCGTCGCTCGTCGGTCGTAAACCACACGCGGATATTTCCCTGATTCAGAAAAATCCCTTGAAACGGCATGATCACAAGGACTTGCGCTGCTTCAAGATTTCCCCAAGGCCCATCCAGCATCTCAATCTTCTCGACCCGCACTTCAAGTTGGCGGATCTTCTTATCGTGGTAGACCGTCAAGGCCTGGGATGCGCCCTGCTTCAACAGCAACAGGCTTCGCACATAATAGAGGCAGGAAATCAGATCCTGTGTGTCGGCGGGAATCGGTATGAGCTCAGTGACCCCGCCTCGGGTGGCTGAGACGGTGTTGTCTTTCCGATGAAAGACGTACTCGATATCTTCCTTCTTTTTCCCTTCTCGCCTCCGGAAGGTCATGTGTTCCGGCAACAGCGTCGCCAGATCCGTCAGGGATTCGACACGATTGTCGACGGGAAAAAATCTGGTGACCTTCGGGCTCGACACAGCCGTCGTGATGAATTTTGCCGACGGATGATCACTGGCGGCATCGCCTGAACCGACCTCCATCACGGCCGTTCCTGCGCTGATATTAAGAAAGGTGATGTCGTAGGTCAGCCGCTCACCCACGCTGAACGGGCGAGCTGGAGAAAGGGCGCTCTCATCGGCATAGACCGGGCCGGGGACTCCAGCTGAAAGCAAGCAGAGTAACCAGGCTAGAACGCACGTTGTATTGGAAAGGAGCATCCGTCGAGGCAAATACCGTAAGCCCGGCACTATCGCTCGAGTTCCCGACGGACATCGGCCAACTCGCCCTCCACAATCGCTCGAATCGTATCAAGTTTCGCAGGCGTTGTGGCTTCGAATCTGAGCACCAATGCCGGCTGTGTATTCGACGCCCGAATCAGCCCCCAGCCATCTTCGAAGACCGCGCGCACTCCATCGATCGTCACCAATTCCCGGACACGACGTTGTTCCGGCCCAAGCCCCTGCTTGGTCTTGACATACGTTTCGAACCGATCGCGAACCCGCTTGACCACATCGAATTTAATCGCATCGGGAAGATCCACACGAATTTCAGGCGTCACCGTCGTATCCGGGAGATCGGCGACTAATGCAGAAAGCGGCTTCACACCCTTGGCGAGAATCTCCACGAGGCGGCAGGAGGCGTAGACCGCATCGTCATAGCCAAAATAGCGATCGGCAAAGAACATGTGCCCGGACATCTCACCGGCCAAGACGGCCTTCTCTTCTTTCATCTTCGCCTTGATCAGAGAATGACCCGTCTTCCACATCACCGGGCGGCCGCCATGCTTGGCAATATCGTCGTAGAGGCTCTGTGACGCCTTCACTTCGGAGATGATTGTGCTGCCCGGCTTGACCGCCAGAATATCGCGCGAGTAGATCACCAGCAATCGATCGCCCCACAACACCTGCCCGTGCTCATCCACGGCCCCGATCCGATCCGCATCGCCATCGTAGCCGATACCCACATCCGCCTTGTGCTCCTTGACCGCTTGCATAAGGTCCGCAAGATTCTCCAACACCGTGGGATCAGGGTGATGATGCGGGAATCGGCCGTCTAATTCGCAATACAGTCCCGTCACCTTGCAACCCAATAGCTCCAAGGCATCCTTTGCAATAAGCGCCGCCACACCGCTGCCGCAATCAATGACCACGTGCAATCGTTTTGCGTCCACCCCGGCGAAGCTCTTCTTGATATAGGCCAGATAGTCGGGAATGATGGGGTGCTCGGTCAGCGTTCCTTGGCCGGAGACAAACTGCCCCTCCTCCATCACTCGTCGCAGGGCCTGAATCTCATCGCCGTGAATCGCTTCTTTCCCGACACAAATCTTGAACCCGTTGTACTCGGCGGCGTTATGGCTCCCGGTAATCATAATCCCGCCGTCGACCGGCAACGTGTGCAATGAGAAATAGACCAGCGGGGAGGGACAGATCCCGATATCGATGACATTGAGGCCGCCGGCAAGCAACCCCTTGACCAACGCGCGATACAGATCAGGCGAGCTGAGCCGGCCGTCGCGCCCCACCGTGATGGTTTTCGCCCCGCACCCTCGTACGTGCGTGCAATAGGCACGGCCCACGCGCTCGGCAATCTCTTCCGTCAGTTCCTGACCGACGATGCCACGCAAGTCGTATTCACGAAACAATCCCATAGCCGCTCCTCTATCTCTTACGCGTTCGCGGTTCGTCCGTAATCATCTTTAAATCGTACGATGTCGTCTTCCCCAAGATACGGACCATTCTGGACTTCGATAATATGCACCGTCTCTTTGCCGGGATTCTCCAACCGATGCTTAGTCTCGACGGGAATCGCGGTGCTCTGTCCGATCTGGAGGTCAAACACCTCTTCACCCTTCGTGACCCGTGCGGTTCCCGCAATCACGACCCAATGCTCACTCCGCTTGTGGTGCAGCTGAAGCGAGAGGCGCCCGCCCGGATTCACCGTCACTCGTTTCACCTTGAAACCGGCACCCTCTTCGAGGATCGTGTAGGATCCCCATGGGCGATGGACCGTCAGGTGCTCGAGGTGTTCCGGCGCCTTCTGCTGTTTCAGAATCTCCACCACCTTTTTGACATCCTGCGCGCGGGATTTCGGACAGACCAGCGTGGCATCGGGCGTATCCACCACCACCATATCCTCAAGACCGATCGTAGCCACGACCCGCCGATCGGCATACACGATCGACCGTGAGCTTTCGAGGTCAATGACCCGCCCGACCAGCACATTTCCAGCCTTGTCCTTCTCAGCCACTTCATCCAAACTTCCCCAACTTCCCACATCAGACCACCGGAATTTCACGGGAACGACTGCCGCCTTGGACGAGAGTTCCATGACACCGTTGTCGATGGAGACCGACGTCGCCCATCGGTAGACTTCGTCAATCGTCTGCTTGGGAGCGCCTGAGACCTGCAGTTGGGCGATGCGATCCACAACTTTCCCGAGCGCAGGCTGATGCGTCCGAATTTCGTCAAGGATCGTCGCGGCGCGCCACACAAACATCCCGCTGTTCCAATAGTACTGTCCCGCCTTGAGATACTGTGCGGCCTTGGCGGCGTTCGGCTTCTCCACGAATTTATCGACACGATACCCTTTGAGCGTTCCCCGCGTGCCCAGAAGCTTTCGCCCATTCGGCTTGATGTAGCCATAACCGGTTTCCGGCCTGATCGGCTTGATCCCGAAGGTGACGAGATAGCCCTCCTCCGCCAGTTGCGAAGCCAGCGCCACGGCGGCTGAAAATTCCCTTTGCCCGGACACCACATGATCGGCCGGCACCACCAACATCAGTCCGTTGGGATCGCGCCGCACGACTTCAAGCGCCGCCAACGCGATCGCCGGCGCGGTGTTCCGCCCTTCGGGTTCCAGAACGAATCCGTCTTTCAGATCATGCTTCCAGTCACCCAGCTGTCCACGAATCAACTCCGCCTGGGCCGCGTTCGTCGAAATGAGCACCTGAGATGACGGAGCACACCCCAGTACCCGCTGCATCGTCTGCTGAATCAGCGTCTGCTCTCCGCCGATTTTCAGCAACTGCTTGGGAAACAATTGCCGGCTCAAAGGCCAGAATCTGGTCCCGCTTCCACCAGCCATGATCACCGGATACAGATTCTGCTTTCGTGCTCTCATAACCGCTCTCCTTCATCTCGCCTTGGCATATTCTAAGCTCGATCCTCACGAGCGCTAAGCAGCATCTCCGCAATTTCACGCACTGCCCCTTCTCCACCTTTTTCCCGACATACATAGTGCACGGCGTCGCACACGATAGGCATGCCATCAGCCGGAGCAGCCGAGAACCCGACCGCGCGCAGGGCCGCAAGATCATTCACATCGTCACCGATATAGGCCACCTGGCTCAATGACAAACCATGGCGACCGGCCATCTCACGAATCACCGTGAGCTTATCCATCACCCCCTGGTGCAATTCTGGAATCGCGAGCTTTTCAGCGCGTCGTGCCACAATCTTCGTTCGCTCCTGCGTAACGATCGCCGTCACATAGCCGGCCTTTTGCAGCAGTTTGATCCCCATCCCGTCGCGCGTGTTGAACTTCTTCCATTCATCGCCGGACTCGGAATAATACATACCTGCATCCGTCAATACTCCATCAACATCCGTAGCAAACAGGCGAATTTCGCTCAACCGGATCCGCTCGGAGGCCTTCTCTTTCATGGTGTTCTCGTTCGCAGACATGAACGTCCCCTCACCTAGCCAAAGCTACGGATGGCAGAAGCCTTGCACCCATCTTACCGATTCACCTGCTCGTTACAAAGGAAAAATGAATTGATCAGTGAAAGAAAGGATAGCCGACGACGCTATGGATGGACTGCAACCAATGCCCGCTCAGCCTTGATGAACTGGTTCAGAGCCTCACGCCAGTCACGAGGAGCAAGATCCAGCCGCGCTAACCGCTGCTGTCCAAGCACCGAATAGGGTGGGCGCGGAGCCAGTCGCCCTGCTTCCGCCGTCGAGATGGGAAGGACCGAAATCTCGAGGTTCATTTCCTCTACAATTGCCCGGGCAAATTCATACCATGTACAATCCCCCCGGTTGGTCGCATGCAGAATGCCTTGCACCGATCCTGCAGCCGTGGCCTTAATAACTCCCGCCAGATCTTCGACGGAGGTGGGGGATCCCCGTTGATCGTCGACCACCCGAAGGGAGGGTTGCGCCCGGGCTGCACGCATGATCGACTTGACGAAGTTGTTTCCTATCGGGCCGTATAACCAGGCCGTACGAACGATCAGGGCGTCCGCCCCCGACTCCGCCACCGCCTGCTCGCCTCGCCATTTCGATAGCCCGTACACATTGACGGGAGCCGGCACATCGTCTTCGCCGTAGGGGTGTCGCTGAGTGCCGGGAAAGACATAGTCCGTCGAGATGTACAGCAACCGGGCGCCGACTCGCACTGCCGCCCGTGCCACCTGCGCGGTTCCCAACGCATTGATCGCCAGCGCTCGCTCGGGCTCGCGCTCGGCCCCATCGACATCGGTATAGGCTCCGGTGTGAATAATGAGATCCGGCCTTGCCCCTGCGATATCTTCTTCTACCTGTGATCCTCTCAGGTCGAAATCAGGAAGATCCTTCAGGATAAGCGTCTCGGAGGCGAATACCCGACGCAATTCGCACCCCAATTGTCCGTTGGCACCGGTGATCAGGATCCGCATGCCGTCCCTTCTTCCAATCGACGGCGATACTGCTCTTCGTAATAGCGCTTGAACTCACCCGACTTGATCGGCCGCCACCAGGATTCGTGCTCTTGGTACCACCGGACTGTTTCGCGAAGCCCATCAGCAAACGACACGACCGGCTTCCAGCCCAGTTCCCGCAAGCGGCTGCAATCGACCGCATACCGGCGGTCATGGCCGGGACGATCACTGACAAATCGCAATAAACTCTTCGGTTGTCCCAGCAAGTCGAGAATCATCTCGGCAACCGCGAGATTCTCCCGCTCATTACCCCCGCCGAGGTTGTAGACCGTCCCGGGCACTCCATGTAGGAATGCGTGCTCGATGCCCGCACAGTGGTCCTCGACGGCAAGCCAGTCGCGGCACTGACGGCCATCGCCGTAGAGCGGAACCAGCTGCGCATCGATCGCATTGGTGACAAAGAGGGGAATGAACTTCTCCGGGTACTGGTGAGATCCGTAGGTATTGCTCCCCCTGGTCACGACCACAGGGAACTGGTACGTCGTCCAATAGCTGAGCGCCAGCAATTCTCCGCCCGCCTTGCTCGCGGAATAGGGGCTGCGAGGCGCCAGACGATCGGTCTCGCTCGATGTCCCTGTTTCAACACTGCCATAGACTTCATCGGTACTGACTTGGAGAAAGCGGCGGATCCCTGCCCGGCGGGCCGCTTCCAGTAATACCCCCGTCCCGACCACATCGGTCCGTGCAAAGCTGCCCGGATCGAGAATAGATCGATCGACGTGCGTTTCCGCAGCACAATTGATGACCCCGTCGATCTGATGGGCCCGGATCACCGATTCCACTAGCGGCTGATCGCAGATATCCCCCTGGATAAACCGGTAGCGGGGATGCTGTTGCACAGATTCGAGGTTGGCCAGATTACCGGAATACCGAAGGGCATCGAGATTGATGACCTGATACTCAGGCCTGGCCAGCAATCGCCTGACGAGATGGGATCCGATAAATCCGGCGCCGCCGGTGAGGAGGATTTTCATTCAGCGCTCAAACTTGTTCGCCCCGGTCTGACTGACCAATTGGTTGGCGAGATGAAGAGACTCAATGGTGCCGGCATCGGTCCACCAGCCCTCAAGCAGATCCCACGTCAACGTTCCTGCTGCAATGTAGGCATTGTTGACGTCGGTAATTTCCAATTCGCCACGACCGGAAGGCTGCAGCGTTTTGATAATGTCGAACACCTGCGCATCGTAGAAATACAACCCTGTCACCGCATAGCCCGATCTTGGACGGGCCGGCTTTTCCTCGATCTTCAGCACGCGCTCGCCTTCCAACACTGGCACACCGAATCGCTGTGGGTCTTTCACTTCTTTCAGGAGGATCTTCGCCCCGATCTTCTGCTGCCGGAAGGCCTCGGCGGCGATGGCGATATTGCCTTCAATAATATTGTCGCCCAGGACTACACAAATTGCCGCACCGTCCGCGAAATGTTCCGCCAGCCGAAGCGCATCGGCAATCCCGCCTTCTCCTTCCTGATAGGTATAGTTCAGATGCCTCAGCCCGAATTCCTTGCCGTTTCCTAGTAGCTTGAGAAAATCGCCGGCATTGTTTCCACCGGTGACCAGCATGATGTCTCGAATCCCCGCATTGACCAATGTCTGAATCGGGTAATAGATCATCGGCCGATCGTAAACCGGCAGAAGATGCTTATTCGTGACTTTCGTGAGGGGCATGAGCCTGGATCCCAGCCCACCCGCCAGCACAACACCTTTCACAGTCAGCCCCTCCCGATCTGAGCCGTCTTCGCCCCCGCTGCCCCGTTTATATCGGTTAATACCCGTTCAAACTATAGAGGGAAGAGGCTGTTTTTCCTACCTGATTTAGTTTCAGCGATGGAGGCAGGAAAGACACCCGGTCAGGAGACCCGTTGAGGAACCGTCGGCGTGAAACTCGGAATCCGCTGCCGGAGTTGCAGCAGGAGGTCGTCTTCATTCCACCGCAGAAGATTCGTCCCGAGCTGATCCAGCCAGGGGTCGAGATCGGCCTGCGCAAGCGGACTGACCGCACGATTGATCTTTTCATGCGCCGTGGTTTCGATCTGTTCGCTTTCGTCAAACAGCTCCTCGTAGAGCTTCTCCCCAGGGCGCAACCCGGTGAACTGAATTTCGATATCCTTCCCCGGCACCAAGCCGGACAGCACGATCATGTTCCGGGCCAAATCTACAATCTTGATCTGTTCACCCATATCAAGCACAAACACGTCCCCGCCTTGCCCGATCACACTCGCCTGCAAAACCAGCTGAACGGCTTCAGGAATC
>Ga0105090_10001725_pt1 | contig 11915 bp, 7 predicted proteins | sample PPLLak3March2015_FD_79110 | JGI IMG/M metagenome (GOLD analysis project Ga0105090, IMG submission 79110) | Freshwater sediment microbial communities from Prairie Pothole Lake near Jamestown, North Dakota, USA - PPLs Lake P7 Core (1) Depth... | ecosystem: Environmental > Aquatic > Freshwater >... | reverse complement strand
CGCCCTGCTCGGCGGGCCGGTATGCCTCTGCAACTCGGCAGTCATCACCTCGCCGGACGGGCAGCGCAGCGCTGCGTTGTCCGGTAACGGTGACCAGACGGTGGAGGCCTATGCGGTGTTCGCCGAGGGTAACTACAACATCACCGAGGCGACCCGGGTCACCCTGGGTGCGCGCTTGTCGAACGAAGACAAGACTTTCCGGCTCCGCCCGATCGGCGCGGCGGGTGCCCTGGCGGTCAGCAATTCGGCGGTCATCGAAGTTCAGCGCTCGCAGTCGTGGAGCGACACGACCTTCCGGCTCGGCGTGGACCACCGGTTCAGTGATGACATTCTCGGCTACCTGACCTACTCCACCGGCTTCAAGAGCGGTGGCTTCAACGAGCAGGCGACCACGATCCAGACGGCGGTCTTGTCCTTTGATCCCGAGACGGCCGACGCCATCGAGGCAGGCCTTAAGACCGAGCTGCTCGATCGTCGTGTCCGGCTCAATACGGCGGTCTTCTACAACAAGTACGAGGATTTGCAGCTCGACTCGGTTATTCCCGTGCCGGAGTCCCAGATCGGCCAGGAGTCGGTGATAACCAACGCCGGCAAGAGCACGGCCTGGGGCGTCGAGGTCGAGGCCAGCGTGCTGGTCACTGACAAGTTCACCGTCGGCGGCTCGATCGGCTACCTGAACGCCGAGTACGACGAGTACAGCTGCGACCTAGACCGGAATGCCGCGAACGGCAACGAGGATTGCTCGGTGCTGACCATGAAGCGGGTGCCTGAGCTGCAGGCCCACCTGGAGGCGAACTACGACATTCCGATCGCGATCGGCACCCTCGGATTCAACGCCAACTGGACCTACACGGACGAGTTCTTCAACGACATCTTCAACAGCCAGGCGAGCGTGCATGACTCCGTCGACCTGCTGAACGCAAGCATCAATCTTCGTGGCGAGGACGATCGCTGGCGCGTCTCCGTGTTTGGCCGCAACCTGACCGACGAGACCTATCAGGCCTCCGGTCTGGGCATCGCCAACATCTGGAGCTATTCGGTCTATGGCGCGCCCAGGACTTACGGCATCGAGCTGTCGGTGAAGATGTAGGCGACGACGGTAAGGAAGCGCTCCATGACCGAAGTCTCGCGTCGCGAGTTCGTTGCAGGCCTGTCTCTCGCCGGCCTTGCTCCTGTGGCAGGGCAGGCGATGGCCAGTACCTCGTGTGTTGACCCGTCCGGGGAACGGCTGTTTACGGACGAGCAGCTCGACCTGCTTGCGACGCCACTGTCCATCCATCTGGAGCGGTCGATCAAGGCGCGAAACACTTCGCGCATTGACTGGATCACCGCCCAGATGGACATGGAGCGACTGGCCATCTACGACTCCTACCTGCAGTGGGTGGCGGTGCTGCAGAGCTTCATCGTCAACGAGGCTGGTGAAGACCGGCACGATGAGGCCCTGCGGCAGATGGGCGAGCACTCGTTCCGTGAATTCGTGCTGGCGTATCGGGGGCTCTCGTTCCGTGATCATGTGGAGGCGCTGGCTCGTCGGTTGAGGTCTGCCGGCAGCACCTTCCGCGTGGAGGATCAGGCCGATCGCGTCCGGTTCACGCTTGACCCCTGGGGCGGGGCCGTTCGCCAGTGGCGGGAGGTCGCAGCGTGGCAGTCCACAGCGCCGCGACAGAGGGTCGGCGACGATTACGTCTATCCGAACTATGATGCATACGCGTCACCGACCAGCCTGTCCGTCCTCACCAAGGCGCGGCCGCTCACGCAGTCCCGCGAGAACCTGCCGTGCTTCTTCGCGACTGAAATCCTGTTCCTCGAGATCCTGCCGATCGAGTTACTCGGCTACCCGATCGCGGTCGTCACCTTGCCTGATGGGCCCAATGGCGTCGCCTACCTCGATGTTTACAAGGACCTGTCGAAGATCCCCGAGGCCGCCTATGCGCGCGTAGGCACGGCCAAGCCGGCGAGTGGACTGCCGCGATGGCCCGAATCGGCGCCGTTCGGGCAGGGTGAGCTTTCACGGATGCCGGTCCCGGCCTCGATACGCGTGACCCAGGCGGCTCGCGACGGCGACTGGGCAGAACTCTCGGCCATTGTCGCGAACATGGACGACGAACTGGTCCGGGCAAAGGATTCGCTGGGCATCCTCATCAATGGCTTGCTGACCTGGATTGCGCGGAATCTTGGGGAAGCGCAGGCGGAGCGCGCGCTCGAGCGTACGGCCGAGGTCGTCATGGCGCCCTACGTGGATGCGGTGCGCAACCTGGCGATCAAGGACGCCATCGAGATGTGGGCGATGGTCTGGCGTTCACACGGGTCCACCTTCAACATCGAGGAGCACGCCGACACGTTCGTGTTCCGTGGCCGACCGCTCGGCGCCTGCGGGCGCATGTGGGCGTCGCGCTACCAGCCCGCCATTGAGCGGATTTCCGAGGCGCGGATCCGATACCCCACCTTTGGCTCCTACAATGAGCCCATGTGCTGTCATCTGATGCGGGAGCCGCGCGGTATTACCTACGGCAAGACCGAGTATCCAATTTACTCGACCCACTGCCACATGCTGCACGAGATCTACGCCATCGATCAGCTGGGGTACCCGCTTTGGGTTGAGCTGCATCCGCTCCACGATCCGGATGGCGAGACGGTGCATATTCACTACAAGGATCCGGCGAAGTGGCCCGAGGAAGCCTATACGCGTGTGGGGCGGACCAGGCCCGGCACCTTGCTCCGCGGGACGTGAAAGGTTCGGTCGCTGTCGCCAGGCGAGGTCGGCCACGGACTTCTGCGCGTGTCGGGCGGCGGCAGATCGTTGCCGCAGCAGGTCTGCACCTCGCTGACGTGGGTGTTGCTCAGGCAACCTATGATTCGCTCGCCGCGGTGATGGGCTGTTCGCGAGGCGCCATCCTTCACCATTTCCCTGCCCGCGCCGAGCTGCTGCACGCGGTCCTGCTCGAGTCCGCTGCGGATACGGGCGCGCAACTGGCGAGTGTGGCGGGGCGGCTGGGCGTCGAGGACGCCGCTGACCGCATGACGCTCGCGCTGAATGGCGTCTGGGCTGTGTTCCGCAGCAGCTGCGCACGAGTGACCATGGAGCTCCTGGTGGCCTCCCGTACCGATGCGTCGCTTGCAGGGGCCGCCCGTCAGGCGCGAGCGGGCCTGGATGCCAGCTGGGTGAAGGTGCATAGATGCTTGTCAGGCGCTGCGCCGATGAGCCACATGCCGCTGGTGATCTGGTCCATGGTGTGCGAACGGCTCGCGGTAGAGTCGGGCGACGCCCTTCCGGCCGCGGCCGGCCTGGAGCGCATGAAGGCCGTGCTGGAGTCTGCGGTGATAGGGTCGATGCCACCCGAGATGCCCGCACATGGCGGTTGATTCTGGAGGAACCCAAGATGTCTGAAAATCTCAAGGCGATCTGGCCGATGGACGTGGGTGGCCCGGCGGGCTCTCACGAGGCGCGCCAGCCTCCCATCGATGACGGCCTGGACGTGCCCGACCCGGCCCGGTACTACTCAACTGAGTTCATGCAGCGCGAGTGGCAGAGGCTCTGGCCGCGGGTCTGGCTGCTGGCCGGCGTCGCCTCCGACCTGCCGGAATCCGGTGATTACTTTACCTATGCGCTGGGCCACGAGTCTTTCATCGTGGTCAGGCAGGCAGACCATTCAATCAAGGCCTTCCACAACGTCTGCCCCCATCGCGGCAATCGGGTGGCCTTGAACGACCGTGGCTCGGTGGAGCGCTTTACCTGCGCATTTCATGCCTGGCGCTTCTGTCTTGACGGCCAGCTTGAGCAGATCACCGACGAACACACGTTTGCGCCGCCTCTCGTCCGGCATAGGCCAGGGCTGGTCGAGGTGCGGCTGGAGGTCCACTGCGGCCTCATCTTCATCAACATGGACGGCAAGGCGCCGCCGCTGCGCGAGTATCTGGGCCTGCCGGATGGCTATCTCGAGAACTACGACATCGAGAAGATGCACGTCGTGCAGCATGTGCAGAGCGACTGGGCGGCGAACTGGAAGACCGGCCAGGATGCGTTCGTCGAGACCTACCACCTGCCCTTCGTTCATCCGCAGACGCAGACGGTCATGGAGTACTACAGCCAGCAGGACGTCTTCCCCAACGGCGCCAGCCGGATGATCGTGCCCCTGTGCGTGAAGTCGCACCATGTGGCGGACCAGGAGACCGTCGACGACGGGCTGCGCTTCATGATCCGCGATGCCGGGATGGATCCCGACTCGTTCACCGGCACGGCCGGTGAGGTTCGTGGCGCCATCCAGGCGTCGAAGCGCGCCCGGGCAAAGCGGCTTGGCCTTGCGCACTATGAGCGACTCACCGATGGCCAGTTGACCGACAGCTGGCCGACGACACTGTTCCCGAATGTCCAGCTGGGGCTGCACCCGGAGGGCGTGTTCATTCATCGCTTCCTGCCCCACAAGAGCGATCCGGAGCGCTTTACCTACGACACGATGATTCTCTATCGGTACGTGGACGACCCCACCTATACCGTGCCTGCCTGGATGGGCCTCGCTGCCGGCACCGATGTGACCGGCAGGACCCGGCCGGAGACCCGGCGCGTGCCGCTCGGGCAGCATCCGAACCTCGGCGAAGTGCTGGACCAGGACTCGGAGCTGCTGCCGGTGGTCCAGGAAGGGATCAGGTCGCGGGCTTTCCGCGGGCCGCTGTGGAGCGAGCAGGAAGTTCGCATCCGCCACCTGCACCGCGAGATCGATCGCTACCTGAATGGCGAGAAGTAGCTTTACTGTCCGGTAAAAAGAGAGCCGTATCACATGCCGAAAGTGACCTTTATCGCCCGCATGACCGTCAAGGTTGGTCGGGAGGCCGAGTTCCTGTCGTTGATGGCGCAGCTGGGCGACTACGTGAAGGCCAGCGAGCCGGGCACCGTGCAGTACGAGATGTTCCAGCTGCGTGAGCCGCAGCGCTACGCCGTGCTGGAGGGCTTCGTCGACGAGGCGGCTGCCGGGATCCATGCGGGTTCAGCGGCACTACAGGCGCTGGCGCCCAAAATCAGCGAGTGCCTGATCGGCACCTGGGAGATCGAGCACCTCGATCCGGTCTAGGCCTTCCGCTGGACGGGTTCCTGACGTCATTGGTCCGAGCAAAGGGGTAGGTTCGAGATGGCACTGGATGAGCGTGTGACCGCCGATGAAGTGCGTGTGATCCGGCACGAGGAAGTGGACCGGGCAAGCCTGGCGGAGGGTCCCTGGGATGGAACACGATATTCGTACATCCCGCCGGCCGAGCTGTCGATCGATCCTGCCCTGCCGCTGCATGCGGAGTTCGACCAGGGCATCGACCCGGTGACCTACCAGGTTCTCCGGTCACGTTTCTGGAACATGAACCTCGACCACTCCGACACCATCAAGCGCGTGTCTGGATCACCCGTCATCGTTTACATGGAGGACTTCAATACGTCGCTGTTGACGGAAGACGGCGACACCGTGGTGTGCGGGCCATCCATCCAGTACTTCACCGGCTACGGCGATCTGGTCGTCAAGTGGACGCTCGAGAACCGCAGCGCAAATCCCGGCATCGAGGATGGCGACATCTTCATGCAGAACGACCCGTATGTCGGCACGGCCCACCAGATCGACGTCCAGCTGTACACGCCCGTGTTCTGGGAGGGACGGCTGTTCTGCTGGGTGTTCGGCAATTGCCATGTAGGGGATATCGGCGGCATCAATCCAGGCAGCTTCGTGCCTGAGGCGCCGGATATCTACTCCGAGCCGGTGCCGATTCCGCCGATCAAGATAGCCCGCCGCGACCGGATACAGCAGGACGTACTCCAGATGTTCGTCCGGCAGAGCAGGACCCCGGAAAAGTTGACCCTGCAGCTGCGCAGCCAGGTGGCTGGGCTGCGGACGACGCGCGCCCGCATGCTGGAGCTGCTGCGGGAATACGGCGCCCGGACAGTCAAGGGCGCCATGCGGCGCATGATCCATGACTGTTCGCGGGCCGTTGGCAAGCGCCTCGAGAGCCTTCCCGACGGCACCTGGCGCGAGGCGATCCTGATCGGGAGCGCCGGCCCGGCCGATCGCGCCGCACACAAGCTGCTGACCTCGGTGGAGAAGGTCGGTGACCGGATGGTGTTCTCCAATGCGGGCACGGATCCGCAGTTCTTTGCGGCCAACGGCACCTATGGGTCCTGGCGGTCGGCGCTGATCTGCGCAGCGAGCAGCATCCTGGCCCACGACCAGATGTATTGCCCGGCGGGCGTCCTTGCGCACATGCAGTTTCAGCCAGTGCCGGGGACGCTGAACTGCGCAACCTATCCGGCGGCCGTGACGCCGCTGGCCAGCACCATTGTCAGCGTCTACCTCGCCAGCCAGGTGCTGTCGAAGATGGTGTCGGCGGGTCCTGAAGAGCTCCGGAAACGAGCCAACGCAACGGGCGGCGTGGCGCTGCCAGGCTGGTGGGTCGCCTCCGGCATTGATCGCTCGGGGCGGTTCGTGGCCGACGTCACCGGCGACCAGGTCATGGGCGCCATTGGGGCCTTTGCCATGCGGGATGGCATCGACACGGGCGGCGCCTGGTGGTGGCCCCGGAGTACGGCCGGAAACGTCGAGGACTGGGAGCAGGCCGTACCATTCATCTACCTCTACCGCCGGGAGCAGCGGGACAGCGGTGGGCCCGGTTTCTGGCGCGGCGGCAACGGCGTTGAACTCGCCGTGACCCCGCACAAGACCGCGGAACTCACCGCGCAGGTCATTTCCGTCGACCCGGGTGTGATCACCACGCTCGGGCTCGAGGGTGGTTACCCGGGCCACCCCGGCAACTTCATTCATGTACCGGGCAGCTTGCCCGTCGGTCGCCAGCCCGACTCCGGGATCTGGCCGACGAGTCGCCAGGCCCTGGAGCGTGCCCACGGAGCGCTTGCCAGGGTCAGTCCGAAGGCAGTCGTGTCACTGAAGCCCGGCGACGTCTGGGTGGTCGAGAACAGCGCGGGCGGCGGTTTTGGCGACCCGATCCGCCGGGACCCCGAGCGGGTCAAGTCGGACGTCGACGCCGGTCGCATCTCCGCCGAGGCAGCCACGCGGTTTTATGGTGTCGTGCTGGACCCCGCGGGAGAAGTCGACAGTGCCGCTACCACGGCGCGTCGCGCGCGTGCCAACGAGGAGAGACTGGTGCAGTCCCGCCCGCCGGAGCGCAATGCCGTTGCCCGGCCGCTGCTCGATCTGCAGCAGGTCAGCGCAGGCATTGGCTGGGGACACGTTGCGGGTGAGCCCACGTGGGCGTGCTTCACCTGCCATGTTGCGCTTGGACCCGTATCTGGGCCCTACAAGTCATACGCGCGCATCCTCGAGCGCAACCCGCACGACGTTGACCCGGTGATGTACGCGGACCCCGGTGAGTACTGCTACGATGACATCGTTCTCCGGCAGTTCCATTGCCCAGCATGCGCGGCGCTCTGGGCTACCGAGGTGTGCAGGGCTGCGGACCCGCCACTGGATGACTTGAGCATCAGGCCGGTATTGGCCGCGAGGAAGGACCTCGCTGCATGAGCCAAGCCAGCGCACAACACGCCCACTCGGCCATGGCCGAACCGGCGAGCCTGCAGGGTTACTCCATCGGCGTGGATATCGGCGGTACCTTTACCGACTGCACTGTGGTCAGCCCGTCCGGGGATGTCTACACCGGTAAGGCGCCGACCACACCGGACGACCGATCGCGTGGATTCTTCGACGCGATCACGGTGGTTGCAGAGCGACTGGGATTGCCACTCCGGGATTTGCTGGCGCAAACCGAGAGGGTCGTGCATGGCACAACCACCGGAACCAACGCGATCGTCGCCAGGCATGGCGCCCGGCTCGGGTTGATCACGACCGCCGGCCATGGGGATGTCATGTTCCTGATGCGCGGCAGCGGCCGGACATCGGGTTTGCCCCCGGATGAACTGCTGGATGTGCCGGCCACCAACAAGCCGGAACCCCTGGTACCCCGACGGTTGATCTTCGAGATCGGTGAGCGAGTGGACGTCGATGGCGATGTCGTGGTTGATCTCGACGAGCAGGCCGTCCGGCACGCGGCCCGCTCCCTCAGCGATGCCGGTGTCGAGGCGGTCTGTATCAGCTTCCTCTGGTCGATCAAGAATCCCGGGCACGAGCAAAGGGCCAGGGAGATCGTGCAGGACGAAGCGCCGCAGCTCTACGTGAGCTGTGCCAGTGATCTGGTTGCCCGGCTCGGCGAGTACGAGAGGACCACGGCAGGCCTGATGAACGCCTACATCGGGCCATTGATGCTGCGCTACGTCTCGGCCATCGAGGCGGGCGCACGCGAGCGCGGCTTCAAGCGGGACGTGCTGTTTGCGCAGTGCGCGGGGGGTGCGATTACCGGTGAGGAGGCGCGTGCGGCCCCCATTCGTACGGTGCAGTCCGGGCCAGTTGCAGGAATTGTCAGCTCGGTCTTCTGGGCGCAGCAGGTGGGCTATCGAAACCTGATCGCTGCGGACATGGGCGGAACGACTTTCGATGTCAGCGTGATCCGCGATTGCCAGCCCCTCGAGCGGGACCTGTCGGTCTTTCAGCGCTACGAGATCGCGCTGCCGATGCTCGACGTGGAGTCGATCGGCGCCGGCGGCGGCAGCATTGCCTGGATCGACGCTTCAGGCCGCCTGAACGTGGGCCCGCAGAGTGCCGGAGCCGATCCAGGGCCGGCCTGTTACGGGCGCGGCGACGCAGCGACGGTCACGGACGCAGACGTGGTGCTGGGTGTGCTGGATCCGCAGCGGTTCCTGGGCGGACGGATGCCGCTCGATCCGGAACGTGCCCTTGCAGCCGTGCGCCGGATCGGCGAGCCGCTGGGTCTGGATCCGTACCAGGCCGCGGCTGGCATCGTGCGCATCGTGGACTCGCGCATGGCAGATCTCATCCGCCGGATGAGCGTGTTGCGCGGCTTCGACCCGCGGGAATTTGCCTGCCTGGCGTTCGGTGGGGGTGGTCCCGTGCACTGTGCCGCGGTTGCGCGGGAAGCGGGCATGCGCCAGATGATCGTGCCGCTGCCGCGCATGGCGGCGGTGTGGTCGGCGTTCGGTGCCGCAGCCTGCGACGTCATCCATGTGTACCAGCGATCGCAACTTCTCGATCTGCCGGTCTCGAGTGACCAGGTTCTCGGGCCTTTCGATGCCCTTGAAGCGCAGGCGAGGGCGCAGTTGGGCCAGGAGGGCTTCGGCGCCGACCGGGTAGTCCTGAGGCGTACCTTGCGGATGAAGTACGCCATGCAGGTGCATGACGTCGAGGTGCCGGTACCGGAGGGCCTGGGAGGTCCCGATGCATGCGACCTGCTCATCCGGGAATTCGAGCGAATGTATGAGCGGCTGTTCGGCGAGGGCTCTGGATATCGGGAAGGCGGTGTCCAGGTCACGGCTTTCCAGGTGCGGGCGACCGGCCTCACGACGAAGCCGGCACTGGCGATGGGTCGTGCCGCGCATCGACCCATAGAGGACGAACGTCCGGTCTACTGGCAGGAAACGGGGCGCTTCGAGCCGACGCGCGTGCTGCGGGCGGAGGGCGAGGTCCAGTTCGAAACGACCCAGGGGCCCGCGCTGATCGAACTCCCCGACACGGTCATCGTGGTCAGGCCGGGCCAATCCGTCCGGGTCGATGACTACGGCAATGTCGTCGTTGACCTGCCCGTTCGGAACGGGGCCTGACCATGCCTGTTGATCTCTCGATGGACGACCTGAAGCGCATGGTGTGGCATGCCCATTGCCGCGAGGCGATCCGCGCGCTCGTGGCGCGCTATGGAATGGCGGTGGATGACCGGGAAATGGACGTGCTGGGCGAGTGTTTTGCCGAGCAGGGCGTCTTCCAGTACGCGGACGGCTCACTGCGTCTCGAAGGTCGCGAGGCGGTCCTGGGCTACTACCGGCAGCGACTCGGACTGCTGGGCGCCAGTTACCACTACCCCCACTCGCACCTGATCACGTTCGACGCTGACGACCGTGCGCATGGCGTGGTGAATGCGCACGCCGAGCTGGGCCTGCCAACGGGAGACACCGGCTGGGTAGCGCTCCGGTACTACGACAAGTACTGCCTGGAGCGGGAGTCCTGGCGGTTCGAGGAGCGGACCATCCACTTCCTCTACTACCTGAAGCTGGAAGATCTGCCCAAGGCGCTCGCTTCGCCACTGCGAAAGCGCATGGTGAACCCGCCGCAGATTGCCGACCTACCGGAAATGCTCGATAGCTGGCGGCGATTCAAGGACGCGCAGGGTTAGAGAGCCGCCGCGCCGCTGCCGGCGCCGCCCCTGTGGTAAATTCGCGCATGCCCGCTGAGGCCGCGGACCACCTTTCCCACTTCGAACGCTGGCGCAGGGACACGCTCGCTCCCTTTGAGCATCGTGCCTTCGCACTGTTCTGGTGGGCGTCGCTGGCCTCGTCCTTCGGCGGCATGATCCAGATGGTCGGCGCCTCGTGGCTGATGGCGACCATCGCGCCGTCGGCCAACCAGGTCGCGCTCGTGCAGACGGCGGCGAGCCTGCCGTTCTTCTTCCTGTCGCTGCTGGCCGGCGCCCTGGCGGATACCCGCGACCGCCGTCGGCTCATGCTGGCCTCGCAGTGGCTGACGCTGGCGGCCTCGGCCGCCCTCGCCGTGGTGGCGCTGACCGGTAATGTCACCCCGTCGCTGCTGCTGCTGCTCACCTTCCTGGTCGGCTGCGGATCCGCCCTGTTCGCGCCGGCCTGGCAGGCCTCGCTCGGCGACATGGTGCCGCGGGAGCAGATCGCCCCGGCCGTCATGGCCAACGCGATCGGCTTCAACATGGCGCGCAGCGCCGGGCCGGCCATCGGCGGCGTCATCGTCGCGGCGCTGGGCGCGGCCGCGGCGTTCGTCATTAATGCCGTGTCCTACCTGGGCACTATCGCGGTGCTGATGTGGTGGCGGCCCGCGCGTACTCCCAGCGAGCTGCCGCCCGAGCCGCTGGGGTCGGCGATCGCGGCCGGCGTGCGCTACGTGATGCTGTCGCCGCACCTGCTGTCGATCCTGCTGCGCTGCGTGCTGTACACGATCCCGATCGCCGCCGTGCCGGCGCTCATGCCGATCGTGGCGCGCGACCTGCTGGGGGGTGGCGCCCCGACTTTCGGTATCCTGCTCGGCGCCTTCGGCATCGGCGCCATGCTCGGTGCACTGGTGAGCGCCACCCTGCGCAGTCGCTTCAGCAGCGACGCGCAGCTGCGGGTGCTGGCCGCGCTGGCCTGCGTCGCGATCGTCGCGATCGGCCAGGGCCGTTGGCCGGTGTTCACCCTGCTGGCGCACGTGCTGGCGGGGTCGGTATGGACGCTGGGTTTTGCCAACTTCAACATCGCCGTGCAGCTCTCGTCGCCGCGCTGGGTGACTGGGCGGATGCTGGCGACCTACCAGACGTTTTCGTTTGGAGGGATCGCGCTGGGCAGCTGGTGGTGGGGCGAGGTGGCCCATGCGCTGGGCCTGCGCGAGTCGCTGACCATCGCCGGGCTCGCGGCGCTGGTGTCGTTGGCGGTCGCGCGCTGGCTGCCGGTGTCGGTGGCGCGATTCGGCTCGCTGGATCCGCGCGCCGGCGCCGAGTTCCATCCGCCCAGCGTCGCCATTCACTCGGCGTCGGGCCCGATCGTCGTCACCATCGAGTATCGCGTCCCGGCCGGTAACGCGGCGGAGTTCGTCGGCGCCATCAACGAGCTGGGCCGGCGTCGGCGGCGCGACGGCGCGCGGGCCTGGTCGGTGTGCCAGGACATCGACGCGACCGAACTCTGGGTCGAGCGCTTCGAGACGCCGACCTGGATGGACTACCTGCGCCTGCGGACCCGGCCGACGCTGTCGGATCAGGCCGTCCGCGCGCGCCTCGCCCGGCTCATCGTTGGCGAACATGGCAGCGTGCGCCGGCTGGTGGCACGGCCGCCGGGCGCACAGCCGCTCGGTGCGCCGTCGAGATCGGGG
>Ga0105090_10001723_pt1 | contig 11918 bp, 10 predicted proteins | sample PPLLak3March2015_FD_79110 | JGI IMG/M metagenome (GOLD analysis project Ga0105090, IMG submission 79110) | Freshwater sediment microbial communities from Prairie Pothole Lake near Jamestown, North Dakota, USA - PPLs Lake P7 Core (1) Depth... | ecosystem: Environmental > Aquatic > Freshwater >... | reverse complement strand
GCTGCGCTGGCTGTGGCGGGACTGGAAGGACCAGACACCGTAGGGAGTCGTGGCGGCGAGGAGACTTAGGCACACGTCAAATGTGCCACCGTCCGTACTCCGCGCCGGCTCACCATTTTGCATCGTCGTTCCACGGAGTCGGACGGTGTTCTGTCGCTCGTGGACGCCGTGTCTCGCCGCGGCACCGTCCGAGCCGATGGAGTGTCTGAGCGGCAATGGACGACGCGCATCGGCTACGGACGGTGGCACGACTTACCGACGCCGTTGGCGGGTACAATTCAACTTGAACTTCGGGTATTCAAACAAAGGGAAGCTTACGCATGTCGAAACCAACCGTCGCGATTCTGGGCGCCAGCGCGGATCGCAGCAAATATGGCAACATGTCGGTCCGAGCGCATCTGGAGCGGGGCTACGACGTCTATCCGGTGAATCCGCGGGGAGGCCAGATCGAGGGACTGGCCGTCTATAAAACGCTGGCGGACATCCCCGTCCAGCTCCATCGGATCAGCGTCTATTTGCCGCCCGCCGTGGCGCTGGCCGTGCTTCCCGAAATCGCCGCCAAGGGGTGTGACGAACTGTACCTGAATCCGGGAAGCGACAGCGATGAAGTGGTCGCCGCCGCCGAACAACTGGGGCTCAACCCAATCGTCGCCTGCAGCATCGTGGCCGTGGGGATGTCGCCGCGCCAGCAGCTGAGTTCGGACGAGTGACCGGCGCTCAATCAAACGTTCGGCACAGCATGCCGCCGTCGGCGACGATCACGCTGCCCGTGAGAAACGCACCGGCATCGGACGCCAACAGCAATGCCGGACCGACCATGTCGATCGTCTGTCCCCAGCGCTTGACGGCCGTGAGTTCGGCGAAGCGCCGCTTCTGTTCGTCGGTCAGCAGGTTCATCGGCAGGTCAGTGGCGACCGGACCGGGAGCGATGCAGTTGACCGTGATCCCGGCGGGCCCGAGTTCAAGAGCATGTGCTCGAGCCATGCCGATCAGCGCGGCCTTGGTGGCGGAATACGAGCCTCGACCAGGATTCGAGGCCAGCGCCATGACCGACGACAAATGAATCACTCGACCCCACTTGCGAGCCGCCATCTGCGGAACGAGCGCTCGAGCCAGTCGCATGCAGCTCGTCAGATTCAATTCGATGATTTCGTCCCACGAGGCGTCGGTGGCCTCGACCAGGTGCTGCGGTTTGTTGCTCCCCGCATTGTTGATCAAGATGTCCACGCGGCCAAACGTATCGAGCGCCCATTTGGCCAGGGAGTCCGTCTGTTCGCGATCGCCCATGTCGGCCACGCGGTAGGCCACGCGGCGGGAGAGCCCTTGAGTGATCTCGGTCGCGGCCGCACGCAATTCGTCTTCGTGCCGAGCGCTGATGGCGATGTCGGCGCCGGCCTCGGCCAACCCTCGCGCGACCGCCTTGCCGATTCCCTTGCTGCCGCCGGTGATCAATGCCACTCGACCGGTCAAATCAAACAGCTTGTTCAACATGGCTGAGTTCCTCGTTCACGATGCGGCGCCTCGACGCGCAGGTCGAAGCGCCTGGGACTACGTGCGTCTAGGACTAAGAGCGCCTTGAAATAAGAACGCCGCGGCTTACAGCGCCTCGACCACCAGATCGCCGATCTCTCGAGTGCCGTGTCCCATCTTGCCGGCCGACTGGCTTTTCATTTTCGTGCCGGTGACCGCCATAATGGCCTTGAGCACTCGAGCGCCGGCGGCCGGCTGGCCGCTGTGTTCGAGCAGCATGCCCATCGCGCCGATGGCGGCGATTGGATTGATGACGTTCTGGCCCGTGTACTTCGGAGCGCTGCCACCCATCGGTTCGTACATGCTGACACCGCCCGGGTCCGGATTGATGTTGCCCCCGGCGGCGACTCCCAGGCCCCCCTGAATCATGGCGCCCAGGTCCGTGATGATGTCACCGAACATGTTCGTGGTGACGATCACGTCGTAGTGCTCGGGGTTCTTCACCATCCACATGCAGCAGGCGTCGACGTGGTTGTAGTCGGCCTCGATGTCCGGATATTCCTTGGCGACGTCCTGGTACGTCCGCCACCACAGGTCGTGCCCGTAGGTCAGCACGTTGGTCTTGGCGACGAGCGTCAGACGCTTCTTGGGGCTATTGCGGCGGCGAGTGTATTCAAACGCCCAGCGGATGATGCGTTCGCAGCCCTTGCGCGTGTACACGGCGGTTTGCGTGGCCACTTCGTCGGGTGTCCCCTTTTTGAGGAATCCGCCGATACCAGCGTACATGTCTTCGGTGTTTTCGCGCACGACGACAAAGTCGATGTCCTTGGGCCCCTTGCCGGCCAGCGGCGTCTCGACGCCCGGATAGAGCTTCACGGGGCGGAGATTGACGTACTGATCGAGTTGAAAACGGAGTTCCAGCAGCAGTCCCTTCTCGAGCACGCCGGGCTTCACGTCGGGGTGACCGACCGCGCCGAGGAACACCGCGTCGTACTTTCGCAGTTCCTGCGCGCCTCCGGGAGGCAGCGTCTCGCCCGTCTTCAGGTATCGCTCGCCGCCCCAGTCGAACGGTGTCGTCGTGAAGGTGAAGCCTTCGAGTTTCGCGACGGCGCCGAGAACTTTGATCGCTTCGGCCGTGACTTCGGGACCAGTACCATCACCGGGAATTACCGCCAACCGCAAATGCTGCTTGGTGCTCACTCGACTCGCTCCACGTTCAAGACTGGGGAAACGGGCGATTCTAGCCGGGGGGACCGACAGGAACAAGTTCTCGTGCTCCGCCGCCCCAGGCCCCTCGGCCAGCTCGCCGAGCCTCGCTTTCCGCGCGCCGCAACTCCCGCAGCTTCGCCGCCGAATCACCCGGAACGTTATCGCACCGTCCCCAGCCCGCGCGAATGAACTCGACGTTGAGCAGCTGATCCCGCACGTAGACGTAGGCCAGCCAGCAACCGGTGTCGTCGAATCGTCGCCGGTCGAATTCCAGCTGGGCTTCCTGTCCTTGAGCGGCCTCGCGTAGCCAGTGCGCGGGACGGAGATCGACGTCAGACTGCCATGCCGACGGGCTCGCATGGTCGCTCAGCACAACTCCCAGCAGTCGCACGCGGCGAACGGAGGTGCTGTGCGAGAGATCAACCGACTCGGCGGATGATGGCTGAACGACGGCGAGCGTCCCATCGTCGGCCACCGACACGACGTGACACGTCCCTGGTCGAAGCGCGCCTGCCATCGGATCAAGACTCGCGTCGCGCAGCAGCGTCCAGATCAGTCGAGCCACCGCGGCCGAAACGATGATGTACCAAGCCGCTCGGCCACGCGTCCAGAGCCGGCGGACCTTGGTCGGGCGAGTCGCCGCCGTCGAATCGGACGACGAAACATGGGGAGTATCTGGGTTCACGGTCCGCGACTCCGCGCGGCACGAACCCCACATTTCGTGCTGACGAGTGGAATGAAAACCTGGTTCGAGAGAACTCTTCAGTGCGTTGAGATTCAGTTCCTTGCAAACGCCTGAATCTGAGGTCCTAGCCACAGTCGCCAGACTGTGGGGGCATCACGGACTTCTCTTCGCGTCACCCACGCTCTGGCGAGCGTGGCTACGATCTTGAATCTCGCCGGTACACGCGGCTCAGTTGTCGCTGGTGCCCCAATGCGCGACCGGTTCGACTCCGAGCGGATTCTGCAGGTATTTCTGGTAGCAATCCTGGCATAGATCGAAGCGGCGTTGTTGGAACAAATCCCGGTCGGGTTCAAAGCCGTCGAGATCCATCGCCGACAACATGTCCTCAATTTCCACCAGATGATCACGATCGTCGTCTGGGGCGTCGATGGTCGGGGGTTCGAGAACCGCCTGGACCTCAATTCTCACGATGTAGCGCTGGTCCCGATGAGATTCCAGGGCTCGTTTGCAGCGATCGCACGAGTAATGAATCATGCGCCAGTTTCTCCGCGAATAACGAATGGAATGACGCTGCTCATCCTAACGCCCGAGTGTTCGTTGAGGCAAGGCGAGCGCGCGAAATGGATGACCGGCGCGACGACCGCGTTGCACGCTAGCACTTTTTGCGAGTCTCGCGCGACCGCCAAAAAAAACTCCGTGCGCGAAAAGAGAATTTGCCAACCGCTGGACCGATCCGGTACTATTCCGAGTGTACGTGGAATTGCGGCAGTTGGAATCCTTGGAACCTAAGGGGCTCACGTCAAAATAACTTGCCGGATTGACCTACATGAAAAAGAAATCCCGCTCCTTGATCCAAGGCCCCGGTTTCAAGCCGATCATCCCAGAGCGGGAATTCTTTTTCATTGAATTGCAGCACGATTCTCCGTGCTTTTTGAATTATTGAATCGCCTGTCCGGCGGAGTTCGGCTGGGGCCGAGCCCCGCCGGACAGGCGATTCAATAAGTGGGTCAATCCGGCAAGTTATTTTGCCGCGAGCCCTAAGGAGGCACATCTTCGCACCACCGGATTTTTTTGACGGGCGAGCCCTGGCTTTCAGCGCGGACCGGCGACGGTCGCGGCGGAGGCGCCCATGTCTCGCTCGCTGATGTCACGGCCCTTCGGCTCCAGCGTGCTGGTGCTGAATCGGTATTATCTCGCCGTCCACGTCGTGGGAGTGCGGCGAGCGTTTGGCATGTTGTATCGCGGCTTGGCCGAAGTGATCCAAGTCGAGGATGGACACTACTCGAACTACGATTTCGATTCGTGGTTGGCGCTGAGCGAGTTGCGAGCCGAGGAGCGCGGTCCGCACGACGACTGGGTTTGCTCCGTCTGTTTCGACGTGCAGGTGCCGCGGATCATCCGGCTCGGCACGTACGATCGCCTCCCTCGCCAGACGCTCCGCTTCAATCGACGGAACCTCTTTGCCCGCGACAATCACAGTTGTCAGTATTGCGGCCGAGCGTTCCCGGTGAATCAGTTGAGCATCGACCACGTGGTGCCGCGCAGTCGCGGCGGTCCGACCACTTGGGAAAACGTGGTCTGCTCGTGCCTGAATTGCAACACGAGCAAAGGGGGCCGAACTCCGCAGGAAGCGCGGATGACGCTCCTCAGCGAGCCGCGGCGTCCCACGCAGAATCCGCTGTTGGCTGTGAAGCTGAACAACCCCAAGTACGCCAGTTGGCGGCCGTTCCTGCCCAACGGCAACTGGGCCGTCGACGCGGGTTGAGCGAAGGCGAGCGGCGGGCGTCAGCCCGTCGACGAATCAGGAGCAAGTCTTCTACGGTCGTAACGGCGTCACAAGTCGTTTCGGGGCGCCGTACGATTCCTCGCGCCAGTCGACGGGCTGACGCCCGCCGCTCGCCGTTGTGCGAACTAGGACCATTCCTCGCTCGCGCTTCGGGTTGAGATGGCATTCATCTTCTCACTCGCGCATCCTTACGCCACGGAGCAGGAGTTCCATGGTAGGGGCCCTCTCGCTCACCCTATCACCCCAATCACCCGCTCATCCTCAAACACGGAGCAGAGCTCCATGGTACGGGCTTTCTCGCTCACCCTATCACCCCGCTCACCCAATCACCTTGCCCTCGCGCGTCAGTTTTCCCCCCGCCGGGATGGTGACGCGCCTGGCCAGCGATTACGTTACGTCGCGAGAGAACAATTCGCGAATCCTGTGGAGGGTCGAGTACGATGATCGCGCGAGGCAGTTTGTGGTTGGCGGTGGCGATGAGCTGGGCTGGTAGCGTGTCGAATCTGAACGGCGAGGACTGGCCGCAGTTTCGCGGGCCGGGCGGGTCGGGTCGAGCGGCGAAGGGAGTGTATCCCACCGAGATCGGGCCCCAGGCGAACGTGCTCTGGAAAACGCCCCTGCCCCCGGGTCACTCGTCTCCGGTTCTGCACGGCGATCGAATCTATGTGACGGCGGTCCGCGATCAGAAACTGTTGACCATCGCGCTCAATCGGGCGGACGGCAAGATCGTGTGGGAAGTCGAGTCGCCGATCACGAAGCTGGAAAAAATTCACGGCATCGGCAGTCTGGCTCAGCCCAGCCCCGTGACCGACGGCCAGCACGTGATCAGCTTCTTTGGTTCGAGCGGGCTCAACTGCCACGACCGCGACGGCAAGCTGCTGTGGCGCATCCCGATGGGTCCGTTCAATAACGATTTTGGCGCGGGAACATCGCCGATCCTGGTCGGCGACCTGGTCGTCCTGTGCCAGGACCATGACACCGATTCGTTCCTGCTGGCGCTCGACAAACGGACCGGCAAGCAAGTGTGGAAGACCGATCGGAGCGAGTTTCCGCGCAACTACTGCACGCCGGTCGTGTGGGAGTCGGCGGGCAAGTCGCAGCTGGTCGTGGCGGGAACGTTGCGCGTGGTGGGTTACGACCTGCAGACGGGACGGGAAGCCTGGACCGTGCGAGGCATTTCGCGCACGGTCTGCATGACTCCCGTGGTGGGGGACGACGGTAATTTGTACGTCGCGGGTTGGGCGGCGGGGGGAGATTCCGACGAGCCGATCCGGCTGCCTCAGTGGGAGGACGCGGTGAAACTGGATGCGAACAAGAACGGCAAGCTGGAAGACCCTGAGCTTCCCAAGGGGGACATCAAACAGCGATTCACCCAGATCGACCGCACGAATGACGACGCGATCGATCAGGAGGAGTACGAATTCTTCCGCAAGCTGTTCGAGCAGGGACGCAATCTGGTGCTGGCGATCAAGCCGGGCGCGGTCGGGGAAGCCACCGACACTCACGTGCTGTGGACTCAGACCAAGTTCGTGCCTTTCTGCGCTTCACCCCTGTATGTGAATGGGCTGGTCTTCACGGTGAAGGACGGCGGGATCGTGAATTGCCTGGACGCCCAGAGCGGCAAGGTGCTCAAGACGGGCCGCCTTCCCAAGTCGGACGACTATTATGCGTCGCCGGTGACGGCCGACGGCAAGGTGTACTTCGCCAATCAATTGGGGCAGGTCACGGTGGTGAGCGCCGAAGGGCAGTGGAAGGCCGTGCATTCGGCCGACTTCGACGAGGAGATCTACGCCACGCCGGCGCTAGCGGATGGACGCATCTACCTGCGCACCGACGGGCACCTGTATTGTTTCGGCAAGTAGGGTTCGTTCACCATGCGTGTCCCGCACCAAGATTGATCTCGCCAGGGCTGATGCGGTTCGCACTCGAACACGCCAGTCGCGCAGCGACGACCGAGCGTAGCTCCGGGATTTATCCCGGAGGGGAACGAGACGCGACGCGTTTCGGCGTGATTTTTTTTGCGCGTCCGGGCGTGCTCGTCGCCACGGCGACGAGCACGCCCGGACGTGGGGAATGAAAAAAATGAAATTGTGTCGGACCGTCGCGTTTCCTCCGGGATAAATCCCGGAGCTACGCTCTGCCGTCGCTGCGCGACTTTTTTCACCGCGGAACTTTGGCGCAAGGGGGGAGCCTTCCTGGTGCCCTACCCCCCACATGATCGGTCGTGGCGCAGGGACGATGCGTGAATTTGGCAATGGGGCCCCTCAACTCCACAGAAATCGTTCCTCGTACGGGATCCCGTGTCGTTCCAGCAGCGCTCGGAATTCCTCCAGGAACGACCGACGCTGGTGATGATCGCGCTGGTTCAAGATGTACTCGACCACGGCGGGCAATACGGACCGGCTCACCGTGAACGCCGCGTATCCGTCTTGCCAGCCGAAGCCGCGCAATCTTGGAAACGTCTCGCCGATCCACTTCGACGAATTCCCCTTGAGCAACCGCATGGCCTGGCTCACCGCGATCGTCGGTGGAATCCCGAGCGCCATGTGGATGTGATCGTCGATGCCGCCGATCCGATGCGTGCGCATCCCGTTGCGGAGGGCAATCCCCGCAAGATACTCCCAAACACGGGCTTCGATCGAAGGCGAAATCCACCGCCGCCGATGCTTCGTGCTAAAGATGAGATGGTAATCGAGCTGCGTGAAGGTGCTTGCCATGTCGAGACTCCCGGCACCCCACACCTCAAAATCGTAGGCCCGACTCGACCGCTCAAAAAGGGGGGACATCAGGGAAACGTCGCCATTCGCGATGGCACCACAGACAAACCCACCAGGGCTGATGCGGTTCGCACTCGAACACGCCAGTCGCGCAGCGACGACCGAGCGTAGCTCCGGGATTCAGCCCGGAGGGGAACGAGACGCGACGCGTTCCCGCGCATTTTTTCGCGCGTCCGGGCGTGCTCGTCGCCACGGCGACGAGCACGCCCGGACGCGGGGAATGAAAATAATAAAATTGTGTCGGACCGTCGCGTATTTTCCTCCGGGCTAAAGTCCGGAGCTACGATCTGTCGTCGCTGCGCGACTTTTTTGCCGCGGGACGTTTGGGCAAGGGGGAATCTCTCGCGGTGCCCTGCCCCCCACATGATCTTTCGTGGCGCGGGAGCGATGCGCGAATCCGTTCACCATCAATAAAAAAACCCTGGAGCGGCGGCTCCAGGGCTTGAAGATCGAGGCGATCGATCGCCAATTGAACTTTATCTTAACCGTCGCGAGGGTCATTCGCGACGGGCTTCTTGTGAGGCTAAGCGGCGAAACCTGATCGGTTAGACGAGTTCTTTTTTCGCGCCGATCAAGGTGCGAAGTCGTTCGGCCAATAGCTTGGCGTCAAACGGCTTCTTGAACGTTTCGTTAATGCTCGAACGATCAAAGCTGATCGGACTGCCGTCATCGGGCAGGAGCGCGATCAGGATCGTGTCGGCGAAGTCCGGATTCTTGCGCAGATTCTGGCAGATCTGCAACGATTCGACCTTACCGATCGAGAAGTCGCAGATGATGCAATCTGGGTGGAAGCTCTCGGCTTGAATACCCGCTTCGAAACCGCTGGCCGCCACCGCCACTTTGAACGATCGTTCAACCGGCAATTCGCGTTTAAGGTTTTCGATCAGGACTTGATCCTGAGCGACAATCAAGACTTTGGCCATCGCCTCGTCTTCAAGGTCACCCAGGGGCATGCCGTGTTCTTTCAAGAATCGAATCAAATACTCTCGCGGGATGCGTCGGTCCTGGGATCCGGGGATCCGGTAGCCTTTCAGGCGGCCCGAATCGAACCACTTGCTGACCGTACGCGGGGCTACCTTACAGATCTTCGCGACCTGTCCAGTTGTGAAGACCTTCATCGCAGGCTCTCCATGACTCATTCATTGAGTTTCGTGCTGCGCCTACCGTGGGATACCGCGGCAGGCTGTCAGTCCCTGTCTACGCTAGCGATCCTGATGCTCCGTCTGGCCGGTTAGGCGGGATCGTTTGCACGTAAACTCTGGGTCGGGACTTGTTTCGCTTCTTCGGCTTGGGCTCAGCTCCATCTGATTCCGCGCCTCAGTAACAACATCGGCAGACCAGGACCGGCAGGTCGGCGAAAATCCGCATTCGAGGTAAGATCCTTTCGAACCGCCTCAGCGGACTTTCCGATCCGGGCCTGACACTGGTAGTACTCGGCGTGGTACGCGTCGGAAGAAAAACGCGCGTGGACGACTTCGAGACGCCTGGGCAAGCGCCTCGACTTCGATGGGAGTTCCGTACGAACCCCCGGCGTGAATTCCCCCCTTCGGAACGGCTTTGCCCGCCGGCCTCGCTTGGTGAAGCATGGCAGCAAGAACCATCCGAAGATTAGTTTCGATTCAACCCCCTAATCGACTTTAGGAAGAATGCTGGTTCGTACCAGTAACAGGGGTCAAAAGATCCCTGCCGGTGGAAAGATGGAAGGCGCATGGGCCGAAAATGACCAGTTTGAGGGGGCTTGGCGGATCTGGCGGAGATGTTTGGGCCGATTCCACCGCATCAGGCGAGCGGCCCGGCGTCAGCCGGCCGACGAACCCGCGATCGATCATCCATCGCCCGGACGGCACGGAGCAGTTCGCGCGGCGAGCATCGTTCGCTGCGCCTCGACGGGCTGACGCGCGCCGCTCGCCGGAACTCGTTCGCTCTGCGAACGATTACCGAGGCTCGACCGCCGCCGTGATCACCATCTCCACGTGATACCCCGGCGAGAGACCGGCCTGCACGCAGGCCCGCACCGGAGCGTGCCCCGGCACGACCCACTCGTCCCACAGCCGGTTGAGATGTCCGGCATCGGCCAGGTCGGACAGGTAGATCATCACCTGCAAGAGCCGCTGACGCGAACTGCCGACCCGCTGCAGCGTCGCGTCGATCTGGGCCAACACCTGGGCGACCTGGCCCGCGGCGTCCTGGCTGGCGTCGTCCGCCACCTCGACCCAATACGCCACCGGTCCAAACACTACGACGTCGGACCAGCGGCGCGATTCGCCCAGTCGAATGATTTCACTCATCGAACGATTTCCTGATCGCGCTTTGTCATCGCTAGTTCAGGGGATGCGGTATTCCGTGGGATAGGCTTCCAGCCTGTCACTTCAAAAGACGACAGGCTGGAAGCCTATCCCACGTTTTGGTCGTGACAACGCACTACCGGAACATCATGTCCTTCGGATTCCCGCGCGCCAGCAGGTAAGCCAGCAGGTCGAGGACTTCGTTTTCGTTGAGCGACTTGAGCAGGTCCTTGGGCATGAGCGACACCACGTTGGGCTTGCGGTCGTCGATCTCGCTCTTGGCGACCTTGACGGTCTTGGTCGAGTCCTCGGGATCAGTCAGCAGCGTGACGCTCGTCTCGTCCTCCAGGATCACGCGACCCGAATGGGCTTTGCCTCCGGTCGTGGTAATCACCGTGCCGCGGTACTGATCCGACACCACCTTGCTGGGGTCGACGATCGATTCGCACAGATCCTTGAAATTGAAGCGACCGGCCAGTTGCGTCAAATCGGGACCGGTGGCGCCGCCATCTCCGGCGAAGCGATGACAAATCACGCAGCGGGCGGCGGCGAACATTTTCTGGCCATTCTTGAAATCGCGCCCGGTGAGCTTGGTGCTGGAGAGGGGCACGAGCTTGTCGAGCGTCCAGTCGGCGCCGGGCCCTTGCGGCTTGGGCAACTCGGCCAGCTTGAACGGTTGGCGAATGCCCGCCGCCTCGACGGCCACCTGTTGCACGTCGGGCGTGTTCTCCCACGCATCCTTTTCGATGTTGCGCAGGAACCCTTGATAGCTGGCGCCACCGCTCTTCTTGCGAGCGTCCTGCAAGGCTTGATAGTAGAACATGCGGTCGGCGACGGTCCAACCATCGCGCAAGTTGCGCAGCGCGAACAAGTAATGCAGCTTCTGCGCGTCCGGCAGGTTGGCGAGCATCTGGCGAATCGAACCGCCATAGCCCGGATTACGGGCCAGCAATTCGGCCATCTGCTGCGGAGTCGGTTCGCGCTCGATCTTCAATTGCGCGATCGTTTTCGCGGCGATCGTGGTCGACTTCCAGTACACCAGCAGATTGCACAGCTCGCGATTCACGTCGTCCGAGGCGGCCGGAAAGAATCCATCGAATTTTCGCGCCAGCCGAGCGGCCGTGTCCTTGTCCGGTTCGCCCATGCGGATGAACACCAACTGCCAGGCGCGCAGCAGGCCCAGTTGCGCCGGTTCGTCGAGCTTCGCGAAATCGACGCGTTCCAAGGTCGCCACCAGTTTCTCCTGCAACGCCTTGTCGCCTTGGCGAGCCAAGGCCACCGCGCCGTGGACGCTGCTCAGCGGATTCTGTTCGGCGAACAAACGATCCTGCCACTGCTTCGGATCAATGTGTTCAAGCGCCACGCGGGCCGCGTAGCGAATGTGGCGATCAGCATGCGCGAGATGCGGCCAGAGGAAAGGAACCGCCGTGACGGGATCGGCCCCTGCTCGATGCAGTTCCTCGATCTTGTGTCGCAGCGCTCGCAGTTCGGCTCCGGGCAAATCCTTGCCATCAACCGGGGCCACCGATTCGGTCCCCTGGTACGTGACTCGAAAAAGCTCCGACTGCGTGCCGCGGCCACCGACGGTGAAGTAGAGCGCTCCGTCGGGTCCCACGGCGGCGTCGGTCAACGGCAGCGGCGTGCGGGAAACGAATTCCTCCTTCACCGCCTTGTAGCTCGACCCCGACGGCTCGATGTGAATGGCG
>Ga0105090_10001722_pt1 | contig 11919 bp, 7 predicted proteins | sample PPLLak3March2015_FD_79110 | JGI IMG/M metagenome (GOLD analysis project Ga0105090, IMG submission 79110) | Freshwater sediment microbial communities from Prairie Pothole Lake near Jamestown, North Dakota, USA - PPLs Lake P7 Core (1) Depth... | ecosystem: Environmental > Aquatic > Freshwater >... | reverse complement strand
GGCGCCAGCGCCCGGCGTCGCCTTGCCGAAGGCTCCCGGCGGCGGCGCCGCCGCCCCGACCGTGAAGCTCCACCAGGTGCCGCCGTTGGCCTCAATCAATGTCGTCTCGTAGGAGGCGCGGACCTGCCAGTAATAGGTTCCGGTCGCGAGGCCGCTCAGCGCCACCGTCGTGGCCCCTGCGGCGGGGAACCATGGCGTATCGCACGCGTTGTTGGCGGTCGAGTCCACACAGAACTGGTAGTAGTTCGCCCCGGCCAACGCTCCCCATTGCAGCGTGGGCTCGGCGCCAAGGCCGCCGAGCCCGTCCGTTGGCGCGACCTTCGGAAACGAAGGGCCCGTGACCGTGAAACTCCACCAGTTCCCGCTGTCGGCCTCGACGACGGCTGCGCTCACGATGGCTCGCACCTGCCAGTAGTACAACCCGGGAGCGAGGCTGCCCAACGTCAGCGTGGTACTCGTCAACGACTGCCAGTTCGTGTCGCAGCTGCTGTTGCCGCTGGTATCCACACAGACCTGATAGGTGGCGTTCGCCACGGGCCCCCACGCCAGAGTCGGCGTGAAGCCAAGGCCGGTGGCCCCGTTGGCGGGCGCCTGCTTGCCGAAGGCTATCGACACGGTACCGACGCTGAAGCTCCACCACGTCCCGCCGTCGGCCTCGGCGGTCGCACCGCCCACCGTCGACCGCACCTGCCAGTAGTAGGTGCCGTCGCCGAGAGACACGGGGTGGGTGGTGCCTGAAGCAGGTTGCCACGTCGTGTCGCACACGTTGTTGTTCACCGCGTCAAGGCAGACCTCGTAGGTGGCGCCGACGACAGGAGTCCACAGCAACGAGGCGTTGCCGGGCACGCCGATCGCACCGTTGACCGGCGTGAGCTTCTGGACACCTGCGCTGGTGTTCCCAGACTCGACACGCTGCCCGAGAGCCTTGTCCCAGAAGTTGTTTCCCGTCACCAGCCACTGGGGCCGGCCGGTCGCGGCCGCCGTCCTCGCGTAGTCGACTCCCGTGGTCGAGGCGCTGACGGTGACCTGGAACATGGGTTCCGGCACCCCGGCGGCTGAGACCTGGGCGCCGAAGATGTCCAGGATGTCGTGATGGGCAAAGACCGTGAGGAATGTGCCGGTCCGCGAATTGCGCGCCAGGCCGAGTTCGGAATGCGTGCCGTTCGGAGCGATGGTGAACCGGTCGCCGCTCGGGGTTCCGTCCGCGGCGACCATGCGCCCCATCGTGTTGAACGAGAATCTCCCCCGGTACCAAGCTGTCAGGTACCGGTTGTTGACCGGATCGTAGGCGGCCGCCGGCGTGCCGACGTCGTCGGTCGAGTACTCTTCGATGATCGCCGTCAGTCCCTGCGGCTCCAGCGATCCCGCCCTGATGCGTCGGCCTTGGATCCCCTGTCCGATGGGATCGGTGTATGCCAGCCAGACGGCGTAGTACTCGTCCGAATCCGGGTTGTACGTGAGGGACGGCATCAACATGCCGCTCCCGGGGGGAGGAGTGGAAGCGACGATCTCGCTGCTGAGCAACGCCCCGGTCGTCGAGAAGGTGCGACCTCGGAGGATGTAATCCCGGTTGTAGACGACGAGGAACTCCCGGCTGCCCGTCGAGTAGGCGATGGCCGGCGAGTCGATTGAGAGAACGGTACCCAGCGTGATCGGGAAATCCTGGTCGATGAACCGCGGAATGCCGGTAGCGTCCTGGTAGGCCAGTTGACGCCCCCAGACGGTCGGGAGAGTGGGATCCTGGCGATTGTCACGCCAGACAACCATGAACTCGCCTGCGTCCGGGCTGTAGGCCAGCCGCGGCGCATCGGTGTAGCTCGCGGTCGTCGGGATCACGAACGGATCCGTGCCGAGCACGTCGCCCTCGGGCGTCACGAAACGCCCGAGAACCTCGCCAAACGCCCCCCAGACGACAAGGTAGACCTGATTGACCGGGTCCCAGGCGACGTCGGTGTACCGACAACCGGTCACCCGGCCGTTCGACAGCCGGTTGACCGTGAAGGTGGGGCCAACGCGAGCGGCCTGCGCGAGCGCGCGGGATTCGAGAACGCTTCCGCTCAACAGGAGGGCGGCGATGAGTATCGTCAGTGGGGACCGGGGTTTCAAAGGACCGCCTTTCCACGAATCACGAACTGGCGGCGTGAACGCCGCCGGGGTCGGTGTGCCTGGCGTGACGATGGCAGGGTCCGAAGCTGCAAGGAAGGCCATATCAGGTCTTTCGGCCGATCTCCGTCCGAGCACCACGCCACCTGTCACATCACGCGGGTCGTGCGCGTTACGCCGGGAGGCGACTATCCCAACGAACCCTTGCGGCTTGGTCTGGCAGGTTGAAGTCCGACGGTCATTCAAGCATAGCACCGCCACCAGGAATCGGGAAGGCCGGATATGTCGACTACCGGCCCGACGACCCGGCGTCGACGGGCCGAAGCCGATGTCACGGCTTGCTGTCGGCGAGCTGCCTGCCATAAAATAGCAGGTCATCCTGCCTCGTCTGGCATCCGTCCGGTCATGCGGTTCTGGACTCACGCGCGTCCGCCGCTGCCCTTGGACCGGGCCGCGAGATCTGGTGGCTGAAGGCCGTCAATCGATGGCCCGCGATGGCGTGACAGGCGACCGGGACCCGGCCTGATGATCGCGGATTCGAACTACGACGTCGGTGACCTGATCGTCAACCCTGCGGCCGGGGTGGCGTGTGGAATCGTCGCGGCGGCCGCGTCACTGGCGCTCCTCGTCGCTCTGCAGGGCGTGGTCGGCGTCCAGGCGTGGCTCGACGGGGTTGGGCGGGTGTTCCTCCCCGGCCCTGGCGGTTCGGCCGACGCGTTCCTGTACACCGGATTGCTGACGCACTTCACGATTGGTGCGCTTCTGGGCGCGCTTCACGCCGCCTGTCAGCAGCGGACGACGACGTCGGGACTCTTCGTGGTGGGCGGGTTTTACGGTTTCGTCGCGTGGCTCGTCGCCGAACTCGTGTTCGGCCGTTGGCTGGGTGTCGGGCCGGCGCTCCTGGGGTCGTGGACCGGAGCTGGGCTGATCATGGCCTACGGGCTCGGCCTCGCGGCTTGCGCCGCAGCCGAACAGGCTCGGACCGGGCGCCGCCAGCGGACCGCGAGACCGATCGATTGACAGCCGGCGCCGGCGAACGCTGGCACGAGGGTCGCCATATGATCAGAGGGCTGGTTGCCACGATCGGGGAACTGTTTCGGTTCATGTGGGGCCGCAGCCTGTGGTGGCTGATCCCGATGGTCGCGGTTCTCCTCGTGTTCGGCGTTCTGATCGCACTCGGCTCGGTAGCCGGCGTCGGACCGTTCATCTACACGCTGTTCTAGCGCGAGGAAGTTGGGACGCATGGGCATCGGTCGAGCGGCGTGGGGCGGTTGGAAGGCTCGGGCGCACGATATCGGCAGTTTCCAGTCCCGCGCCCTCCTCACCGTCTTCTACTTCACGGCGTTGGTTCCGTTCGCCCTGATCCTGCGCCTGACCGGCGATCCTCTCGGTCTCGGCCGCCGCGGCGCCGAGACCGCATGGGGCGGGTGGGTTCCTCGCGATTCCAGCTTGGAAGGCGCTCGGCGGCAGTTCTAGCTTCATGAACATCCTCGGCATCTCAGCCTTCTATCACGATTCCGCCGCCGCGATCCTGGTGGACGGCGATCTGGTGGCCGCCGCGCAGGAGGAACGATTCAGCCGGGTGAAGTTCGACGCGCGGTTTCCAGCCGAAGCCGTCGGCTTCTGCCTCCGGCAGGCCGGGATCACCACGGCTGACCTCGACTTCGTCGTGTTCTACGAGAAGCCGCTCCGGAAGTTCGAGCGCATCCTCCTGTCGAACCTGACCACGTTTCCCCGTTCCTGGCAGGTGTTCCGCGAATCGACGACAGCCTGGTTCCGCGAGAAGCTGTGGGTGAAGACGCTGATCCAGGACAAGCTTCGGGTGTCGCCCGACCGAATCCTGTTCGTCGACCATCATCTCAGTCACGCGGCCAGCGCGATGTTCTGTTCGCCGTTCGAGCGCGCCGCCGTGCTGACGGTGGACGGCGTCGGGGAATGGACGACGACCGCGCTCGGTCGCGCGACCGCCGACTGGGGGCAGGGCGACTCGAACGCCATCGAGCTTCGGCAGGAAATCACCTTCCCCCATTCGCTGGGACTGCTGTACTCCGCGTTCACGGGCTGGCTGGGCTTCAAGGTGAACAGCGGCGAGTACAAAGTGATGGGCATGGCTCCCTACGGCCAGCCCCGCTATCTGGACAAGCTGGAGAAGGTGATCCGCGTGCATCGGGACGGCAGTTTCGTCCTGGACATGGATTACTTCAGCTTCCACCACGCGCTGTCGGACACCTACGGCCGCAAGTTCGTCGACCTGTTCGGGCCGCCGAGAGCGCCGGAGAGCCCGTTCTTCACCCGGACGACCGGAGACGATGTCCGGGGGCGGGAATCGGAAGCCGACACGAACCAGTACTACGCGGACGTCGCCGCGAGCGTTCAGGCCCTGACCGAACGTATCCTGCTCGAGACCGTGCATCATCTGCACCGGACGACCGGCGAGAAGCACCTCGTGCTCGCCGGCGGCGTCGCCCTCAACAGCGTGGCCAACGGCCGCATCATGCGCGAAACGCCATTCGAGCAGGTCTATATCCAGCCGAATGCCGGCGATGCGGGGGGGGCGCTGGGCGCGGCGCTCTACGTGTGGCACGTGGTGCTCGGCAAGCCTCGCCGTTACGTGATGGCTCACGCCTATCATGGCGAGGCGTACGCGCCGGCCGCCATCGAGCGGTTCCTGCGGGGCCGAGGGATTGGCTACGAGCGGGTCGACGACCCGGGGCATCTGGCGGACCAGTTGGTCGACGCGATCCTCCAGAAGCGGGTGGTCGGCTTCTTCCAGGGTCGATTCGAGTGGGGGCCGAGAGCGCTCGGCAGCCGGTCGATCCTGGCCGACCCGCGCGACGCGGCGATGAAGGAAGTCGTCAACAGCAAGATCAAGTTCAGGGAGCTGTTCCGCCCGTTCGCCCCGGTCGTGACCGCCGAGGCGGCCGGCCGCTACTTCGATCTCGGCAAGGCGAAGGAGCAGTATCCGCAACGCTTCATGCTGATGGTGGCCCCGGCGGTGGCGGACCGCGAACACGAAATCCCTGCGGTTGTCCACATGGGCACCGCGCGTTTGCAGACCGTGTACCGCGAGGACAACCCGATCTATCACGACGTCATCGAGCGGTTCGGCCAGGCGACCGGCGTTCCGGTGCTCCTCAACACGAGCTTCAACCTTCGCGGAGAACCGGTCGTCTCCAGTCCGGCCGACGCCTTCAACACGTTCTCGAAGAGCGACATCGACGTGCTGGCCCTCGGGCCGTTCCTCGTCAGAAAGGACGCGGGCCGAGTCCGGTCGGTCACGGTCGACCAGGACGCGGGCACCTCGCCGGGCGCCGATGCGATCGCGGACGGCCTCGTCGTGTGCCCGGCATGCCGCGGTGCCGTGGCCAGCCAGGCCGCGGCCACCGGCGACATGGTCGCGTGCCGCGCGTGCGGGCGGCGGTTCGAGACGGCCGACGGGATTCCCCTGCTGTACTGGCCCACCGACGAATCGCAGATCGACCGGGTCTCCGCGATTGTCCAGGGCTTCTACGAAGAGAACCCGTTTCCCGGGTACGAGGACATCGACAGCGCCGACACGCTTTCGACGAAGGCGCGCCGCGGGATCTTCGCCCAGCTGCTCGACGATCAGGTGCCGACGCGGGCCCGGGTGCTCGAGGTCGGCTGCGGAACGGGGCAGCTCAGTAACTTCCTGGGTATCCGGGGAAGGACGGTGTACGGCGCGGATCTGTGCCGGAACTCGCTCCAGCTCGCGCAGCGGTTCCGCACTCGCAACCAGCTGGACACGGTGCACTTCCTGCAGATGAACCTGTTCAGGCCGGTGTTCCCCGACGCGTCGTTCGACCTGGTCATCAGCAACGGCGTGCTGCACCACACCGATGATCCGCACGGCGGGTTCCGCTCGATAGCGACGCTGGTGCGGCCCGGCGGGCACATCATCATCGGCCTCTACAATCGCTACGGCCGGATCTGGACCGACCTCCGCCGCCGCCTGTTCCGGTTGTCGGGCAACCGCTTCCAGTTCCTGGACGGCTACCTCGCCGACCCCGCCGTCGACAGTCACAAGAAGCGGATCTGGTTCGCCGATCAGTACCGGCACCCGCACGAGTCGAAGCACTCGATCGAGGAGGTCTGCGGCTGGTTCGACCAGGCAGGCTTCGACTTCATGAATGCCATTCCCAAGCCTCGCCCGTTCGGGCGAATGGCGATGTTCGAGCCCCTTTTCGCGCCGACGCCCCGGGGCAGCGCCGCCGACCACGTCCTGTCCGAGCTCAAGCTGGCGCTCACCGGCGGGGCCGAGGGTGGGTTCTTCGTGATGATCGGTCGGCGCCGGGAGTGACCGGTCTCGTCACGGCGGCGAGCGGCCGCGTCGCCGGCATCATCCCCGCGTCAGGACCGCCGCGCTACCGCGCTGGCGGACGCAGGCCAAGGTACCAGTCAGCCAGGTAGTCCGCCACGAACTGGTGGCCGCGTTCGGCCCAGTGACAGTCCGCTCGCAAGTACAGCGGCGGCGACCCGGCGGGCCGGGTCTGGAGCAGGCGGCGCATCGCGTCGGACGGATCCAAGAGTTCGATGCCGTGGCGTGCTGTCGCACCCGCCAGCCAGGTCTGGATGCCCGAATCCACCGGAAGGAGCACCCCGTCGTCGAGGCCGTCGAGATAGCGGGCGACCGAACACTCGGACGTGGCGATCTGATACGCATTCGGTACGTAGACGACGGCCAGGCGGGCGCCGTCCTTCGCGACGTCCTCGGCGAACCGCTGCAGCGTGAGTTCGGTCGCCGCGGCGGCGGTCCGCTGCGTGTCGGTCCACAGGCGGAACGGCCGAAGACCGCCCCACAGCTGCAGGCTGGCCAGGCGTTGCAGCGTCTGGTCCAGCTCTGCGAAGGGTTTCGACAGCAGCGCGTCCAGCTGGCTTTCCGTGAGCAGACCGTCGCCCGCCATCCGTTTCGCGAGCGCCCTGGCGCCTGCCAGATCCTGGCCGCCCGTCGGAGTCGTGCCGATCATCGCGACCGCGCGCCTGATCGTGGTCACGCCGACGCGCTGCACCATGTCGGCGGTGACGCGCACGGTCCGCACGTGTTTGTACCAGACCCAACGCGAGTCAACCGCGACCTCGAAATGGTCCGGACGTCCGTCCGGCGACATGACCGCCCGGAACGTGCGCACCTCGTCGCCGCTGGCCCACAGGTCATTCCAGAAGAAGAACAGCAGCACGATGCGCGGGCGGAGCGTCCGGCCGACCTTGAGGTACCAGTTCCACTCGAGGAGCGGCGACCATCCCCGCATGCCGTGGCTCACCACCCGCGCCCGCGACGACCGCCCGTCGAGTGCCGCCTGCAGCCGCGGGCCAAGCGTCTGCTCCCACGGCAGCTGCCGGGCTTCGATCATGCTGTCGCCGATGAGCAGCAGGTCGACCGGGCCGGGCCGGATCTCCGGGCCTCGAATGCCTGTGGAGTTGATCTCGATAAGGGCCGGCTCGAATTCGTCCAGGGTCTTCGGCCAGTTGACGAACGTCGAGCCCGGCGGCGTCATGCTGTAGAACTGGCGCGCGATCGCGGAACTGTCGACCTCCCGCACGTTCCCGCCGAGGTGGAGCATCCGGATGCCGGCCTCCACGCACGCCAGTCCCAAGGCCAGGCCGAAGCATGCGGAGAGCAGCCTGCCGCGGCCTGCGGGACCCGCCGACTGCGTGATCGCCGCGATCGCCGCTCCGCCGAGGGCGAGCCACGCCGACGCTTGCACGCCGTACGAGATTCTGCCGAGGACAAGCCCGTCGGCGCCCAGCAGCGCCAGCAGGCACGCCAGCCCGAGGAGCGTCCGGCGCACCGACCGGTCGACGTCGGTGCCCGTCGCGCCCTCTTCGCCCGGCCCGGCAGGCCCGGGTGCCTCCCGTCCCGCCGTGAGCCACACCCACGACCACCCGGCCAGCGCGTACACCACGAGGAGCTTCGGCTCCCATGGGCGCTGAATCCACCAGAGTCCCATCACCGAGGTGGCCAGGCACAATGCGGCCCACGGGGCGATGGCGCAGACGGTCCGAACGACCGGTCGCGAGAGAGCGGGGAGCCGGACCAGGCGCGCGAGCGGGTTCCGGTCGAACAGGGCGGCAAGGGCGGCGACGAACGCGACACCGCCCAGACAGAGGGCCACGACGTGGGAGAGCGAAAGCCGCTCCGGACGGATGCACAGCACGCCCAACAGCGCCGCGAGCGCGCCGACGTTCACGAGCCGGAGGCCCTGCGTGGCCGAAACCTTGCCGATCATGGAGCCGGATGATACCACGGTGCCCGCAGCGACCTGGCCGCGCCGTCGGATCAGCTCCAGAGCCACTGCAGCAGAACCCGCGCGGGGAGCCACAGGCGGTCGAAGAAGATCTGCGTCGCCGTTTCGGGGTACGGCACCAGGTCGCGCATCCCGCGCATGAACAACTGGTACTGGACGACGAACAGCAGGTTGTAGACGACCGCGGCCACGCTCAGCCAGGCCACCGCCCGCGGGCGCATCGCGGCGCGCGACAGGCTCATCAGCGCCGAGAGGCCCAGCGCGAGGAACACCCCGTATCCAATGAACCGTCGGGCGCCGTACGCTTCTCCGGCCCACCAGTCCTTGACGGACGCATTGACGTAGACGGTTCCGATCAGCAGGACGAGCATCAGCCACCCGGCCAGGCGGTCCCGCCTGATCACGAACGGGAATCCCACGGCGCCCGCCAGCAGGGCCGGTGTCCACGAGAACAGCCCCCGTTTCAGCGAGAACAGCACGCCGCCGATCGCGGGCTGGCTCCACTGCATGAACCCTGAGCCCTGCGGGATCAGCAGCGGCGTGCCGTACAGGGCGTTCCATGCGACGAGCTGGGGGATGAACACGACGGCAGCGGCCGCGCTCATGGCGGCCAACCGGAGCGCCGCGGCCCCAACGTGGACCTGGCGCCGCCAGACAGCGGCGAGCGCCTCCCCGGCCGGCAGGAGCAGGATCACGGCGTCCTGCCAGCGCACGAGGCCGGCCAGGCTCCCAAGCGCACCGAGAAGGACCCACCGTCCGAAGCCCGGGCGGCCTCGTGTGGCCAGCCATGCGAACACGAACGCGGAGACCGCGAACATCGACGTGGCGTGCGAGTAGGTGGGTGAGACCAGCGAGTAGTAGACAGCCGGCCCCGCGAGCCAGACCACGAGCGCCGCCCAGAACGCCGCGCGGCGTGGAAAGAGCCGCTCGCAGGCCAGGAACATGAACCACGCCCCCAGCGTGGCGTACACGATTCCCGCGACGCCCACGCTGACCTGCTGAAGCACCACGGCTCTGGGCCCACCTGTGCCGGTCGCCGCGAGAATCGCCCGCGTCGTCAGGTAGAACGGCGACCAGAGAATGGCCGGACCGACGGACATCTTGTTCGGCAGCCGCCCGGCCGCCGTGCGATTGAGGTCCACTTCCTTCGGTGGATTCGAGCCCCAGGACAGCTGCTGGTAGTCGTTGGTGAAGTCGAGGTCGCCGTCGACGACAACCGACTGCAGGTAGGCGAAGTACTGAATCGCGTCGCCGTTGATCACGCGGCCGTTCCTGGACGGAAACGCCAGCACGCCGGTGAGGTAGGCGCCGACACACACCAGGCCGACGAGCGCGAACGCCAGCAGGGGTCTCGCCTCTGCCGCCCCGAGCGGCACCCAGAGCAGATCGCCCGCCTTCTGCCAGCCTCGCGCGCCCTGCCGCCGGTCCCGCGCCCGGGTCTCCGCGCCTGTCACCTGAAGGGTCATGCGCTATTGTACGTTCCCTGTTCCGCCAGGAGTCCTCGAGCGACCCACGCAATCATGAGCAATTGGATCACGCCTGCCGCGACCGCGACCCAAGCCGGGTAGACACCCAAATAGAACAGGTACAGCCACCACAGATCGAGCGAGAACCAGAACTGCTGGCCGAAGTCCCGTCGGCCCTCCTCTCGCGACGTGGCGTCTACTGCCGGCGGCGTCTCGCTTCCGGCGAGGTAGCGGAGATTCCGAGGGATCGCTTCCGCTGTTTCCAGAGCGTTCAGCAGCAGCGGGGACGCGGACCACAGGAGACGGCGTTCCGGGCCAAGCTGCGATTGGTGCGCGGGCATGGCCGCCCACCGCTGGCTGACCCTCGAGAAGTCCACGAGCACACCGGGGACCTGTGCCGCCATGCTCACGACGGCGAGCGCCGCGGCGCCTGCCCGCACGCGCCTGGCGGTGCCGGGTTCGAACAGCACCGCCACCGGGAGCGCGAGGAACGGCAGCACGGGGACGAGGTAGCGCGATCCGTACGTCCGGCCCCCTGCCCAGTTGCCAAGGAACGCATAGAACACGACGAACACCAGGATCAGCGAGCTGAAGAGCACGGCGAGGTGGCGGTCCCGCCGGCCGAAGGCCACCATCGCGGGGATCGCGGCGAGCGCGATCGGCGAGTACAGGAACAGCGATGTGCTTGGAGAGACGAGCAGACCGTAGAGCCCCTCGGAGAATGGGCTTCCGAAGCCGGGAATCGGGTCGCGCAGGTAGCCGGAGTCGAGCGGGTTGCCAAACCGCACGAAGTTGAGCGCGAGCCAGATGGCGACGGCGCCGACCAGCGGCGTCGCGACCAGCGCGAGCGCACGCGCGAGTCGCGCGCGGTCGGGCCGAAGCTCGAGGGCGAGAAACAGCGCGGCCGGGATCGCGGCCAGCGCCAGTTCGTGGCGCGTCAGCAGCGCGACGCCCAACGCGGCGCCGGCGCCGACCAGGGCCGGGCCGTGGTTGCGGCGCGTGCCGCGGCAGAGACCGACGGCTGCCGCCGTCAATGAGAGGCCGGCCAGCGGCGCGTTGAACCCGAACTTCGAATACGGCCACAGCACCGTGGCGAAACCGACGAGCAAGGCCGCCACCACGGCACCGCGCCGCCCCAGCGCGGTGCAGCTGGCGAGCCAGAACGTCATCCAGACGCATCCCGCCGCCGCGACGGCGTTGCCCATCGCGACCGCGGCCTTGGTGACCGCACCCGGCTTGCCGACCTTCGTGCCGATCAGCCGCTCGGCGCTCCGCCCTGCGAGATAGAACGGGACGTTGAAAACCGACTGGGCGATCCCGAACGGAGAGTAGTAGCGGCCATCGATCCCGCGATGGGCCTCCATGCCGAGCAGGTTACCCGACAGCGCCAGCGACCCCCGCTCGACCAGGCTTCTCGTGACGTCGTAGGTGACCACGGCGTCCGTTGTGGCGAGACTCCCGCCGGCGGTCGCGCCGTAGACGATCAGCGCCAAGGCGAGAAGGCGAAGGCCAACCGTGCGGCGTCGTCGGTCCTCCACGCCGCTGCTCAGCCCAGCCGGGGGACAGCCGTCCCGATGAGCGATGACGCCTCCGACCGGGGTGGCTGCGAACCCTGGTCCTTGATCGGCTTGGCCGGCGGTGCGGGAGCCGTTGGCATTCCCGGCCGCGGCGCCGACTGCGCCGCGGGCGGTGGGGCGGGCACCGGGCTTGGCTGCGGGGCGTTCGGGTTCGGCGTGGGCGCTCCGGTGAACTGCACCGTCGTTCGCATCCCGGGCTGCTGGGCGCCCCCGTACGCGCCCTGGCCCATTATCGGCGCTATCCGGGTCTCTTCATCGTCATCGGCCACCACCATCGGCGGCGGGACGACAATCCGATCGCGCGAGGGTTGCTGTGGCTGGGACGCGGGGCGACCGCGGGCCGACGCGGCCGCGGCGGCGGGGCGAGCAACCGGCATGACCAGAATCCGGTCGTACATCGACGCGGACTCCTGCACCGCTGCCCGCGCGGCTGCGACGAACCCTCCGACCGATCGCAGGAGAATCTCGAGCGCCTGTCGCTCGGGAACGCCCTCGAGAAACACGGTGATC
>Ga0105090_10001721_pt1 | contig 11926 bp, 13 predicted proteins | sample PPLLak3March2015_FD_79110 | JGI IMG/M metagenome (GOLD analysis project Ga0105090, IMG submission 79110) | Freshwater sediment microbial communities from Prairie Pothole Lake near Jamestown, North Dakota, USA - PPLs Lake P7 Core (1) Depth... | ecosystem: Environmental > Aquatic > Freshwater >... | reverse complement strand
GGCCGGCGTGACGAGTGCGCGGGTGGGATCGTCGTTGATCACGATCGAGACGTCGCCGGTGGCCACCAGCTTGCGGCGCGCGCTCAGCAGCACCGCCACCAGGACCAGGATGACCCCCGTGAACATCAGCACCGCAACCACGACTTCGATCATGGCCGACGCGCCTGCCGTGCCAGGTGCAGGACCCGGTGCCCTTGCGCGGGGTGCGGCGAACGGGGTGAGCGATGGGGCTGCATGACTAGAGCTGGATGCCGGAGAAGACCATGAAGGCCATCGACATCAGCCCGGCGACGATGAAGGTGATGCCCAGGCCCTTGAGTCCGTCAGGCACGTGGGAATACTTCATCTTCTCGCGGATGCCGGCCATGGCGACGATGGCGAGCGCGAATCCCAGCCCCGATCCGGCGCCGAAGACGACGCTCTCGCCGAAGGTGTAGTCGCGTTCCTGCATGAACAGCGAACCGCCGAGGATGACGCAGTTCACCGCGATCAGCGGCAGGAAGACGCCGAGTGTCGTGTACAGCCCGGGCGCATAGCGGTCCACCGCCATCTCCACCACCTGCGTGGCGGCAGCGATGGTGCCGATGAAGACGATGAAGGCGAGAAAGCTGAGATTGACCTCGGCCAGCGACGGGTGCAGCCAGGCCAGCGCGCCCTCCACCAGCAGGCCCTTGAGCAGCAGGTTGTTCAGCGGCACCGTCAGCACCTGAACGAACACGACGGCCACGCCCAGGCCCAGCGCCGTGTTCACCTTCTTGGAGCAGGCGAGGAACGAGCACATGCCGAGGAAGAAGGCGAGTGCCATGTTCTCGAGGAACATGGACTTCACGAACAGGCTGAGGTAGTGCTCCACGCTCAGTCCTTCTCCTGCAGCGAGGGCTTCAGGGTGCGCAGCAGCCAGATGATCAGTGCCACCAGGAACAGCGCCGACGGCGCCAGCAGCATCAGGCCGTTCGGTTCATACCAGCCGCCGTCCTTGGCCAGGGGCAGGATGGTGACCCCGAACACCTTGCCGGCGCCGAGGATTTCGCGTGCAAACGCGACCACCAGCAGCAGCAAGGCGTAGCCCAGCCCGTTGCCGATGCCGTCCAGCAGCGACGGCCACGGCGGGTTGTTCATGGCATAGCCCTCGGCCCGGCCCATGACGATGCAGTTCGTGATGATTAGGCCGACATAGACCGACAGCTCCAGCGAGAGCTCGTACAGCGTGGCACGCAGGATCTGGTCGACCACGATCACCAGCGAGGCGATGATCGACAGCTGCACGATGATGCGGATCGACCCCGGCGTGTGATTGCGCACCATGCTGACGGCGAAGTTGGCCAGCGCGGTGACCAGGATCACGCCCAGCCCCATCACCAGCGCCTTGTCCATGCGCGTCGTGACCGCCAGCGCCGAGCAGATGCCCAGCACCTGCACCGCGATCGGGTTGTTGTCGACGATCGGCGTCAGCAGCGCTTGTCGCTCGGTCCTGCCGAACCAGGTCGCGGCCATCAGGCTTGCCCCCCGTTGGTGGTCCGGAAGTTCTTCAGCCAGCGCCCGTAGCCCTCGTCCGAGAGCCAGAACTGCACGAGGCGGGTGATCGCATTGCTGGTGATGGTGGCGCCGGACAGGCCGTCGACGTGGTGCGGATCGCTGTCGGGCGGGCCGGCGCTGCCCTTGATGACCGCCAGCCTGGGCTGCCACTGCTCGTCGAAGGCCTTGCGGCCACGCCACAGCGCCTGCCACTTCGGATTGGAGATCTCGCCGCCGAGGCCGGGTGTCTCCTTCTGGTCGTAGAACGCCAGGCCCTGGACCGTGTTGCCGTCGGGCGCCAGCGCGATGAAGCCATACGCCGTGCCCCACATCGCCAGGCCCTCGATCGCCAGCACCACCTGCTCGACCGGTCCTGAACCGCTCTTGGGCTTGACGAAATAGACGACGCCGTAGTTCGGCACTCGTGCAATGCCGGCCCGGTTGGCGGGCGCGGCGCGGCTTTGCGCCGGGTCGTTGCGCGCGCGGCGCTGGTCGAAGCCGGCGGCGTCGATGCGGTCGGCGGGCACCAGCTGGCCGGCGGCAAGGTCGACCAGCCGCACCTCGATGCGCTGCTGGAAGATCTGCCGCAGCTCGGCATCGGAGGTGTCGCTGCCGGGCTCGATCAGGCCGGCGGCGAGCAGCACGTTCTTCTGCATGTACTGGCGCGCGTTGGCCTCCTGCCTGGGCGCCAGCGCCACCGCCGACACGGCCACCAGCAGCGCGCAGACGACGCACACCGCAGTGGCGAAGAGCACCGTGTAGCGGACCGAGTCCTTATTGGCCACCGCTGCCTCCCGCTGGCCGCGCGGCTTGCTGCTGTTGCAGCCGCTGCTGGCGACGCCGGACATTGGCGCGCACGAAGACATGGTCGATCAGCGGTGCCATCACGTTCATGAACAGGATGACCAGCATCACCGACTCGGGGTAGGCCGGATTGACCACACGGATGAGCACGATCAGGGCACCGATCAGGATGCCGTAGACCCACTTGCCGGCATTCGAGAAAGGCGCCGTCACCGGGTCGGTGACCATGAAGGCCGCGGCGAAGGCCCAGCCGCCGAGCACCATGTGCCACCAGAACGGCACCGCGAACCAGGGGTTGGTGGCCGAGCCGACGGCATTGAACAGCAGCGACATGCCCACGGTGCCCAGCGTCACGGCGATCATCGTGCGCCACGAACCCACGCCGGTGAAGGCGATGACGAGGGCGCCGATCAGGCAGGCCAGGGCGGACGTCTCGCCCATCGAGCCGGGCTCGAGGCCGATGAATGCGTTCCACCAGCCGGGCCCGACGCCGTCGAAGGGCGTGCTCATCTGCCGCATCTGCGCCAGCAGCGTGGCCCCCGAATAGCCGTCGACCGCGGCACCCGGCGGCACGGCGGTCCACACCTGGTCGCCCGACATCGATGCCGGATAGGCGAAGAACAGGAAGGCGCGTGCTGCCAGCGCCGGGTTGACGAAATTCATGCCGGTGCCGCCGAACACCTCCTTGGCCAGCACGACGCCGAAACTGATCGCGATCGCCGCCTGCCACAGCGGCGTCGTCGGCGGCAGGATGAGCGGGAACAGCAGCCCGGTGACGAAGAAGCCCTCGTTGACCTCGACCTTGCGCACGACCGCGAACAACACCTCCCAGAAGCCGCCGACGGCCATCGTGAGGATGTACAGCGGCAGGAAGTAAAGCGCGCCGTGCACGACGTTGGCCAGCCAGCTCTGCGGCGAATAGCCGACGCCGAGCGCGCCGATCACCGCGTGCCGCCAGCCCTCGAGCGCGCCGGCCTTGGCCGGGTCCAGCGCCAGGTTGGCCTGCAGCCCGGTGTTGAACATCGCCATCAGCACGCACGGCAGCGCGGCGAGCACGACGAGGATCATCATGCGCTTGAGGTCGAGCGCGTCGCGCACGTGCGCCGCGCCGCGCGTGACCTTGGGCGGCGTATACAGCCCGGTGTCGATCGCCTCCCACAGCGGGTACAGGCGCTCGTAGCGGCCCCCCGGCTCGAAGTGGTGGCCGATGCGGTCCAGCAAGGCGCGCAGCGGCTTCACACCCCCTCCTTCTCGACGCGATCGAGCAGGCGCCGCAGCAGCGGCCCCCATTCGGTCTTGCCGGGGCAGACGAAGGTGGCGAGCGCGAGGTCTTCCTCGTCGAGTTCGAGCGCGCCGAGCTCGACCGCCTGTTCGGCGTCGCCGACCGCCAGCGCGCGCAGCAGGTGCGTGGCCATGATGTCCATCGGCAGCACGCGCTCGTAGCTGCCGATCGGCACCATCGAGCGTTCGCCGCCGTTGGTGCTGGTGGTCAGCGGCAGTCCGTGGCGGCCGGCGAAGCGACCGGCGACGACGTTCCAGACCGAGTACTTCTTTGCCTGCGGCGTGATCCAGCCGAACAGGTCGCGCTCGCGGCCCTCGTGCAGCACCGACACCTGGCGGTGGTGGCGGCCCAGGAAGGCCGTCTCTTCGCCACCGGCGGCGCGGCCGTCGAGCACCGAACCCGAGATGACGCGCAACTCGCCGGCGGCCAGCTCGCCGCGCGTCAGCTCGGCCAGCGAGGCGCCCAGCCGCGTGCGCAGCAGCCGCGGTCGCGTCACGGCGGGGCCGGCCAGCGCGATGACGCGCTCGACGTCGAGCTCTCCGGTGGCCAGCAGGTGGCCGATGGCGGCCACGTCCTGGTAGCCGATGTGCCAGACGCTGTGCCCGGCGCCGACCGGATGCAGGCGGTGGATGTGCAGGCCGGGCGTGCCGGCCGGGTGTGGCCCGTTGAACTCGTGCACCTGGGCGCGCGAGCCGGGCCCGGCGGCAATCGCCGAACCGGCGGCGCGGCAGAGGAAGACCGGCCCTGGCGCGAGCTGCTCGATGGCGGCCATGCCGGCGGCGAAGTCGGCCTCGCGGCCGGCCAGCACGACCTGCGGGTCGGGCGCGTGCGGGTGGGTGTCGATGGCGGTGACGAAGATCGCCTGCGGCTCGGCGTCGGCCGCCGGGACCCGGCTGTAGGGTCGCGTGCGCAGTGCGCTCCAGAGCCCGGTCTCGAGCAACAGGGCTCGCACGCCTGCGCCATCGGCGGGCGCCTGGCCCGGCCGCGGCAGGCTTTCGAAGGCGACCTGCGCCTGCGGCCCGTCGTCGACCGCGACCTCGATCACGATGGACAGGAAGGCACGCTGTGCCCCTCGATGCACGGCCTGCACGGTGCCCGCGGCCGGGGCGGTGTAGCGCACGCCGGGCGATTTGCGGTCGCTGTACAGCAGCTGCCCGCGCCGGACAGGGTCACCCGGCTGCACCGCCAGCGCGGGCCGCAGCCCGGGGTTGTCGGCGCCGAGCAGCGCCACCCGGCGCATCGCCGCCGTCGATTCGATGCGCTGCACCGGCGGCCCTGCCAGCGGCAGGTCCAGACCCTTGCGGAACGAGTGCACGGCCATGTGGGGGAGTGGGTTTCGGCGGTGGTCGACCAAGCTTGCTGCCCGAGGGGCAGGAGAACCCGCCGAACCTGGCTGCACAACGCGAGGCGAGGCTATTACAGCGTCTTGTTGCCACTTTGACCTAAGTCAGCCCGTCGCCGAATCGCACTCTCCCCGCAATTCGAAAGGGCGGCGGCGGACCAGTACACTGCGCCGCTGTCCGGGGATCGCGGCACCGGCGGGCCGCCGGCAGTGCGCGGGGCCGCTCGAGGCCGCCGCCGGATTACCCGAAGCCCACAGACGATGTACATGCCGCCGGCCACCCCCCACCCGTCCACGCCCGCTGCCGCCGCAGCCAGCGTACTGCAGGCCTGCGACCTCGCCGGCCAGCGGGGCGATCGGGCGCTGTTCGAACACCTCGAACTGGCCCTCGAGCCGGGCGCGGTGGTCTGGCTGCGCGGCCGCAACGGCCGCGGCAAGACGACCCTGCTGCGCCTGTTGGCCGGGCTGGCGACGCCGATGGCCGGCGAGATCCGCGTCAACGGCGTACCGCAGCGGCAGGCCGGGCCACCGTTGCGCCGCAGTGTCGTCTACATCGGCCACCAGAATGCGCTCAAGGACGACCTCACGGCCATGGAAGCGCTGCTCTTTCTGGCCCGCACGCGCGGCGACCGGCCCGACGACGCCGCGCTGACGGCCGCGCTGCAGCGCCTGGGCGTGCGCGGCAGCCGCTTTGCCCCGGTGCGCACGCTCAGCCAGGGCCAGCGACGGCGCGTCGCGCTGGCGCGGCTGGCGCTGTGTCTGCACGCCGACCTGTGGCTGCTCGACGAGCCCTTCGACGCGCTCGACGCCGACGGCATCCAGGCGCTCAACGGCCTGCTCGCCGAGCACGCGGCGCGCGGCGGCGCGACGCTGATGACCAGCCACCAGTCGCCGAGCCTGCGCGATCCCGAGCCGCGCGTCTTCGACCTCGACCGCCATGGCCTCGCATGAGGGATCTCTTTCTCGCTGTCCTGCTGCGCGACCTGAAACTGGCGTCGCGGCGACGCATCGACTCGCTGTTGCCGGTGGTCTTCTTCATCGTCGCACTGAGCCTGTTCCCGCTCGGTGTCGGGCCGGAGCCGCAGATGCTGCGCGACATCGCGCCGGGCATCGTCTGGGTCTGCGCGCTGCTGGCGTCGATGCTGTCGGTGGGCTCGCTGTTCGCCGGCGACCTGGCCGACGGCTCGCTGGAACAACTGCTGCTGGCGCCGCAACCGGCCATCGCGGTGGCGGCCGCCAAGTCGGCGGCGCACTGGCTGCTGACCGGACTGCCGCTCATCGTGGCCACACCCTTGGTAGGGCTGCTGTTCGGCATGTCGGGGTCGGCCTTGCTGGCCCTGGTGGCGGGGCTGCTGCTCGGCACCCCCATCCTCAGCCTGCTCGGCGCCCTGGGCGCGGCGCTGACGCTGGGGCTGCGCAGCGGCGGCATGCTGCTGATCCTGATCGTGCTGCCGCTGACCATGCCCGCGCTGATCTTCGGTGCCGGCGCGGTGGGAAACATCGAAGCGGGGCTGGACGCGGGGGGGCATTTCTCCTTGCTCGGCGCGCTGCTGCTGGCCACTGCGCTCGGCGCGCCGCCGGCCACCGCCGCGGCGCTTCGCATCTCGACCGAATGAACCACCGAACGAGGCCTCCTCAGTGAATTCCCCTTCGCTGCGTCTGTTCACCTTTGCCGCGCCCTCGCGTTTCTACCGGCTCGCCGGCTGGATGGTGCCCTGGTTCTGGGCCGCGACCCTCGTGCTGAGCGTGGCCGGGCTGTACATCGGCTTCTTCGTCGCGCCCACCGACGCCACGCAGGGCGATGCCTACCGCATCATCTTCATCCACGTGCCCGCGGCCTGGATGTCGATGCTGCTGTACCTGGTGATGGCCTTCTGGGCCGGCATCGGCTGGGCCTTCAACGCGCGCCTGGCGTCGATGGTGGCGCGCGCCATCGCGCCCACCGGCGCCATGTTCACCTTCCTGGCGCTGTGGACGGGCGCCATCTGGGGCAAGCCGACCTGGGGCGCCTGGTGGGTCTGGGACGCGCGGCTGACGAGCGAGCTGATCCTGCTCTTCCTGTACCTGGGCTACATCGCGCTGGTCAACGCCATCGACGACGTGCGTCGCGCCGACCAGGCCGGCGCGCTGCTGGCGCTGGTGGGCAGCATCAATGTCCCGATCATCTATTTTTCGGTCAAGTGGTGGAACACGCTGCACCAGGGCGCCACCATCAGCATGACGGCGGCGCCCAAGATGGCCACCACCATGCTGACGGCCATGCTGCTCATGACCTTCGCCTTCTGGGCCTACGCTTTTGCCGTCGTCTTCACGCGCACGCGTGCCATCGTCGTCGAGCGTGAAGCCCATGCCGACTGGGTGACGGAACTGACGCGGGGGAAAATGCATCCATGAACTGGGGTAGCGCTTCGGCGTTCTTCGAGATGGGGGGCTACGGGCTGTACGTGTGGGGTTCGTACGTCGTGGCTGCGGTGTTGATGGCCGTGGAGCCGGTGCTGGTGCATTGGCGCCACCGGCGCGCGTTGCGGGACGTTTCCCGCATGAATTCCGGGAACGAGGCTGAATCATGAAACCACGTCACAAGCGCCTGGCCCTCATCGGTGGCCTCGTCACGACCGTCGGCGTCATCGCTGCGCTCGTGCTGAATGCCTTCCAGAGCAACCTGGTGTTCTTCTATTCACCCAGCCAGGTGATGGCCAACGAGGCCCCCACCGGACGCACCTTCCGCATCGGCGGGCTCGTCGAGGGCGGGTCGGTGAAGGTCGACGGCACCCAGGTGCAGTTCGTGGTCACCGACTCGGCCAAGGCGGTGCCGGTGCGCTACCAGGGCATCCTTCCCGACCTGTTCAAGGAAGGCAAGGGCGTGGTGGCGCAGGGGCAGTTGCAGGACGGCGTCTTCGTCGCCCGCGAGGTGCTCGCCAAGCACGACGAGAACTACATGCCCCCCGAGGCGGCCGACGCCCTCTACAAGGCCCAGCACGGTGACGGCAAGATGGCCGACACGCTCGTCAAGGGAGCGGGCCAATGATCCCGGAGATTGGACACTTCGTGCTCTGGCTGGCGCTGGCCGTGTCGCTGGCGCTTGGGGTCGTGCCACTGGCGGGCGCACAGCGTGGCCGTGCCGACTGGATGGCCGTGGCACGGCCAGCCACCGGCGTGCTGTTCGTGCTGGTGGCGATCTCCTTCGCCTGCCTGACCATTGCCTTCGTGCAGCACGACTTCTCCGTGCACTACGTGGCTTCCAACTCCAACAGCGCGCTGCCGCTGGAATTCCGCATCGCCGCGGTGTGGGGCGGGCACGAGGGCTCGATGCTGCTGTGGCTGCTCATGCAGTGCGGCTGGATGGGCGCGGTGGCGCTGTTCAGCCGCAACCTGCCGCTGCCAGTGCTGGCGCGCATCCTGTCGGTGATGAGCCTCACGCTGGTGGGCTTCCTGCTCTTCACGCTGCTGACCTCCAACCCCTTCGACCGCCTGGTGCCGGCCGCCGCCGACGGCCGCGACCTCAACCCGCTGCTGCAGGACCCGGGCATGATCTTCCACCCGCCCTTGCTGTACATGGGCTACGTGGGTTTCGCGGTGGCGTTCTCCTTCGCGGTGGCGGCACTCATCGGCGGCAACCTCGACGCGCAATGGGCACGCTGGACGCGGCCGTGGACGACGGCAGCCTGGATCTTCCTCACCCTGGGCATCGCTCTGGGCAGCTGGTGGGCCTATTACGAGCTGGGCTGGGGTGGCTGGTGGTTCTGGGATCCGGTGGAGAACGCCTCCTTCATGCCCTGGCTGGTGGGCACGGCGCTGATCCACTCGCTGGCCGTGACCGAAAAGCGGGGCGCCTTCAAGGCCTGGACGGTGCTGCTGGCGATCACGGCCTTCTCGCTGTCGCTGCTGGGCACCTTCCTCGTGCGCTCGGGCGTGCTGAGCTCGGTGCATGCCTTCGCCACCGATCCGCAGCGGGGCCTGTTCATCCTGGCCTTCCTCACCGTCGTCATCGGCGCCTCGCTGGCCTTGTTCGCCTGGCGCGCGCCCACCGTCGGCCTGGGTACGCGCTTCGCCCAGGTCTCGCGCGAGAGCTTCCTGCTCGCCAACAACGTGCTGCTCGTCGTGGCCATGGCCGCCGTGCTGCTGGGAACGCTCTACCCGCTGGTGCTGGACGCGCTGGGGGTGGGCAAGATCTCGGTCGGACCACCGTACTTCGACACCGTCTTCGTGCCGCTGATGGCGCCGCTGGTCTTCCTGATGGGTGTCGGGCCGCTGGCACGCTGGAAGGAGGCCTCGATTCCCGACCTCGCGCGCCGCCTGCGCTGGGCTGCGGTGGTCACGCTGCTGGCCGCGCTGGGTGCCGGCTGGGCCGAGGGCGAGATCGGCTGGATGAGCAGCCTGGGCCTGGCGATGGCGTTCTGGATCGTCACCTCGTTGGCCGTGGACCTGTGGGAGCGCGTGCGGCCTGCCGGCGGCATGCGCAGCAGCGTGCTGCACCGGCTGCGCCAGCTGCCGCGGGCGATGGTCGGCATGATGGTCGCGCACCTGGGGGTGGCGGCGTTCATCCTCGGCGTCACCATCGTCAACTCCTACCAGGTCGAGCGCGACGTGACGATGCAGGTCGGCGACACGACGGAAATCGCGGGCTACACCTTCACCTTCCGCGGCGTACGCGACGTGCAGGGGCCCAATTACCAGGCCACGCGCGGCACCATCGAGGTCACGCGCGGCGAGCGTGCGATCGTCACCATGCAGCCCGAGAAACGCATCTATCGCGTGCAGAACAACCCGATGACCGAGGCCGCGATCTTCAGCCGCATCACCGGTGACCTCTACGTCTCGCTCGGCCAGCCCGACGACAAGGGGGCCTGGGTCGTGCGCGTCTACTACAAGCCGTTCGTGACCTGGATCTGGGGCGGCTGCGTGATCATGGCGCTGGGAGGCCTGCTGGCAGCCAGCGACCGCCGCTACCGTGTGGCCCGGCGCGAGCAGACGGCCTCGGCGACTGCGGAAGCGGCAGCATGAAGCGCTGGCAGTTCCTGGCCCCGCTGGCGCTGTTCGCCGTGCTGCTGGGGTTCCTGGCGGTGGGTCTGAACCTGAACCCGCGCGAGGTGCCTTCGCCGCTCATCGACAAGCCGGCGCCGGCCTTCGAACTCGCGCGACTGGACGATCCCGCACAGAAGATCACCCAGGCCGACCTCAAGGGCCAGGTCTGGATCCTCAACGTCTGGGCCTCGTGGTGCGTGGCCTGCCGCCAGGAGCACCCGCTGCTGGTCGACTTCGCCAAGCGCAGCCCGGTGCCGCTGTACGGCCTGAACTACAAGGACAAGCGGGAGGACGGGCTGGCCTGGCTGGCGCGTTTCGGTGACCCGTACAAGGCCTCTTTGTTCGACATCGACGGCCGCGTCGGCATCGACTTCGGCGTCTACGGCGTGCCCGAGACCTTCGTCATCGACAAGGAGGGCGTGATCCGCTTCAAACAGATCGGCCCCGTGACGCCCGAAGTGCTGCGCGACAAGATCGAACCCCTGCTGAAACAGCTCAATGCCTAAGTTCCTCCTTGCACTGCTGGCGCTGTGCCTGGCTGCGGCCGTGCACGCCGCTGACGCACCACTGACAGCGGCCGACCCCGAACTCGAGGCGAAGATGCTGCGCATCTCGACCGAGTTGCGCTGCCTGGTCTGCCAGAACGAGACCATCGCCGCCTCCCACGCCGACCTCGCCGTGGACCTGCGCAACCAGATCCGGGACATGTTGCGCCAGGGCCAGAGCGAGCGGCAGATCATCGACTACATGACGGCACGCTACGGCGACTTCGTCCTCTACCGGCCGCCCATGCGCATCGACACCGTGCTGCTGTGGTTCGGGCCGACGGTGCTGATGATCGGCGGGCTGGCGACGCTCTTCATCGTGTTGCGCCGGCGCAGCCGCATGGGCAGCGAGCATTTCGACCCCGACGAACCCGAAGACATCGAACCGGCCGCGCGACCCGGCGACCCCGCCAAATGAACAACGACATCACGGCGCTGCGCGATCGCCTGCAGCAGCTGAAGAAGCAGCATGCCGAGGGCGCCCTCGGCCGCAAGGCCTTCGAGGCGGGCAAAGCCCAGCTCGAACGCGAGATCCTCGAAGCCGTGCTGGCCGGCGCGGCACCGGCGGGCGCCGCGGCGCCGCGGCCGTCGCGGGCGATGACGGCGGGCCTGCTGTCCTTCGTCGTCGTGCTCGCCGTCGCCGGCTACGCCTGGACCGGCTCGCCGGGCCTGCCCAGCGCCGGCGCGCCGTCGGCGGCGACCGCGGACGCCGCCGGCGGCAATCCGCACACCGGCAGCGCCACCGAGGAGGCGCAGTTCGCCGCCGCCGTCGAGCAGCTCGCCGAGCGGCTGAAGGGCCAGCCCAACGACGCCGAGGGCTGGGCCATGCTGGCGCGCTCCTACGGCATGCTCGGGCGCTTCGACGATGCCTTGCCGGCCTACGAGAAGGCGGTCGCGCTCCAGGGCCAGGACGCGCGCCTGCTGGCCGACTACGCCGACACGATGGCGGTCAAGAACAACCGCAACATCGAGGGCGAGCCGCTCAAGCTGGTCGAGCGCGCGCTGAAGATCGATCCGACGAACCTGAAGGCCCTGTCGCTGGCCGGCGCGGCGGCCTTCAACCGGCAGGACTACGCCGGTGCGGTGCGCTACTGGGAACAGGTGACCGCGCACGCGCCGCCGGACAGCCCGTACCTGCCGCAGGTGCAGTCCAGCATCGCCGAAGCGCGCCAGCGTGGTGGCCTGGGTGCGACCGGCGGCGCAACGGCTGCCGCTGCGAAGCCGGCCCCCGCCCCAACCTTGGCTGCCGCCACCGCGACCGCGGAGCCCGCCGCCAAGGGGGGACCGGACGCCGCGGCGGGAGGCACGATCCGCGGCACCGTGCGGCTGGCGCCGGCGCTGGCGGCGAAGGCGTCGCCCACCGACACCGTCTTCATTCTCGCGCGGCCGGCCGAGGGCTCGCGCATGCCGCTG
>Ga0105090_10001719_pt1 | contig 11932 bp, 6 predicted proteins | sample PPLLak3March2015_FD_79110 | JGI IMG/M metagenome (GOLD analysis project Ga0105090, IMG submission 79110) | Freshwater sediment microbial communities from Prairie Pothole Lake near Jamestown, North Dakota, USA - PPLs Lake P7 Core (1) Depth... | ecosystem: Environmental > Aquatic > Freshwater >... | reverse complement strand
GTCGGCCGTACCCAGCCCGCGCTGAACCTGCCACGATGGCTTTGCCCGACCCGATTCCTGCCGATGTCCGCGCGCGCCTGAAAGACCTGCGTCTGTCTTCGCGCCGGCAATCGACGGCGCAGGGCATCGGCCAGCACCACAGCCGGTCGCGCGGAGCCGGCATGGAATTCGCCCAATACCGGGCTTATGAACCGGGCGATGAACCACGCCAGATCGATTGGAAACTGTACGCGCGCTCGGATAAGTTCTTCGTGCGCGAAGCCGAGCGCGACAGCCCGCTGACGGCCTGGGTGCTGCTCGATGCCACCGCCTCGATGGCGCAGGCCGATGCCGTGCGGCCGGGCTGGAGCCGATTGTCGGCGGCGAAAGCGATGGCGGCCTGCGTATTCGAATTGGCCTGCCGGCAAGGCGACCGTTTCGGTTTGATCGCGGTCAACGGCGGCGGACTGCAGGTTACCGGCGCCGGTGCCGGCGCCAGGCATCGCGATGCCTGCCTGTGGGGCTTGTCGCAGGTGCAGGCGGCGGGCAGTTGGCCTTCGGAAGCGGTCTGCCGTCCGATCTGGGAACGCATCGGCGCCAATGCCCTGGTGCTGATGATCAGCGACGATTTCGATGACCGGGCGCTGGCGCTGGCCGAACGCCTGGCGGCGGCGCGCCGGGAACTGTTCAACATCCAGATCGTGACCGCCGAAGAGCGCGACTTCCCGTTCAGCGCCGGGCAGCGCTTTGTGGATGTCGAAACCGGGGCGGAGCTGTTGACCGATGCCGCCGCCAGCCGCGGCGATTATCTGAAAAATTTTGCCATTGCCAGAACAGCGCTTGCGCGGCGTCTGGCCGCGTCCGGTATCCGTCATGCCGAAACCTTTCTCGATCAGCCTTTGGATGCGCCGCTGCGTCTGTTGTTCGGGCACAGCAAGCGCAGCGGGTCGATGCGATGAATTTCCTGCTTCCCGGCGCGCTGGCGGCGTTGGCGGCATTGCTGCTGCCGGTCCTTATCCACCTCAGCCGCCGTTCGCAGTCGCAGCGTGTGGATTTTGCCGCCATGCGCTGGCTGCAGGCCCGCCTGCGTCCGCGTCGGCGTCCGGTCATCGAGCAATGGCTGTTGCTGCTGCTGCGCCTGCTGTTGCTGGTCCTGCTGGCTTTGTTCCTGGCGCAGCCGGTCCGATGGCATGATGAAAAACCCGAACAGTGGCTGGTGGCCGTACCGGGCGCCGCATGGCAAACCGTTTCCGGCCTGCCCGGCGGTGAACGTGTCCAGCGCCGCTGGTTGGCGCCATCTTATCCAGCCATCGAATCGGCTCCGCCGGCAACTTCTGCAGCCGGTTTCAGCAGTCTGATCCGCGAATTGGACGCGCAGCTTCCGAAGTCGACATCCTTGACGGTGGTGGTGCCGGAATCCCTGAGCGGTCTGGATGCCGAGCGCCTGCGTTTGAGCCGTGCAATCGACTGGCGGATTGTTCCCGGTCGCATGCCTGACCGTCAAACCTCGGCAGTGGCCATACCGTTACTGGCGATGCGTTCTGATGCCGACAGCAAGCAAAGCGACGTATTTTTCAAAGCCGCGTATGCCGTCTGGCAGGACGCTGGCAAATCCGGGAAACGGCAAGCGATCGAAATCATCACATCCGATGACAGAACGCCAGCCGCAAACGCACTGTGGCTTGATCTGCGCAACCGGCCGTTAACCGATGCCGCGCGTCGATGGGTTGAACAGGGCGGCAGTTTGATGCTCGGCCCGGCAACGGTCCTTCCCGAAGCGCCACGGGAGGTCCTCTGGCGCGATGATCAGGGCAATGCCGTATTGACCGGTCAAGCATCGGGCAAGGGCCGCTTCCTTCAATGGCAGCTCAGTCTGAATGCACAGGCCTTGCCGCTTCTGGAATACGGCGATTTTCCGCAGCGCCTGCATCGGCTGGTGCGTGCTGCCACGGCCCAGCCTGACCGCGCTCTGGCGAAAGACCTGCAGCCGCGTCTGGGTGCGGCACAGCCGCCGGGCGCGCCGCAGCCGCTGATGCCCTGGTTCGCCTTGGCCGCTGCTGTGCTGTTCGTGTGCGAACGCTGGCTGGCCAGCGGCCGTCTGCGCTGGAACGCAGCATGACGGCGCTGGATAAAGTCGCCCGTTGGCGCAGTCAGGCCATCCGCCGTGAAGGCGTGATTCTGGCTTTGATTCTGTTTCCGGTCCTTGCGCTGGCCGGCGTTCTGCTGTGGCGGCTGGTCGGTCTGTGGCCGGCGCTGGCACTGGCGGGCGCTGTCATGGCTTCGGCCACGGTGTGGCTGTGGCGGATTGCAGCGCGTCATGACCGGCACTGGTTGATCCGGCAGCTCGATAGCCGCGTTTCTGAGCTCGATGACAGCAGCGATCTGCTGTGGCAGCCGGAATCGGCATTGAATGCCCTGCAGGGCCTGCAGAAACAACGCGTTGCTTCGCGCATCGGGCAGTTGCCGGTACTGGATCTGCGCCGGCCTTGGCCGAAAACCGGCTTGGCTGCGCTGTGGCTGTTTTCGCTGCTGCTGCTGGCCGTTATTGCCTTCTGGCCTACGGCAAAATTCCTGCCGGGGACCCCGCTGAACCGGTTGCCGGACAGTGCGGCAAGCGAAGCCGGTCCTGTGAAGCTGTTGGCATCGCAATTGAAGATCACCGCTCCGGCCTATACCGGAGTGCCGGTGGCTGTCGGAACTGCACTGCAGGCCAAATTTCCGGAAGGTTCTCGCCTGCAATGGCAATTGCGCTTCCAGCCACAGCCGACATCGGCCGTATTGGTGTTTTTCGATGGCCGGCGAATTGCATTGAACAATCAAGACGGCATCTGGTCCGCTGCACGGGTGATGACCGAATCGGATGTATATCGGATTGAGATCGATGCGCTGCCATTGCCGCCCGGTAAATGGCAGCGTCTGGATGCCATCAAGGATCAGGCCCCGATTGTGCGGGTGCTGGAGCCGGACCGCAGCCTGAGCCTGGTCAGCACCGGCCAGACGCACTGGACTCTGCAATTTGAAGCCGAAGACGATTACGGTCTGGGCGCAGCCGAAATCGAGATACAACTGGCCCAGGGCAGCGGCGAGAATATCGAGTTCACCAGCGCCATCCGGACGCTCAACGGCCAAGGCGGTAAAACCCGGCAGCGCTTCAGCGCCCGGCTCAACCTGGCCGAGCAGGGCATGCAGGCCGGTGATGACCTGATCGTGCAGTTCCGGATCAAGGACCGCCGCCAACCCACGGCCAATGAGACCCGAAGTTCCAGTTTCATCCTGCGCTGGCCGCTGGAGGATACGGTGGAAGCGACCGGCGTCGAAGGTTTGTTGAAGAAAGTGATGCCGGCCTATTTCCGCAGCCAGCGGCAGATCATCATCGATACCGAAAAGCTGTTGACGCAGCGTTCGAAGCTGGATGCCGAAACCTTCGCGATCCGCTCCGATACCATCGGCGTCGATCAACGTCTGTTGCGCCTGCGCTACGGCCAGTTCCTCGGCGAGGAAAGCGAAGGCGGCCGTCAGGCTCCGGAACCGAAAAAGGAAGACGGGGCTGTCGAGGAACAGCATCATGCCGAGGACGGCCATGACCACAGCGACGAACCGGCCAAGCCGAAAACGGCCGCTGCCAAAAATCAGGCGGTCATCGAGGAATACGGCCATATCCACGATATTCCGGAAGCCGCCACGCTGTTGGATCCGGAAACCAAAAAACTGTTGCGCGCCGCGTTGAACGAAATGTGGCAGGCCGAACTGCACCTGCGGACCGCCGAGCCGAAAAAAGCCCTGCCTTATGAATACCGGGCCCTGGATTTCATCAAGAAAGTCCAGCAGTCCAGCCGTATCTACCTGGCCAAAACCGGCAACCAGCAGCCACCGATTGACGAGACCCGGCGGATGACCGGCGACCTGACCGGCTATGTGGCATCGAAAGACGGTTTGGCGGCCGCTACGGCGGATGATGCGCCTTTGCTGGCGTTCTGGCAGGTTCTTTCCAACGCAGAAGGCGGAGCGCCGGATTTCGCGGCTTTGCGGCAATGGCTGCTCAAGCATCCGGCGCGGGTTCCGGACGCCCTGGGCTTGAAAGTGGCCTTGGCCGAGCTGCAAAGCCGTCCGGAATGCCTGAGTTGCCGTGAATCGGTGCTGCGGCAATTGTGGCCGGTGCTGCCTCAGGTGCCGGCGGTGCCGCAATCCCGGAGCCAGCCTCAGAGCGACGACGGCTATCGAAAAGCCCTGCAACAGGAGCGTGAGCGATGACTATCGCCGGCATCTGCGCCCTGTTGCTGCTGCTTGGTGCGCTGCTGACCGGCATGCGCCGTGTTGTGGCTGTGCGCCGCATGGATGCCGGCATGCGCCCGATGCCGTGGCGGACTGCGGCACTGCTTGTGCTGCCGGCACTGAGCGCCGTTTTGCTGTACTTCACCCTGTTTCCGCCCGATCGGCGCGCCCCGGCCGGGCAGTTGACGGTACTGACCGCGAATGCCAAAAGCACCGGTGATGCAGTCAAAGGGCCAGTCGTGGCGCTGCCGGAAGCGCCCGCGGTTTCCGGTGTCGCCAAGGCGCCTGATTTGGCAACGGCGCTAAGGCAACGGCCCGGACTGCAATCCCTGCGCATCATCGGCGATGGCTTGACCGCCCGTGACCGTGAAGCGGCCGCCGGTTTGTCATTGGGCTTTGAACCGGCCGATGCGCCGGTGGGATTGGTCGATTTATGGCAAACGCCGGTCATTACGCCTGGCGCGCTGTGGTCGTTGCGCGGGCGCATCCAAGGCGTGCCGAAAGCGGCTGTGCGTTTGCTCGATCCTGCCGGAAAACTGGCGGCACAGGCCAAGTTGGATGCCGAAGGTCAATTCACCCTAAATGCTGAAGCGCGTGGCCCGGGCCTCTATGAATACCGGTTGCAGGTCATTGATGCCGGCGGCAAGCCGATAGAAATCCTGACCGTGCCGTTTATCGTCCGTGAACCGACGCCCCTGCGCATCCTCAGTCTTTCCGGCGGTCCGAATGCCGAGGTCAAGATCCTGCGCCGTTGGGCGGTGGATGCCGGAGCCCGTCTGGAGAGCCGGATTACGCTCGGACCGGGCATGGTATTTCAAACCGGTCAGGCGGCCTTGACGCCGGCAGGTCTTCGCGAAAACGATTGGCTGATCCTCGATGAACGTGCCTGGGAGGGCTTGTCAGGCGCCGAAAAACGTAACGTCCGCGAGGCGATTGCCGGCGGTCTGGGCCTGTTGTTGCGGGTTACCGGGCCCTTGAGCGCCAAAACCAGCGCCGATTTCGCCCAGTTCGGCTTCCGCATCCGTGATGCCGCCATCGTGCAAAGCATACGCTTGCCGGAGGACTCGGATAAACCGAAATGGCCGGGCCTCAATCGCCGTCCGATCAGCGTGCAGGTAGCGTCGGCGCAGACCGTGTTCGCCGACAGTAACGGGCAGCCGCTGGCGGTTTGGCGGCCGGTCGGTCAAGGCCGGGTCGGGGTGGTCTGGTTGACGGACAGTTATCGCCTGTCATTGTCCGGCTTCCCCGAAGTGTATGCCCGGCTCTGGAGCGCGCTGGCCAAGGCGGTGGCAAGGCCGCACGCCGTCGATCATCCGCTATCGGATGAGGGATTGCGGCATCCGGATCAACGCACCGTGTTTTGCCGGTTGCAGACGGGCGCACAGGTCACGGCGCCCGGCGGCAAAAAAACCGACCTGGTCGCAATGCCTTCGACAATGCAAGGCCAGTGTGCCGGCTTCTGGCCGACGGTAAGCGGTTGGCATCGGCTTGAAAACGGCCCGTCGCAGCAAGCATTTTATGTACACCCGGCCAACCAGGGCCAGGCCCTTGACCGGCAAGGCGTCCAGCAGGCAACACGGAAGCTGGCGGCATCGGCAGGAAAAGCCCCGGACGACCGGCAAATATCCGTGCCCGGCCGGCATTGGCCGTACTTTCTGGCTTGGCTGGCGCTGACATGCCTGCTATGGCTGTTGGAGCGGAGCAGGTGGGGATTCAGGAGGCCACGTTCAGAAGCCGCATAGGACGGTCAGGGATGTTTCCCGTCTGGAATGCCGAAATCCAGAATAATTCTTGCCAAGCATTTGATATCGATGCAAATAACTCATGTACTATGAGGCATTGCCAGCGCTATTTCGCCTGGTAATGGCATCGGGGGATGTTTCATGGGAAGTCATTGGGCAAAGCGCAGCGCGCCGGAGATTTCCGTTTGAATGGATTCCTGAGCGAACTCAAACGCCGCAACGTGATCCGCATGGCCGGTTTGTATTTGGTCGGGGCTTGGTTGATTACGCAGGTGGCCGGTACCGTGCTGCCGATGTTCGGCGCGCCTGATTGGTTTGCGCGCAGTGTGGTTATTCTGTTGGCAATCGGCTTTGTTCCAGCGATGATTTTCGCATGGATTTTTGAACTGACGCCGGACGGCCTGAAGCGCGATGGCGATGCCGTGCCGGATGCTGCCTATGCGCCGGCAAAAGCCAAACGCATGGAGCGCATGATCATCTTCATGCTGATTGTGGCGCTCGGTTATTTTGCGGTTGATAAATTCGTGCTCAAGGCATCGGGCGGTCCAGCAGGGTCGGCAGAATCGACAGCATTGAATGGCGCCATCCGATCCGTCGCTGTATTGCCGCTGCAATCTAGCAATTCCGACGCCGATACCGAATACCTGACCGACGGCCTGGCCGAGTCGCTGATCTTCCGTCTGTCGCAGTTGTCCGGTTTGAACGTCAGTCCGACCAGCACGGTGTTCCGCTACAAGGGTAAGGCCATCGATCCGCTTGCGATTGGCAAAGAGCTGGGCGTCGGTTCGGTTCTGCACGGGAGACTGACCCAACGCGGCGAGAATCTGGTGCTGAGCGTGGAACTTTTGGATGTGGCCACCGGAAAACTGCTCTGGGGCGAACGCTATGACCGTAAACTCAAGGAGTTACTGGTCACCCAGCGCGAAATGGCGGCACTGATTGCGCAGAACCTGAAGCTGGAGCTGACCGAAACCGACCAAAACCGGCTCAGCAAAGCCTACACCCAGAGTCCGGAAGCCTATCGCCTGTATTTGAAAGGTCAATTCTTCCTAGCCAAGCGTAGCCAAGCCGAAATGGATCTGGCGCTCGGTTTCTTCGAACAGGCCGTGGCGCTGGATCCCGATTTTGCCTTGGCCCATGTGGCCATAGCCGATACGCTGTACACCATGACCAGCTACAGTTATCGGGCGCCGCTGGATATTGGGCCACGCATGCGCGCTGAAACCGAAACCGCACTAACGCTGGATCCCACGCTGGCCGTGGCCTATTCGGCATTGGGCAGTTATCAAGCCCAGTACGAATTTGATTGGCAGGAATCCGAGTCAACGTTCAAGAAGGCCTTGGCTTTAAACCCGGACAGTGCAGATGCAAAATTTGATTATGCCCTCCGCATCCTGCTGCCGACCGGTCGGTTGGCCGAGGGCATTGCCACCATGCAGAGCGCGATTGAGCAGGAGCCGTTCAATATTCCCATGCAGGCCAACCTGGCCCGCGCTTACCTGTATGCAGGCAGGCATCCCGAAGCCGTGACTCAGGCCAGAAATGCCTATGCCATGGATTCAAGCAATACAGCGGCCCGCTATTGGCTGGCTCATGTGCTCGCAAGTACGGGAAACGCCGAGGAAGCGGTTCAATTGGCCGACTCGTTTCTCAGTGAAAATCCGGACAGCAATCTGATGCGGCTGCTGGCGGCCATTTCCCATGCCAAGGCCGGGGATGACAGCAAGGCCCGGGATCTCTTGAAACAAATGCAGAAGTCCGCGGAATCGCAATACGTGGCCCCTTCATGGCAAGCATTTATTCTTGCGCAGTTAGGTGAACAGGAAGCCGCCATGGATATGCTTGAAAAGGCCTATCAGGACAAAGACTGGAACACGAGAATCATCAACGCGGATCCGTTGCTAAAGCCATTACGGGACAATCCGCGCTTTCAGGCACTGGTAAAGCAAATAGGGCTTGAACCATGAGCTTCATCAACGAACTCAAACGCCGCAACGTCATCCGCATGGCCGGATTGTATCTGGTGGCCGCATGGCTGCTAACGCAAGTAGCGGCTACTTTATTGCCAGTTTTCGAAGCGCCGGTTTGGGTTATGAAAACCATTGTCGGGATTATGTCTGTCGGGTTTATCCCCGCAATGATCTTCGCCTGGATATTCGAACTGACGCCGGACGGCCTGAAGCGTGATGCCGATGTATTGCCAAGCGAATCGATTGCACCGCAGACCGCACAAAAGATGAATCGGCTGATTTTGGCATTGTTGGTTTTAGCTGTGGTGTATTTTGGATTCGATAAATTCGTATTGGCGCCGAAACGTGAAGCCGCGTTAGTGACGGAAACCACGCAAACCGTGCAAGAAGTGGCGAAAACCGAAGCCATCAACAAGGCGCGTGACAATTCCATTGCGGTGTTGCCATTTGTGAATATGAGCGAAGACAAAGACAATCAGTATTTTTCCGATGGCATCTCGGAGGAGCTGCTGAACGTGCTGGTGCGTGTTGATGATTTAAGCGTGGCCTCACGTACATCCTCGTTCGCGTACCGTGATAAAAAAATGGCAAGCACCGCTATCGCAAAAGAATTGAACGTCGGCCATATTCTGGAAGGCAGCGTGCGCAAATCCGGCAACAAGGTGCGTATCACCGCGCAACTGATCGATGCCAGCAACGACCGGCACGTCTGGTCGGAAACCTACGACCGCGAACTGACCGATATTTTCGCCATCCAGGATGAAATCGCCAATGCCATCGTGGTGGCCCTGCGCGGCTCGCTGGCCGATGATAAAGGCCAGGCAGTGGTGAAAGTGAAAGTCGATACCACAAACATGAAGGCTTACGAGATTTACCTGAAAGCCCGCGAATTGTTCATCGCCCGCAGCGATCTGGCGGAAAGCGTGAGACTGTTCGAGCAAGTGGTGCAGATGGATCCGAACTTTGCGCGCGGCTGGGAAGGCTTGGCGGCGGTAACTGCCGTTGTGGAAAGCTGGGGAATTGTTGACCGCGACTATAATGCGATGGTTGCTCCGGCTGCCGAGCGCGCACTGAAATTGGACCCCTCGCTGTCGATGCCTTGGGCTGCGTTGGCGATGGCGGAGCAGAATGAGCGGGATATCGATTGGGCCAGGTCACTCGAATTGTCCGCCAAGGCGATTCAGGCCGACCCGAAAAACGCCACCGCCTATTTATGGCGCAGCATCGCTTGGCTGAACCTCGGTTTTTTTGACAAGGCCATCGCGGATCAGGACAGTTGCATACGCGTCGATCCGGCCTATAAAAACTGTACACGCTGGAAAGCGCAATCCTACATTTATCTCGGTAATGACAGCAAAGCAATGACCTTGTTTGAGGAGGGGGTTGCCTCCGGGTTTGTCACCAATCGTGCCAACAGTTTTGTGCCTTCCATGGTGAGAAGCGGCAATACGCTGGCGGCCCGCCTGATCTTGAAGGACATCAACGTTGCCCCGGAATTCGCCAATATTCTGATCAAGGAACTGGCTGATCCCGGCGCATCAAAAATAGACGCCAGGGCGATCGTGGCCAAATACGGTGCAGATAACACCAAGACTTCCGGAGTCGACCTGAGCGTGCGCATTGTTTATCTTTGGCTTGGCGATTTTGATGCGGTTGCAGAGCATGTGGGCGAGGGCGATAATTCGAACGACGAGATTCTGGCGTGGGAGCCCGCCAGGCCGGCATGGCGGAATTCCCCCGGGTTCAAGCGCGTGCTTCGGAAAATGGGCGTGCTGAAATATTGGCAGAAACACGGGTATCCACCGCACTGCCGCGCCGTAGGTGCCATTGATTTCACCTGCGATCAACCAAGGCCGTTGCCATGACGCTATTCAATGAACTGACCCGTCGCAAAGTGTTCAAGGTCGGTGCCGCCTATCTGGTGGTGGCGTGGTTGGCGGTGCAGGCCGCCTCCATCGCGTTTCCCGCATTCGAAGCACCGGGCTGGGCGCTGCGCATCTTCATATTGGTCGCGCTGCTTGGCTTTCCGATTTCCCTGGTGTTCGCCTGGGCGTTCGACATGACGCCGGACGGCCTGAAACCGGAAACCGGGCCGCGCAGCAGCAAAATCATTTTCGCCATTGTTGCCGTGTTGGTGGTCTTGGCGTTTGCCTGGTATTTCAAAGGCCAGCCCACCTATCGCGAACCAATCGACATCAATGAGGCAGCTAATGCCCAAAATGCCGTGTCCGCACCTGCCGTCATCGGGAAAAATTCGATTGCGGTAATGCCGTTCGTGAACATGAGCTCCGATAAAGAGCAGGAATATTTCTCAGACGGTATGACCGAGGAATTATTGAATGTGCTGGCGAAAATGCCTCAGCTCAAGGTGGTTGCCCGCACATCGGTATTTGAATTCAAGGACAAAGGCGGTGACATCCGTGACATAGGCCGGAAACTGGGTGTCGCCTACATCATAGAAGGCAGCGTGCGCCGCGATGGCCAGCAGGTCCGGGTGACGGCGCAATTGGTGCGCGTTTCCGATGGCTTTCATGTCTGGTCGGAAACCTACGACCGCAAATTGGAAAGTGTGTTTGCCCTGCAGGATGAAATCGCCCAGCAGATCGGCCAATCTCTGAAAGTCTCGCTTGGCGTTGGCACGCCGATTTCCGCAAGGGCCGCAATCGATCCCGCCGCCTATGATGAATACCTCAAGGGCCGCGCACTGCTGCGTGCGCGCAAGGACTTGCCGGCCGCCATCATGCACTTCAAGGCCGCGACTCAGAAGGCACCGGATTTTTCCGCCGCTTGGTCATCGTTATCGCTAGCCTGCGAAGCAAGTTTCTCGTATATGAACATGTCTCCTGATGAGCAGGCGAACATGCTGGCTTGCCAGTCCGATGCGGCACAACGTGCTGCAACGCTTGAGCCGGATTCGGCGGCCAGCGAACATGCACTCGGTAATGTTGCCCGTTCGCGCTTCCGTTATGCCGAGGCCGAACGCCATTATTTACGTGCCATGCAGATTGATCCCGGATACCCGGACGCGCTCGAGGATTACTCCGAACTATTGCTACAAGTCGGCCGCATTGAAGACTCGAAGCGTGCGGCCCAACAATTGGTCGCACTTGATCCGTACTTTATTGTCGCCTGGAACCGCATGCGCGACGTCGCATTGGCTCAGGATAACAAAGCCGAAATCGTGGCATTGACGCAGAAGCTGCGCACCACGTTCCCTGAAAGCCGGCTCGGCAAGCTGCTGCCGATTACCTATGCGTTGATCTACGATCGCGCGGCTGAGGCGCGCATGGCTTTGGTGGATCTTAAGGCCCAGTGGCCTGAATATGCAAAGGTCCATGAGGTGCTTCTGCCTTGGGCCCTGGGCGATCCGGGAGTGGATACATCAACGGTGCGTGCCGCTATTGAAAATGCACCGCCCGGTGAAGCGACCAATTACTTAATCATGCGCCGAGATGTTCCTGGTTACACCAATTACATTGAAAAGGCCGGAGCGCCATCGCAAGGTTATTACTTCGCTCGGCTTGACCGCAGCCGCCCGGCCGGTCACGCCATGTTGCGCGATCCACTCGCCAAGGCGAAATTGGTCGAATACGGCTTCGTTGACTATTGGCGCGAGAAGGGCTGGCCGTCACTTTGCCGCCCTTTAGGCGCGGATGATTTTGAATGTGGCGTGGAGGCGAAAAAATAATGAGCTTCCTGTCCGAATTAAAACGCCGCAACGTCATCCGCATGGCCGGATTGTATCTGGTCGGTGCGTGGTTGCTTACCCAAGTTTCCGCCACCTTGTTGCCGGTATTTGAAGCGCCCGGCTGGGTGATGAAAACCTTGGTCGGCATGCTGGCGGTCGGCTTTATTCCGGCAATGGCTTTCGCCTGGATATTCGAACTGACGCCCGATGGCCTGAAGCGCGATGCCGAAGTTTCGCCGGACCAATCCATCGCACCGCAAACGGCACGCAGGATGGAACGC
>Ga0105090_10001718_pt1 | contig 11933 bp, 12 predicted proteins | sample PPLLak3March2015_FD_79110 | JGI IMG/M metagenome (GOLD analysis project Ga0105090, IMG submission 79110) | Freshwater sediment microbial communities from Prairie Pothole Lake near Jamestown, North Dakota, USA - PPLs Lake P7 Core (1) Depth... | ecosystem: Environmental > Aquatic > Freshwater >... | reverse complement strand
CTGGATTTGATGCGCAAGGGACGGGACCGGGTCTTCGACCCCTCTAAGATCAAAGCGGTCATCGACCATGTGACCCCTGCCAAGGATTCCAATACCGCCTTGCAGGGCAAAATTCTGCGGGACTGGGTCCGCCGCCATCAGATCACGGACTTCTTCGATGTCGGCCGCAACGGGGTCTGCCACGTGCTTTTTCCCGAGCAGGGCTTCGTCCGACCCGGTTATGCCGTGATCATGGGAGATTCCCACACCTGCACGGACGGAGCCTTCGGTGCCTTTACCCCTGGCGTGGGCACCACCGACCTGGCGGTGGGCATCCTGAAAGGGGTCGGCGCCTTCCGCACCCCGCGCACGATGAAGATCACCCTCGTCGGCCGGCTGCGGCCGGGCGTGTTCGCCAAAGACGTCATCCTGTCCATCATCGGCCGCATCGGCATGAACGGGGCCACCCATCGCATCGTCGAGTTCGACGGTCCCGTGGTGGCGGCCATGACCATGGACGCCCGGATGACGCTCTGCAACATGACGGTTGAAGCCGGCGGCACCTGCGGGATCTGCTACCCCGACAAGATTACCGCCGACTACCTCTGGGAGTTTATTCGGGGTGGCTACCGGGACCCGGCCGCCGCCGCAGCCGCCTTTTACCAATGGTGGCCCGATCCGGATGCGGTCTACGAAGAAGTCGTCGTGCACGACGTTTCCAACGTGGAGCCTGTCACCACCTTTGGATGGAAACCGGACAACGTCAAGCCGGTTCGCGCAATGCAGGGCACCCCGATTGACCAGGTGTTCATCGGCTCCTGCACCAACGGCCGTCTGGATGACCTGCGCAGCGCGGCCAGCGTGCTGAGGGGGCGGAAGATCCACCCGCACGTGCGCGCCATCGTCTGCCCGACGACCCCTAAAATTTACGCCCAGGCGCTGGCCGAAGGCCTCATCCAAATTTTTCTCGACGCGGGGTGCTGCGTCACGAACTCCACCTGCGGGCCGTGCCTGGGAATGAGCACCGGAGTCTTGGCCGAAGGCGAGGTTTGCGCCTCGACCTCCAACCGCAACTTCAACGGCCGCATGGGCCGCGGCGGCATGGTGCACCTCATGAGCCCGGCCACCGCGGCGGCGTCGGCGCTGGCCGGTCATATTCAGAATTCCGAACTATTTAACGGTTAGGACGATCACAAATGAGATCCTTCGGCGGCAGCGTATTGTTTCTGAACCGGCCGGATATCAACACCGATGAGATCATTCCGGCGAAATATCTGACCGAAATCGAGCGGGAGGCGTTGAAGCCCTACTTGTTCGAAGACCTGAATCTGGACGGCTTTGTGCCGAACCGCGACATCCCCGGGCACGAGGTCATCGTCAGCCGTGCCAACTTCGGCTGCGGCTCGTCCCGCGAGCACGCTCCCTGGGCGCTGGAAGCCAACGGCATCCGCCTGGTCATCGCGGAAAGCTTTGCGCGCATCTTCCACCAGAATATTTTCAACTGCGGCCTGTTGGCCGTAGAGCTGCCGGCCGAAGCCATCGAACGGCTCTTCAAGGAGTATGCTCACCGCGCGACCGTTGCTGCGGCGGACGTCGCACGCTCGGTGCTGGCCGTCCGCACCGATGACCATGCAGAAGAAATTCCGTTCACGCTCGCCGAGTTCGATCGGGCACTGGTCGAAGCCGGCGGCTGGTTGGAATACGCGGACACCAGGTATTGAACCGGCCACGCCCTCATTCGCCGGCGTCCCTGGACGTCTTCCCCTGCTCGAAGCAGTGCCGCCCATACCAGTCGATCTGCCGGCAGATGCCTCGCACGATCTGCACCTCCTTCGCGCGCAGCTGCATGCGCGTTCCGAAGTGGCGCAGATTGTTCATGAAGTAGTCGGGATTGGCCGGGTTGATGAAGCAGATGCGCAGGAGCACGTCTTTGAGCTGCGCATACATGGCATCGAGCTCGAAACGGTTGGCCAGGCGCGGCGTGAAGTCCCTGGGCGTATCGAGGTTGCAGCGAAACAGTTCGTAACAGACGACCATGACCGCCTGCGCGAGGTTGAGTGAAGAGAAGTCCGCGGTGGGGATCGTCATGACGCTGTGACAGAATCGCAGGTCTTCGTTGGTCAGCCCGCGATCCTCGGGGCCGAAGAGGATGGCGATGGGGTTGTCCGCCGAAATCGGGATCAGCATCTCCGCCAGACGGGCGGGGCTGCTGATGACCTGACACTGACCGCCCCGACGGACCGTGGTTCCCGCGACATAAGCGAACTCCCGCAGCGCCTCGGACAAGTCGGCGAAAACCTCCATCTCCTCGACCACATCGAGGGCCGCGTGGGTGGCCATCTTGCACACTCGCGTCAGGTCGCATCGCGGCGGATCCACCACGATCAACCGCCGGAGGCCCATGTTGCACATGGCGCGTGCGGCTGCACCGATATTTTCGGAGATGTTCGGCTGGACCAGGACGATGGCGATGTTCGCCAGGTTGATTTTCACCGCCATCAGGCGATAATCTCAAACCGGTTGAAAAAATAGCCAATCTCGAACGCCGCGGTCTCGGGCGCGTCAGAGCCGTGGACCACGTTTTTTTCGATGTCGGTTGCGAATTCCCGGCGCAGGGTCCCTTCGGCCGCCTTGCGGTAATCGGTGGCCCCCATGAGCCCGCGCCACCGTGCGATGGCATTTTCCCCTTGCAGCACCATGACCACGGCCGGGCCGGAACACATGAAGGCGGTAAGGCTTTCAAAAAACGGGCGCTCGCGATGCACCGCATAAAAACCCTCCGCCTGGAACCGGCTCATGTGCACCATTTTGATGGCGGCGATTTTCAAGCCCAGGCCCTCGATGCGCTGGATCACCTTGCCGATCAGGCCGCGCGCGACCCCGTCGGGCTTGATGATGGATAGTGTTTGCTCCATAATCAATTAGTCCTTCCTTTCGATGGGTTTTGCACGGTGGCATAGCAGATGGATGCCGGGCAAGTCAACTTCGATGGCTTTGCAAAAAAAACCAATCTCAGCGTTGCGCTTCATCTCGCTGCCGCTGCGGCGTACTGTTAGTACACCTCGCGTCACGAGACTCGCACGCCTTGATCTTGGTCTTTTTGCAAAGCCATCGGAGGTTATAACTTTTTACGAGTCTATCAATGTTCACCGCACTCATCCAGCTTGGAGGTTGACAATCCGGCACATTGCTTTTTATAATTTTTCAATACAACCGCTCCATGCAGCGATCAAAGGAGACGCGCGGATGCCGATCTATGAATTCTATTGCAGCGACTGCAACACCATTTTTAATTTCTTTTCCCGGTCCATCAATACGTCCAAAAAGCCCAAGTGCCCGAAATGCAAAAGCGGCCCATTGTCTCGGATGATGTCCGCCTTTGCCTTCACCGGCCGGGCCAAGGAGGACGGCGGACCGGACGATTTGCCGTTCGATGAAAACCGGATGGAAAAGGCGATGCAGACCCTGGCGAGCGAGGCGGAATCCATCGATGAAGAAAACCCGCGGCAGGCGGCCAACCTGATGCGCAAGCTGACCGACATGACCGGCATGGAGCTCGGACCCGGCATGACCGAGGCGCTCCGCCGCATGGAGAGGGGCGAGGACCCGGATCAGATCGAAGCCGAAATGGGGGATCTTCTCGAGGGCGAAGACCCTTTCCTGCTGCCCGGGAAAAAGGGGGCCAAGAAAACCGGAAGTCGGCCGGCCCCCCGGCGGGACGACACCCTGTATGACCTGTGAGGACGGCGTTGAAGGCAATGAAAACGGATGCGTTGAAGCGAATTGAGGTCCGGCAGGACGATATCACGCAACTGGCGGTGGATGCCATCGTCAATGCCGCCAACACGTCGCTGCTCGGCGGCGGCGGGGTGGACGGCGCCATCCATCGGGCGGCCGGTCCGGAACTCTTGGCAGAATGCCGGAGCATCGGCGGCTGCCCGACGGGCGAAGCCCGGATCACCAAGGGCTACCGGTTGCCGGCCCGCTACGTGATTCACACCGTCGGGCCGGTGTATCGGGGCACTCCGCGCGACAGGGAGCTTTTAGGCGCCTGCTACCGCAACAGCATCGAGCTGGCGGTTCGAAATAAAGTGCTGACCATTGCCTTTCCGGCCATCAGCTGCGGCGTCTACGGCTATCCCATCGACGAGGCCTGCCGGATCGCCGTCGATACGACCTTGCCGCTTCTGGAAGCCCACCCGTCCATTCAAAAGGTCCTTTTCGTACTTTTTTCGGCCGGACATCTGAAGATCTACCAGGACTATCTCGCCGATTTGAAATGAAAAGCGGACGCGCCCGTGCTCAGCCGTTTTTTGATTGACAAGCCGCATGCGTACACCTATTATCTGTTTTTAATCATTGCACCAACGCCTGAAATATGCAGGTATATTCGAGGAGGAACAACATGGTAGAAATCACCCCGGCAGCCCATCATCAGATTGCTGAATATTTCAAGAACAAAGAGGTTTCGCCCATCCGTATCTTTTTGAACGAGGGCGGGTGAGGCGGACCGTCTCTGGCAATGGCTCTGGATGAGCCGCGCGACACCGACAGCGTTTTCAACGTAAACGGGTTTCAATTCGTCATCGACAAGGATTTTTACGAAAAGGCCAAACCCGTGACCGTGGATTTCATGGGATATGGTTTCAGGATCAATTCGGGCATCGATCTCAGCTCTGGCGGGGGATGCGGCGGCTGCCACGGATCGTGCAGCACCGAGAAATAATGCCACCATGCGATCGGGGGGCGGCGTCCGCAGGATGTCGCCCTTTTTATTTTTGGGGAGGAAACCGACATGCCTGAATTCGTGGAGATCGTAAAGACCCGCCGGAGCATCCGAAAATATGAAGACCGGAACGTGCCGCCGGAGCCGCTGGACACCATCCTGGAAGCCGTGCGCTGGTCGCCCTCCTGGGCCAACACCCAGTGCTGGGAAATCGTAGTCGTCCGCGATCCGGCCGTCAAGCAGCAGCTGCAGGCCACCCTTCCGCCCAAGGGCAACCCGGCTGCCGGGGCCATGCTACAGGCGCCGGTGGTCCTGGCCCTGTGCGGCCGGCTCAAGAGCTCAGGCTACTACAAGGACCAGGCACCCACCAAGTTCGGGGACTGGTTCATGTTCGACTTGGGCATCGCCTGCCAGAACATCTGCCTGACGGCTCATGCGCTCGGGCTCGGCACGGTGGTGGTAGGCCTCTTCGACCACGACCGGGCCAAAGCCGTGTTGAAAGTTCCGGAGGGATTTGAGCTGGTCGCCATGATTCCGCTGGGCTTTCCCGCCAAAGTATCCTCGCCCCCCAACCGCCGGGAAATAGCGGAATTCACACACCAGGACACTTTTTAACCGCCGGCATTGAAGCCCGGGGACGGCCCATGACCCATCCCGTCGCGGAAGCAGTCCTGCGTTACCACGAGCAGACCAAGCACCATCTGGATCGCTATGCGCGGTCGCTGGGCTACATGGACTGGGAAAACCAGCCGGATCCCTTTCGCCGGTACGAAGGGGTTCCGCGGATCGCCCTGCCCCTGCTTTCCGAAGACCCGGCGGCCGGCCACCGTGGTTTGTACGAAGCCTGCCGGTCTCCCGTCTCTTTGGGCCTGACGCTCATCGCCGGGATCCTCGAGCTTTCCATGGGGCTTTCCGCCTGGAAGGAGACGGCCGGATCCCGCTGGGCCCTGCGCATGAATCCTTCCAGCGGCAACCTGCACCCGACCGAGGCTCATCTGGTCCTGCCCGAGATGGAGGGATGCCCCGGCGGCGTCTACCACTACTTTCCGTTGAGCCATTGCCTGGAGCGCCGCGCCGAAATCTCCGCCGAGCTGTGGAGGTTGATCCGCGCGCATTTCGGCGCAGACGGATTTCTGATCGGCCTGACCAGCATCTTCTGGAGAGAGTCCTGGAAATACGGCGAGCGCGCCTTCCGCTACTGCAACCATGATGTCGGCCATGCGCTCGCCGCCCTGCGGATGGCCGCCAGCCTTTTCGGATGGAGCCTCACCGGCCTCATCGACCTTTCCGATGACGCCGTCGAAACCGTGCTGGGCCTGGCGCAGACCCGCTTTCCCGCTCTCGATGCCGAACACCCCGATCTGCTGGGCTACATCCATCCGAACGCCGCCGCAGAACTTCCCCGGACGCTCCCGGAGGGCGTGCTATCTGCTTTTGCGGCGATTCCGTTCCAGGGCACCCCGAATGCACTCAGCCGGGAACACGTCGACTGGGAGATCATCGGCCAGGCGGCCGGACACAGCCGCAAGCCGGCTACACGCAGCCCCGTCAGCCGCTGGCATCGCCGGACATGGTTGCCTGCCGAGGAATCCAGGCTTTCCGCCACGCAGATCATCCGGCAACGGCGCAGCGCCACCGCCTTCGATCCGAGCGGGAGCCTGCCGCGCAAGCACTTTCTGGCCATGCTCGACCGGACGCTTCCTCGCAGCGGCGCCGCCCCGTTCGACGTGGGACTGGGCGAGCCGGCCCTGCATCTGCTGCTCTTCGTTCATCGCGTGGCCGGTCTCGACCCGGGTCTTTATTTCTTCTGCCGTGACGAACGGGAGTTGCCGGACGTTCGCGCCCATACCCGGCCGGGTTTTCTCTGGGAGGCGGTCGAACCCGGATTCCCGCTCTACTGCCTGGAACGCGGCGATTTCAGCCGAACCGCCGTCATGCTGAGCTGCCACCAAGACATCGCCGGATCCGGCGCCTTCTCGCTGGGCATGATCGCCCGGTTCGGCGAGAGTCTCCGGCGCGAACCGTTTCGGTACCGGCACCGCTTCTGGGAAAGCGGCATGATCGGCCAAGTGCTTTACCTGGAGGCGGAAGCGCACGGCGTGAGAGGTACGGGCATCGGATGCTACTTTGACGACGCCGTACATGAGATCCTGGGCCTGGCGTCGGATCGGTTTCAGAGCCTGTACCATTTCACGGTCGGCCGCCCCCGGGAGGATTCCCGCATCACCACCCGTCCGCCCTATTTCCACCTCTCCGGCCGATGAATCCGCCGGCGTTGCCAGTATCGGCCTTCATGCCTATGTTGCTTTCATGAACCCCAATCGACTGATCCACGAAAAAAGCCCTTACCTCCTGCAGCACGCCCATAATCCCGTGGACTGGCACGCCTGGAACGACGAGGCCTTCGCCAGGGCCGCCTCCGAGAACAAGCCCGTTTTTCTGTCCATCGGCTATGCCACCTGCCACTGGTGCCACGTGATGGAAAAGGAATCCTTCGAAGACGAAGAGGCCGCGCGATTTTTGAACGACACGTTTGTGTGCATCAAGGTCGACCGCGAGGAACGCCCGGACATCGACGCCGTCTACATGGCCGCCTGCCATCTGCTGAACGGCAGCGGCGGCTGGCCCCTGACCATCTTCATGACACCGGACAAAAAGCCCTTCTTCGCGGCCACCTACCTGCCCAAACGCAGCCGATTCGGGCGCGCCGGGCTGATCGAACTCTGCGAGCGCGTGAAGGCCCTCTGGGTTCAGGAACCGCACAAGATCGACGCCGCGGCGTCCGGAGTGACGGACTCCCTCGGCAAGGCCTTCGAGTTCGCGCCGGCGGAGACGCCCGGCATCCGCCTGCTGGACCGGGCCTACGACGACATCGCCCTCAGCTTCGACGGCCGACACGGCGGTTTCGAGCCTGCGCCCAAGTTCCCCACCCCGCACCGGCTGCTGTTTCTGCTGCGCTGCCACGACCGCACAGCCGAGCCGCACGCGCTGGAGATGGTGACGCGCACGCTGACCGCCATGCGGCTCGGCGGCATCTGGGACCACGTCGGCTTTGGCCTCCACCGTTACTCCACCGACAGCCGCTGGCTGCTGCCCCACTTTGAAAAAATGCTCTACGACCAGGCCCTGACGGCCCTGGCTTGCCTGGAAGCCTCCCAGGTGGCTCCGGCTCCGCAGCTGGCTCAAACCGCAGGCGAAATCTTCACCTATGTCCTGCGGGACATGACGTCTCCGGAGGGCGCCTTCTTTTCCGCGGAGGATGCCGACAGCGAGGGCGTCGAGGGAAAATTCTACGGTTGGAGCCTCGCTGAATTCCGCCAGGCCCTCGGCTCAGCCGAGGCCGCTTTCTGGGAGCCGATTTTCAACCTCAAGCCCGAGGGCAATTACCATGACGAGGCCGGCGGCCGCCCGACGGGCGCCAACATCCTGCACCTCACCCGACCCTTCGACCGCTGGGCGAAGGAGCTAGAGCTGCCGGAGGCGGACTTGCACCGGCGCTGGGAGGATGCCCGCACCCGTTTGTTCGCTGTGCGCAAGTCCCGCGTTCATCCGTTCAAGGACGACAAGATCCTGACCGACTGGAACGGATTGATGATCGCCGCGCTGGCCCAGGGCGCCCGAGTGCTCGGACGCGGGGCCTACGCCGAAGCCGCTGGGAACGCAGCGCAGTTCATTCTCGACACCCTGCGCGGCGCCGACGGCCGACTCTTCCACCGGTTCAGGGAGGGAGAGCGCGCCGTCCCCGGGCAGGCCGGCGACTATGCCTTCCTGATCTTCGGCCTCCTGCATCTTTACCGCAGCACGTTCAATGTCAGCTGGGCCGAGCTGGCAGCCGAGCTGCAGGCGGTCATGCTCGCCGAGCTGTGGGACGAAGCCGCCGGCGGCTTTTTCCTGGCCGGCCCGCAGAACCGGGAGCTTCCCGTGCGGCCGAAGGAAATTTACGACGGCGCCGTCCCCTCGGCCAATTCGGTCGCGCTGCTGAACCTCCTGTGGCTGTCCCGCCTCACCGGCAACCCGCGCTGGGCCGAAACGGCCGACCGGCTGGTGCGCGCCTTCGCCGGCACGATCGACCGGCAGCCGTCGGCCTTCACCTTTTTCCTGTGCGGCCTGGATTTCGCCCTGCGGCCCGGCCAGGACATCGTCATTGCCGGCGAAAGCGGCTCACATGATGCCGAGCGGCTGCTGGCGGCCCTCAACCTCGCGTTCACTCCCAACCAGGTCACCCAGCTCAAATCCGGTGAGAACGCATCCCGGCTCGCCCGGTTCGCGGGCTATACGGACGGCCTGCAGTTCCTAAAGGGCCAGACCACCGCGCATCTGTGCGTCGGCTCGGCCTGCCAGGAAGCCGTCACGGACGTGCAGGGGATGATCGAACGCATCCTGGCGAAGAAATGAGGGGGCAAGATAAGCCGGACAGGATTTACGGGATTGAAATGACGGGAACCAAGGCCGGGAAACATTCCGCTCGCTCAAGACGGCTCATGCCTGCCGACATTCGTGGCCTGCGGCGGCGCCTGCTCGCCTGGTACGAAAAAAACCGCCGCCGGCTGCCCTGGCGGGAGGCACGCGATCCCTACCGCATCTGGGTCTCCGAGGTCATGCTGCAGCAGACCCAGGTCCAAACGGCCCTGCCCTATTATCGGCGGTTTCTCAGGCAGCTGCCCACCCTCCGCAGCCTCGCCGGCGCCGACCTGGGAGCGGTGCTCAAACTCTGGGAAGGTCTCGGCTACTATGCGCGGGCGCGCAACCTGCACCGGGCGGCCCGAATGCTGGCGGCCGGCGGCAACGGCCGTATTCCCGACCGCTGGGAGGAATTCCGGGTGCTTCCCGGGGTCGGGGACTACATTGCCGCGGCCGTATTGAGCATTGCCTTCGACCGCCCGCACGCCGTGGTGGACGGCAACGTCAAGCGCGTGCTGGCCCGCCTGCGGATGATCGCAGCCCCCGCCAACCAGAGCGCCTCCCGGAAAATCTTCCAGGCCGAGGCCGACCGCCTCCTGGACGCCCGCCGGCCCGGGGATTTCAACCAGGCCCTGATGGAGCTCGGAGCGCTGGTCTGCACGCCTGCCGCACCGAACTGCGCCGCCTGCCCGTTGATCGAATGCTGCTGCGCGCATCGCAGCGGCGCGGTCGGACGCTACCCGCGCCGGGTCGCCTCCCGGCCGGTTCCCGAGGAAGAGATCGCCGTGGGCGTCGTGTCCAAAGGCGACCGGATGCTGATCACCCGGCGGGCGCCGCAGGGACTGCTGGGCGGCCTGTGGGAGTTCCCCGGTGGAAAGCTGCGGACGGGCGAGCGGCCGGAGGCGGCCTGCGTGCGGGAGATCAAGGAGGAAGTCAACCTGGATGTGGTCGTTGAAAAACCCCTGGCCCAGGTTCGGCACGCCTACTCGCACCTGCGCATCCGGCTGCACGTGTTCGCCTGCCGGTTTGCAGCGGGCCGGGTGCGACTGAACGGACCGGTGGGCCACCGCTGGATCCGCATCGCCGAGATCGACCGCTTTGCCTTTCCCAAGGCCAACCACCGGTTCATTCCGCTGTTGAAGCAGCGCGCGGCCGAGGACAGCGCACCCCCTGGACGAGAGCGGTCCGCATGATCGATGTGCTCCTGATCCAGCCCCCCATCCGCGATTTCTACCTGACGGCCAAGCGCACCATCCCCTACGGTCTGGCCAGCATCGCCGCTTCCCTGAAGTCGCGCGGCTTCGCGGTTGAGATCCTCGACGCCCTGGCCGCCTCCAAGAGCCGGCCGGCAGCCCTGCCGGAGGAAATGGCGGATCTGGACGAGTTCTACGGCCGGCCGGATGTTTCGCCGTTTGCCCTCTTCAACCGCTTCCGGCATTTCGGCTCGAGCTTCGATCAGATCGGCCGCCGCGCCCGGGTGTCGGGGGCCTGGCTGGTGGGCGTCTCCGCATTGTTTACGCCGTACGCGGACGAGGCCCTGGCCACGGCCGCCGCCGTCCGGTCCTGGCACCCGGACGCCGTGATCGTGATGGGCGGCCACCACCCGACGGCGATGCCGGAGCAGGTTCTGGCCTCGCCCTCGGTCGACTACGTGCTGCGAGGCGAGGGGGAGGCGTCGCTGCCCCTTCTGGCCGAAAGCCTGCGGGACCGCCGCCCGCTGGCAGACATCCCCGGCATCGCCTTTCGACGGCCGGAGGGCGGGTTGCATGTCAATCCGCCGGCCGCCGTGGCGTCCGCCGACCGCTTTCCCCTTCCGGCCCTTGAACTGGTCGACCGGCGCCGCTATCGCCGCCGCGGCCGGGGCGGCATCGTGGTCGTCGCCAGCCGCGGCTGCCCCCTCAGCTGCTCCTATTGCAGCGTCGGGGGCGCCGCCTGGATGCCCTACCGGCTGCGGCCGGTACCCCGGGTCTTGGCTGAAATCGAAACCGCCGTCCGGGCGCACGGCGCCGGATTCATCGATTTCGAAGACGAAAACCTATCCCTGAACCGCGGCTGGTTCATGGACCTTCTCAGCGGAATCCGGCAGCGCTTCGCCGGAGAGGCGCTGGAGCTGCGCGCCATGAACGGCCTTTTCCCGCCGACCCTGGACGAGACCGTCGTGGCCGCCATGGCGGCAGCCGGCTTCAAGACGCTCAACTTGTCCCTCGGCTCGACCCATGCCGAGCAACTCGGCCGGTTTCACCGGCCCGATGTCCGCACGGCGTTCGACCGGTCCCTCGATCTCGCCCAACGCCACGGTCTCACGGCGGTCGGATACATCATCGTCGGCGCCCCTCATCAGTCGGCCGAGGCGTCCGTTGAGGACCTGCTGTTTCTGTCCGAACGCCGGGTCCTGGCGGGGGTCTCGGTGTTCTATCCGGCGCCGGGCAGCGCTGACTTCGACCGCTGCCGGCAGCTCGGCCTGCTTCCCGCATCTCTCGGCCGCATGCGGGCGAGCGCCCTGCCCATCGAGCACACCACCCGGCGCATCCAGTCGGCCACGCTGCTGCGGCTGGGGCGAATCGTGAATTTCATGAAACATCTGCGCGATCACGGTCTGGCGGTTCCGCCGTCTCGGCCGGCGAATGCCGCTGCCCCGAGCCCCGCGAATCGCATCGAGGCCGGCTGCGACTTGCTGGCCCGGTTTTTCGCCGACGGCCGCATCCGGGGGCTCACGCCGGCGGGGCAGATCTATGAGCACCGGGTCGCGGCCGGCCTGGCGGAACGTTTCTTGAGAGGGTTCAACGCCGGAACGTTGAGAGGAACGTCCTGAGGAGATGGCTCTAAT
>Ga0105090_10001715_pt1 | contig 11938 bp, 11 predicted proteins | sample PPLLak3March2015_FD_79110 | JGI IMG/M metagenome (GOLD analysis project Ga0105090, IMG submission 79110) | Freshwater sediment microbial communities from Prairie Pothole Lake near Jamestown, North Dakota, USA - PPLs Lake P7 Core (1) Depth... | ecosystem: Environmental > Aquatic > Freshwater >... | reverse complement strand
ATCTTCGGCTGGGCGAAGCCGGTGCCGGTGAACTTCGCGAACCTGCGCCATCCGAAGCGCGACATGATCTGGGTGGCGGCCGCGGGACCTGGGTCGAACTTCGTCCAGGCGCTGGCGTGGGCGATGGTGCTGGTGGCAGCGGTGGGGAGCGGCGTGCTGGCGAGCGACGGGCTCTCGCGCATGGCCCTCGCGGGCGTCCAAGTGAACATGATCCTGATGGCTTTGAACCTGTTGCCGATCCCGCCGCTCGACGGTGGCCGCATTCTGACCGGGCTTCTGCCGACGCCGGCGGCGCGTGTGTTCGCGCGCATCGAGCCGTTCGGCCTGTTCGTGATCGTGGGCCTGCTCGCTGCCGGGCTGCTCGACAACCTGATGCGGCCGCTCATGCACGTAGCGGCGCGGTCCATCGCAGCGATGGTGCCGTCCATAGAGCCGATTCTCCGTCAGCTTTACGGCGTTTGACGCGCTGTTGGCGCGAGACGTCTTCAATTCACATAACGATGTTCGCTGACCGCGTGTTGTCGGGCATGCGCCCGACCGGCCGATTGCATATCGGCCACTACCATGGAGCGCTGCGCAACTGGGTCCGCCTCCAGGAGGAGTACCAGTGCCTGTACTTCGTGGCGGACTGGCACGCCCTGACCACGCACTACGAGGAGCCGGAGAACATCGCCGACACCGCGTGGGAGATGGTGATCGACTGGCTCGCCGCCGGGCTCGACCCCGACCGCTCGACGATCTTCATCCAGTCGCGAGTGCCGCAGCACGCGGAGCTCACGCTGCTGCTCGGCATGATGGCGCCGGTCGGCTGGCTCGAGCGCGTGCCGACCTACAAGGACCAGCAGCAGAAGCTCGCGGACCGCGACCTCGCGACCTACGGCTTCCTCGGCTATCCGCTGATGCAGGGTGCCGACATCCTCATCTACCGCGCCAACCTGGTGCCGGTCGGGGAGGATCAGGTGTCGCACCTCGAGCTCGTGCGCGAGCTGGCGCGCCGCTTCAACAATCTGTACGGCCGCGAGCCCGGCTTCGAGGACAACGCCAAGGCCGCGATCCGCAAGCTGGGCAGCAAGAAGGCGAAGCGCTACGACGTGCTGCGCACCGCGTTCCAGGAGAAGGGCGACGAGACGGCGCTCGCCGAGGCGAAGGTACTGCTGGAAGACACGCAGAACCTCGCCCTGGGCGATCGCGAGCGGCTGTTCGGCTACCTCGAGGGCTCGCGCCGCGTGATCCTTCCCGAGCCGCAGGCGCTGCTCACCGCGACGCCGAAGGTGCCCGGCCTCGACGGGCAGAAGATGTCGAAGTCCTACGGCAACGCCATCTTCCTGCGCGAGGAGCCCGCCCAAGTCACGCGCAAGATTCGCACGATGCAGACCGATCCCGCGCGCGTGCGCCGCAGCGACGCCGGCAACCCCGAGCGCTGCCCGGTGTGGGCGCTGCACCAGATCTACTCCGACCAGGCCACGCGCGACTGGGTGACCACGGGCTGCACGTCCGCGGGCATCGGGTGCCTGGACTGCAAGCAGCCGGTGATCGACGCGGTGATCCGCGAGCAGGAGCCGATGCGCGAGCGCGCGCAGCCCTACCTCGACGACCCGCAGCTGGTGCGCAACATCGTGGCCGACGGCTGCGAGCGCGCGCGCGAGCTCGCCGAGGAGACGATGCAGGACGTGCGCGAGGCCATGGGCCTCAAATACGATTGAGCGGCATGGCCACCAACGACGGCTCCATCGACCTCGCGCACCCTTCGGCCCAGCCGAGGCCGCTCGCTCGCGTCTACGGCGAGCCGTACAACGACCTGCCGACGGACCTCTACATCCCGCCCGAGGCGCTCGAGGTGTTCCTCGACACCTTCGAGGGGCCGCTCGACCTGCTGCTCTACCTCATCCGGCGCCAGAACATCAACGTGCTCGACATCCCGATGGCCGAGCTGACGCGCCAGTACCTGGGTTACGTCGAGATGATGCGGCGCACGCACCTCGAGCTTGCCGCCGAATACCTGCTGATGGCCGCGGTGCTCATCGAGATCAAGTCGCGCCTGCTGCTGCCGCGGCCGCCCGCGCTGCCCGGCCTGGAAGCCGAGGACCCGCGCGCGGAGCTCGTGCGCCGGCTGCTCGAGTACGAGCGCATGAAGGAGGCGGCGCGAGAGATCGACGCGCTGCCCCTTGCCGACCGCGACTTCGAGACCGTCCGCGTCTGGTTCGACCGCGAGGCCGCCGCGCGCCTGCCCAGCGTGGTGCCCGAGGACCTGCGCGCCGCCTGGGCAGGGCTGGTCCAGCGTGCGAGAATTCACCGGCACCATCTGGTCACGCGCGAACAGCTCTCCGTGCGCGCCGAGATGAGCCGCATCCTGAAGACGCTCGAGGCGGGGCGCTACGCCGAGTTCACCACGCTGTTCGCCGCGCACGCGGACGTGCCGCACCTGGTGGTCACGTTCCTCGCGATCCTCGAGCTCGCTCGCGAGCAGCTGGTCGAAGTGGCGCAGACCGCGCCGTACGCGCCGATCTATGTGCACGGCCGTGGCGAGAAGCTGTTCGCGCTCGAGGCCGACGAAGCATGAGCCCGAAGGGCGCGTCCGCTCGTGCGGGTGGCGGCCGACGTCACGCCCTTGCGTCAGGCAGGGCGAGCCGAAGAGGCGGCGAATCGGCCCCGAAGCGCGTCAGCGCGGAGGGTAGTCCATTGAGCCCTGCATGCGTGGGGTAGACCCGTGACCGACGACAACGAACCCATCCGAGCGGACGACCCGCTGCCCGCGGCAAGCGACGCCGGCGGCGCCGAAGCGCCGGAATCCGGCGGCGACGTGGGCGAGATCAAGGGCGTGCTCGAAGCGGCGCTGCTCGTCGCCGGCGAGGCGATGCCGGTGGCCACGCTCGCGAAGCTCTTCGACCCGCCGCTACCCGCCGACCTCGTGCGCCGCCTGCTCGAGGACCTCAAGGGCGACTGGAGCGGCCGCAAGGTCGAGCTGGTGCAGGTCGCCTCGGGCTGGCGCTTCCAGGGCCGCCGCGAAGTGCAGGTCTTCCTCGACCGGCTCTCGCCCGAGAAGCCGCCGAAGTACTCGCGGGCGGCGATGGAGACGCTTGCCATCATCGCCTATCAGCAGCCCGTCACGCGCGGCGACATCGAGTCGATCCGCGGTGTGGCCGTGTCCACGAACGTCATCAAGACGCTCGAGGACCGGCAATGGATCGAGGCGGTCGGCCATCGCGAAACGCCGGGCAGGCCGGCGCTGTACGCGACGACGAAGACGTTCCTCGACGACCTCGGCCTCACCTCCCTCGCGGAACTCCCTCCGCTCGCCGAGCTCGATCCCTCCCATCTCCTGGAGATTCCCGATGCCCCCACCAAGGCCGCCGAAGCGCCACTCGCGCTCGCGGGCCCGATCCTCGCCGCCGATGCCGACGCAACAGCCGTCGCTGGCGCTCATGAGGATCGCGGAGGAGAGCCCCCTCCGCAAGCACAAGTCTTCCACTGACGAGGTCTTCTCGGAGCCGCAGCGGCTCCACAAGATCCTCGCCTCGTGCGGCTTCGGCTCGCGCCGCTCGATGGAGGAACTGATCATCGCCGGCCGCATCACGGTCAACCGGATGCCGGCCGAGATCGGGCAGAAGGTCGGCCCGGGCGACGAGGTGCGCATCAACGGCGAGCCGGTGAAGATCCGCTTCGCGGAGCCCAAGCCGCGCGTGCTGCTCTATCACAAGCCGGCGGGCGAGCTCGTCACGCGCGACGACCCCGACGAGCGTCCCACCGTATTCGAGCAGCTGCCGTCGATCCGCGACGGCAAGTGGATCGCGGTCGGGCGCCTCGACTACAACACCGAGGGCCTGCTGTTGTTCACCAACTCCGGCGAGCTCGCCAATCGCCTGATGCACCCGCGCTACGAGGTCGAGCGCGAGTACGCGGTACGGGTGATGGGTCGCCTCGCCGACGAGCAGGTGCGCGAGCTGCGCGAGGGCGTCGAGCTGGAGGACGGCCCGGCGCGCTGCGAGAAGGTCGAGGACGGCGGCGGCGACGAGGACAGCGCGAACCACTGGTACAACGTCTCGATCAAGGAGGGGCGCAATCGCGAGGTGCGCCGGCTGTTCGAGGCGCTCGGCCTGACCGTCAGCCGCCTGATCCGCACGCGCTACGGGCGCATCGCGATGCCCACCGTGCTGAAGCGCGGCGACGTGCTCGAGCTGGAGGCGCAGGACGTCAACGCGCTGCTGAAGTCGATCGGGCTCAAGGCCAACTCCGGCGCCGAAACCGCGGCGGAACGCGAGGGCCAGCCCAGGCCGCCGCGTCCGCAGGGGCCGGGGCCGAAGCCTGGTGCGAGGCCCGCCAAAGGCCAGGGGCGCCGCGGCCGGCGCAAGGATGGGCGTCCTGCGCAGGGACAGCCCGCAGGACAACGCGAGGCGGACGGGAACGTCGCGCCCCGGGAACCGGGACGGCACGCAGCCACGTCGGGGCAGCCGCAAGGTCAGCCGGGGAAGCACCGCGGCAAGCGCAAGGGCCAGAGCGGGGCGGGGCCGCAAGGCGCGCCGGGCGGCGGCCCGCGGCCGGGCCAGCGCAAGGGCGAAGGTACCCAGGGGCAGGGCAAGCAGGGGAAGCGCCGCGGCCGCCGCGGGGCGCCGGGGGGCGCACCCAACGGCAACGTCGCGGGTTACCCCCCGCAGGGCCTGCGCGCAGGCAAGCATCAGATGCGCCGCGGCCAGCGCGCGATGGGCTCGTCGATCCGCGACGAGCGCGAGTACCGCGAGCCGTCGGTCGCATCGATGCATGCGCCCAAGCCCGGCAACCCCTCACCGCGCATCACGCTCAAGAAGCGGCGCACGATCGACGTGCCGCCCGAAGGGTCCGGCGAGGAAGGCTGAGCCCCGCGAAGCCGCGCCCGCCTGGCGCGGAGCGGCAGTTCAACGACTAGCGGAACCGCGGCGGGCGTTTCTCCAGGAATGCGCGCACACCCTCGGCAAAGTCGTCGGTTCCCGCGCACGCGCCGAAGCTCTGCGCCTCGGTGCGCAGCTGCTCGGACAGCGTCGCGCCGCCCGACTGGCGCAACAGCCGCTTGGCGCCGCGCACTGCCTGCGCCGGGCCTTGTGCGAGGCGCCGCGCCGCAGCGGCCACCGCCGCGTCCAGCTCCGCGGCGGGCAGCACGCGATTGACCAGCCCCAGGTCGAGTGCGGCTTGCGCCGACAGCCGCTCGCCGAGGAGCATGATCTCGGCCGCCTTGCGCGCACCGACGATGCGCGGCAGCCAGTAGGTGCCGCCGCCATCCGGCGTGACGCCCAGCGTGAGGTAGGCAGAGGCGAAGTACGCATCTTCGGACGCGAACACGAGGTCGCAGGCGTTCATCAGCGAGAGCCCGAAGCCGGCCGCCGCGCCGCGCACGCAGCCGATCACCGGCTGCGGCATGCGCGCCAGCGTCTCGATCGCGGCGTGGATGCGGTCCGCGAGGCGCTGGAAATCCTGCGCACGCGCCGCGCCGTCCATGGCCAGCGACTGCGCGAACAAGCGAATGTCGCCGCCGGCCATGAAGTGCCTGCCGGCGCCGCGCAGCACGAGGACGCGGATCGCGTCGTCGGCGGCGACTTCGGCGGTCAACGCGACCAGCGCCTCGACCATCGCGTCGTCGAGCGCGTTGAGCGCCTCGGGACGGTTGAGCGTGAGCGTGGCGACGGGGCCGTCGCGTTCGAGAAGAACGGGCGCGTTCATGCGGGGATCTTACTATGCGTGGCAGTGCCGTCCCGCATCCCGCAGGCACGTCCGAGCGCGAGGCTCACCGTGGCGAAGTGGATGTCGACGATGTCGTCGATGTCCTCGGCGTAGCCGCCGGCCATCGCGATGGCGACGGGAATCGACGCGTCGCGCAGCGCGTCGAGCACGTGCTCGTCGCGCCGGGCCAGCCCTGCCTTGGTCAGCGCGAGCCGTCCGAGCCGGTCGCCGACGAAAGGATCGGCGCCCGCGAGGTAGATGGCCAGGTCGAAGGGCCCGGATCGCAGCGCCAGGTCGAGCGCGATCGCCAGCACCGCGAGGTAGGCCACGTCGCCGGTGCCGTCGTCGAGTTCGACGTCCTGTCGGCTCGCGCGCTTGGCGAACGGGAAGTTGTTGCGGCCGTGGATGGACAGCGTGTGAATCGTCGGATCGCCGCCGACGATCGCGGCGGTGCCGTCGCCCTGATGCACGTCGAGGTCGACGATCAGCACGCGCCGGGCAAGCCCGTCGGCCTGCATGGCTCGGGCGGCGACCGCGGCGTCGTTGAACACGCAGAAGCCAGCGCCGTGGTCGCGGTGCGCGTGGTGGGTGCCGCCGGCGAGGTTGATGCCGCAACCGTGCGCCAGCGCCGAACGGCACGCCGCGATGGTCGCGCCGGCCGAGCGCCGCGAGCGTTCCACCATCGCTTCCGACCAAGGGAAGCCGATGCGGCGCAGCACGCGCTCGTCGAGGCTCCCCCGCGCGACGGCCTCGACGTAGCCGCGGTCGTGCGCCCGCGCCAGTTCGTCGTCGGTGGCCGCGGGCGGCTCGCGCATCCGTTCGCCCGCGATGGCCGCCACCCGCTCGCGCAAACGCGCGTACTTGGCCATCGGGAAGCGGTGTCCCGCTGGCAGCGGCAGCACGTAGCGGTCGGAGGCATAGATCAGCATCACGTCGCCGCGCGGTAGGGTGACGACCGCTCCAGTTCTCCGACCGTGTGCTCGATGTCGGCGTGCTCGCGCGCGCAGTAGTCGGCGATCGCGGCGGCGAACGCCGGGTCGTCGATGAGGTGCGCCGAGCGCGTGACGACGGGTGCGAGCCCCCGCGCGAGCTTGTGCAGCCCCTGCGCGCCGCCCTCGAACGTGGCGAGCCCGCGCTCGATGGCGAACTCGATGGCCTGGTAGTAGCAGGCCTCGAAGTGCGCTCCGGGCACGTACTCCAGCGTGCCCCAGTAGCGTCCCCACAGCGTCGTGTCGCTGAACACGTCCAGCGCCGCACACAGCGGGCGTCCGTCGCGATAGCCGACAGCGAGCAGCAGGTGTTGCGGCATCGTCGCGCCGATGCGCTCGAAGAATGCCCTCGTGAGGTAGGGGGTCGAGTGGTGCGCGTGGTAGGTGGCCTCGTAGCAGCGGTAAAGGAACGCCCAGTCGGCCACGTCGATCTCGGCACCCGTCTTGCGCACGAAGGTCACGCCGGCGTCGGCCACGCGGCGGCGGTCCTGCTTCAGCTTCTTGCGCTTGTCGCGCGAGAATGTCGCGAGGAAGGCGTCGAAGTCGGCGTAGGCAGCGTTGGTCCAGCGGAACTGCACGCCGCTGCGCATCGTGCAGCCGCCGCGCTCGCAAAGCGCCGCATCGGCGTCGTCGACGAACAGCAGGTGCAGCGACGAGTAGCGCTCTTCGTTCACCAGCGCGTGCGCTTCCGCGAGCAGCGCGGCGCGGGTCGGCGCATCGTCGGCGAGCAGGCGCGGCCCGGTCACCGGCGTGAACGGGATCGCGGCGACGAGCTTGGGATAGTAGCGGCGGCCGTGGCGGCGGTAGGCGTCGGCCCAGCCCCAGTCGAACACGTACTCGCCGTAGGAGTGCGTCTTGGCGTACAGCGGCAGCGCGCCGACGAGACGCGGCCCGCGCCACGCCGCGAGGTAGCGCGGCGTCCATCCGGTGGCGCGGCTCGCGCACCCCGTTTCGTGCAACGCGGACAGGAACGCGTGCGACAGGAGCGGCTGGCCGGGTACGAGCGCATCCCACGCTTGCGCGGCGATCGCCTCCGGGGCGAAGTTGCGCGTCAGCGTCAGCGGCGGGGAGGTCGAATCCGGGGGCTGTGGCATCGGAAGCGGGGAGGGCCTGCGTGCTAGCATAACTTGATGCACGTCGCGATCGCGCAACTGGACCAGGTCGTCGGCGACCTTGCAGGCAACGCGCAGCGGATGCTTGCGAGCTTGCGCGATGCCGAGCGTGCCGGCGCCGCGCTGACCGTCACGCCGGAGCTCTCGCTCACCGGCTACCCGCCCGAGGACCTGCTGCTGCGGCCGGCGTTCGTCGACGCGAATCTGCGCGAGCTGGCGGCGCTTGCCGCCGAAGTGCGCGACAGCACGCTCGTCGTCGGCTTCGCGGACCGCCACGAGGGCCGCTGTTACAACGCCGCCGCGGTGCTCGCAGGCGGCAAGGTCGCGCACGTCTATCGCAAGCAGTGCCTGCCGAACTACACCGTGTTCGACGAGGAGCGCTACTTCCAGCCGGGCCGTGCGCCGTGCGTGTTCGAGGCCGGCGGCGTGCGCTTCGGGCTGGTCATCTGCGAGGACGTGTGGTGGCCGGGACCGGCTCGGCAGGCGCGCGAGGCCGGTGCGCAGGTGCTCGTGGTGCCCAACGGCTCGCCTTACCACACCGGGCAGCAGGCGCTGCGGCGTGAGACGGTCGGCGCGCGCGCCCGGGAGAACGCGCTGCCCGTGATCTACGTGAACCGCGTGGGCGGGCAGGACGAGCTGGTCTTCGACGGCGCTTCGTTCGTGACCGACGCCGGCGGCGAGGTCGTGCAGCAGGTGCCGGCGTGGCACGAGGCGCTGGCGCTGTGCGCGCTGGACGGCGCGGCGCCGAAGCCCGTGCGCGGTGCGCTCGACCCGCGGCTCGAGCACCACGTCTACCACGCGCTGGTGATGGGCGTGCGCGACTACGTAGGCAAGAACCGCTTCCCCGGCGCGCTGCTGGGACTGTCGGGGGGCATCGACTCCGCGCTCACGCTCGCGGTGGCCGTCGACGCGCTGGGGCGGGACAAGGTCCGCGCGCTGATGCTGCCGTCGCGCTACAACGCGCAGATCAGCCTCGACGATGCGCGCGAGATGGCCGGCATCCTCGGTGTGCGCTACGACGAGATGCCGATCGAAGGGCCGCTCGGCGCCTTCCTCGACACGCTCGCGCCGGAGTTCCGCGACCTGCCGCCCGACGCGGCCGAGGAAAACATCCAGGCGCGCATCCGCGGCACGCTGCTGATGGCGCTGTCCAACAAGTTCGGTTCCATCGTGCTCACCACCGGCAACAAGTCCGAGATGGCCGTGGGCTACGCGACGCTCTACGGCGACATGGCCGGAGGCTTCGCCGTGCTGAAGGACATCGCCAAGACGCTGGTTTACCGGCTCGCGCACTACCGCAACTCGCTCGGCCGCGTGATCCCCGAACGCATCATCACCCGGCCACCGTCGGCGGAGTTGCGGCCCGACCAGACCGACCAGGACTCGCTGCCGCCCTACGCCACGCTCGACGCCATCCTCGAGGCCTACGTCGAGCAGGACGCAAGCCCGGCCGAGATCGTCGCGATGGGGCACTCGAGCGCCGACGTGCGCCGCGTGGTGCGGCTGATCAAGATCGCGGAGTACAAGCGCCGGCAGTCGGCGGTGGGCATCCGCATCACGCCGCGCGGCTTCGGCAAGGACTGGCGCTACCCGATCACCTCGGCGTGGAACGACTGGGAGTCGCTGCCGCCCTGAGCAGCGCGTCCGCCGCGTTGGTGTAAGCTTGTGACGGTCCCCCCCCGCGCGCCTACTGCCATGAAGAAGATCGAAGCGATCGTCAAGCCGTTCAAGCTCGACGAGGTCCGGGAAGCGCTCTCGGATCTCGGCGTCTCCGGCCTTACCGTCAGCGAGGTCAAGGGCTTCGGCCGCCAGAAAGGCCACACCGAACTCTACCGCGGCGCCGAGTACGTCGTGGACTTCCTGCCCAAGGTGAAGATCGAGGTGATCGTTCCCGACGCGCTGGTCGAGCGGGCGATCGAGTCGGTCGTGCGCGCCGCGCGCACCGGCAAGATCGGCGACGGCAAGATCTTCGTCACTGCGGTCGACCAGGTCGTGCGCATCCGCACCGGCGAGTCTGGTGAAGCGGCAGTTTAGGGTCGATGCAAAAGGCGGTCGTGCTCGTTGCGCCCGGCGGGTCGTTGCGCTGCGCCTTCTGCATCGAGTCGGAGTCAGGGCGGGCGGCTAGGGGCGGCCCGTCGCCGCCCGCGGGCAACGGCACGCAACACCGGGAGTTGTGCGTGCGGTACTGCACATCGGCGCCGGCTTCCTGTGATCCACGTTCAAGGAGTCTGCCATGGCAATCATGAGGGAGTTCCGCGAGTTCGCGGTCAAGGGCAATGTCGTCGACCTCGCGGTCGGCGTGATCATCGGGGGCGCGTTTGGCAAGATCATCGACTCGATCGTCAAGGACATGGTGATGCCGGTCGTCAACGCGCTGCTCGGCGGAGTCGCGGACTTCAGCAACAAGTACCTGGTGCTGGCGGGCAACGTGCCCACCGGCTCGTCGCTCGATGCCGCGCAGAAGGTCGGCGTCGTTCTGGCCTGGGGCAACTTCGTGACGGTCGTCATCAACTTCATCCTGCTAGCGCTGGTGATCTTCTGGATGGTGAAGGCGGTGAACCGGGTCCGGGCGAGCATCGAAGCGGAGCAACCGGCTGCGCCCGCCGCGCCGCCGGAGGACGTGGTGCTGCTGCGCGAGATCCGGGACGAGTTGCGGCGGAAGTAGAACCCTCTATGCCGATAATCGCTATCCGGCCGCTGCCGCCGGCGTGCCGGGGGGCACCAGCGCCCGTGGCTCCCGCCGAAGCGCATTGACCAAATACGCATTCGGGTGCGAGAATTCAGCCGATTTTGCGGTGACCGTCCCCGGCAGAGGGTCGACGCCGACGGAATTCCCGGAGGCTTCCAAGGAGGAGAACCACCATGAAGGCGCGTTTCCTGCCCGTGCTGGCGCTGGCCCTCGCGGGCGCCGTCCAGGCCGACATCAACGTCGGCGTCACGCTGTCCGCGACCGGCCCCGCGGCCTCGCTGGGCATCCCCGAGAAGAACACGTTCGAGATGCTGCCGACGACGATCGGCGGTGAGAAGATCAACTGGATCGTGCTCGACGACGCGTCCGATACGACGCGCGCGGTGACGAACACGCGCCGATTCATCGCTGAGAACAAGGTCGATGTGGTCGTCGGCTCGACGATCACGCCGAACTCGCTGGCGATGGTCGACGTGGTGGCCGACGCCGAAGTGCCGATGATCTCGATGGCGGCCTCGGCGCGCATCGTCGACCCGGCCAACCCGAAGACGCGCTGGGTGTTCAAGACGCCGCAGAGCGACTCGCTGATGGCCGATGCGATCGCGGTGCACATGAAGGCCAACGGCGTGAAGACGATGGGCTACATCGGCTTTGCCGACGCGTACGGCGACGGCTGGCTCGCCGAGATGAAGCGCTCCGCGCAAACTGCCGGCATCAAGGTGGTCGCCGAGGAAAAGTACAACCGCGCCGACCCCTCGGTCACCGGGCAGGTGCTCAAGCTCGTTGCGGCCAATCCCGATGCGATCCTGATAGGCGCCGCGGGTACGCCGGGCGCGACGCCGCAGAAGGAGCTGGTCGCGCGCAACTACAAGGGCAAGGTCTACCAGACGCACGGAGTGGCCAATCCCGACTTCCTGCGGGTGGTCGGCAAGGACGGCGAGGGCACGGTCCTTCCTGCCGGACCGATGCTCGTGTACGAGCAGCTTCCCGACAGCAATCCGATCAAGAAGGTCGCGGCCGAGTACATCAACGCCTACGAGAAGAAGTTCGGCACGCGCTCGACGTTTGGCGGTCATGCCTACGACACGTACCTTCTGCTCAACGCCGCGATCCCCGTGGCGCTGAAGAAGGGCAAGCCGGGCACGAAGGAGTTCCGCACGGCGCTGCGCGACGCGCTCGAGACGACGACGGTGGTCGCGACGCACGGCGTGTACGCGATGTCGGCCAACGACCACAACGGCTTCGACAACCGGGCGCGCGTCATGGTCCGGATCGACAACGGGAAGTGGACGCTCATCAAGTGACGAGGTTGCGAATGCAACCTCGTCATCCCCGCGCAGGCGGGGATCCAGCGTCTTCGGCAGGCGAACGACCCTGGGCCCCCGCCTTCGCGGGAGCGACGCCGGCTCATGGTGTCATCCCCGCCCAAGCGGGGATCCAGCGCCCCTAAGTCCATGCCT
>Ga0105090_10001714_pt1 | contig 11942 bp, 8 predicted proteins | sample PPLLak3March2015_FD_79110 | JGI IMG/M metagenome (GOLD analysis project Ga0105090, IMG submission 79110) | Freshwater sediment microbial communities from Prairie Pothole Lake near Jamestown, North Dakota, USA - PPLs Lake P7 Core (1) Depth... | ecosystem: Environmental > Aquatic > Freshwater >... | reverse complement strand
CAGGCGCCGGGGGCCGCGGCGAAGACGGCCGCCGGCAAGGCGCCCGTCCACGCGAAGCAGGTGAAGCGCCTCCTCATCCGCAACGCGATGGTCATCTACGGCAACGCCGAGCCGCCGTTCGGCCCGACGAACGTCGCCGTCGAGGACGGCCTGATCATGCGGGTCGGCGGCGTGCCGCGCGACTGGGTGGCCGACGCGGAGATCGATGCCACCGGCAAGTACGTCATGCCCGGCATCGTCAACGGCCACATCCACCTCCAGGACGAGCGCGGCGGCATTCCGCAGCCGATCCAGTACGAGTTCAACCTCTACCTGGCCGCCGGCGCCACCACGATCCGGGATGTCGGCGCCGACTGGACGAAGACGAAGAAGTGGCGCGCCGACAGCAACGCGCACACCCTGATCGCGCCGCGCATCCTGGCCTACGAGCGCATCTGGAGCGCGAAGGGTTCGCACACGCCGGCACTCGTCCGCGAGGGCGTCCGCTACGCGAAGGCCGAAGGGGTGGACGGCCTCAAGGTCTCCGGGATGGACCGCGACCTGGTCGAGGCGTTCCTGGACGAAGCCCGCAAACAGAACTTGCGGACGGCCGTCCACATCGCCGTCGACGAGACCAATGCCAGGGACTGGGCCGAGCTCGGCGTCACCTCCATCGAGCACTTCTACGGCGTGGCCGACGCCGCCCTCGACGGCATCCAGGACTTCCCGCCCGAGCACAACGCGAGCAACGAGATCCACCGCTTCGGCCGCGCGGGCGAGCTCTACATCCAGCAGAACCTCAACCGGCAGAAGCTGTCGGACGTGCTCGACCTGATGGTGAAGAACAAGGTCTACTGGTGCCCGACGCTCTCCATCTACGTCGCCAGCCGCGACGTCATCCGCGCGCAGAACCTCCCCTGGTACAAGGAGTACCTCCACCCGACGATGGAGCGGTACTTCACGCCGGACATGAGGAACCACGGGTCGTACTTCCTCGGGTGGACCAGCACCCAGGAGGTGCGGTGGAAGAAGACCTACCAGGTATGGATGGCGGCGCTGAAGGAGTTCGCCCTGAAGGGCGGGGTGATCACCGTCGGCGACGATGCCGGGTTCATCTATTCGCTCTACGGGTTCGGCCACGTGCACGAGATGGAGCTGCTCGAGGAGGCCGGCTTCCACCCGCTCGAAGTGATCAAGATGGCCACCGCGAACGGGGCGAAGATGATCGGCATGGAGGACCGGCTGGGGCGCGTCCGCCAGGGGTTCATCGCCGACCTGCTGGTGGTGAACGGCAACCCGGTGGAGAACTTGCGCCTGCTGAATCCGTACGGTACCGACGTGATGACCTACGACGGGAAGGTGATCGACAACTACAGTGCCGTCGCGCCTGGCGATCCCAAGGTGAAGGTGCAGCGCGGGGGCGGCATCGAGTGGACGATCAAGGACGGCATCCCGTACCACGTCCCGACGCTCATGAAGGAGACGAAGGAGATGGTGGCGCAGGCGCGCGCGGAGCTGGCAAAGAAGAAGTAGCCGGAGCGCCGATGCCGCTGCATTACGCGTTTCTCGTGCTGGAAGAGCATCCGTGGGGGCGGGAGATGCTGCGCGCGCTCCTCGACGCCGGCTTCGAGCCGAGCGTCGTCATTCAGGAGGTCTCGCGCGTCGGCGACGAGGAGCGCGACAAGTTCCTGAAGCGAATCGAGGGCCAGCCGGTTCCGCCGCGGTTGAACCAGCTCGTGGCCGGGAGACGCGTCCCCGTCTACTCCGTCGGCAACCACAACGACCCTGTGTGCGCCGAGTTGGTGAAGGCCGATCGGCCGGATGTCCTGGTGCTGGGCGGCACGCGCGTCATCAAGCCGCACCTGCTGGAGATCCCCGGGCGCGCGACGGTCAACTGTCATCCCGGGCTGCTGCCGTGGCTGCGCGGGTCGGCGTCGGTGGGGTGGGCGCTCTACAAGGACCTGCCGCAGGGGGCGACTGCGCACTTCGTCGACCCGGGCATCGACACCGGCGACATCATTATCCGCCGCGAGTTGTCGGTCCATCGGACGGACACTTACGAGCGCCTCTGCTCCCGCGTCGCCATTCTGGCGGCGGAGCTGATGGCCGAGGCGCTGCGGTTCTTCGAGCGTGGCGATGTGCCGCGTGTGCCGCAGGAGCGCGAAGTCGGCGAGACGTTCAAGGTCATTCCCGACGACCTGCTGGAGGAAGGCAAGCGGCGCCTGGCCGAGGGGCGCTATTCGCACGTCGCCGGGTGACGTGCGCGAGCGGAGGGTGGGCCGTGGAAACTCGCGAAGCGTGTGTCGAGAGAGATCGACGGGATCCGCTCGCTCACCTGAGGCAGGAGTTCGAACTGCCGGATGGCGTGATCTACCTGGACGGCAACTCCCTCGGCGTCCTGCCGCGCGCCGCCGCCGCGCGCAGCGTCGAGGTGCTCGAGAAGGAATGGGGCGCCGGCCTGGTCCGCAGCTGGAATGCGGCCGGCTGGTTCGAGATGCCCGCGCGGCTCGGCGACAAGCTGGCGCCGCTGTTGGGCGCCGGGCCGGGAGAGCTGGTGGTCACCGACACGACCTCTCTCAATCTCTTCAAGGCTCTCGCCGCCGGGCTGCGCATACAGGGGGCCGCGAGGCCCGAACGGCGCGTGATCCTCTCCGAGCGCGACAACTTCCCGACCGACCTCTACATGGTCCAGGGGATGATCGACTTCCTTCAGCAGGGATACGAGCTGCGTCTGATCGATGCGGAGCATCCCCTGGAGGAGGCGTTGACCGAAGACGTGGCCGTTGTGTCGCTGTCGCACGTGAACTACCGCACCGGCGCGATGCACGACATGGCGGAGGTGACCGCGCTGGCGCACCGGCGCGGCGCGCTCACGCTGTGGGACCTGGCGCATTCCGCCGGCGCCGTGCCGGTGGATCTCGCCGGCACCGAGGCCGACTTCGCGGTGGGCTGCACCTATAAGTACTTGAACGGCGGGCCCGGCGCGCCGGCCTTCATCTGGGTCTCGCCGCGCCACCAGGACCGGTTCTGGCAGCCGCTGTCGGGCTGGTGGGGCCACGACAAGCCGTTCGCGATGTCCGCCGACTACCAGCCCGCGCAGGGGATCCGCCGCTTCCTGTGCGGCACGCAGCCGATCGTGTCGCTCGCGCTGGTCGAGTGCGGCCTCGACGTCGCCCTGAAGGCCGACATCCACGAGGTCCGGGCGAAGTCGCTGGCGCTCACCGATCTGTTCATCCAGCTGGTCGAAGAGCGCTGCGCGGCCCATCCGCTGACACTCGTCACGCCGCGCGATCACGCGCGGCGCGGCAGTCACGTCAGCTTCCGCCACCCTCAGGGCTACGCCGTGATGCAGACGCTGATCGGCCGCGGCGTGATCGGCGACTACCGCGAGCCGGAGGTGCTCCGCTTCGGCGTCACGCCGCTCTACGTGGGACACGCGGACATCTGGGACGCCGTCGAGACGCTGCGCGACATCCTCGACACGCGCGCGTGGGACCGGCCCGAGCATTTCCGCCGCGGTGCGGTGACGTAGGCCTTCGATGACGGACTTCGATCACATCTCGAAACGGGAAGAAGGCCTGCAGCGGAAACTCACCGCCGGCCAGATGAGCATGATCGCGATCGGCGGCGCGATCGGGACCGGCCTGTTTCTGGGCAGCAAGTTCGCCATCGGCCTGGCCGGCCCCAGCGTCATCCTCAGCTACGCGATCAGCGGCTTCATCACCCTCCTGCTGATGGGCTGTCTGGCGGAGATGACCATCGCCCATCCCACCTCCGGCTCCTTCGGAGCCTACGCGGAGCACTACATCAGCCCGCTGGCCGGCTACCTGGTCCGCTGGGCCTACTGGACCTGCATCGTGATGGGTGTCGGCACCGAGGTGACGGCGATCGCCGACTACATGCAGTTCTGGTTCACGACAGTTCCCCCGTGGATCTGGATCGTGCTCTTCTCGGGCGTGCTCGTCGGCGTCAACGCCTGGAGCGTCAAGACCTTCGGCACCGTGGAGTACTGGTTCTCCACCATCAAGATCCTGGCGATCGTCGTCTTCATCCTGCTCGGGGCCTACGTCGTCTGGGGCAGCGGCCGCCCCGAGTTCGGGGCCCGCCACCTCACCGGGCACGGGGGGTTCTTTCCCAACGGCGTCTGGGGCATGTGGGTGGCCGTCGTCATCTCCATCTTCAGCTACCTCAGCATCGAGATGATCGCGGTGGCCGCCGGAGAGGCCGAGCGGCCTGCTGAGGCGGTAAGGAAGGCGTTTCGGGCGACGCTGGCCCGCCTGGTGCTGTTCTACCTCCTGTCGCTGCTGATCATCCTCTGCATTGTGCCGTGGGACCGGATCGGCGAAGGCAACAGCCCGTTCGTCACCGTGATGCAGGTGATCGGCATTCCGTACGCCGCCGGTGTCCTCAACTTCGTCGTGATCGTCGCAGCGCTGTCGGCGATGAACAGCATGCTCTACATCACGACGCGGATGATGTTCAGCCTGTCGCGCGGCGGCGACGCGCCGGCGCGCCTGGGCGCGTTGAGCCGCCACGGCGTCCCGATCAACGCCCTGGCGCTGTCCACGACCGGCATCGCCCTGGCCGCCGCGGTCTACGTGCTCTTCCCGGAGAAGGCGTTCACGCTGATGGTGTCGCTCTCGATGTTCGGCGCGATGTTCACCTGGATGATGATCTTCGCGACGCACTTCTTCTTCCGGCGCCATCACGACCGGCGAGGCGGGCTCGACCTGCCATTCAGGATGAAGTTCTTCCCGTGGACCACGCTTCTGGGGGCCGGCTTGATGCTCGCCGTGCTCGTCACGACGGCCTTCACCGAGATCTTCCGGATGACCCTCGTGTTCGGCGTCCCGTTCCTCGTCCTCCTGGCGTTGAGCTACCGCTTTCTCCGCCGCCGCGTGGCGCCGGCCCAGTAGCGCCGGCCGGTGGAGTGGGTGACGCGCTTGTCAGGAACTCTTCAGGCTCCGCGGCCGGGGCCGTCGTCTATCATGGTCCGTGGAGTCCACCGTGCGGATCCTGGTGATCGAAGACGACGCGAAAGTGGCAGGCGCGCTGAAGCTCGGCCTGGCGGCCGAGCGGTACGACGTGACGGTCGCGCGGACGGGGGAGGACGGGTACTTCCTGGCCACCACCGAGGCGTTCGACGCCATCCTGCTCGACTTGATGCTGCCGGGGCGAGGGGGTCTCGAGATCCTCGCGAGTCTCCGGAGGCGCGGACTGACGCTGCCGGTCCTGCTCCTTACGGCCAAGGACACCATCGAGGACCGCGTGATCGGACTGGACGGCGGGGCCGACGACTACCTCGTGAAGCCCTTCGCCTTCGCCGAGTTGCTCGCTCGCCTTCGCGCGCTGCTTCGGAGAGGCCGGCCCGAGGGCGCGGCCTGTCTGCGGTTGGCGGACCTCGAGCTGGATCCCATGAGCCGGTCGGTGAGACGGGCGGGACAGCCTGTCGAGCTGACCTCCCGGGAGTTCGACCTGCTCAGCTTCCTGCTTCGGCACCAGGGCCAGATCGTCACGAGGGAGATGCTCGCGTGTGACGTCTGGAAGGAACCGGAGCGGGGCACGCCTCTCGACAACGTGATCGACGTGCACATCGGACGGCTCCGGAAGAAGCTGGACCAGTCGTTCGCTCCCAGGCTGCTCCACACGATCCGCGGTGTCGGCTTCGTTCTGGGAGAGCGGCAGCCGTGAGCGCTCCTCGCCTTCGCATCAAGCTGGCGGCCTGGTTCGCCGCCTCGCTCCTCCTGATTCTGGCGCCGTTTGTCGCTGGGTTTCTGGCGCTTCAGTGGCATTCGATGCGCGAGGCGCTGGATCACCACCTCGCCGAGGACTTCGAGGTCTCGCTCGAGATGCTGACCGTCCGGGACGGCCAGGTCGGCTGGCGCACGGACGCCGAGCGGGACCTGGGGTACGACGCCGGCGCCCGGCGCTGGGTCGAAGTCTACGGCGCCGACGGCCGGCTCCTCTACGCTCGCGGACTGCCGGCGGCGCCCCATATCCGCGGCACGATTGCCCCGCCTCTCCCGCGTGCGGAGGGCTTCGACTCGAGCCGGACGCCTGCCGGCGCCAGGGTGCGGTCCTTCACGAGCACGCGGTCTGTAGGCGGCGTGCCGCTGCAGGTGCGCGTGGCCCGAGCCGAGGACGGACTCGTCGCCGACCTGCGCCGTCTGCTCCTGGTTTTACTGGTCAGCATCCCACTGGGGGTGGCGGCCGCGGCGTTTGCCGGCTACGTCGTGTCGGGCCGAATGTTGCGGCCCATCTCGAGCATGGCGATCCGGGCCCAGTCGATCAGCGCCGAGCGACTGTCCGAGCGGCTGGCCATCGAGAATCCCTCGGACGAACTGGGCCAACTGGCGACGGTCTTCAACACGACCTTCGGCCGGCTGGAGGAGTCGTTCGATCGGCTGAAGCGGTTTTCTGCCGACGCGTCGCACGAGCTGAGAACGCCGCTGACGGCCATCCAGTCGGTGGGCGAGATTGGCCTCCGCGAGGCGCACGACGCCGACGGCTATCGCGACGTCATCGGCAGCATGCTCGAGGAGGCGGCCCGACTCGCCCGCCTCATCGACAAGCTGCTGACGCTGTCGCGCTGGGAGAACGGGCGGAACCAGCCAGTTCTCCAGTGCCTCGACCTCGCGGGCCTGGCCGCCGAGGTCGCCGACCAACTCGGCGTCCTCGCCGAAGAGCGGCAGGTGTCGCTCGACGTCGCGCTGCCGCAGCCGCTCGTCATCCGAGCGGACGCCAGCATGGTCCGCCAAGCGGTGATGAACGTGCTGGACAACGCCATCAAGTTCACGCGGCCGGAGAGCACCGTCCGGATCTGGGCGGCAAGCTCGCCCGAGCACCATCGGCTGGCGATCGATGACGAAGGCCCCGGCATTCCCCCCGAGCACCGCGCGTTCGTGGTGCAGCGTTTCTATCGCATCGACGACGGGCGTGCGAGGGAGGCGGGCGGGACCGGCCTCGGGCTGTCGATCGCGGAGTGGGCGCTGAGCGTCCACCACGGCCGTCTCGAGATCGACGGCAACGAGGCAGGCGGCGCCCGCGTTTGGCTCACCTTCCCGCGCGCCGACGCCGCTCCCTGACGGCGATTTCAGGCAATCTTCAGGCTCGGCACCAACCACTGCACCTAGACTCCTGTGAGGGAGCGCGCGCGACGAATCCGCGCGCCGCCACGTTCTTATTGCGACAACGGGAGTCTTCACATGCTGCAGAAGAGATGGATCCGGTGGGGCAGCCTGAGCCTCGCGCTGGTTCTCGCCGCGGGCTTGAGCGCGTACGCCGCCTCGAAACCGAGGAAGGCCGTCGACTGGGCGTCGCTGAACGCGGGCTTCAAGGACGCGACGTTCGTCAACAACGCCGAGACGTGCAAGTCGTGTCATGCCGACGCGATGCACGGCTACGCCGGGACGGTGCACGCTCGGGCCTTCGCCGCGCAGCCGCCCGCCGGCAGCGGCGATTGCGAGAGCTGCCACGGACCGCGGAGCAAGCACGTCGAGAACCCGACCGGGGCGCTGGCGATTGGCGAAGCCTCGCGGGCGCAGTCGGCCATCTGCCTGCAGTGCCACGAAGGCGGTGCGCGATTCGGCTGGAAGGCCGGCGCCCACGCCACGAGCGACGTGAGCTGCACGTCGTGCCATACCGTGATGTCGAAACAGAGCCCGCGGGCCATGCTCACGAAGGCGACGGCCACCGAGACGTGCGCCTCCTGCCACCCGGAGATCCGCGGCGAGCTCAACAAGATGTCGCATCATCCGATCCGCGAGGGCAGGATGGACTGCGCGGGCTGCCACAACGTGCACGGCTCGAACACGGCGCTGCTGACCAAGCCGACCCAGAACGACACCTGCTACACCTGCCACGCCGAGAAGCGCGGCCCGTTCGTGTGGGAGCATGCCCCGGTCCGCGAGAGCTGCGCGAACTGCCACACGCCGCACGGCTCGAACCAGCGCACACTGCTCACAGCGAAGGACCCGTTCCTCTGCCTGAGCTGCCACAACTACGGCGGGCACATCAACCTGCCCCGCTACAACCGCACCAGCAACCCGTACGGCAACGGGTGCTCGAACTGCCATGTCACCATGCATGGCTCCAACCATCCCTCAGGCGCGAAGCTGACGCGGTAGAGGAGACCACCATGAAGCGCACACTGATTCCGCTGGTGGTGGCTCTGGTTGCTGCCGCCGCGCTCGCCGAAGCCCAGACGAAACCCGCGACCTCCGATGCCGCGCCACCCGCGCCGTCCACCGTCATCTCGGGCTCGGTGACGGCCGGCGTCCTGCAGGTCTCGAACGATACGAACTCGGCGAAGTTCACCGAGTACCGTGACCTTCGCGACAAGTTCTACCTGCCGATGGTCACCTTCGGCGCTCTCGACGCCTCCGGCGGATGGGGACTCGAGTTCTCGGCCGCCAATGCCGCCCAGAACGACCAGACCATCCTCATGCGCACCGGCAAGCCGGGTGTGTGGACCGTCCAGGCGGACTGGTCCGGAATTCCCCACAACTTCAGCAACAAGGCGGTCACGCCGTACATCAACCGCGGCAACGGCCTCTTCACCGTGCCGGCGACCATTCCGATCACGTTCAAGAAGCTCGCCACGTCCGCGCCGGACACCGCGAACGTGCTGGCGAGCGACAACCTAATCGCGGCCTACCAGACCACCTACCTGGCGCCAGTGGCGCTCAGTACCCAGACCAACGCCGGCCGCTTCGGATTCACGTGGGACGGCCTCGATGCCCTCAGCCTGGGCGTCCGATACGACCTGCGCGACACCAGCGGGTCCAAGTCGGGCTTCGGGCCGATCGGCGACCGGCCGCCGCGCACGCTCAACGTTCAGCTCGCCGAACCGGTCGACTACCGTACCGGCGACTTCACCCTCTCGGCCGAACACCAGGGCCGCGGCTACCAGCTTGGGGCCGAGTTCCTGTTCTCGAGCTTCGCGAACGGAACCGACACCCTGAAGTGGCAGAACATGTACACGTCGGCGGCCGCGGGTGCCGACTACGACGTGTGGGACCGACTGGTCTCGGTGTACGGCCAGCGCCCGTTGCCGCCCGACAACCAGTACCAGAACGTCACCATCAACGGCGGCGTCGATATGAAGGGTGACAGCCGCCTGTTCGGCACGGTCTCCATCGGCCAGCTCGATCAGAACGCGACGCTGCTCCCGTACGCCTACGGCGGCAGCGCGCTGCTGAACCAGACGCTGCCGCGGTCCACGGCCAGCGCGTCGATGACGACGACGCACGCCGCTGTGGACTACGTGTTCAACCCGGTGCGCAAGCTGTCGGTGCGCGGGTACTTCCGCCAGTATTCACTCGGCAACGATACCCCCTCGTCGAACTGGCAGTACGCGACGCAGGACACCTACAACACGAACGGCAGTGTGTCATACGTCAACAAGCGCACCAGCCTGCCGATTGCGTGGGCCCGCCAGAACTTCGGCGCCGAAGCCACTCTCCGGATGGCCAAGCGCAACACGCTCACCCTCGTCTTCGAGCACGAGGGCCGGGACTTCGACCACCGCGAGGCCAATACCGACGAGAACATCTTCCGGGCGACGTGGCGCTACAAGCCCTCGTCGAAGATGTCGACGGAGGTCCGATACCTCTACGGCGGGCGCACGGGTTCGGCGTACAACAACACCGTCACCCACGAGGGCTACTGGTACACCGCGGCGGATTCTCCCGATAACAACAATCCGGCGGTGACCTTCGACAACCATCCGGACACGCGGCGCTACGACGTCATCGACCGTGGCCGGCAGCAGGTCGACTTCCGGTTGAATCTGGTTCCGGCCGAATCGTTCTCGGTGTCGGCCTACGTGCGGTACCGCGCGGACGATTTCGACTCAGGCGTCGGGCCGTCGCAGCCCTTGGCCGGAACGGGCCTGGCGGAGCAGAACGCGGTGTCGCCCGGCAACCAGCTCGGCCTGCTCGAAGACGGGCGGATGCGCTACGGCGTGGACCTGTTCTTCCAGCCGGTGCCGAAGGTGACCGTGACGGCGTTCCTGAACTTCGACAAAGGCACCAGCGCGATGAAGTCGCTCGAGTACAACGAGAACAACAAGCAGAACCCGAGCACGATTGCCACCGCCGAACTCGGCCCCTGGACGCGGGCGTCGAGCCAGTGGACGAGCGACACGACCGACACGACGTTCGGCGGCGGATTCGGTGCGTCGTTCCAGGTCTCGGAGAAGGGGGCTGCGCTGATCGCCGACTACACCTTCTCGCTGGCGGACATCGACATCGCCTACGGCGGCTTCGGAACGACCAACTGGGACGGGACCGCGTTCCCGACCAACCACCAGTTCTACTTCGCGACGCCTCCAACCGTCAGCGAAGACCTGCACATGTTCAACCTCCGGTTCGAAATCCCGGTGAAGATGCTGTTCGTCGTCCTGGGCTACGGGCTGGAGAGCTACTCGCTGAATGACTGGCAGCAGGGCTCTTCGGCGCCGTGGGTCGAGGCGGTCGGCGCCGACACGCTGCTCAGGGATACGTCGCGGTCGTTCCAGTGGGGCAACCGGCTGTTCAATCTGGGCACGTACCTCTCGCCCAGCTACACGGCGCACATGGGGTTCGTCGGCCTGCGTTGCAGGTTCTAGCGAGACGGGCCTCGGACCGCCCGTTCAAGACGTCTTGCGAGGCGGGCCTCGGAGCGCCAGGCATGCCCGGCGACGACGCCCGCCTCGCTAGAACCGGGAACGCGGCCAGGCGCCGCCGGCCTCCCGCCTTCGCCGCTTCGGCGAGGCACGCCGTGCCGGCGGCAGGGAACCGGGCTCAGCGGTCCAGCCGCACGACCGTCCACCCGTCCGGGATGGTGGCCTCGAACAGCGAGTCTGGCAGGTCGGCTTTCCAGATGAGGCGGAAGATGGTGGTTCGGGTGGTTCGCTCCGCCATTCGCCATTCGACGTCGATGCGCGCAGGAACGGCGGTGCCAGGGTCAGCCCACACACGCACGAGGCTGCCCCGGTCCCTGGCGCCAGCGCGACCCACGAGGGCATCCAGCGGCGCCTCGAACCCGACCAGCCGCGTGCGGCCGAACTGCCTCTCCCCGACGAGGCGCGTCGCGTTCTCGGCCACGCCCGCCAGGCGCGTCCAGAGCGCCGTGACGTCGACCGCCTGGGCGTTCTCGAGGGCAGCCATGCTCCCGATCTGCGCGGTGCGCGTCGGGTGAGACAGCAGCACGAGCCCTCGCCGTTCTCCCGGCGCTCCGGTGCTGATCAGGGTTGTCAGGGGTTCGGCCCCTGCGAAGGAGGGACCGTCAGGACCTTCCAGGCACCCGCCTGGAAGCCGGTAGGTCTCCTGCCGCAACCAGCCGCCGTCTCGCGCGGACGTCTTCATTCCCGTGCAGGTGGATTGCCCGTCCTGCGATGTCGTCTCCACCGTCGCGTGGAGGATGACCGCGCGGCTTTCCGACAACCGCGCCACGACGTCGCGCCAGCCGACGGCGCGGGCCACGGACCAGGGCCACGCCAGGACGACCACGCCGACGATGAGGACCGCCACGGCGCCGACCATCACGGGACGCCACGAGAGCGTCAGGCGGTCGAGAGGGCGACGAAGCCTCGCGACGTGCCACCACGGCCGCTCGCGGGCCTCCGCTGTCTCAATGAGGCGACCGAGAATCCGCTGACGGGTGTCGGCCGGCATCGTCTCGAGACCTGGGCCTTTCGACAGGAGGCGTTCGATGTTGTCGTCAGCGAGAGTGTTGCGCTCGTCGTGATTGATCGTCATCGCTCGAAGCTCCTTGCGGTCTGCCGCGTTGAGAGAGCCGAGACGACCGCTTCGAAGGCCGCCTTGAAAGCCAGCCGGGCGCGGTGCAGGCGCACGCGAGCCGCGCCCGGAGACGGCGCTTCGCGGTCGGCCGTCCCGACCGCCGTTTCCGCGAAGTAGTGCGCGCGCAGCAGATCCTGGTAGCGCGGAGCCAGCTGCGAGAGAGCCAGCCGCACCAGTTCT
>Ga0105090_10001713_pt1 | contig 11945 bp, 12 predicted proteins | sample PPLLak3March2015_FD_79110 | JGI IMG/M metagenome (GOLD analysis project Ga0105090, IMG submission 79110) | Freshwater sediment microbial communities from Prairie Pothole Lake near Jamestown, North Dakota, USA - PPLs Lake P7 Core (1) Depth... | ecosystem: Environmental > Aquatic > Freshwater >... | reverse complement strand
CCGCGCAACAGGAAGACGCCCAGCACCAGCAGCAGGGTGAGGGCGGCGGCCAGCAGGCCGGTGGCGGTGAGACAGCCGAGGCGACGTGATTTCATCAGAATAGGATCAGTGCAGCAGCGTGGCGAAGTAGAGGGCGGCGACGATGTGGATGAAGGCTGCGGTGAAGAGCGCCATACCTAGCGGGATATGCACCGAGTGCCAGACGCCCAGCAGCCGCCGGGCGGACGCCAGCGACGCGGCCTGGCGTTGTAACGCCTGACGGCGCGCCACCAGCGCCTCCATCTGCCTGGCCTGGCCTCTGGCGGCCGGATCAAGCTGGTGCAGCGCACTGCGCCACTGTTGGCGCTGCCGCCAGCGCAGGATCGGCCGTCCCAGCACCAGCATGGCTGAACCGCCGTTGGTCACGGCTGGCGCAGCCAACTGGCCAGCGACCACCCGCGCGGCCGCCGGCTGCCCGATCAGGGCGCGCTGCAAATCAGCCTCCGCCGCTGCGATCTCGGCTTGCAAGTCGGCGGCCTCCACCGTCAGCCCATCGGCGTTGCGCGGCACAGCCGTGTAGATGTAGCGGCCGATGAAGCCGCTGATCACCACCACAATCGTCATCAGCATCACCAGCCCCGCCAGGCCGTTGAACTTCCATGAGCTGTGCAGCAGCACCATGTAGGGACCCACCAGGCCGGTAAAGATGTGGAAGCGCAGCCAGGAGGCCGGCCGCCCCCAGCGCGCCCGCCGGCTGCGCTTGCGCAGCGAATAGAGCGTCTCGGTGGCCACCATCAGCACGAAGCCCAGGACGCCGATGCCGTGGCCGAACAGCCCGCTGGCCGCCGGCACGCCTTGCAGTTGGCGCGCCACCAGCAGGTAGACGACCGTGATAACGACGATGGCGGCCAGGGCCCACCAGAGCTCGCGTGCGTTGGGTTTCATGGGGGGGGTAGATTGGCAGATTGGTAAATTGGTAGACTGGTAGATTGGGAAACTGGTTACCGGGTGCCCTCGGCGAAATGGGTCAGCAGGGCAGCCAGGGGGGCGTGGGGAGCCAGTAGCTGGGCGCGGATGGGGGTGATGTCGGTCTGTTCCGAGATCAGGCGCTGCAAGGGGAGCGAGAGACGCTGGTCGCCCATCAACACGGCGCCGATCAGGGTGGAGGGACCGATCAGCAGGCGCAGGCGGTTGACGGCGTGCTCGTCCTCGGCCACCAGCGCCTGGCCCAAGTGCCGCCACAGCTCGCTGTCGCCGCGGGCGATGCCCACCAGGTCGGCGTCGCGGCCGGAGCCGACCGAGCCGATGATGGTGGTGGTGATGCCGGCCAGGCGGGTGACGTTGAGCGGCGTTGGCTTGACGTAACGCACGCTGCCGCCGGCCATGTTCTGCCCGGCCGCGGCGCCGTGGCTGCGGGCGCTGTTCCACAGGGTATCCAGCAACGCCTTGCCCACCAGCGTATCGTAGACCTGTGCCACATCGCCGGCTGCGTAGACGTCGGGGGCGCTGCTGCGCAGGAACTCGTCTACCAGGATGCCGCGGTCAACCTGCAAACTGGCGGCGCGGGCCAATTCAGCGCGCGGGGCTACGCCGATGGCTGCGGCTACCAAGTCGCAGGGAATGCGCTTGCCGGTCGTGGTGAGCACCCCGGCCACACGGCCCCGTTTCTCCTCGATCGCGGCCAGCTCGGTGTGGAAGTGGACCTGCACCCCGTCGGCTGCCAGCCGCTCTAGCACGATGCGCCCCTCGGCTTCGTCCAGCACGTTGCCCCAGTAGCGCTCGCCGCGCAGCAGGTAGTGGACGCGGCGGCAGTGCTCGTGCAGACCCTCGACGATCTCCAGCGCGGTGATACCGCCGCCCAGGACGACGGCGCTGTGCGCCTTGCGGGCCAGCGCCAGGATGCGCTCGGCGTCGGCCAGGTTGTCCAGTGTGACCACCTGGGGCAGGTCGATGCCGGGCAGGTTGGGACGCACCGCAGCCGAGCCGGTAGCCAGCAGCAGCCGGTCGTAGGGCAAGGCCGCGCCGTTGGTCAGGAGAAGGCGATGCTCTGCGGGATCCAGCGCTCTGGCCTGACCCTGCACGCGGCCCAATCGCATGTGGGCGAACTCCTCATCGCGCCAGGGAAACAGGTGCGCGCGAGAGATCTCGCCGGTCAGGTAGTAAGCCAGGCCGGGCCGCGAGTAATAGCCGTGGGGATCGTCGGAGAGCAGCGTGATCTCGCCGGCAGCATCGGCCGCGCGGATCGCCTCGGCGGCTGCGATGCCGGCCACGCCCTGGCCGACGATGAGGTAGCGAGTGGGCATGGGGGGGTCTTGTGTAACAGACTTCGGAAGTCGCCGGGAATGGGACCGGCGACTTCCGAAGTCTTACGGTTGAAACAGCTCGATGCGCTCGAAGCGCAACACGCCGCGCGGGCAGCGGGCCACGCACTCGCCGCAGGTCAGGCAGTGGCTTTCCTGAACCGGCTCGCCCAGCCAGGCATGGCGGCGTACGTCGATGTTGATCGGGCAGTAGTAGGTGCAGATGCCGCACTGCACGCAGCGTCCCGCTTCCGACACCACCTGGCCGGTAATGAGGGTGGTGCGGCGGGCTTGGTCGCGCTGCAGAAGGTCTCGCAGGGTCATAGGTCACAGAGATCAGAGCGTAGCGCAGCCGCAGGCATCACGCCAGGGCAATGAACGGGGATAATAATTGAAGGATTATCGCGCCGATAAAGTGTCCTGGCAAGTTGGCGCGCGATCGGGGCAGGACTGACAGTGCTGGGTTGTGCGCAGAGCGAGACTGGACGCGATGGGCTGGTCTTGTAGTTGGCGCAGCACTGTCAGTCCTGCGCCTGCGCGATTTTGAAAGCCCGCTAATCTGCGCTATCATGTCGCGAACTTATTTCGTACAACGCAGCCTTTGGATGGACCCCGATCGATAGGTGCCTGATGCCAGCAACCGAAACTATCCCGCTCACCTCTGCCCAGACGCTCAGCTCCAAGAAGGCTGAATGGGCCCACGTCGACGCCGAGGGCCGGTTGGTGTTGCCGCCGGAGATGGCCGCCACGCTGGGCCTGGTCCCTGGGGCGCGCCTGCGCGTCGAGGAGGCCACCAACAGCCTGCGCCTGCACCGGCCGCTCAACCACCTGGCCAAGGTCTACATTGAGCCGACCGACGCCTGCAACATCGAGTGCGTCACCTGCTTCCGCAACGCCTGGGACACGCCCATGGGCCGCATGTCGGAAGAGACCTTTTCGACCATCCTCGCTGGTCTGGCCCAGTTAAATCCGGTCCCTACAGTCTATTTCGGCGGTATCGGCGAGCCGCTGGTTCACCGCCGCACCATCGAATGGGTCGCGTGCGCCAAGCAGATCGGCGCGCGGGTCGAGATGATCACCAACGGCACCCTGCTGAACGATCAGCGCACGCGTGCGTTGATCGAGGCCGGGCTGGACCTGCTGTGGGTCTCCATCGACGGCGCGTCGCCGGAGAGCTACGCCGATGTGCGCCTGGGGGCCGAGCTGCCTACCGTCATTGCCAACCTGGAGCGCTTCAAGCGCTTGCGGGTGCTGATCAACGGCAACATCAGTTGGCACTCACCCAAGCCGGAGCTGGGAATCGCCTTCGTTGCCATGCGGCGCAACATCGCCGATCTCCCGGCGGTACTCCACCTGGCCCGCCGGCTGGGCGCCATGCACTTCTCAGTCAGCAACGTGCTGCCGGTCACCGAGGACTTGCAGGAGGAGCGGCTGTACACTAAGGCGCTGCGCTCGCTGGCGTACATCCCTTCCAGCCAGGTGCCGCGGCTGAGCCTGCCGAAGATGGACTTCAACGAGTTGACCCAGGACGCGCTGATCCAGGCCTTCAACAGCGGCTTCAGCGTCAACTATGCCGGCAACAGTTGGGGCGGGGCCAACGACGTGTGCAACTACGTCGAGAACGGCTCCATGACCATTGGCTGGAACGGCGACGTCAGCCCCTGCTGGCCGCTGATGCACAGCCATACCAGCTATCTGCACGGCAAGGTGCGCCATTCGCAGGGCCACGTCGTCGGCAACGTGCGCGAGCGCGGTCTGCTGGACCTGTGGCTGGATCCAGAGTACGTCGGGTACCGCGAGCGTGTGCAGAGCTTTGCCTTCCCGCCCTGCACCTTCTGCGGCGGCTGTGACATGTCCGAGTCCAACGTGGAGGACTGCTTCGGCAACGATTTCCCGGCCTGCGGCGGCTGTCTGTGGGCGCAGGGTGTGGTGCAGTGTCCGTAGAGAAATACGGGTACACTGTTAGATTGGTAGATTGGTGAATTGGGTGTGTGCTATGTGAGGCGGCTTATCGACTACTCTATCGCTCCACCAATCTACCAGTTTACCAGCCCACCAATCTGCCAATATCCCAATCTACCCTTCTCCGGAGATTTCCATGCAAGTCAAAGTCTACGCAACCCTGCGACCCATCGTCGGCGGAGCCCTGGCGCCGGTTGAAACCGGGCCGGGCCAGACCGTGCGGGAGCTGATGGACGAGATGGTGACGCGCTGGCCCGACCTGCGGCCGGAGATGGTGGACGAGCAGGGCAACCTCTTGCAGCGCATCCAGATCTTTGTCAACGGTCGCAGCATTGCCTTTGGCGACGGTTTGAGCACGGTGATTCCTGTCAACGCTAACATCGCCATCTTCCCGCCTGTTGGCGGTGGTCGCTGAGCTATGCTGGTGCAGCTTCATGGCACGCTGCGCGGCGAGTCCGGCGTGCGACACATCGACATCAGCCTGCCGGATGCAGCTACGGTAGACAGCGCGCTGGCGGCCGCCCTGGCCCAGGAGCCGCGGGCTGCCGTGGTTCTACTGAATGGCGCTGGTCAGGTGCGGCAGGATTTGATGATCTTACGCAACGGGCGCGACATCCGTTGGCTGCAAGATATGGACACTCCGTTGACGTCGCTGGACCGGCTCGACCTATTTCTCCAAACTGGCGCTCAACGCGCCTTTGCAGTTGACTGACTGCCTGGCAGACCGCGTATCTTTCTGACCCGTGGGGGGTTATACAATCCAACATCGTTTGATCAAGTAAAAGGGACCAAGCCGGCCAGAGGCAATGCAGCCTGTTTGAAACAATCTCTGCTGCCGGGGAAGATAAGCTATGGACATTTCCACCTATGTCGTGTCGATATTGATTGGTTACCTGATTGGCAGCTTGCCCATCGGCTACCTGTTTGGCCGCCTGAAAGGGATCGATGTGCGCGCGATCGGCAGCGGCCGCACCGGCGGCACCAACGTCTACCGTGCGCTGGGCGCAAAGCTTGGTTTGATCACCGGGCTGTTGGACTTTGCCAAGGGCGCTGTTTCGGTCCTGCTGATGCGTGCCGTGTTTGGCGACGAGGCCGCGGCCGCGCTGGCCGGCGCGGCCGCCGTGGCCGGGCACAACTGGTCGCTCTTTCTGGGCTTCAAGGGCGGAGCGGGCGGCAGCACAGCCGCCGGCGCGCTGTTGGCGCTGAACCCGGTGGCCGGCGCCATCGTGGTGCCCATGTTCGTGCTGATCCTTTTTATTGGGCGCATTGCCTCGGTTGCCACTCTTAGCGTTGGTATCGGGTCGGTCGTGACCATCCTGCTGCTGCACGCGATCAATCCGGCCGTAACGCCGCTGAGCCACCTGTTGTTTGCTGTGCCCGCGATGGCCATGATCGCCATCTCGCTGCGCCCCAATCTGGAGCGTCTGCTGCATGGCACCGAGCGCCGCGTCGACTTCAAACACCCCAAGGCTGGCGCGCATTAGTTCTATCCAGCGCCAAGCATGAACATCCTGATCATCGGCGGCGGGGCCATCGGCTGTCTGTTGGCCGCGCGCCTGGGAACAGCCGGCCATGCCATCACCGTGCTGGACCGGCCGGAGACCGCTGTCGCGCTGCAAGCGCGGGGGATACGCCTGGTCGAGGCCGATGGCCACACCATCGCGCCCGCAGTGCGCATCGCCTCCTCGCCGGCCGAAGCCTATCGCGATGCGTCGTTCGACCTCGCCGTGCTGGCCGTCAAGGCCTTCGACACAGCCACCGTCGTCGAGACGCTGCATCCCTTCCATTCGACTGCTACGCCTCTTATGAGCATCCAGAACGGCGTGGGCAACGAGGCTGTACTGGCTGAGTCGTTGCCGGCCCCGATCCTGGCCGGCTCGCTGACCACGCCCGTCGAGGTGCTCGGCCCCGGCCACGTCAAGGTGGCGCGCGCCTCGCATCGTCTGGCTGTGGCGCCCTGGCGCGGCGCAGGCCGGCCGGAGCAGGTCGCGGCGCTGTTCGCTGGCGCCGGCTTCACCGTGCAGATATTCACCGACGGTCCCGCCCTGAAGTGGACCAAGCTGCTGATGAACATGCTGGCCAACGCTCAGGCAGCCATCCTGGACATGACCCCCGCCGAGGTCTTCGCCCAGCCCAGCCTGGCCCATCTGGAGGTGTTGGCCTGGCGCGAGGCGCTGGCGGTGATGCGGGCGCTGGGCCTCACGCCCGTGCCGCTGGCCGGCTATCCCATGGCCTTGGTCGGCGCGCTGGTGCGCCGTCTGCCAGTGGGGTTGGTGCGGCCCGTCATGGGGCGCTTCATTGCCGGCGGCCGCGGCAGCAAGCCCCCTTCGCTGGTCTACGATCTACGGCCCCAGCCGCGCGGCCGCTCCGAGGTGGCCTGGCTCAACGGCGCCGTGGCCGCCCAGGCGCGCGATCTGGGCCTGCCCGCGCCGGTCAACGATACCTTAGCACGCGTGTTGCTGGACCTGGTTGAAGGCCGCGCCAGCATTGACGAATGGAAAGGCCGGCCGGAACGTCTGCTGGCCGCGGTGGAGCACAGCACAGCCGCTACCCTGTCACCCTGAGGCTCTGCGAAGGGTCTCGACGTTGCCCGGACCGGGACGCTTCGGCGGCCTCAGCGTGACATGCCTATCGTGCAGAAACAAACAGGCGGAAGAGAGTCTGCATGACCCTCTTCCGCCTGTCGCTCATCAGCTATCAGTGACCGGCTACAAGGTGAGTTCCCTCAGTTCCCTGATTTCCCTCGTTCCCTGGCCTCAGATGATCTCCAACTCCTTCAGCTTGCTCTCCGGCACGACGCCGTTGACCCAGCCGCGCTCGGCGTAGTACTCCTCGAGCATCAGGTCGATCTCGCACAGGCTGCCCTCGGAGCCCTGGCCGTCGGCCGGCACAGTGGTGAAGCGCTTGGGCAGGTAGTCGCTGCCCTCGCGGAAGCCGTTCAGATTGTTGTAGTAGCGCTCCAGATTCCATACCCGCTCGCCTGCCGTGAGCAGGTCAGCCACCGTCGTTGGCACGCCGGTGAAGGTGCTGTACTGCTCGGCGAAGTTGTCCAGGCTCTCGGCAAAGGTGCTGAACTTGCACACGTCCAGGCAGTCGGTCATGGTGTGGACGTTCTGGAAGATGACCGTCAGCTTGCCCTTGCCCTCCCAAGCCAGGCGGTCCACCACCTCGGCTGGCCCCAGCACGTTGCCGACGATTTCGGCGGCCGGGGTGTAGGCGCGCAGGTGGCAGGCGCCGCGGTTGCTGGTGGCATAGCCGATGCCCATGCCCTTGATGCCGCGCGGGTCATAGGCCGGGATAGCCTGGCCCTTGACGCTCATGGCGATATCGGGGTCGCCAAAGAGGACGGCGCCGCCGTAGGCGCCCTCGCCCAGCTTCCAGGCCAGGTCGTCCTGGCGGTAGGCGATGCGCTCGATCATGGCCGCCATGGCGTCGGCGTCGCTCCAGTGCAGGCCGTTGCCGTTGAGATAGCCCTTGTCGGTGGCCTCCATGCACATGGAGAGCACGTTGCCCATCTCGATGCTATCCATACCGAAGCGGTTGCACTGGTTGATCATGTAGGCGATAGACTCGCCATCGCCATTCAGGCAGTTGGCGCCCAGCGCCCAGCCCGGCTCATACTCAAAGCTCTCGCCCTTGACCTTCCACTTGCCCTCTTTGACCTCGTACTCTTTCTTGCAGGCCACCGGGCAGGCGTGGCAGGTCGGGTCGTTGATCAGGATGTTTTCCTTGACCCACTCGCCCGAGGTGTTCTCGGCGTCGACGAACGAGGTGCTCTGTGAGTTCTTTGCGGGCAGCGCGCCCACCGTGTTGACGATGTTCATCAGCACGTTGGTGCCGTAGACGCTCAAACCGCCCTTGCGCGGGGCTGTCACCACAGCCTCGTTCATGATCGACGCCAGCGCTTTCTTGTCGGCCTCCTTGAAGGCCGCGCGATCAGCCGGCTTGGGCTGGTTCTTCTTGTCGCCCTTGATCACGATGGCCTTCAGGTTCTTGGAACCGGCCACTGCACCGGTGCCGCCGCGGCCCGCCGCCCGCTCGTTCTCGTTCATGAAGTTGCCGTAGCGCACCAGGTTCTCGCCGGCCGGGCCGATGGCCATCACCGAGCAGTCCGCGCCGCGGTCGTTCTGAAGCGCCTTGATAGCGTCGTCGGTGTCCATGCCCCAGACGGCCGAGGCGTCGTGGATGCTTACCTCGCCGTCCTCGACGTAGAGGTAGACGGGACTGTCGGCCTTGCCCTTGATCAGCAGGCCGTCGAAACCGGCCCACTTGAGCTTGGCCGCCGTCCAGCCGCCCATGTGGCTGTCGGTGACGGTGCCGGTCAGCGGCGACTTGGTGACCACGGCCAGCCGGCCGCTCATCTTGACCTCAGTGCCGGTCAGCGGGCCATTCATCACGCACAGCAGGTTGTCGGGCGAGAACGCCTCGACATCCGGGCCGTTGTCCAGCACGTACTTGACGCCCAAGCCGCGGGCGCCCAGGTACTTGCGCACATCCTCAGGGTTGAGCTGCTCATAGCTGACATCGCCTGTAGTCAGGTCGATGCGGGCCACTCGGTCGTTGAATCCAGCGATCATAGGGTTGACCTCCTTGTCGAACGATGGGTTGGTGGGTTGATGAACTGGTAGATTGGTGATTGGTTGATTGGTCGGGCGGCGAGCGCTGCGGTCGTTGCGTTCCCTGAGCTTGACCGAAAACCGTAGAATCAAAAACCCGCTATGTCACGTTTGCATAGCGGGTCGGTGGGTAGCACCCTCTGTGGTCTGATCTGTCCACAGCCGGCAAGCCTCTGCGCTTGTTCCGGTCATAGGTTCGGACATGACAATGCCTTTTTCGAGGGCGAAGAAAGGTCTGGAAAACGACGGATGGATTATACCGCAATGGGAGAAGATTGGCAAACCGGTGCAGGCGACCAACCAGCCAACTCGCAGGTCACGCTACTGGCGTGACTGATTTAGAGCCGGCCACAGGCGTGCTGCCACTTCGCTCCAGAGGGCATGGTAGGCCCTGGCCGCTTCGGAGCGGGGGGCAAAGATTGGCACCGGCTCGCGTTGGATGCCCATGCGCTCCACGTGGGCGGTGTAGGAGATGGCCGTGGCCAGCATACCGGGGAATTGGGATGCGGCGGCGGCGGCCAGTTCGCGGTGCAACTTCTTGCGCCGGTCGACCATGGAGAGAAAACTCAAGATCATCCGATCCTTGTGGCCATCCTCGCGCGCAAAGGCCAGCAGTTGGCGGTGCGCCTCGAAAGAGAGTGTTGTCGGCACCAGCGGCGTCAGCAGGCGGTCGGCTACGTTGAAGACGTTGTCGGCCAGCAGCCCGATGGTCGGCGGGCAGTCCAGGATCAACAGCGCGTAGCGTTCTTGCAGCGGCTCCAGAATCTGCGCCAAGCGGCGCTTGGAGTGGCTCAGTTCCTCGAAAGCCAGGACCAGGTTGCGGTGGCTGAGGTCGGCCGGCAGGATGTCCAGGTTGTCGTAGGCCGTAGGCTGGACGCTGCGCAGCACCGTCTTGCCCCCTTTGGCAAAGCTTCGGGCGCTGCCCTTCAGCTGCGGGGTGGCGCCGAAGTAGAATGTGGCCGAACTCTGCGAGTCGAGGTCGCAGAGCAGCGTGCGGACGCCAGCCTGGCCGGCCAGATAGGCCAGATTGACAGCCGTGGCCGTCTTGCCCACGCCACCTTTGTTGCTGAAGACTGCCAGAACTGTCATGCGCCTGCCTGCCTTTCGGGTCTGATAGCGCTGAGATCGGAGAGCAACAGGAATTGCTGGGATTATAGCCGGTTGCAGCGCGGCTGGCAAGTCGGATAACCGGAATCCGATTGACAGGTACGTCAATTGGTGTTATCATTCACAAGTGAAAGGTGCTGGTAGTCGCTTCTAAGGCGCTGCCTCTTCTTTCCGATCAACCCCATGTTTCCCTGGTTCTGTGCTGTACAAGGAGGTACACCATGTCCATCATCAAGATCATCGACCTGGTCGGCGAGTCGCCCGATAGCTGGGAGGCTGCAGCCATGAACCTGGTCTCCGAGGCCAAGGCCACCCTGCGCGGTATCACCCGCATCGGCATCAAGGAGTTCGACATCCGCATGAAGGACAACGATGTCGAGGTATATCGGGTGCGCGGCGAGGTCTCCTTCCGCATCGAGCGCTAACCTTGCGCTGTTGACCCATCTGGTACAAGCTGGCTTACCTGCTCCCGGCAGATCCATGACACTTGCACCTGCCGCGCCGTCGGTTCCGTGAACCGACGGGAGCGGGCACTGGGGAGTTATGTACGCTCTTGGGTACCAGTCGTCCGTGCTTCCACGCCGGTCAGGTTGTCCCCGACAGCCTGACCGGCAGCTTTTTCACCCCAGCACGCACAGGCAGGTCATCCCACCGTCGGCCTTGGCGTATTCACTGAGGGGAACACTGAGCACCTTGTAGCCGCGCTGCCAGATCTGCGCGGCCGTGCGGGGGTAGCCGGCCGGCACCAGCACTGTGTCGCCCAGGGCCAGGCAGTTGGCGGCCGGCCCCTCCTCTTCGGGCACGACGATCACGTCGCAGCCGCTGAACGGGGGCAGCACGGCGTAATCCGGCCAGGCCACTAACACCTCGCGCTCGCCGGTCGGCTCCTTGCCCAGGCTGTTGACGCCGCTCAGTAGGTGCAGCCCGCGCGGCACGGGCAGCGTCTCGACCCGCAGACCCAACGGCTGGACGGCGGCGGCCACCTGAGCTGCGCCGGCCGCATTGGTGCGCGCCGACTGGCCCACGTACAGCGTGTCGCCAAGGCGCAGCACGTCGCCCCACTCCAGCGTGGCCGGCGTTTCGATCGTCACCACCGCCAGACTCGGCGGCAGATGAGGGCGGAACAGCTCAACCTCAGCCTGACGTGAGGCTTCCGCCGGCCGTGCCAGGATGGCCAGGCCCGGCAGCAGCAGCGCAATATCCTGCACGAAGCAGGCATCAGGATGGCCGGGCGCGGCCGGCAGCTCGGTCACCGTCAGACCGGCGGCGCGCAGCGCGGCCGTCAACAGGCGGTGCTGCGCCTGGGCCAGCGCCACGTCGATGGCCGGCTGGCCGGACGGCTGGCCCAGCGCGTGCTGAAATGATGCGTCGGGCGGCCGGACGTAGACGTGTTGCGGCGCAGCCATCATGCCTCCTCGACCGGCGCGGCGGCCGGCGGAGTCAGCCCGACCAGCGCCGCCAGGCTGTCGCCGCGCGTGTCCAGGATGTTGACCCCCTGCACGTTGCCGCTCTTGGCCGGAACCTCGTCGACGGCAAAGCGGATGATCTTGGCGAAGCCGCTGATGCACAGTGCCTCGTCGTTGCCGCCTACCCTGGCCGCGCCGGCCAGTGCGTCGCTCTTGATGATCACCTTGCCTTGGCCGCCGGGCGATTTGTTGTTGGCAAAGCCGGCCATCTGGCGGCGGGTGCCCTGGCCATCGGCCGTCACCAGCAGCACCTCGTCCTCGTCGCCCTGGATGCTGACCACGCCGACCACGTAGTCGTCGGGCCGGGTCTGGATGCCGCGCACCCCCTCGCGGTTGATCAAGCGCTCGGAGAAGCGATAGCCCAGCCCGCTGCGCAACACCATCAACACCTCGCTGTTGCCGTCGGATAGAGTCAGCACGGCCGGCGGGCCGCCGCGCTTGGGGTCGCTGAGCAGCGTGCCCGGCTGCAGGCGCGGGCCGACGTAGTTGCGGTGCAGGGAGCGCAGCCAGCCGTT
>Ga0105090_10001711_pt1 | contig 11952 bp, 9 predicted proteins | sample PPLLak3March2015_FD_79110 | JGI IMG/M metagenome (GOLD analysis project Ga0105090, IMG submission 79110) | Freshwater sediment microbial communities from Prairie Pothole Lake near Jamestown, North Dakota, USA - PPLs Lake P7 Core (1) Depth... | ecosystem: Environmental > Aquatic > Freshwater >... | reverse complement strand
TCGGCGGCATAGACGCCCGCCAGCCAGTCGCCCAGCACCGCGACGAGCGCCGCGTCGTGGCCGCGCACGCGGTCGGCAAGGCGCGCAAATCCGGCAATCGCGCTTTGTTCACGCGGCAGCGCCGCTTCGGAACTGAAGAAGGTGACCCGTGCCGGCGGCGCCTTGACGGCCAGCGCCTCCAGGCCATCCAGCCTGCCGACCTCAAGCGCCTCGATCCGGTCGCGCAGCACGGCTTCGAAGGCGATCTCCCAGCCATCGTCGACGCGCATGCGGCGGAACAGCCGCGGCAGCGATTCGAGCCCCTGCTCGCGCAGCCAGGGATCGAGCCGGGCATCGGCCTCGACATTGGCCTGGACCTCGCGCAGCGCCGCGAGCTTCGCTTCCAGCCGCGCCATCGCATCGGTTTCGCGCGTCCGGGCCTCGAGCAGGCCCTGCCGCTCGCCCTGCGCCCTGGCCTGCGCAGCGCGCACCGTCTCGTGGCGCGTCGTCGCCGCGGTCAGTTCGGACTCCAGCCGCTGCGCTTCGCTGCGCAGCGCCGCCAGCCGCTCCTCGTCCGGAGCACCCAGATGGAGCTTTTCCTCCGCCAGCCGTTCGCGCCGCTGCGCCAGCGCCGCGAGCTGCCGGTCGATGCCGCGCTGCTCGGCGCCGGCGCCTTCGATCGCCTGTTCGGCTGCGGCGGCCTCGGCGCGCGCTGCGCCGAGCGCCTCACGGGCGGCGGCATAGGCCGCTTCCAGTTGCGGCAGGCCGGCGTCGTGCTGAGACAGCCGCTCTCGCACCTCGGCCGCCGCGGTCTCGCCGGCCGCGATCCGGCTGGCCAGATCCTCGGCCCGTGCCTTCAGGTCGCCTGCCTCGGCCAGCCTACGGTCGCGCGTCGCCGCCATCGTGGCGGCCTGCGCCGCCAGCCGGTCGCGGCTCTCGGCAACCAGCCGCAGCTCGGACTCGAGCTTGCCGATCTCGGCATTGACGTTGAGCAGCGCCGACTGCGCCTCGTGCACCGCATCGGCGCCGGCGTAGTGCGCCGCCCGCGCCTCTTCGAGCTGCCTCTCGGCACTGCGCAGTTCCGCGAGATGCGCTTCGAGCGCGTTGCCGCGGGTCTCGATTTCGCGCGCCGCCTTCTCCATGTCCGCCAGGGAATCGCGCTTGCGCGTGAACCACAACAGCCGCTGCTGTTCGTCGTGCGCCGCCTTCAGTTCGCGGTGGCGTTGAGCCACCACGGCCTGCCCTTCGAGCTTCTCGATCTGCGCCTGAAGCTCGCGCAGGATGTCCTCGACGCGGGTCAGGTTGTCGCGGGTGTCCTGCAGCCGGTTTTCCGTCTCGCGGCGGCGCTCGCGGTACTTCGAGACCCCGGCCGCCTCTTCGAGGAAGATGCGCAGCTCCTCGGGGCGGGCCTCGATGATCCGCGTGATCATTCCCTGGCCGATGATCGCGTAGGCACGGGGGCCGAGGCCGGTGCCGAGGAACATGTCCTGCACGTCGCGCCGGCGCACGCTCTGGTTGTTGATGTAGTAGGACGATGCGCCGTCGCGCGTCAGCACGCGCTTGACCGCGATCTCGGCGAAGCGGCCCCATTCGCCCTGCAGCCGGCCGTCGGCGTTGTCGAAGACCAGCTCGACGCTGGCGCGCCCGCCCGGCTTGCGGTTGACCGCGCCGTTGAAGATCACGTCCTGCATCGACTCGCCGCGCAGTTCGGCCGCCTTGCTCTCGCCCAGCACCCAGCGCACCGCGTCGATCACGTTCGACTTGCCGCAGCCGTTCGGGCCGACCACGCCGACCAGGCTGCCCGGCACTTCGATCGCGGTCGGATCGACAAACGACTTGAAGCCGGCGAGCTTGATCTGCCGTAGATGCACGATGGATCTTCCTGGGAGATCGACGCTGCCCGCGGCATCGCTTGGGGCGCGTCGGGAGCGTTGCGATGGCGACGTATGATACGCGCCGCCTTCGATCCGACTTCAGGCGCGCCGATGGCCACCCGTGCTTCCGCAACGCTCGACAGCTTCGCCAATCCGAACCCCGAGCGCGACTATCTCGTCCACATCGAGATCCCCGAATTCACCTGCCTGTGCCCGCTGACCGGGCAGCCGGATTTCGCGACCCTGATCCTCGATTACGTGCCTGACCGCCGCAACGTCGAGTTGAAGAGCCTGAAGCTGTACGCCTGGTCGTACCGCGACCAGGGCGCCTTCCACGAGGCGGTGACCAACAAGATCGTCGACGATCTGGCGCGGCTCCTTTCGCCGCGCTTCCTGCGGTTGACGGCGCGCTGGTACGTGCGCGGCGGCATCTTCACCACCGTGGTCGCCGAACACCGCAAGCGCGGCTGGAAAGCGCAGCCGGCCGTCGAGCTGCCGCGTTTCGACCCCTCTTCGAGCCAGCGCGGATGAACCCCGACCTCGACCGGCTGCAGCCCTATCCCTTCGAGCGGCTGCGCCAGCTGCTGGCCGGCAACACGCCGCCGCCGGAGCTGCCGCACATCAACCTGTCGATCGGCGAGCCCAGGCACCCGACGCCGAAGCTGATCTTCGACGCGCTGACTGCGGCGTTGCCGGCGCTGGCGAACTATCCGGCCACGCTCGGCACCGACGACCTGCGGCAGTCGATCGCGGCCTGGCTGATGCGGCGCTACGGCCTGACGGCTGTCGATCCGGCCACGCAGGTCATTCCGGTAGCCGGCTCGCGCGAAGCGCTGTTCGCCTTCGCGCAGACCGTGGTCGACCGCAGCCGGCCGGCGCGGGTGGTGATCCCGAATCCCTTCTATCAGATCTACGAAGGTGCCAGCCTGCTGGCCGGGGCCGAGCCGCTTTTCCTGCCCTGCACGCCGGAGAACGGCTTCCGCATGGACGTAGGCAGCATCGACGCCGCCACCTGGGCGCAAGTGCAGCTGGTGTACGTCTGCTCGCCGGGCAATCCGCATGGCCGCGTCATGACGATCGACGAGTGGGGCGAGCTCTTTGCGCTCGCCGACCGCCACGGCTTCGTGATCGCCAGCGACGAGTGCTACTCCGAGATCTACTTCGACGAAGCCACGCCGCCGTTGGGCGGGCTGCAGGCGGCAGCGCTGCTGGGCCGTTCCGGCTACGACAAGCTGGTCGCCTTCGGCAGCCTGTCGAAGCGTTCGAACGCGCCCGGCCTGCGATCGGGCTTCGTCGCCGGCGACGCTGCGGTGCTGAACTCGTTCCTCCGCTACCGCACCTACCACGGCACGGCGATGGGCGCGGCGTTTCAGGCGGCCAGCGCCGCGGCCTGGCGCGACGAGGCGCACGTGGTCGAGAACAGGCGCCTTTACGCCGCCAAGTTCCGCCAGGCGACGCCGATCGTTCAACAGGTGCTGCGCACCTCGATGCCGGAGGCGGCCTTCTACCTGTGGGCGCGCACGCCCATCGGCGAGGAGGAATTCGCCCGCCGCCTGCACGCGCAGTGCAATGTCACCGTGCTGCCCGGCAGCTACCTGGGCCGGACGCGGGGCGGCGCCAATCCCGGCAGCGGCTTCGTCCGCATCGCCCTGGTCGCGACCGAGGCCGAAGTGCTGCAAGCCGCGCAACGTATCGCCGAGTTCGGCCGTTCACTCTGAGGAGCCTCATGTCCACGCAACAGATCATCGACGAGGCCTGGGAAAACCGCGCCGCCCTGAATCCGGCGACCACCGGCCCGATCCGCAATGCCGTCGAGGAGACGCTGGCGCGGCTCGACGCCGGGGAACTGCGCGTCGCCGAGAAGCGCGACGGCCAATGGCTCGTGCAGCAGTGGGCCAAGAAGGCAGTGCTTCTGTCCTTCCGCCTGGCCGACAACCACCCGATGGTCTTCGGCGCCGGCGATCCGTTCCGTTTCTACGACAAGGTCGAGACCAAGTTCGCCGGCTGGGACGAGACCCAGTTCCGCGCCGCGGGCGTGCGCGTGGTGCCGCCGGCGGTGGCGCGACGCGGCGCCTATATCGCCCGCAACGTCGTGCTGATGCCCTCCTACGTCAACATCGGCGCCTATGTCGACGAGGGCACTATGGTCGACACCTGGGCCACCGTTGGTTCCTGCGCCCAGATCGGAAAGAACGTGCATCTGTCGGGCGGCGTCGGCATCGGCGGCGTGCTGGAACCGTTGCAGGCCAATCCGACCATCATCGAGGACAACTGCTTCATCGGTGCCCGCTCCGAGGTCGTCGAGGGCGTGATCGTCGAGGAGAACTCGGTGCTCGGCATGGGCGTGTTCATCGGCCAGAGCACCAAGATCTTCAACCGCGAAACGGGCGAGATCAGCTACGGCCGCGTGCCGGCCGGCTCGGTGGTGGTCGCCGGATCGCTGCCGTCGGCCCACTGCAACCTGTACTGCGCCGTGATCGTCAAGCAGGTCGACGCGCGCACCCGCGCCAAGACGGGGATCAACGAGTTGCTGCGGCTGGCGGGCGAGTGATCCGGCGACAGGCGGCGCCACGCATCGGCGCGAGTGCAGTTCGGATTCATCCGTTCGCCCGACACCTGCGTCTTTCACCGCGATAAGGCCCTGCGTAAGCTGTAGGGCGGCAAGCATTGCGCACCGCATCGGAGTCGCCATGGCGCTCGACAAACTGTTCCAGCTGATCGCCGAGAAGAAGGCCTCGGATCTTTTCATCTCGGTCGGCTCGCCGGTCACGATCAAGATCAACGGCATCTGCGTGCCGGTCAACCAGGAGCGGCTGACGCCGGAGCAGGTGGTCGGCCTGCTGGCGGAGCGCCTGACCGACGCCCAGTTCCGCGAACTTGAGGAAAAGCGCGAACTGAACCTCGGCCTGCCGGTGCCGGGCCTCGGCAGCTTCCGCCTGAGCGCCTTCCTGCAGCGAGGCACGGTCTCGGCGGTGGTCCGCTTCATCCCGCACGACGTGCCTCGGCTCGACACGCTAACCCTGCCCGACCTGATGAAGGACCTGGTGCTGGAACGGCGAGGCCTGATCCTCGTCGTCGGCGCCGCCGGCAGCGGCAAGTCGACCACCATCGCCTCGATGCTCGACCACCGCAACGAGCTGATGAGCGGCCACATCCTGACTTTCGAGGACCCGATCGAGTTCCTGTTCCGCAACAAGAAGTCGATCGTCAACCAGCGCGAGATCGGCCAGGACGCTCTGTCGCTGCAGATCGCGATGAAGAACGCGATGCGGCAGGCGCCCGACGTGATGTTCATCGGCGAGATCCGCGACCGCGAGACCATGGGCGCGGCGCTGGCCTACGCGATGAGCGGCCATCTCGTGGTGGCGACGATGCACGCCACCAACAGTTCGCACGCTCTGAACCGGGTCATCAGTTTCTACACGCCGGAGACGCGGCAGGCGCTGTTCCAGGACATGGCGGCATCGCTGAAGGCGATCATTTCGCAGCGACTGGTGCGCGCCAAGCGCGGCGGCCGGCTGCCTGCGGTCGAGATTTTGATGAACGCCGGCCACATGGCCAGCCTGATCGAACACGGCGACGTGCCGGGCATCAAGGAAGCAATGGAACGCAGCCTGGCGCCGGGCAGCCAGTCCTTCGAGCAGAGCCTGTACGAGCTGCTGCAGCGCGATCTGATCACCCGCGACGAGGCACTCGGCGCCGCCGACTCGAAGAACAACCTGATGTGGCTCATCAACAATTCCGGCAAGGCGAAGCCGTCGTCGCAGTCGGACAAGCCGGATCAGGAGTCGGCCTCGTTCTCCGAGTTCACGCTGCACGTCTAGCCCCTCGGCACACCTGATGTCCGCCACCCTCGAACTGACGCAACAGCTGCTCGCCTGCCGCTCGGTGACTCCCGAAGACGGCGGCTGCCAGCCGCTGCTTTCGGCGCGGCTGGCGGCTGCGGGCTTTCGCGCCGAGCCAATCGCCCGCAACGGCACCACCAACCTGTGGCTGCGCCGTGGCGAGGCGCGGCCGACCGTCGTCTTTGCCGGCCACACCGACGTGGTGCCGCCGGGACCGCTCGAACACTGGTCGACCAACCCCTTTGAACCGGCGATCCGCGACGGCCTGCTCTTCGGGCGCGGCGCCTCGGACATGAAGAGCTCGGTAGCCGCCTTCGCCATCGCCGCCGAGGAGTTCGTCCGCGCCCATCCGCAACACCGCGGCTCGATCGCGCTGCTGCTGACCTCCGACGAAGAAGGCCCGGCCACCGACGGCACCGTGGCGGTGGTCGAGCGGCTCATCGCACGCGGCGAGGCGATCGACTACTGCATCGTCGGCGAGCCAACCTCGGTCGATTTTCTCGGCGACACGATCAAGAACGGCCGCCGCGGCTCGCTGTCGGGCCGGCTGCAGGTCAAGGGCGTGCAGGGCCACGTCGCCTATCCGCACATGGCGAAGAATCCGGTGCACCTGGCGGCGTCGGCGCTGGCCGAACTGGCGGCTGAGGTCTGGGATTGCGGCAACGACCATTTCCCGCCGACCACCTTCCAGATTTCGAACATCCGCGCCGGCACCGGAGCGCTGAACGTGATACCCGGGCATTGCGAGGTCGACTTCAACCTGCGCTTCGCGCCGGTGTCGACTGCCTCGACGCTGATGCAGCGGATCGAAGCCCTCCTGCGCCGGCACGGACTCGACTTCGATCTGGCCTGGACCGTGGGCGCCCAGCCCTTCCTGACCGAAAAGGGCCGGCTGAGCGAAGCGCTGGCGGCAGCCATCTTGCAGGTGACCGGGCGCAGCACGCAGTTGTCGACCACCGGCGGCACGTCCGATGGCCGCTTCATCGCCACCGTCTGCCCGCAGGTGGTCGAATTCGGACCGCCTAACGCGACGATCCACAAAGTCAACGAGTGCATCCGCGTGGCCGACCTCGAGCCTTTGAAGGAGGTCTATCGCCGTACGCTCGAAATCCTGCTGACGGAGAGCGTGCGATGAGCATAGATGCCCAGGCGAACCTGCGCACCATCCGCGATGTCCTGCGCTGGTCGGTGACGCGGATGAACGAAGGCGGAGTCCACTTCGGCCACGGCCAGGGCGACGCGGTCGACGAGGCACTGCTGCTGGTGATGCGTTCGCTGCAGCTGCCGGTCGACCGCGCCGACCTGTTCCTGGACGCCTTCCTGACCCACGCCGAGATCAATTCGCTGATCCAGGTGATCGACCAGCGCGTGCGCAAGCGCACCCCGGCCGCCTACCTGCTGCGCGAATCCTGGCTGCAGGGTTTCCGCTTCTACGTCGACGAGCGCGCGATCGTGCCGCGCTCCTTCATCGCCGAGCTGCTGAAGGACGGCCTCAAGCCCTGGGTCAGCAATATTGAGTCCATTGCCGACGTCCTCGACCTGTGCACTGGCTCCGGCTGCCTTGCGGTGATGGCCGCCGATGTGTTTCCGAAGGCGAAGGTCGACGCGGTCGACATCTCGCCCGATGCGCTGTCGGTGGCCAAACGCAACATCTCTGATTACCAGCTCGGCGCGCGCGTGCAGCCGATCGCCTCCGACCTGTACGCGGCGCTGCCGGCCAAGCGCTACGACATCATCATCTGCAACCCGCCTTATGTGACCGACGAGTCGATGGCGAACCTGCCGCGCGAGTACCAGCACGAGCCGAAGCAGGCGCTGGCCGGCGGCCCCGACGGCATGGCCATCGTCCGACGCGTCGTCCGCGGCGCCCGCAGCTATCTGAAGCGCGGCGGCATGCTGTTCGTCGAGGTCGGCGGCGGCCGCCCGACCGCCGAGCAGGTGCTGAAGGACGTGCCGCTGACCTGGCTCACGACCAGCGACGGCGACGACACGGTATTCATGGCGAGGCAGGAGGAACTGCCGTGATCGGTGACCAGTGACCGGGGACCGGTGATCGGTGATCGGTAAACGGTACTTGGGAACTGCTCCGTATCTCGGTCCCTGACCAGCAACTGGTCACTGGTCACGCCCCTCCCAACAGCGGCCGGCTCACCCGATAACATCCGCGCATGCTGCGGTTGATCGATTTGGCGGCCGCGCGCGGCGTCCGCATCCTCTACAAGAACGTTTCCCTGGTTGCGCCGCCCGGCGAGCGCATCGGGCTCACCGGCGCCAACGGCAGCGGCAAGTCGACGCTCTTCGCGCTGCTGCTCGGCGAACTTCCTGCCGAGGCCGGCCGCTTCGAGGCGCCGCCGCCCGATCGGATCGCCCATGTCGCCCAGGACATCGACGCCGGCGGCGAATCGGCGCTGGACTATGTGCTCGCCGGACACGCGCCGCTGGTGGCGGCGCGTGCTGAACTGGCCGAGGCCGAAGGCGCGCACGACGACCTGCGGCTGTCGCATGCGCACGCCCAACTGGCCGACTTGAACGAAGGCGCCATCGCAGCGCAGGCAGCGACCCTGCTCGGCGGCCTGGGATTTGCGCAGTCGGACCACGGCCGCGCCGTGGGGCAGTTCTCCGGAGGCTGGCGCAACCGGCTGGCACTGGCACGTGCGCTGATGCGGCCAGCCGACCTGCTGCTGCTCGACGAGCCCACCAACCACCTCGACCTCGATTCGGTGATCTGGCTCGAAGCCTGGCTGAAGCGGCAGCCGGCGACGGTGCTGATCATCTCGCACGACCGCGAGTTTCTCGACCGCTGCACGACCGTCACCTGGAACATCGCCGACGGCGCCATTCGCCGCTATGCCGGCAACTACAGCGCCTTCGAGCTGGCCTGGGCCGAGCAGCAGCGGCAGCAGGACGCGGCGGCCAGGACCTACGCGCGCACGGCGGCGCACCTGCAGAGTTTCGTCGACCGCTTTCGCGCCCAAGCGACCAAGGCGAGGCAGGCGCAGAGCCGGATCAAGATGCTGGAGCGGCTGGTGGCAGTGGAGCCGGCCCGCGCCGGCCGCGACTGGCGCTTCGAATTTCCGGAGCCGCGGCGCCTGCCAGAGCGCCTGCTCGACGGCGAGGACCTGCGCCTGGCCTATGGCGAGCGCACGATCCTCGACGGCGTGAACTTCCTGGTCCGCTCGGGCGACCGTATCGGCGTCCTCGGCGTCAACGGCGCCGGCAAGTCGACGCTGGTAAAGAGCATCGCCGGCGACATGCCGCCGGCCGGCGGCGAAATGCGCCGCGGCAACGGCCTCATGATCGGCTACTTCGCGCAGCACCAGCTCGACCAGTTGCGCCCCGACGAATCGCCGCTCGACCACCTGCGCCGCCTCGCCGCCGAGACCGAGCCGCAAGTGCGCGAACAGGAGCTGCGCAACTTCCTCGGTCAGTTCCGCTTCGGCGGCGAGATGGTGATGAACCCGGTCGGACCGATGTCGGGCGGCGAGAAGGCGCGCTGCGCGCTGGCGCTGCTCGCCTGGCAGCGGCCCAATCTGCTGCTGCTCGACGAACCGACCAATCACCTCGACATGGAAACGCGCGAAGCGCTGACGATGGCGCTGTCGTCCTACGGTGGCGCGCTGCTGCTGGTGTCGCACGATCGCCACCTGCTGCGCGCGGCCACCGACCAGCTCTGGCTGGTGCACGACGGCCGCGTCGCGCCTTTCGACGGCGACCTCGACGAGTATGCGTCGCTGGTGCTGGCCAGCCGCCGCATGGCGAAGGACGGCGAGGCACGCGCCGCGCCGGACGCCGCCAATCGCCGCGACGAGCGCCGCGAAGCGGCCCGCGAGCGGCAGCGGCTGGCCGATGCCCGCCGGCCACTGCAGAAGAAGATCGACCGGCTCGAAGAGGAGATCGCCGCGACCAGCAGTGAACTGCGCGAACTCGATGCTCGGTTGGCGGCGCCGGATTTCTATCACGGCGATGGCGACGAAGTTGCTGGCGCGCTGAAGTCGCGCGGGGCACTCGCCACTCGCCTCGAACAACTCGAATCTCGCTGGCTCACCCTGCACAGCGAACTGGAGGCCATCACATGAGCCAGACGGGCCGTCCCAAGGGCGAATCCCTGAGCGCGCAGCGCGGAAGGAAAGTCACATGAGCCCGCCGGGCCGCCCCAAGGGCGAATCCCTGAGCGCGCAGCGCGGAAGGAAAGTCACATGAGCAAGCCGCTGGCGGGCATCCGCATCCTCGACCTAACCCGGCTGCTTCCGGGTCCGGCACTTTCCATGCACCTGGCCGACCTCGGAGCCGACGTCATCAAGGTCGAGGACACCGGCGACGGCGACTACATGCGTGCCTTTCCGCCGCTGGCGACCAATGCCAACGGGCAGGAGGTCAACGCCGCGTTCGAAAACGTCAACCGCGGCAAACGTTCGATCCGGCTGGACCTGAAGCAGCCGCAGGGGCGCGACCTGCTGCTGCGGCTGGTCGATCGAGCCGAAGCGCTGGTCGAGGGCTTTCGCCCCGGCGTCATGTACCGCCTCGGCCTGGGCTGGGAGACGCTGCACGCGCGAAATCCGAAGCTCGTCTTCTGCTCGCTGACCGGCTACGGCCAGACCGGCCCGCTGGCGCATCGGGCGGGACACGATCTGAACTACTGCGCCATGACCGGCGTGCTCGACCAGATCCGCGCCGACGGCAGGCCGGCGATTCCCAATCTGCAGATCGGTGATCTGCTCGGCGGCACGCTGACCGCCCTGTCGGCGTTGCTGGCGGCGCTGCTGGGCGCGCAGCGGACCGGCGCAGGCAGCCGTATCGACGCGGCGATGACCGACGGCCTGCTGGTGCACCATGTCTTTCCGCACGCCGATCTCGACGCCGGCGTCGTACCCGTTGCGGGCCGGACGCTGCTGACCGGCGGTGCACCCTGCTACGGCGTCTACGAGACTGCCGACGGCGGGCGGCTGGCGGTCGGCGCGCTGGAACTGAAGTTCTGGAGTGCGTTTTGCGATGCCGCCGGGCTTGCGAACCTTCGCGAGCGTCACTGGGCGATCGGGCTCGCGCCCGGCAGCGCCGAGTCCGATGCGGTGGCGGCGCAGGTTGCGGCCCGGATCCGGCAGAAGAGCCGGGCCGAATGGGACGCTGTCTTTGCCGGCGTCGATGCCTGCGTCACGCCGGTGCTGACACCAGCCGAGGCGCTCGCGCACCCGCATCACCACGCCCGCCGGCTGCTGCACCGGCGTGGCAAGGTCACGGCGATCGGGCCGCTGGCGGCGATCGACGGCAACGGCATTGCCGACGGGCCGGCGCCGCGGGCCGGCGAACACACGCGCGAAGTGCTGGCCGAAGTCGGCCTGGACGCCAATCACATCGCTGCCATGCTCGCCACCCGCACGGCCGCCGAGGCGGACCGATGATCACCCGCCGTCGGCTGCTGTTGATGCGCCATGGCGAGGTCGAGTACTTCACCGCCGAGGGCAAGCCGCTGCCGCCGGCCGATGTGCAGCTGACCGCCCGGGGCATCGCACAGGCACGAGAGGTCGGACGGCTGCTGGCAAACGCGGAGATTCGCCTCGACCGCGTCTGGACCAGCGGAATGCCGCGGACCCGCGCCACGGCCGCCGAAGTCCTGGCGGCGATGGACGCGGACATCGCCGTCAGGCACGAGTCGCAGCTCGAGGAGATCCGTCCCGGTCGCCTGTCCGACATTGCCCGCAACCAGCTCGAGCGCGCGTTCATCCAACCTTTCGAAGGCGCCGTGCCGCCGTCGACGTCGTTTCTCGGCGGCGAAACGATCGGCAACTTGCTCGACCGCGTGCTGCCCGCCATGCGAGTACTGCTTGCGGACGAGGGCTGGGACTCGGCGCTGCTGGTCGCCCATGGCGGCGTCAACCGAGCGCTGCTGTCCTGGTTCCTGACCGGCGAAGCGGTCTTCCTCGGCGGCCTGGCGCAGGATCCCGGATGCGTGAACGTCGTCGACATCGGCCCGCGGCCTTCGCAGACTGTCGTGCGCGTGGTCAACTTCTGCCCGCTCGAGCCGCTGCAGGACCAGTCCCGCGCCGCGACGATGGAGCAGTTGCTTCAGCAGTATCTGCGCCGCACCGAGCGCGCCGCGACCGGCAAGGACGAAGCATGAAGACGAATCGCCGCCACCGCCCGGTCGACGGCAGTGGCATCCTGCGGAACTTCGTCCGATGAGCGCCCTGCGCGACGTCACCGAACGGCACCGCTTCGATATCGGCCGGCTGCAGGATTACCTCGCGGCCGCCCTGCCC
>Ga0105090_10001710_pt1 | contig 11954 bp, 10 predicted proteins | sample PPLLak3March2015_FD_79110 | JGI IMG/M metagenome (GOLD analysis project Ga0105090, IMG submission 79110) | Freshwater sediment microbial communities from Prairie Pothole Lake near Jamestown, North Dakota, USA - PPLs Lake P7 Core (1) Depth... | ecosystem: Environmental > Aquatic > Freshwater >... | reverse complement strand
CGAACGCACCAAGGGCCGGCCGCTGGCGGCCGGCATGATCCAGCCGGCGGAAGCGCTGGCACTGGCTGCCGTGCTGATGCTGACTGCCTTCGGCCTGGTGCTGTTGCTGACACCGCTGACCATCAAGCTGGCGGTTGTTGCAGCCGCGATTGCCGTCATCTATCCGTACGTGAAAAGGGTGTTTCCACTGCCGCAGGTCTGGCTGGGCATTGCTTTCGGTTTTGGCATTCCGATGGCCTACGCCGAGTTGTGGCATATGTTGCCGCGGGTGGCCTGGCTGCTGATGATCGCGACCATGTTCTGGGCGATTGCCTATGACACCGCGTATGCCATGGTCGACCGCGACGACGATCGCAGGATCGGCGTCAAATCTTCCGCCATCCTGTTTGGGCGGTATGACATCGCCGGCATCATGGCGGCGCACGCGGTGTTTATCGGCTTGATGGCCTGGATCGGCTGGTGGCAGATGCGCGACGTGTTTTATTTCGCCGGGCTGGCAGTGGCGGTGGCGCTGGTGCTGTACCAGTACGGCCTCATCCGCGACCGCTCACGCGAAGGATGTTTCAAGGCATTCCTCAACAATAACTGGGTGGGCTGCGTGATTTTTATCGGACTTGTCGCTGATTTGTGGTTCGGCATCAGGATGCTGCGATGAGTTATCGCGATCTGCGCGATTTCATCGCCGGTCTGGAGCGCAGCGGTGAATTGAAACGTATTGCCGTCGAAGTCGATCCGCGACTGGAGATGACGGAAATCTGCGACCGCGTGCTGAAGAGCAGCGGTCCGGCGCTGCTGTTCGAAAAACCGAAAGGTCAGCAAGCAGGTCACAGCATCCCCGTACTGGCCAACCTGTTTGGTACGCCGCAGCGCGTGGCGCTGGGCATGGGGCGCGATTCAGTGGTCGCCTTGCGCGAGTTGGGGCAATTGCTGGCGCAGCTGAAGGAGCCCGAGCCGCCGAAGGGCCTCAAAGACGCCTGGGACAAGCTGCCGTTGTTGCGCCAGGTGCTGGCGATGCAGCCGCGTGAAGTCAAAAATCCGCTTTGCCAGGAAATCGTCTGGGAAGGTTCAGAAGTCGATCTTGCGCGCCTGCCGATCCAGACTTGCTGGCCCGGTGACATCGGCCCTCTGATCACCTGGGGCCTGACGGTGACGCGCGGCCCGCAAAAGGCGCGGCAGAACCTGGGCATTTACCGGCAACAGGTCGTCGGCCGCAACAAACTGATCATGCGCTGGCTGGCGCAGCGTGGCGGTGCGCTGGATTACCGCGATCACTGCCTCGCGCACCCGCGTGAACCCTTCCCGGTGGCGGTGGCGCTGGGGGCAGATCCGGCGACCATGCTCGGCGCGGTGACGCCGGTGCCGGACTCGCTGTCCGAATACCAGTTCGCCGGACTGCTGCGCGGTGAAAAAACCGAAATCGCTCAATGCCTGACGCATTCTCTCAAAGTGCCGGCGCGTGCCGAGATTGTGCTCGAAGGATTTATTTATCCCAATGAGACCGCGCTGGAAGGCCCTTTCGGCGATCACACCGGTTATTACAACGAGCAGCAACGTTTCCCGGTGTTTACCGTCGAGCGCATCACCATGCGCCGCGACCCGATTTACCATTCGACTTACACCGGCAAACCGCCGGATGAACCGGCGGTGCTGGGTGAGGCACTGAACGAAGTGTTTGTACCGTTGCTGGTCAAACAGTTTCCGGAGATAGTCGATTTCTATCTGCCGCCCGAAGGCTGTTCCTACCGCATCGCCTGCGTCAGCATGAAAAAACAGTATCCGGGCCACGCCAAACGCGTGATGTTCGGCATCTGGAGCTTTCTTCGCCAGTTCATGTACACCAAGTTCATCATCGTCACCGACGACGACATCAATGTCCGCGATTGGAAGGAAGTCATGTGGGCGCTGACCACGCGCGTCGATCCGCGTCGCGACACGCTGATCGTTGACGCGACACCGATTGATTATCTGGATTTCGCCAGTCCGGTCAGCGGTCTCGGTTCAAAAATGGGCATCGATGCCACCAACAAATGGCCCGCCGAAACCGACCGTCGCTGGGGCGAGCCGATTGCGATGAGTGATGAGGTGAAGCAGCGCGTGGATGCGCTGTGGGCATCGCTGGGGCTTTAACGCGGCAGTCTTGCCGCAACGTCAACAGCGATTAAAAATCCTTCATGAGCATAGTTCTGTTACTCAAATTGTTTCTCGTGCCTGCGCTGATCGCGTTGGTGACCCTCGCCGGCCGACACTGGGGCCCGGCGGTTGCCGGCTGGCTTTCGGCGTTTCCGATCGTTGCCGGCCCGATCCTGTGGTTCATTGCGATCGAGCAGGGTGCGGCTTTCGCAGCAAGGGCGGCGGTGGGCACACTGTCTGGTGTGCTGGCGATCCTGGCCTTTGGCCTCGGTTATGCCTGGGCGGCCACCCGCTATTCATGGCCGCTGAGTCTGGCGCTTGCCTACGTCGGGTATGCCGTCGCTGTCTTCATTCTGGAACTATGGAATGCCAGCGCTCTGCTGATCGTGGCACTTGTCGTCATGACAGGACTGTGGCTCGCACCTCGTCTCTATCCCGTGTTGCCGGCACCGGCAAAGACACCATCAAAACCCGCCAATGACATGCTGCTACGCATGGGCTTGGGCGCGCTGCTCGTAATGCTGGTCACGCACTTCGCGGGCAATCTCGGGCCCGACCTGAGCGGTGTGTTTGCGATGTTTCCGGTGATAGGCACCGTGCTCGTATTGTTCACGCACCGCAGCGCCGGTGCGGCCGCCACCATCCAGTTATTGCGCGGCATGGTGCTGGGTTTTTACGCCTTCGGCACCTTCTGCGTGGTTCTGTCCTGGGCATTAACAGCCACCGGCGTCGGACAGGCATTTTTATGGGCGCTGGCGGCCGCGGCGGTAATCCAGTTCTTGTCGCGACTCTGGTTGATTCGTTACCGCGCGTTGATCTCAAGCCCATAAAAAACGGGAGCCTGCGGGCTCCCGTTTTCGTTTCGCAAGGTTTTCGATCAGAACTTGTACTGCAAACCCAGCGAATACGAATGGGCATCGCCGTTATCGCCAAGCCCGTAGTGGGTGGCTTCCAGACGCGCCGCCCAGTTCTTCGACAGTCCATATTTGATGCCAATGCCCGCGGTGACGTCGCTGTCGCTGTCTCTGGCCGCGCCCGCTACAGCGGCCACCGAGGCCTGCGCTTTAACCTTTGAATAAAAAAGGCCAACGCTACCGAATAAACTGAATCTCTCGCTCAGCGGCAATGTGCCGACACCCGATAACGAATAACCAGTGACGTCACCAAACGCTGTAAATGGCAATCCGGTAATTGTCCCTGAAACGCCGAAAGCACCGAGGTCGACGTAGGAGGCTTCAATCGCCAGATGCTTGTTTATATCGTAGCCACCGAATATGCGGAACATGGAGTTCCGTTCATCGCTCTCGGTTACGACCGCACCCAAAGCAATGAACGGCGCACGGTCAATGTCCGTCTTGGCTTGCCCGGCAGCGCCACCGAAGTAAAATCCCGCATCCTGCGCGACCGCGGTTGAGCTGAACAATGCGATGGCGGTTATCAATCCGCCTGCAGCTACATTCCCGATAAACGATTTCATGTTTTTCCTTTCGCTAGGGCAATTCACGAAGCTTTGTCGGCCATTAGGGCTCGAAGAAGTATCCTATATAAAACAAACAGTTGCTACCGGATACTCTTGAAAAACAGAGCACTAAAGCATGAAGGTGGTGTTATACCCCAAGATGACTCAATAACTTATTGTTTTTAAACATTTTTATTTTTAATGGGCGTTGTAAATCTGCAACAGTCGCCATTAGAGCCCGCGAATTGTCTACTTTGCGCGTCGCGTACGGCGCCGTTCCTGCTGACCGCAGCAATTGCTGCTGTCGCGGTTGTGCACCCAGCCCAGCATCGCATCCTGCGCAGCCTGCGCATTAAACGCGTTGCTGTGATTGACCATGAACACCACTACCGAGCGATTGCCCTGCGCGTCGAGCACATAACCGGCGATCGAACGCACGCCGGAAAGTGATCCGGTCTTGATGTGCGCCTGGCCGGCGATTTCGGCGCTTTTCAGGCGTCGGCGCATGGTGCCGTCAACGGCGGCGACCGGTAGCGAGGCCATCAGTTCCGGCATCACCGGACTGGCCCAGGCATTGAGCAGGATGGCGCCGAGGTTGCGCGCGCTGATGCGCTCAATGCGCGACAGGCCCGAACCGTTTTCCAGAACCAGTTCCGGCACGTCCAGGCGTTTAAGTGCCAGCCATTGTTTGACACCGTTTGCAGCACTGCCAGTGGTTGCGGGCGCAGCGCCATTGATACCCAGCGTCAGGAACAACTGCCGTGCCATGACGTTGTTGGAATATTTGTTGACGTCGCGAACCACCTCCGACATCGATGGTGATCGGGCCGTGGTCAGCGGCCGTGCCTGTACCGGGCTTGCGCCGTCACGCACCTGCCCGGTGAAAACGCCACCCATTTCCCGCCACAGATAAGTGAACAGCGCGCCGATGTACTGGCGATGACCGAGTACGCTGTAACTGCGCATCCGCTCGCCGCAGTCCGCGGAATAAGTGCCGTTGAAGGTCAGGCGCGCGCCGTCGGCGTTGCCCTGGCTGTCGTGCCGCAGCCGGCCGACCCAGTCGCCGCAGGCGCCGTCAGCAAACTTCAGGTTGTTGGTTACCTGTATCTGCGGCAATGGCGGCTCGACAGTGATGCGCACAGTTCGTGTGGCGGCGTCAGGGATGAACTGCAGCGTGACCGCCTTGAAATTGACCAGCAGCGCGCTGGGCCCGGTATTGTAGGGGCGCGTTGGCTGGTCATCGAATACGGCGGGGTCAAAACTCTCTTCGGCAAACAACCGGCGATCCAGCACCAGGTCCCCGCGGATTTCGCGCACGCCGCGCGCGCGCAGGCTGCGCAACAGCAACCAGAAATTTTCCAGCGTCAGTTTCGGATCCCCGGATCCTTTCAGATAGAGGTTCCCGGTCAGTACATCCTGCGTGATGGCGCCGTCGGTGAATATGTCGGTGTTCCAGGTATAGGCGGGTCCGAGCATTTCCAGTCCGGCATAGGTGGTCACCAGTTTCATGCTCGAAGCCGGATTAAGCGCGCGCTCGGCGCCGATGGCCAGCACGGGTTCTGCGGCGCCGATTTCATGTACATAGACGCCAACCGCCGATTCGGGGATGCCGGCCTGGGCCAACGCGCGGGCCACGGGTTCAGGCAGGGTGTTTACCGGCTGTGCAATAACGGACAGCGACAGCAGTGTCAGCAGGGCGGTGGTGATAACGCGGGTCAGGGTAAGGGTAAGAGTCAGGGGCATCAGAGGTTTGGCGGAGATTCCGGTTTATTTCAAAGGATGACCGAGCTGTGCAGCGCCGGTATGTCGACGCCGCTCCAGCCCAGTTTGTCATGGATGGCGCTTGCAAAAATTTCGGCGGTACTTTGTTCACCGTGGACCACGAAAGTTCGCTGTGGTGCGCGCTTGAAGTGTGACAGCCAGCCGAGCAGTGCTTCCTGGTCGGCGTGGGCCGACAGTCCGCCGATGGTGTAGATGTCGGCGCGCACGGCCACGGGAATGCCGAAAATGCGCACGGTTTTCGCACCATCGACGATGCGCCGGCCCAGTGTGCCTGCAGCTTGGAAACCGACGATCAATATCGACGAGGCCTTGCGGCCGAGGTTGTGGCGCAGGTGGTGCTTGATGCGCCCTGCATTACACATGCCGCTGGCCGAAATGATCACGGCCCCCTGCTTGATGCGCTGCAGATTGCTTGATTCCAGCACATCCTGCACAAAATGGATGCGCGGATGGCCCTTGCGACCTTTCAGCCATTGCAGCAGCGTTGCGGCGTCCTGGTCGAGCAGCGCCCAGTGTTTGGCGGTGATTTCCGTAGCCTTGGTGGCCATCGGTGAATCGATGTAAATATCCATCTCCGGCAAGCGGCCCTGGCGGTACATTTGCACCAGCAGGTAAATAATCTCCTGGGTACGGCCGACCGCGAACGCAGGGATGATCACATTGCCCTTTTTGCGTACCAGTGTGTCGGTGATCGCGTGTTCGAGTTCCGCCAGCGTGTCGTCCAGGCTTTTGTGCAGGCGGTTGCCGTAAGTGGATTCGACCACCAGCACATCGGCGTCAGTAATCACTGCCGGATCACGCACCAGCGGCCGGCCCGGCTGGCCGATGTCGCCGGAAAATACCAGCTTCCGGTTTTTTGTTCCGTCTTGCAGCCACAACTCGATGATTGCTGCGCCGAGGATATGGCCGGCGTCGCGGAAGGTGCAGCGTACCTTGGGGTGCGGGGCCAGGCCGGTATCGTAGGCCACCGGTTTTAATTGCCGCAGGGTGCGGGTGACTTCGGCGATGGTGTAGAGAGGGGGCTTGCCGGCGCCGCGCACGTCCGCCTTTTGTTTCCACTCGGCTTCTTTTTCCTGGATATGCGCCGAGTCGACCAGCATGACCTCGAGCAGGTCGCAGGTGGCTGCCGTGGCGTAGATCGGGCCTTTGAATCCAGCGGAGACCAGCCGGGGCAGCAGCCCGGAGTGGTCTATATGGGCGTGAGTCAGCAGCACGAAGTCGAGGGCGGCCGGATCGGCGGCAAAGCGCGCGTAATTTTTGGTGTCGGCTTCGCGACCGCCCTGGAACATGCCGCAGTCGACGAGAAAACGCAGAGTTCCTGTTTCCACCAGAAAACTCGAACCGGTGACTTCGCCCGCCGCACCGAGGAAGGTCAGTTTCAAGGCGTGGCGTCCAGTGTCTCAAGAGTGCGCGCAACGAGCAATTCGATTTCAGCGTCGTTGATGACATACGGCGGCATGAAATAAACCGTGGTGCCCGCATTTCCACTAATGGGGCGCAGCAGCAATTCCCGCGCCAGTGCCGCTTCAAAAAAATGCCGGCTGAAGGCCGGATCGCTGCTGTCGACCTCGAAGGCCCAGATCATGCCGGTCGTGCGGAAATTTCGTACCCGCGGATGTTTGGCCAGCGCTTGTGTCGCCGCAATCATGCGTTGTGCCTTGACGCGGTTGGCAGCGATGACGTCATCCTGTTCAAAAATATCCAGTGTCGCCAGCGCAGCGCGGCAGGCCAGCGCGTTGCCGGTGTAGGAATGTGAATGCAGGAAACCGCGGGAGATCGATTCGTCGTAGAACGCCTGGTAAATGCGGTCGCGGGTCATCACCACGGACAGCGGCAGGTAACCGCCGGTGATGCCCTTGGACAGGCACAGGAAGTCAGGTTTGATATCAGCCTGCTCGTGCGCAAAAAAAGTCCCGGTGCGGCCGAAACCAGTCATGATTTCATCGACGATCAGGTGCACGCCGTAGCGGTCGCACAGTACGCGCGCCTGGCGCAGGTATTCGGCGTCGTACATGGCCATGCCGGTGGCGCCCTGCACCAGCGGTTCGACAATCAGCGCCGCGGTGCGTTCGTGGTGCTGTTCAAGATGGCTCTGCAGCGCCTCCGCACAGCGCAGGGCATGTTCTTGTGCTGAGGTGCCGACGACGGCGCGGCGCCAGTCCGGGCTGGGTACCTGCGCGCTGTGGCGCAGCAGCGGGGCGTAGGTATCCTTGAACAGCGCGACATCGGTGACTGACAAAGCCCCCAGGGTTTCGCCGTGATAACTGCCGGCGAGGCTGATGAATTCCGTTTTGTCCGGCTGCCCGCTGTTGCGCCAGAAATGGAAACTCATTTTCAGCGCGATTTCGGTAGCCGAGGCGCCGTCGCTGCCGTAAAAACAGTGGCCCAGTGCACCGCCGGTCAGTGCCGACAGCCGTTCCGACAGCGCCACCACGGGCTCATGGGTGAAGCCGGCGAGCATCACATGTTCCAGCCGTTGCAACTGATCGACCAGTGCAGCGTTGATGCGCGGCTCGGCGTGGCCGAACAGGTTGACCCACCACGAACTGACCGCGTCGAGATATCGTTTGCCGTCGCAATCGTACAGCCAGCATCCCTGGGCGCGTTCGATGGGCACGATGGGCAGCGTTTCGTGCTGCTTCATCTGTGTGCACGGATGCCACACCGCGGTGCGGCTGCGTTCTAGCAGCACAGTGTTGCGAGTGCTAGTTTGCATTTGGGATGAGCTTTATCCAATACTTTCCGCTGTTCAACCGATTTGCGCGGCCAGCGTTATATGACTTATGTACCATGGCCCGGTGTTTGTTGACTCGGTGTCGCGCGGTGGCACCGAATTTGCTCTGAATGTTTTCGGCAGTAGTTGTTGTTGAGTTTAACAGCACACTAAAGGAGATGTTTGCGCATGCAGATTCTCGAACGCATCGAAGGCCAGATGTCCGCCACCGGACTGCCGCTTGTCGGCATCACCCTCGCCGCAGTGCCCTGTCCCGATACCCCGGTGATCCTGACGCTGCACTGGCACGGGTTCATCAGACAGAAACTGGTTGAACTGGAAGAAGCCGAGACCGTGGCCTACACGCCGATTCCCAGTTCGTCACTGCAGCTCAATGACCGCTGGCGTGATCTGCGGGCCGTTGATCATGCCGCGATGGAAGCGGCCTGGGCGCTGGGGGCCTGGGATGTGGAGCGGGCCGAACGCCCGGCCTGTTTCCGTCAGGGGGCTGCGGATAACGAAGAATTGGAGTGTATGCAGGCTTTCGGCACCTATCCGTGCAACATCAACGGCGCCCAGGTGGCGGTGTGCGATGCGCCAGATCTCGATGATCTGCTTGAACTGGCAGCCGAGCGTGGCTATTTATTGTGGGCCTTCCGGCCGGTGCGCGGCGGAATCTGGAAGGATTATGCCGATGACGCCACCCTGTCCGAGGAGGGCCGCCGGTCCCTGCCGTGCCCCCATGCACCGGTTCCTCCCAGCTGTGCCGGCAAGCGCAAAATGGTTTACCGGTTTGGCATCCCAACTCATCGTATGTTGCCGGTTGTGACGACCGAACATTAGTAACAGATTGTTTTAATTGATATTTTAGTGTAAGCGACCACTTACACCGAGGGGCTGACAGAGGGGCTGAAATTCAGCCCCTCTTGATTTCTGGCGGTACATCTCTATCATTAGCACTCGCTTGAGCCGAGTGCTAACAATTGGCTCGCGGTTTTCCTAGTTTATCCAATCGATCCTTGAGGAGATGTACCCATGAAGATTCGCCCGTTGCACGACCGTATTATCGTGAAGCGGCTGGAAGAAGAGCGTAAGACTGCTTCCGGCATCGTTATTCCTGACACCGCCGCTGAAAAGCCGGATCAGGGTGAAGTCAAAGCTGTAGGCAAAGGCAAAAAAGGCGATGACGGCAAGGTCATCCCGCTCGACGTCAAAGTCGGCGACCGTGTTCTCTTCGGCAAATACTCCGGCCAAACCGTCAAAGTTGAAGGTGACGAGCTGCTGGTGATGCGCGAAGAAGACATCATGGGCGTTGTCGAGTAACCCACCAAGAATATCCAGGAGATCACACACATGGCAGCTAAAGACGTCAAATTCCACGACTCGGCACGGCAAAAAATCATTACCGGTGTAAATGTTCTTGCCGACGCAGTCAAAGTTACTCTCGGCCCGAAAGGCCGCAACGTAGTGCTGGAGCGCAGCTTCGGTGCCCCCACCGTGACCAAGGACGGCGTATCTGTCGCCAAGGAAATCGAACTGAAGGACAAGTTCGAAAACATGGGCGCGCAAATGGTGAAAGAAGTGGCTTCCAAGACTTCCGACACCGCCGGCGACGGCACCACCACCGCGACTGTGCTGGCCCAGTCGATCGTGCAGGAAGGCATGAAGTTCGTCACCGCCGGCATGAATCCGATGGATCTGAAGCGCGGCATCGACAAGGCAGTGATCGCCATCGTCGCCGAGCTGAAAAAACTGTCCAAGCCCTGCACCACCAGCAAGGAAATCGCCCAGGTCGGCGCGATCTCCGCCAACGCTGACGCAGACATCGGCAAGCTCATCGCCGACGCGATGGACAAGGTCGGCAAGGAAGGCGTGATCACCGTCGAAGACGGCTCGGGCCTGGAAAGCGAACTGGAAGTGGTCGAAGGCATGCAGTTCGACCGCGGCTACCTGTCGCCGTATTTCATCAACAATGCCGAAAAACAGCATGCCCTGCTCGATAGCCCTTACGTGCTGCTGCACGACAAGAAGATCTCGAACATCCGTGACCTGCTGCCGGTACTGGAACAAGTCGCCAAGTCCGGCAAACCGCTGCTGATCATCGCCGAAGAAGTTGAAGGCGAAGCACTGGCGACCCTGGTCGTCAACAACATCCGCGGCATCCTGAAGACCTGCGCCGTCAAGGCCCCGGGCTTCGGCGACCGTCGCAAAGCCATGCTGGAAGACATTGCCATCCTCACGGGCGGCACGGTGATTGCCGAGGAAGTCGGCCTGTCGCTGGAGAAAGTCACGCTGGCTGATCTGGGCCAGGCCAAACGCATCGAGATCGGCAAGGAAGAAACCACGATCATCGACGGCAACGGCGACCAGAAATCGATCGAAGCGCGCGTCAAACAGATCCGCGCCCAGATCGAAGAGGCCACCAGCGACTACGACAAAGAAAAGCTGCAAGAGCGCGTTGCCAAGCTGGCAGGCGGTGTTGCGCTGATCAAAGTCGGTGCTGCAACCGAGCTCGAAATGAAAGAGAAAAAAGCCCGCGTTGAAGACGCGCTGCACGCCACGCGTGCCGCCGTTGAAGAAGGCATCGTGGCCGGCGGCGGCGTTGCGCTGATCCGCGCGCGCCTCGGCCTTGGCAAGCTGAAAGGCGACAACCATGACCAGGACGCCGGCATCAAGATCGTGCTGCGCGCCGTGGAAGAACCGCTGCGCCAGATCGTCGCCAACGCGGGTGATGAGCCCTCAGTGGTGGTGAACAAGGTTGTCGAAGGCAAAGGCAACGTCGGCTATAACGCCGCGACCGGCGAATACGGCGACCTGGTGGAAATGGGCGTGCTGGATCCGACCAAAGTTACGCGCACTGCATTGCAGAACGCGGCTTCGATCGCCGGCCTGATCCTGACCACCGCCGCGATGGTTGCGGAATCGCCGAAAGATGAAGGCGGCCACGCAGGTCATGGCCACGGCATGGGCGGTATGGGCGGCATGGGTGGTATGGATATGTAATTCGCTTTTGCGAATTACATATCCGGAGCAGGACGAGCAGGAGGGAACCGATGGTTCCCTCCCGAGCCCTCCCTCCTTCGGTATTGGATGCATCAGAAACCCCGCTTCGGCGGGGTTTCTTTTTGTAATACTTATCTCCCTCCCCATCAGGGGGAGGGTTGGGGTGGGGGTGGTTGTGTCGATTACAATGCCGGACAGGATCCCTTACACAAAGCCGATCATGCCCATCGAATTCACGCTGGTATCCATTCTGTTTGCCGTGGTGCAGGTGGCGTTGTACTTGTTCATCGGGCGTGGTGCGATGCATGTGCTGGGTGGCGCGGCACGTGAGCAGAATTTCATCTATCAGCTGTTCAAAAAGGGCACTGAACCGCTGGTGAAAGCCACGCGGGTCGTCACACCCAAATTCGTCATCGACCGCCACGTGCCTTTCGTGACCTTCATCCTGCTGGTGTGGATTGGCCTGATGCTGATTTACCTGCGGCGCGCCATCTGCCTGGCCCATCAACTGAACTGCGGCTGATCGGCTATTACCTTGACGCAAAACGGTTTTGAGGTTTAAATAGCGCCCTTTCGTCCAGCCGCAATGGCGGGCGAAATCCGATCCTCCCAGTTTTTGCAGCATCCCCGCAGTACGGGGCCGGGTAGCTCAGTCGGTAGAGCAGAGGATTGAAAATCCTTGTGTCGGCGGTTCAATTCCGTCCCCGGCCACCAATACTCCATCTCAAGTTATCCACCGGAATCCAATCGGAACGCTAACCGTAGGATTTTCATGGGAAACCTTGTCCATCTGGGGGCAAGACTATCCGCCGGCATCTCAATTTGCTCAGGGGCAACGTCGGGGGCAGCATGGCATTTCTTCAAAGG
>Ga0105090_10001709_pt1 | contig 11962 bp, 11 predicted proteins | sample PPLLak3March2015_FD_79110 | JGI IMG/M metagenome (GOLD analysis project Ga0105090, IMG submission 79110) | Freshwater sediment microbial communities from Prairie Pothole Lake near Jamestown, North Dakota, USA - PPLs Lake P7 Core (1) Depth... | ecosystem: Environmental > Aquatic > Freshwater >... | reverse complement strand
GTGATCCAGAAAGCCGCTTTGGTGGCTTACTGATGACCTGGGACCAAGAAGGCAATCGCTATATTAATAGTATTGCTGGCGCAGTTATCCCAGTCTTTACCAAGCTATAAGCTTAGTTAAGTAACATGCCGGTACACCACTGTCGAAAGACAGCCGGTGTGCCGGTTTTTTTATTAGTAGAGAAACAAAGTAAAATTTGGGGTACTACAAAGAGAATGCGAACAATAGAAGAACAGGAAAAATTAGAGGCGCTTACCCAAGAGGAGGATTTGTCGTGACCAGACAAATAACACAAGCAGGGATTGCAGTCTTTATACTTGTTATGGCACTTTACACAAGTACAGCAAGCGCACATGGCAAAGTAGCCATGGAAGACGACAGCTGTATGCGCCGGATCGGCGAGAACATGATTCACCTCAGCACCTACCAGCCACAGGTAAATGAGGGCGGTCATTATTGCACGGATATACCCAAAGCTGGCAGCACCGTACTCGTTATAGACTTAGTGGATCCTGAATTGCGTGATATGCCAATTGGCGTGAAGGTAATCAAAGGCAGCAATGCAAGCGAAGGAGAAATCATCACCAACACACGCCCTGCGTTGTATCAAGATGGTGTCATCAGCATGAGCAGTGCGCTGGACCAAGGGAAATATCTCGTACAGGTCACAGCGGAAGGAGTGCCGCCACTGCACTATGAGTATCATATGCGGGTAGAAATGATTAATTACGCAGAAGTATTCAGAGCAACCATAGGGCCAGCAGTCGGCCTATTGCTGACAACAATACTTGGGTATAAACTCATCAGATCAAGACGTTTTAGAGACTGGCTAGCCTCGCGTCGTGCGCAGAAAGACTGAAAACACGATGACAGATAATAAAAGGTCATCATAAACCAACCACTTATCGACAGGGAATGCAAACAATGTCAGCAAGATTAATAAATATAAAGCAAGCAATATTAGTAGGATTATTAGCAACAAGCATGCTGTTAACAGCACAAGTACAAGCACATGGTGGCTTGGCTTTGGCGGAAGATATGTGTGTATTGACAGTCGGACCCTACAGAATGCACTTTACAGGCTATCAACCGCTATCACAAGAAGAAGAATTCTGTGAAGACATTCCGGAAGTTGGGAAAACAGTGATAGCACTAGACTACATTCAAGAAGAATTACGCCCACTCAAAACGGAAGTGCGGATTATTCGTGATACGGGGTCAGAAGAGAATCTGGATGCGATAACAGTATTTCATTTACCGCCTAAGGTATACCCAACAGCATCAATTACTGTAGACCATACTTTTCCAGAAAAGGGTAAATTTGTAGGGCTGGTGACAATAACAGGCGGCGCAGAGGATTATGTGTCACGCTTTCCGTTCTCAGTAGGGGAAGGACGTCCAACACCTAAAGCGGCAATAATCGCACCGGTTGTGTTGGTGATTGCAATGGGTGCTTTCTTCTATATGCGAAGCCGTCGTAAAACAGACAATCAAGGTGCCGTTTAAAGTAGCGAATCTGTAATTGAAGATTCGGTAAGCAGATGGATTATTGAACTCGTACTTATGTATGATAAGAATCGTGCTTATCCAGCTGTTGTCCAGCCTCCCGCATCCATGGCGTTTCAGAGCTATAAAGTGGGAAGTGTCTGTCGTTAGTTGTAGAAATTCTGACAGTTTTTGCGGATCGTTAACATAATTCTGCTAAATTGTAGGATAACATCCTATTTATGGACGCTAACCGGATAAGCACGAAAAGCCACCGACATGGATCTGGGGCTAATAAAGAGGCGAGAGATAAAACGCGGTGTGGATTTCCAGAGATCAATGGAGCGAAGGTAAGTTTTCTATGTTTATTGATTTACAATGATGGTTATTTTATAAAAAGCGCAAAAGACTCTGTGGATAGCGCCATTTTATGGAGCGGTACATACGGCAGATTGGATAGAGAATGATTAGCACCAGCAAGGTAATCCAATAAGTCTGTTCAAGGCTGCCGCGGCCCAGCACAAGACGCAGTGCTGCCAAAACACCGAAGTGCGCAAGATAAAAAAATAATGCGGTCTGGCCAAAGACGAGGATGGGCCCATTATTGTTGATCACGTCTTTGACAGATTCCATGCGCATCAACAGCGCCAAAATAATGACCATTAAACCCAGTTCCAGTACAGTGTAAGCTAAGCTGGGTGGATATTTGCTGATATGTAGCCATTGTACGAGGGTGTTGTTTCCTTCAAGGTACATAAAAAGGTTGCCATAGCCGTTGATACTACGAATAAGCACGAACAAAACCAATGCGGATAGGCCGCTGACCATCAGCAAACGTTCTAACGGCCACAAGCTCTGCTGCCGGGATATTAATCGTTCCAGCCCAGCATCATGATCGCCAGCCAGGGTAGTGCAGGATATAGTAGGGTATAAGTTTCACCGAATACTGGTGCGAAGGTTAAAGCCAGCCATAGCGGTACTTCACCACCAGGTTGCCACAGGGTCATGAGCAATAGCTCGCTTCCCGCAACAATGAATATCGCCAAGAAAAAATCCAGACGGGCACCCAAACGTTGTAAAGGAACCATGAGCATCATGCTGATGCCGATGGCATAGAGCACTTGCAATATAAACTTTCCCGAAGCCAGTGAGAATACGCACAGATCAAGCAAGGCAATAAAAGCGCCGCGAATTAGTAATTCACTGTCAATGACAGAATTACTCATGCCTTGTTCGCGACGTTGGGTGTTATTTATTGCAATTGATGTTCCTGCCAGAAAAACAAAAGTCGGGGCGCAGATATGGGTGATCCAGCGCGTGAGGAATTGATCGGTAGCAAACAGATCGCCGGTTTCATACAGTAATACGGAGTCAGAAAAAATCCGATTCGTATTGAAGAACCATGAAGTATGATCAAGCGCCATCAGGATCATAACTATTCCGCGTAGCCAGTCGATGGCTGCGATACGTTGCGTGCTTTTATCCAATTTGGTCTCTCGTTCTTTTAGACGAAATCAAACAAATAATACAGCGCATTGAATATGCAGCTAAAGCAAGACCAGATTATTTCTGTGAATTAGTTCGGGTTCATCAACATAACCCAGTATTGCTTCGATTTCATTGCTCGCCTGTTTCAGGATTTTTTGTGTTTCAACAGCGCTATAATTAATCAAACCGCGGGCTATCTCTCTGCCTTCTTCGTCTCGGCAAGATACAGCTTCTCCACGCTCAAATTCACCATCGACGCTGATGACGCCAATGGGGAGCAGGCTTTTGCCATCGGCTGAAAGCGCCTTCACAGCACCTTGATCCAGTATAACAGACCCATGTACTTGTAAATAATCGGCAAGCCATTGCTTACGTGCTGCCAATACCGGTATTTTAGCCAGGAAGCGGGTGCCAATGGCTTCATCCTGGTTAAGGCGGACTAATACGTTGTCTTCATGACCTGATGCGACGATGGTATCCGCGCCACTACGTGCCGCGCGTTTGGCAGCGATTACTTTAGTTTGCATCCCGCCACGACTGATACCGCTGCCAACGCCACCGGCTATTTTCTCAAGCCTGGGGTCACCTGCATTCACTTCGTTCAATAATTTTGCATCCGGATTCTTGCGTGGATCGCTGGTGAATAAACCGGCCTGATCAGTCAGAATAATCAGCGCATCGGCTTCAACCAGATTGGTGACCAGCGCCGCCAAGGTATCATTGTCGCCAAAACGAATTTCATCGATCGCAACAGTATCATTCTCATTAATGATTGGAATAATGTTTAGTTTCAATAAAGTCGTCAGGGTTGAGCGTGCGTTCAGATAACGTTTCCGGTTAGACAAATCTTCATGCGTCAGAAGCACCTGAGCGGTTTGCAGACCATACTCAGAAAAACTGGATGCATAGGCTTGCGCCAAGCCCATTTGCCCTACGGCGGCTGCAGCCTGTAATTCATACAGCGCGGTGGGCCGACTTTCCCAATTTAACCGTTGCATTCCCTCGGCAATTGCACCCGAAGAGACCAGGATGATTTCCTTGCCCAGTTGTTTAAGGTTTGCAATTTGTGCTGCCCAACAGGCCAGTGCAGCGTGGTCGAGCCCTTTGCCTTGATTGGTCACCAAACTGCTGCCCACTTTGATTACAATACGGCGTGCTTGCTTTAACATGGATTAACGAGCTCGTTTTCTGGAATCGGATTATCAGGCTGTGGCGGTAAATTTTGTTCCAGATAATCCATGATGGCATAAGTTAGAGGCTTGCAACCTTCGCCAGTTAGTGCGGAAATAATAAAGTATTTATCTTCCCATCCTAATTTTTCTACAAATTGACTGCATAACTCGGATCGTTTCTCCGTCGGCATCATATCGGTTTTGTTTAGTACCAGCCAGCGCGGTTTGTGATAAAGGGATTCATCATATTTCTGCAATTCTTTAACCAATGCATGGGCTTCATGGACAGAATCCGTATCTTCATTCAAAGGCATCATATCGACAACATGAAGCAATAGCCGGGTGCGTGATAAATGTTTTAAGAAATGATGCCCTAATCCAATACCTTCAGCAGCGCCTTCAATCAATCCAGGGATATCAGCCATGACGAAACTTCGGTTTTGATCAATTCGTACCATGCCCAGGTTAGGCTGCAAAGTAGTAAATGGATAATCGGCTACCTTGGGGCGTGCGGCAGATACGGCGCGTATGAGTGTGGATTTTCCAGCGTTCGGCATACCTAGTAAACCCACATCAGCGAGCACCTTGAGCTCCAGTTTCAGTTCAAATTCCTGCCCGGGTTCACCGTAGGTAAACTGACGCGGTGCACGATTAGTGCTGGATTTAAAGTGCAAATTACCAATTCCGCCTTCTCCCCCTTTAGCTAAAAGCACCTTTTGCTGATCATGAACCAGATCAGCGACCGTTTCACCGGTATTACTATCTTTAATAAGTGTGCCTACAGGTACGCGCAGTACAATATCTTCAGCGCTTTTTCCATAGCGGTCGGAGCCTTGACCATTCTGTCCATTTTTTGCCCGATGGATACGGGCAAAACGATAGTCTATCAGAGTGTTGATATTGCGATCCGCTATTGCGAATACGCTACCGCCGCGTCCGCCATCACCACCATCAGGCCCACCCCTGGGAATAAATTTCTCTCGCCGGAAACTTGCGACACCATCGCCACCTTTACCGGCTAGTACCTGAATAATTGCTTCATCAATAAACTTCATAAATCCTGGTTATCATTCCCTGTAATTCCTGTTTCGATCCTGCAAACAAAAAAGCCCCATCGTTTTAGACAGGGCTTTTTGAAAGAATTTGGTACTTCTGTACTGTTATGCTGGTATCACACTAACTACTTTTCGTTTTAGTACACCCTTGATACTAAAATTCACTTTTCCTGTAATTTTTGCAAATAAGGTGTGATCCTTGCCAATACCTACATTTGCTCCCGGATGAACTTGGGTGCCACGTTGTCTGATAATAATCGATCCGGCTGGGATCAATTCACCACCATAGCGTTTTACCCCGAGTCGTTTTGAATGTGAATCACGTCCGTTTCTGGAGCTTCCGCCCGCTTTCTTATGTGCCATCTAATACTCCTTAAGCTGAAATACCGGTAATCTGTATTTCAGTGTAATTCTGCCGATGTCCCTGATGTTTCTGGTAGTGTTTGCGACGACGCATCTTGAAGATACGAATCTTGTCGTGGCGGCCTTGACCCAGTACTGTTGCACTGACTTTGGCACCATTGACGAGTGGCGTACCCAAGGATATTTTATCACCATCCGCAACCATCAATACCTGATCAATAATAAGCTCGCTGCCACTTTCTACTTTAAGCTGCTCTACCTTCAGTTTTTCACCAACTTTAATCCGATACTGCTTACCGCCGGTTTTTATGACCGCATACATATTTTGACTCCATGCTTCCCTTTTACAGAACCAAGAATTATACATAAATAACCCATGATTGTGGTGGAATATTTCGAGCAATTTATCTTTATGCTTGACACTTGGGTGTTGTCATTCCTACCATAGCGTTTTCTACAAGGTAATATTGTGTCAATCGAATATATTAGAAGCTTCATTGCTCAAGACATGGACATCGTAGACGATGTCATCCGGGAGAAATTACATTCTCATGTTCTGCTGATTCGCCAAGTCAGTGAATACATTATCAATAGTGGAGGGAAACGTTTACGTCCTGCATTGGTGATTTTATCTGCAGGTGCTTTTGGTTATTCAGGAAAATTTCATTATAACCTCGCAGCTATTGTCGAATTCATTCATACGGCAACCTTGCTTCATGATGACGTCGTGGATGAGTCTGATCTACGCCGAAACAGGGAAACAGCTAATGCATTGTTTGGCAATGCGGCCAGTGTTCTTGTAGGGGATTTTCTTTATTCCAGAGCCTTTCAGATGATGGTAGGTGTTGACAATATGCGAGTAATGCAAGTGCTTGCAGATGCGACTAATACGATTGCTGAAGGTGAGGTTCTTCAACTGCTGAATTGTCGGGATCCGCTAGTAACAGAAGAAAATTACCTGCAAGTCATTCGTTTTAAAACAGCCAAACTATTTGAAGCAGCCAGTCGATTGGGCGCGATCCTGGGGAATGCCACACCGGAAGAAGAAGATGCGATGTCAATTTATGGCATGCATCTGGGTACTGCATTCCAGCTTATTGACGATATGCTCGACTATTCGGGCAACAATCAGGATATTGGTAAGAATTTAGGCGATGATCTGGCTGAAGGAAAACCTACGCTGCCTTTGATCTATGCCATACGAGTGGGAACACCCGAGCAAGCAAATATTATACGCAAGGCGATTGAGGATGGCGGAAAAGATGGTTTTCAACCTGTTCTGAATGTAATCCGCCAAACAGCGGCCTTAGACTACGCTAAACAATGCGCTGCTGCTGAGATCGCGACAGCGATTGATGCAATAGCTTTCTTGCCAGATTCGGATAATAAGAAATGTCTTCTGCAATTAGCGAGCTTTTCTGTGACACGCAATCATTAATTAAAAAAATTTCCTGACTAACTGTTTGCGGATGGAATTGATTTAAATGGAATGACTCTTTTTTTATTACTTAGAGAAGTTTTTTTCAAACACATATTGTCTTATTTGCAATACGATAAGTTATTGCGATTCCAAACCTGTGTTCCGTCAGGTATCTAATTGAAATTGTTTTCATTTGGTTAAGCTACTATTAATCTTTTATTGATAGGCACTAAAACCACGATTAATCCACAATTTGCCAAAACAAAGAAATTGTTATGCTTGACGTATAACGATGGCAAGTTAAATCCCGATTGGAATGTAGTTCTTTAGTTTCCAGCATTTCAAACGATAATTACATTCAATAAGAAATCAGATTGATGTCATACGAGATGAAATCATTTAAATTGATATGGGCAAATTAATTTTTTACATACTGATAGCAGTACTGATTTACGGGATAATCAAAAGTCGTCAACCCAAACAAAAAGAAGCTGAAGTACTTCCAGAATCTACCGAAGATATGGTGAATTGTGCGTACTGTGGTGTTTATTTACCTAAAAGCGAGGCTATCGATCATCACAATAAATATTTTTGTTGTAACGAGCATAGTCATTTGTATATAAATTCTTCATCCTGATTTTACTTCTGTGTCTACTTATTCGTCACAAACGAAACATTCAATACTCTGGCCATTTAATTCCGGGATAACAGAGATTGAATATGCCGATCAATACTGGCGTTCCCTTTATTATTTTAATATCTACCGTTTAATAATTGGCAGTGGATTGTTGATTGTTACGTGGAAATTTGAATTTGCCAATTTCGGTTCATATCACTACTCGCTGTTTATTTATGCGTGCTTAAGTCATGTTCTTTGCAGTAGTATATCGATGCTGTTTATTAAATTACGCTCTCCTGATTTTAATTCGCAGTTAACCATACAAGTCATTATTGATATTGTTTTCATATCTATCATGCTCTATGCCAGCGGGGGCTTGCAAAGCGGCTTGGGCGTTTTATTATTGGTATCGCTTGCAGCAGCGGGTTTAATCAGTCGCGGTCGTCTAGCGCTATTTTTTGCCTCGATTGCAACCATTAGTCTACTGTTGCAAGAAACCTATTCCTTATTCACGGTTAATTTCTATTCTGCTCAGTATTCACAGGCCGGTCTATTGAGTATGGCGTACTTTGCAGTGGCCTGGCTGGCGTATCAACTGGCTAAACATACTTTGGTCAGTGAGCAGCTTGCAGAAGAGCGTGGAATTGATCTAGTAAACATGGCGCAAGTCAATCAATTAGTAATTCAGGATATACAGGAAGGTGTGCTTGTCGTGGATAAGGATGGAATTATCCGGCAACGTAATACCTACGCTGAGAAGTTGCTTGATATGAATCCATCTGCCGGTAAAACTGAATTGCTCAGATTGTCGGATTTTGTGCCTGAAATAACCGAAAGGCTTACAAGCTGGCAGGGGGATGGCAACATTAGTTTTGATCTGTTACGGTTGGCGCATAGTAATGCATTGGTTCGAACACGTTTTCTTCCGATACAAGCGGATTTTCGCAGTGGTGTCGTTATTTTCCTCGAAGATATGGGGCGTATACAGGCGCAGCTACAGCAACTAAAACTCGCAGCATTAGGCCGTCTGACGGCGAATATTGCACATGAAATTCGTAATCCGCTTTCTGCGATCAATCATGCTGCCGAACTTTTGGAAGAAGAGCAGCTTGAAAATAACACGGATTCTCGTCTCCTGCGTATCATCTGTGATAATACCCAACGTCTAAATAAGATAGTGCAAGATGTCTTACAACTGAACCGGCGAAATATTTCAAAATTAGACATTATTGAGATACATGAATTTATTCGGAAATTTCTTGAAGAATTTTGTCATACTGAAAAAATCAATACGAATGCTTTTATATTGGATGGATCGAGGAATTATTTGATTAGTTTTGATCGTGATCATTTGAATCAGATACTGTGGAATCTATGCCGAAATGCATGGAGACATTGCCGTAAACAAACTGGCAGTATTCGCATCGAATTGTCTACAGGAGGAAATGAAAATAATGTTTGTCTGAATGTAATTGATGATGGTCAAGGTGTCGACATGAAACAAGCAAAACAGATTTTTGAACCTTTTTTTACTACCGCAACTGGCGGTACAGGTCTGGGTTTATACATCGCACGTGAATTGTGCGAAACCAATCATGCATCTCTCGACTATATTGAGGGTGCTTCGGGTGGGCATTTCAGGATAATCTGCAAAAGCAGTCAGCCATGTCTATAGATAACGGATCAATTGTTAATCCACATAGAAAAACTTCAGTTCCCAGTATACTGATTGTGGATGATGAGCCTGATATTATCGAGCTGCTCGAACTGACATTGGCGCGTATGGGAATGGAAGTTTTCAGTGCAAAGTGTATCAATGACGCAAAGCTATTGTTGCAATCACGTCAGTTTCAGTTATGCCTCACGGACATGCGCCTACCTGATGGAGAAGGGTTGGATCTGGTTAAACATATTGGACATCATTGCGCAGACCTGCCTGTTGCTATTATAACGGCTTATGGTACTGCAGAAAATGCCGTCGCTGCACTTAAAGCCGGAGCTTTTGACTATTTGCCGAAACCGGTTTCGTTAAAACAGTTGCGGGATTTAGTTAAATCAGCTCTAAGCTTGCCGCCCATACAAACCGAACTTTCATCACAAACTCAATCGAATCAGCGCGTATTGTTGGGCGAATCCCAACCCATGCGTCTGCTACGCGCAACCATAGACAAACTTTCCCGTAGCCAGGCTTCTGTTTATATCAGTGGTGAATCAGGCAGTGGTAAGGAGCTGGCAGCAAGAATGATTCATGAAAGAAGCGCTCGTCATAAACAAGCGTTTGTTGCTGTCAACTGTGGCGCTATTCCTGAAAATTTGATGGAAAGTGAATTTTTCGGCTATAAAAAAGGTGCTTTCACCGGTGCAGATAAAGAGCATGATGGATTTTTTCTGACAGCAAATGGTGGTACGTTGTTTCTTGATGAAGTCGCTGATTTGCCACTGGCCATGCAAGTTAAACTGCTTAGGGTAATTCAGGAAAAACAAGTGCGAAGAATCGGTGATACGCAAGAAAAAAATATTGATGTGCGTATCATCAGCGCCACACACAAGAAACTTGGTGATTGTGTTGAAACCGGGCAATTCCGGCAGGATTTATACTATCGTCTGAATGTAATTGAATTGAATATGCCAGCGCTACGTGAGATGCGCGAAGATATTCCGCTCATAGCAGAAGCAATTCTAGCAAAGATATGCCGGGAAGCCGCGCGGGCCGCTTGCAGTCTTAAGAAGGATGCACAGGCGATGCTTATGAGCTATGGCTATCCCGGTAATGTACGCGAGCTTGAAAACATACTTGAGCGGACATTAGCACTTTGCTCCGATACGCAGATTGGTAAAGAAGAACTGCAATTGCCCAATAAAGCCAGAGAAATTCAACAAAATACCGGCAACTTGCCATCCATCAGTTCGGATCAAGGATTGCCGCTGCAGGATTTTCTTGATCAACTTGAAAGGGATTCCATTATAAGAGCACTGGATCAGAGTCGATACAATCGAACAAAAGCAGCTAAAATATTGGGTATCACTGTCAGGTCGCTGCGTTATCGGATGGAACGACTGGGGTTAAATAATTAGCCCCATCTCGTTGAATGTGCAATTAAATTACTTTGCAAGCACTAGCGTAATCGATGGCTTACCCATAATGCTGCTGCGAACAACAACACCGCGCCACCTTGATGTGAAGCTGCTAAAGGAACAGGCACTACATGCAATAAAGTTGCTATACCCAGACTAATCTGGATCACCAGCATCAGCAAAAAAAGATTGCAGGCAATACGTGTTGTACCGGAAAGCTCTGCTTTGCGGGATTTAAACCAGAAAAGCGGTACTAAAAAAGCCAAAATCCAGGCAATCAGCCGATGATCGAATTGCACGGTTGCCATGTTATCAAAGAAATTGCGATACCACGGTTCCAACACAAAGATTTCCGGTGGTATAAAATGCCCGTTCATGAGCGGGAAAGTATTGTAGGCTAAACCTGCTCGGATTCCTGCGACAAAACCGCCTGATAAGACCATGATAAAAATTAATGAAGTCAGGCCAAAGGAGAATCGCCGTAAGCTTTGCATCATTTCATTCGATTCAGGATTATCGTTTCTCGGCGACAGCAATCCTAATGCAACCCAGAACATGGCGGCAAAAATGACAAATGCCAATCCTAAGTGTGCAGTAAGGCGGTACTGACTCACATGGGGGTCGCTAACCAATCCGCTCTTGACCATATACCAGCCCATAAATCCCTGTAATCCACCTAACACAAATATTCCAGTCAGTCTGATTCCTAATGGTCGATCGATCTGCTTTTTCACTAGAAAATAAACAAAAGGAACAAAAAACACCAAACCAATAAGTCGGCCTAGCAGACGATGAAAGTATTCCCACCAGAAAATACTTTTAAATTCATCGACACTCATGCCTTTATTAACTTTCTGGTACTGAGGGGTCGCGCGGTACTTTTCAAGTAGCTCATCCCAATCTCCCTGAGTGATTGGAGGTAATGTACCTAAAATTGGTTGCCACTCAACAATAGAAAGTCCTGAGTTAGTCAGTCGCGTAACACCACCGACCACCACCATGGCAAATACCATGGTACAACAAATTAATAACCAAATAGCAATAGGTTTCTGCATAGTCGTAAAGAATAAAAGTTATTTCTGAAGTTTAATTTTGATCAATTATTCTGGATTTTTTATTTGGCGCGCAGCATACGTTGCTTGGTACGTTCCCATTCTTTCTCTTTCTCGGACTCGCGCTTATCATGCTGTTTCTTACCTTTGGCCAAGCCAATTTCCAGTTTAATCCTGCCCGTTTTATAATGCATATCCAGTGGAACCAGAGTATATCCGGCGCGTTCAACTTT
>Ga0105090_10001708_pt1 | contig 11970 bp, 8 predicted proteins | sample PPLLak3March2015_FD_79110 | JGI IMG/M metagenome (GOLD analysis project Ga0105090, IMG submission 79110) | Freshwater sediment microbial communities from Prairie Pothole Lake near Jamestown, North Dakota, USA - PPLs Lake P7 Core (1) Depth... | ecosystem: Environmental > Aquatic > Freshwater >... | reverse complement strand
CGGCACGTGCTCGAAGCGGATGCCGTGGCGCCGCGCCACGGGCTCGAGGTCGAGGTGGTTGCTGATGATCAGCGGGATGTCCACCGCCCATTCGGCCGACTCCCAGCGTGCCAGCATGTCGTACAGGCAATGGCCGTACTTCGATACGAAGATCGCCATGCGCGAGCGCCTGCTGGCCCGCTCGAGCCGCCAGTGCATTGCATGGGGAATCGCAACCTCCGTCTCGAATACCCGCCGGAACCGCAAGGTAGATGCCTCGTCATCCAACGCCGGGTCCCAGGCCACGCGCATGAAGAACACGCCGCGCTCGGCGTCGACGTGCTGGTCCAGATCATTGATATTGCCGCCCGAATTGCGAATGGCGTCGGTTACGGATGCGACCAGTCCCGCACGGTCGGAGCAGTGGATCAGTAGTATCAGTTGTCCAGACATCACGGGCGACCGTCAGCGATGCGGTGATGGCTGCGCCCCCGCGGGCATACACGGGAAGAAGCCAACATACGGAATGCGAAGTGTGTCAGGAACCATCCACCTTGCATGGGACTGATGCATGTTTTGAGCGTAGCCTGCGACTCAACCCCGGATTGCCAGGCATTCAGGCAGCAAATGTGTGCGGTACGTCACGCTGAGCCTGAGCCCAAGGCGGCCAGTATCAGTCGGATCAGACTTCTCGGCAAACACGGGAACTGACGATCCTCGTGAAGCAGTTGCTTGTTCGCTCTAGTGATACACATCAATGATCATAAATCATCGCTATCGCTTCATTTTCTTGAAGACTCGAAAGACGGGAGGTACCAGTGTCGAGATCGCACTCTCGAGATGGTGTGGCCCCGGGGACGTCATTACGCCGGTGACTGACGAAGATGAAGCGATTCGACGCCAAGCGGGGTACGTGGGACCTCAGAACACGGAGATTTCGCTACACAGGTATTCGCTGAACGATTTTCGAAGGCTTTTGAAGGACGGCCGTAGGAAGGCCTTCTACAACCATGCTCCACTGGCCTTTGTCCGCAACAACATGTCACGGCGAATATGGAATTCATATTTCAAGTTTTCCATTGAACGAAACCCTTTCGACAAGGCCATCAGTCGGTACTTCTGGAGCACTCGGGCAACCGCGAATCCGCCGCCGATCGGGGAGTTCCTGAGAGGTCTCAATCCCCGTCTGCTTTCGAACTGGCCGATCTACGCGGACGGGGACGAGCTTGGCGTGGATTTCATGGTCCGGTTCGAAAATCTCCAGGAAGATCTCGTAACGGTGACCAGACGACTCGGAATCCCCAGCGCATTGGAGTTGCCCAGAGCCAAGGGTGGATATCGTCGCGACCGGCGTCACTACAGCGAACTGCTCGGTCCTGACGATCGCATGTTTCTCGAGCAAGTTTGCAATCGCGAGCTCCGCGCGTTCGGTTACATGTGGGAGTCGCCTCAGGCCAGAGAGGTGTGAAGCCTCGCAAAAAGGGGTCAGCTACACGCCTTCCAGATCAAGCCGACCGGGCAGCGTTCAGAGAGTAGCGATTCGAACCGCTCGGTCATCCGCTCCGCCTCCTCTCGCGGCAGCAGGTTCTGCACGTCGTGGCTCTTTTCGTTGTGGCGCTGGCCGACACGGCGCGCGAGGGCGGCCTCGTCGTAGGCGAGGCCGAGGCCCTGCAGCAGTCCTCGTACTTTTTCGAGTTCGTTGAGGTCGGCTGTTGTGATCATCTGCACGGGTACGCGAGGGTACCGCTCCCGGAACTGCTGGACCCGCGCCTCGGACTCGTACCAGTACCACAGACACTTGTAGTAGTCGTGGCTGAATTCGCCGTCGCCAAACAGCACTTCGCCGAGCTGAATGAGGTTGTCGCCCGAGCGGGGGTCAAGGAGCCACAGGCTGCCACGCCGAGGCAGCCCCGGAATCGAGCTCATCCGGTAGAACGAGGCTGCTACGCTGACCGGGTCGCGCCGCAGGTGCACGACGCGCAGGCGGTCGCCGAACCACGCCGCGGCCTGGTCCGCGAAGCCCTTGACGAACTGGTGGTTGGTCTCGACGTAGTAGCGGTGGCCGCGCGCCGCACGGTGCACCTCGATGCGCTTGCGCCGCCAGAACAGCTCGTCGAGCGATGCCAGGCGCTCGGGGCCGCTCAGGTGCCTGCTGTGCATGATCGGGTCGGGTTCGTGGAACACGACGGCGTCCTCGAGGGACTCGAGCACGTTGGCGAGGGTCAGTGAACCGCTGCGGCCGGTGGTCGCGCTGAAGACGTAGGCCTCGACGCTGGAACAGCTCATTCGAAGCAGGCGAGCGGAGGCGGCACGCATCAGCGGCAGGTCGCGGATGACCTGGGTCAGGTTGGTCATGTCTGGTGAACGTGGTTCGGTGTTGTTCATTTCGGCTGTAAACGGCCCGATGCGCCACTCACGAGGCGCGCAACTGAGCCCGGGCCGCAGGACTCTCGAGCATCGCCACGAGCAGTTCGTCGAGCTGCCCGGCTCGCTGGTCCCAGCTGTTGGACTGCGCGACCTCGATGCGCTCCCGGACCGTGCCAGGGCCATTGCCCGCCAACGCCTGGTCGATGCGGGAATGCCAGTCATCCTCGTCGCGGGCTATCCACACCACATCCGGGAAGTCGCGCGCGGCCGGGAAGTCGCTGCTCACGACCGGCAGACCGCAGGCGAGATACTCGTGGAGCTTGAGGGGGTAGATGCCCTCGGTCCACGCGCCGCTGGTGCGGTAGCAGAGCAGGCCGACGTCCAGCGCCGCCGTGTACCCCGCGATCTCTGCGGTCGACTTCTGACCGAGGAAGTGCACGTTGGGGCGGCCGACCAGGCGCTCGAAGCGGGCCGTTTCGGCATTGCCAAGGCCAATGGTCCGTCCGGCCAAAACGAAATGCCAGTCGGCCCGCCTGGTCGAAAGCGTCTCGAGTAGCGCGAAGTCCACCTTCTGGTTGAGGCTGCCGACGTAGCCGATGCGCGGTCGCGGGATGGCTGCGAATTCCACCGGTTCGACCGCGGTACGCGCGGCGGCGAAGCGCTCGAAGTCCACGCCGTTCGGTACGACGTGCACGGGCTTGCCGCAATGGTCGTGCAGCTCGAGTGCGATGCGATCGGACGAGCAGACGATCAGGTCGGCACGCGCGAGCAGGCGTCGCTGAGCTTCCTCCGACCGCGGCGTCCATTCCGCCGTGTGCGAGTAGAGGTCATACGCGTGGTAGACGAGTCGCTCGAACCGCAGCTGGTCGACGAGGTAGCCGAAGCGCGGGTGGAAGATCCACAGCACGCGCGGACCCGAGCCCATGCGCTCGAGCTGCTGTTGCCAGCGCCGCACGGCCACCATGGTGGCGATGCGGTCGAGGCTCGGGACGCTTGGCAGCCTGAGCGTGGCCCGCCCGGGACGGTCCACGAGCACGTTATCCGCGGGTTCGAAGCGGCCGAACATCGGCGAGTTACGATACTCGGCGGCGCCGCGGTCCCAGATCTTCCAGGGTCCCCGAGAGTACAGCACGCGGTGCCGACGGCCGAGGCGCGACAGCAGGTACTGGCGGTTCATCCACTGGTCGTGCCAGTGGTTCGGTGCCAGGGCAAGGATCCTGGCTGAGGTGCTCTGCGGCATCGCGATTACGGTACCACGCCGCCGTCGCTCACGCGCGCAGGCGCAGCTCGTCGGAGTCGACACGGACCAGCGACTCGAGCACCGCCACCGGCTGGGGGGCGCCGATGTAGTGTCCCTGGGCGTATTCGATGCCGATCTCGGCGAGGCGGGCGAGGACGTCGGCGGAGTCCACCCGCTCGGCGACGGTGCGTATGCCCATGGTCTGCCCGATCTGCGCGATGGCCTCGACGAGGCTGCGGTCGATCTGGTCGCGCGTGACGTTGTGCATGAACTGACCATCGATCTTGAGGAAGTCCACTGGCAGGTTCTTCAGGAAGATGAACGAGGACAGGCCGCTGCCGAAGTCGTCCAGCGCGAAACGGCAGCCGCGGTCACGTAGTTCGCGGATGAAATGCGTCGACGAGGCCAGGCTGGTCATCGCGGCGCCCTCGGTCAGCTCGAAGCACAGGGCGCCGGTGGCGAGGTCGGCCTTGGCGATCTCGGCGATCACGAAATCCAGGAACTGCTCGTCATTGAGCGTCGTGGCGGAGATGTTGATGCCGAGCACGTAGGGCTCGCGCCGAGTGTCGCCGCGCCGGTGGGCGAGCCTGCGGCACGCCTGGCGGACCACCCAGCGGTCGATGGCCGGCATCAGGTTGAAGCGCTCGGCGGCGGGGATGAACTCGGAGGGCTGTACCAGCTGGCCCTGCTCGTCGCGCATGCGCAGCAGCAACTCGAAGTGACGGATCTTCTCCACGCCCGAGCGGATCGGCACGATCGACTGGCACATCAGCTCGAGGCGGTTCTCCTCGCAGGCACGGTTGATGCGCGACACCCACTGCATTTCGCGGTGCCGCTCCGGCGCGCGCCCCTGCTGGTAGGTCTGCACGCGGTTGCGGCCCGAGTCCTTGGCGGAGTAACAGGCCACGTCCGCCGCGCTCATGACGGCGTCGAGGGTGTCCACTTCGCCGTCGATCTCTGCGAGCCCGATGGAGACGCCCACGTTCATGACGCGGTCTTCCCAAACGAAGCGGAAGTCGCGGATCGCCTGGCGCAGGCTCTCGGCGATGCGGTGGGCCGTGTCGAGCGTGCAGTCGACCAGCAGCACCCCGAACTCGTCGCCGCCGAGTCGCGCGAGTACGTCCGAGGTGCGGATGCGGGTCTGCACCACGCTGGTCAGTTGCTTGAGCAGCCGGTCGCCGGCCTGGTGCCCGCAGGTGTCGTTGACGACCTTGAACTGGTCAAGGTCTAGGTACAGCAGCACGTGGCGCAGTGCCGGGTTGTCGCGTGCGGCGAGCAGGGCGTCGTTGAGGCGGTTCTCGAACTCGCGACGGTTGATCAGGCCCGTGAGCGCGTCGTGGGTGGCCTGGTAGGCGAGCGCGCGCTGCAGCCGCCGCTCCTGGCTCACGTCGTGGAAAACCATGACTGCGCCGATGAGGCGCCCGCCACGGTCGCGGATGGGTGCCGCCGAGTCCTGGATCGAGATCTCATGGCCGCCGCGACTGACGAGCAGCGATGGCTCGACGAGTTCGACCATGCGCCCCTCCTGCAGACAGCGCAGGATCGGGTTGTCGATCGGCTGCCGCGTGGACTCGCCGAGCAGGTGGATGATCTCGGCGACCGGGCGCCCGGCGGCCTCCGCGGAGTCCCAACCCGTCAGCGCCTCCGCCACGGGATTGAGGTACTCGATGCGGCCCTGGGCGTCGGCGGTGATGACCGCGTCGCCGATCGACTGCAGGGTGACCTGCGCCTTTTCCTTTTCGTCCGAGAGCTGCAGCTCGGCGCGCTTGCGCTCGGTGATGTCAGCGAGGGTGCCCTCGTAGCCGACGATGGCTCCGTCGGCGTCGCGAACCACGCGGGCGTTCTCGACCACGGTGATCAGGGTGCCGTCGCGCCGCCGCAGCTGGTACTCGGCGTTGCGCACGATGCCGTCGCGGTGCAGCCGGCCGACCACCTGCTCCCGGTCGGCGACGTCGGCGTACAGCTCGTGCGTCGACGACAGGGCGAGCAGGTCCTCGACGCGCTCGAAGCCCAGCATCTCGACGAGTGCCGGATTCACGGCTTCGAGCCGGCCGGCAGCGGTCGCGCGATACACGCCCTCGATGACGTTCTCGAACAGTCCGCGGTAGCGTGACTCGCTGCAGCGGATCGCCGCCTCGGACTGCTCGCGCTCGATCGCGATGCCGGCGAGCGCGGTGAGCCGGGCCATGAGTTCGAAGTCGCGTTTCAGGGGGCTGCGCGGGTGGTGGAAGTAGAGCGCGACGGTCCCGAGGATGCGTCCGTCGGAGGCCCGGATCGGCGTGGACCAGCAGGCGCGCAGGCCGGCGGAGAGCGCCGGACCGCGCATCTCCTCCCACAGGGCGTCGCGGGCGATCTCGGCGACCACGACCTGGCGCTGCAGGTACACCGCGGCGGCGCAGGACCCGTTGCGTGGACCGACCGGAACGGACTGCAGCACGCGGCGAAAGTGCTGCGGAAGGCGTTGACCTCCCACCTGGCCCAGCACCTCGTCCCCGCGATGGTAGAGGCTGACGGCGCACAGCGCGTCCGGGGTCACGCGCTCTGCGGCCTCGGCGATCGCCTCGAGCGTGTCGGGCAGCTCGACGTTGCCGGTGATGCGTTCGAACACGCGCCGCTCGCCCATGGCGAGCAGCTCGGTGCGCTTGCGCTCGGTGATGTCGGTGATGCTGCCGCGGATGAGCCGCTGGCTCGAGGACGGCAACCGGACGAGCCTGACCTCGCAGGGGATGTCCTGGCCGCTCGAGTCGCGGTGGGTCCACTCGAAGCAGGGTGCCTCGCCCGCGAGGGCGCGGTCGATGTAGCCGCGCGCGACGCCGGTGGACGGCCCGCCGTCGGGTTGCGCGGGCGGGCTGATCTCCGCCGGGCCGCTCGAGAGCAGTTGCTCGCGCGACATCTTGAAGAACCGCACTGCGTTCTCGTTGCACTCGACGAAGCGGCCGGCATCCACGTCGAGCACGACGATCGCCTCGGGGGCGTTCTCGACCAGCGTTCGGTAGCGCGCCTCGCTCTCGCGGATCGCCGCTTCGGCACGCTTGCGGTCGGTGGTGTCGCGCAGGCAGACGATGAAGATCTGGCTGCGGTCGAGCCGCACCTTGCTGACGCCGAGCTCGGCATCGAACAGGGAGCCGTCGCGTCGCCGGCCGCGGGTCTCCCGCGGCGTGAGATCCACCTGCGTGTCCTCGAGCGCCTCGGCGAGTTCCTCGAGGGCGCCGGTGAGGCTGGGCTGTCGGGCGAGCGAGGGGATGAGCAGGTCGAGCCGGCGTCCCCGGACGGCGTCCTCCTCGTAGCCGAACACGCGCTCGCCGGTCGAGTTGAGGGTCTCCACACGGCCGGTCTCGTCCACGGTCAGGATCGCGTCCTTGACGTGATCGAGGATGACCTGCAGCTGCGCGGCTGCGCTCTCGCGTACCTCGCGCGTGAACGCGCTGGTCTCGTCGGCCAGCAGCCTCATGGAGCGGACGACGCCCCGTCGCTCGTCGTCCCACTCCGCGTAGGCGGCGCTGATCGACTGCAGCAGGCCGCGCAGGTCCAGCCGCCCCTCCGGCTGGCGGGCGTCCTCGAACTGCTGCTTCAGTAGGGGGTGGAGGCTCATCGGCGGCCGCGGGCTTCCACGAGGGGGGTGTCGGTCGTTCGCCTCATGCTCGATTGCCCGGAAAGTCTGCCGCCGTCCCTGAAACGGGGCTGGATGCGGACGATAGTATTCGCAGCCACGATGACCAGGTCGTGAACTGCGTCACAGTCGGCCCCCCCCGGCCGACGGCGGGGGCGGGCCCCGGGGTGCCGGCCCGCGGCGCGTCGGCGCGGGGGGATCGGGAACCTTCGGCTACAATGCCGACACGCCAGGTCCCCTTCGATACATGTCCACAGAAAACATCGAGCATGCGCCGGTCGCCTCGCCCCTGATCGGCCGCGACGACCCGCCCCCGTTCGCCGTGCTCCACGAGCATGGCAGCGCCCCGGCCCTCGTGATCTGCGACCACGCGAGTCGTGCCTTCCCGAAGAGGATGAAGCGCCTCGGGCTCCCGGAGCTGCCGAGCTGGCAGCACATCGCGTGGGACATCGGCGCCGGTGAGCTCGCCCGCGGCATCTCGAACCTCCTCGACGCGCCCGCAGTGCTGGCCGGATACTCGCGACTGATCGTGGACTGCAACCGCAGGCCCGACGACCCCGAGGCGTTCCGCACCGAGAGCGACGGGTGGGTGATCCCGGGCAACCAGGGCCTGACGGAGTTCGAGCGCCGGGTGCGCCTGGCCTGCTTCTTCGACCCGTACCACGAGGCGATCGCGGCCATGCTGGCGGGCTTCCGCTCCCGCGGGGTCGTGCCGCTGGTGGTGTCCGTGCACACTTTCACGCCCGAGATGGCCGGATTCGCCAGGCCCTGGCACGTGGGCGTGCTGTGGGACAAGGACGAGCCGAGCGCGCGCCGCCTGATCGAGGGGCTCGAGGCCGTCGAGGGCCTCGTGGTGGGCGACAACGAGCCCTACAGCGGCAAGCACCCCTGCGACTACAGCATCGATCACCACGCCGAGGACGCGGGATTGCCCCACCTGTGCATCGAGGTGCGCCAGGACCAGCTCGAATCTCCGGCCGGCACGGAGCGCTGGGTGCGCCTGCTCGGACGGCTGATCGGCGAGCTGGCCCGCGATCCCGCGATCCGTCGCCTGCGCGACCCGGAGTCCACATGGCGCTGCGCGAACCACCGCTGACCCTCGGCATCGAGGAGGAATACCTGCTGGTCGAGAAGGCCAGCGGTGCGGTCGCCGCCGAGCCGCCCGACGAACTGTTCGCGGCGCTGCACGAGCGTACCGCCGGGCGGGCGTTCCCGGAGTTCCTGCGCGCCCAGGTCGAGGTGGCGACGCCGGTCTGCCGCGACATCGCCGAGGCGCGGCGCGAGCTCAAGGGCCTGCGCCAGGCCGTGATCGAGGAGGCGGGACGCTTCGGACTCGCGCCGATCGCCGCCTCGAGCCACCCGTTCTCGCTCACGGCCCGCCAGAAGCGCACCGAAAAGGAACGCTACATCGCCCTGCTCGAGGAGATGCAGGGGGCGGCCCGGCGCATGATGATCTGCGGGCTGCACGTGCACGTGGGCATCGACGACGACGCGCTGCGCATCGACCTCATGAACCAGCTCACGTACTTCCTGCCGCACCTGCTCGCGCTGTCGTGCAGCTCGCCGTTCTGGGAGGGCGAGCGCACGGGGCTGATGTCGTTCCGGCTCATGATCTTCAACGGCGTGCCGCGCACCGGGCTGCCCGAGCAGTTCTCGAGCTGGGGCGAGTACCGCCGCCACACGGACATCCTCGTGGAGACCGGCATCATCGCCGACACCTCGCGCATCTGGTGGGACCTGCGCCCGAGCCTGCGCTACCCGACGCTCGAGACGCGGGTGATGGACTGCTGCACGAGCCTCGAGGACGCCCTGTCGCTCGCGGCGCTGAACCAGTGCCTGATCCGCATGCTGTGGCGGCTGCGCCGCGCCAACCAGCGCTGGCGCATGTACTCGCACCTGCTGCTCGGCGAGAACCGCTGGCGGGCGATGCGCTACTCCTACGATGCCGGCCTGCTGGACCTCGGCCAGCAGCGCATCGTGCCGTTCGCCGAGCTGCTCGAGGAGCTGATCGTGCTGGTGCATGAGGACGCCGAGGCGCTCGGCTGCACCGCCGAGATCGAGCGCTTGCGCGAGATCGCCTCGCGAGGCACCAGCGCCCACCGTCAGTTGCGCATCTACGACCAGGCGCTTTCCGCGGGCGCGACGCCGCAGGAGGCGCTCGGCGCGGTGGTGACCTGGCTGGTCGAGGAGACCGCCAGGTGACCGAGCGCCCGGGCCTGCGCCCGGACGCCACGGACGCCACGGACGGGAGCCTCGACCGCCGGATCTCGGTGGCGCCGATGATGGACTACACCGATCGGCACTGTCGCTACCTGCTGCGGCTGCTGACCCCGGGCGCGCTCCTGTACACCGAGATGGTGACGGCACACGCGCTGGTGCACGGCCACGTGGAGCGGCTGCTGGCCTTCGACCCGTGGGAGCACCCGGTCGCGCTGCAGCTCGGTGGCGCCGACCCCGGGCTGCTCGCGCGCGCGGCGCGGCTCGGCACCGAGTATGGCTACGACGAAATCAACCTCAACCTCGGCTGCCCGAGCGACCGGGTCCAGAGCGGACGCTTCGGGGCCTGCCTGATGGCCGACCCTGCGACGGTCGTCGAGTGCGTGCAGGCCATGCGGGCGTCGACGCCGCTGCCCGTCACGGTCAAGTGCCGCATCGGCATCGACGAACTCGACGACTACGGTTTTTTCCACCACTTCGTGTCGGTGGTGCGTGAGGCGGGCGTGAACGTGTTCATCGTCCATGCCCGCAAGGCGATCCTGCAGGGCCTCACGCCGAAGGAGAACCGCGAGATCCCCCCGTTGCGCTACGAGGTGCCGGAGCGCCTGAAGCGCGAGCACCCGGACCTCGTGGTGGTGCTGAACGGTGGCCTGCGCTCCGTCGGCGAGATACGAGAGTGGCTGCCGCGCTTCGACGGCGTGATGATCGGGCGGCAGGCCTACCACGAACCCTACCTGCTCGCCGAACTGCACCGTGCGTTCGTCGATCCGGCCTGGCTGCCGCCATCGCGCGAGGCCGTCGTCGAGGGCTATGCCGATTACGTCGAGCGCATGGCGGCCGCGGGGCACAGCGTGCCTCTAATGCTGCGCCACGTTCACGGTCTCTACACGGGGCTGGCAGGGGCCCGCTCGTGGCGGCGATTCCTCGGCGAGCAGGCCGTACGGCCGGGCGCAGGTGCAGAGGTCCTGCGCCACTCGCTGCGGGTGTTCGACCGCGCCGCCTAGGGTCGCGGCGCCGGCGGAGCCGGCATCTGTATACTTATCCGACACCTGGCGATGGTTGGGGGCAGCGCATGCCGGGCAGTGGGGTCGTCGTGCCGATGAGCAACGAAACGCAAGTCGCCGTCCTGTTCGCGGACGTCGTGGGCAGCACACGCCTCTACGAGGTGCTGGGCGACCACCTCGCGCGCGACATGATCCTGACCTGCGTCGACATCATGCGGGGCGCCACGGAGCGCAACCGCGGCAGCGTCATCAAGACCATCGGGGACGAGATCCTGGCCATCTTCCCGACGGCGGACGACGCCGTGAACGCCGCCGGCGAGATGCAGCACGACATCGCCGCGCACGCCGGGCTGCAGGTCAACGGCCAGCACGTCGCGATCCGCATCGGCTGCCACTACGGGCCGGTCGTGCTCGAGAATCGAGACATCTTCGGCGCCTCGGTCCACACCGCGAACCGCATGACCAGCCAGGCCAAGGCCGGCCAGATCATCCTCACCGCGGATACCGTGCAGCGCCTGAGTCCGGAATGGCGGGCCGTGACGCGCCAGATCGACATCACGCCGCTGCGCGGGCGAAGCGAGGAGGTCGAGCTGTTCGAGGTGATCTGGCAGCAGGAGGATGCGACCAGCATGCTCCCGTCGATCGAGATCGACGCGCGCACCGCCCACCGCCCCCGGCGCATCCGGCTCCGCTACCACGACAAGGAGTACGTCCTCGGCGAGGGAGGCGAGGGCAAGGAAAGCCTCACGCTCGGTCGCGCCGACGACAATGACATCGTGGTCAAGGGCAACCTGATCTCGCGTGTGCACGCCCGCATCGAGATGGGGCGCAGCAAGGTGGTGCTGGTCGACCAGAGCACCAACGGCTCGTTCGTCACGACGGCGGAAGGACGCGAATCCTTCGTGCGGCGCGACTCCGTGGCGCTGCAGGGCCGGGGCCTGATCGGCCTTGGCCACCTGCCGAGCGCGAACTCCCCGGACGCGATCCGCTACCAGCTGGAAGAGTGACGGCTTCAGAGGGGCCCACACCCCATCCCCCTCCCGCGAAGCGGGAGAGGGTGAGCGGAGCGCAAGTGAGGGCGGCTAGCCCAGCGCAGTCTTGACCCGCTGGTACTCGCGACGCAGCGCCACTGGCAGGCGATCGCCGTATTCCTCGAGGTAGCGACCGATGTCGTCGATCTCGCGGTGCCATGCCGCGATATCGAGGTCGAGCAGCTGGTGCAGCGCGCCTTCCGGAAGGTTGAGTCCCTCGAGGTCCAGGTCCTGCTTGTGCGGCAGGAAGCCGATCGCCGTCTCGTGCGCCTGGGCGCGGCCTTCGCAGCGATCGATCACCCACGACAGCACGCGCAGGTTGTCGCCGAAGCCCGGCCACAGGAACTTGCCATCCCTGTCCTGGCGGAACCAGTTGACCTGGTAGACCTTTGGCAGCTTGCTGGCACGGCCCTCGAACGACAGCCAGTGCGCCCAGTAGTCGGCAAAGTTGTAGCCGCAGAACGGCTTCATCGCCATCGAGTCGCGGCGCACCACGCCCACCTGGCCGACGGCGGCGGCGGT
>Ga0105090_10001707_pt1 | contig 11975 bp, 5 predicted proteins | sample PPLLak3March2015_FD_79110 | JGI IMG/M metagenome (GOLD analysis project Ga0105090, IMG submission 79110) | Freshwater sediment microbial communities from Prairie Pothole Lake near Jamestown, North Dakota, USA - PPLs Lake P7 Core (1) Depth... | ecosystem: Environmental > Aquatic > Freshwater >... | reverse complement strand
TTTAAATCCACAAAAATATCGACCATTTGTTCTTTGGGAATTAAATCAGCAGGTTCCGGCTTGTCTTCATTTATTTTATGAGTACAGCCTGTAAAAAGAACCAGAATCGATACCGCTAAAAAACTGACTGATCTCACTTGCCCGGATTCATTTTCTCATTGTATTCTTTATTCAAACCCTCAAGTACCTGATTGGTTATATCAAAGGTATCCTTTGCCATAAGGATATTTCCGGTGTTGTTTGAACTTAGAATATAATCGTAATTGTAAATTTTATTTAACCTGTTCAGATAGTTTTTAACGCTATCGAGCAATACCAGGTTCATTTCAAATTCCTTTTTAGAAAGCTCTGCCGTATATTGATCCTGCAAATTATAGAGGTCCTGCTGCTGCATCATTAACTTTTCATAAATCTGCTTTGCACTTTCCTCCGAAATGGATTGTTTTTGAACCTGGGTCTGAAAATATGCTGCATCCTCTTCATAGGCTTTTTGCTTAGCTGTAAAATCATTATCCTTTCTTTTTCTTTCTTCTTCCAGTTGAAGGGTCAAAAGATTTACCAATTCATACTGCTGTAGTAATAAATCAGAATTCACAAAAACTATTGAATTGGTTCCCGAAGACACTATCGGCATGCGCTGTCCGGGCAATAACTCATCATTATCCTTGTCTTCAGTAACATTGAGAATGATCACAACGATAAGTCCGATGATGGCAACAATGCTTAAAATCAAGCTTAACCGTTCCGGCCTTTTAGGAGTATTTTCACTTTCAGCTATCATAACTTAATTTTTTTTAATAATAAAAGACCTCACCTTTAAGTGTCGGTCTTTTATTCAGATTATAGGGCAAAATTAATTGTTTATTATCAGATCAATTGCCAACGTCAGAAAGAAATTTTATTCGCATCATCCGGATCTCTTCTTCGTGAAATTCATCCTCACCAAGTGATTTCAGTGCTTCACGTATCGAATCGGTTTCAGCTTCACTGAAATAATTGTAAATTTCTTCCTGGTGGTATTCATCAACAAATTCATTTATATAATAATTGATGTCAACTTTAGTGCCTGAAGCCACTATTCTTTCAATCTCAGTTAGCAATTCACCCACCGTTAAATCTTTTGTAAATGCAATATCTTCAAGTGCCAATTTCCTGTCGATGCTTTGTATGATGTAAACTTTTAGTCCCGATTTGTTGATCACAGATTTAACCACCATGTCGTTCGGTCGGGTAATTTCATTTTCCTCAACATATTGCATGATCAGATCAAGGAATGGTTTGCCATATTTTTTTGCTTTTCCGGCTCCCACACCTGTAATTTGGAGTAATTCTTCTTCTTTTACAGGATATTGGATGGACATATCTTCCAATGAAGGATCCTGAAATATCACAAAAGGAGGCAGGTTTTCTTTCCTGGAAATTTCTTTTCGGAGATCTTTCAACATAGCAAAGAGGGTCTGATCAGCAGTGCTTGTTTTGGCAGCTCCGCCTTCAAAGTAATCTTCATCTCCTTCGGCCGCTTCATAATCGTGATCCTTGGCCAGCATAATGGAAAAAGGCTTTTCAAGGAAATTCCGTCCTTCCTGGGTAATTTTCAGTAAGCCATAATTTTCAATATCCTTAACAAGCAAATTGGTGATGAGTGTCTGACGAACAACTGCATTCCAGAATTTATCATCGTAATCCATGCCCTTACCAAAAGATTTAAGCTTATTGTGCTTAAATGATTTGATGGTAGCTGAGTTTTTTCCGATTAAAATATTGATGATATGGTTTGATTTAAATAACTGTTTTACCTCCAAAACAGCTTCCAGAACGATTTTAATAAAATCCTGCCCCTCAAACTTTTCTTTTGGATGCAAACAATTGTCGCAGGCGCCACATTCATCCTGAGCAGATTCTTCTCCGAAATAATGTAACAGTTGACGGTGGCGGCAAACAGAAGATTCGGCATAAGCCACAGTTTCAGTCAGCAATTGCTTTGCAATTTCCTGCTCGGCAACCGGTTTGCCTTTCATAAATTTTTCAAGCTTCAATATATCGTCGTAACTATAAAAAACAATACAATTCCCTTCTCCGTCATCTCTGCCTGAACGCCCGGTTTCCTGGTAATATCCTTCAATGCTTTTCGGTATGTCATGATGAATTACAAACCGGATATCCGGTTTATCGATGCCCATTCCAAAAGCGATGGTGGCAACGATCACTTCTACTTCCTCCATCAGGAAACGATCCTGATTGGTTCTTCGGGTAACCGCATCCAGGCCGGCATGGTATGGCAGGGCGCGTATACCATTAACTACAAAAGTCTCGGCCAGTTCTTCCACTTTTTTTCTGCTCAGGGCATATACAATCCCTGATTTATTCGGGTGATTCTTAATATACTTGATGATATCCTTAACGACATCCTTTGTTTTGGGTCTTACTTCGTAATACAAATTAGGCCTGTCGAACGAGGATTTATAGACAATTGCATCAAGAATGCCAAGGTTTTTCTGAATATCCTGCTGAACTTTTAAAGTAGCCGTTGCGGTGAGAGCCATAACAGGCACATTCTGGCCAATGGCTTCAATGATGGGTCTAATTCTTCTATATTCAGGCCGAAAGTCATGCCCCCACTCAGAGATGCAGTGAGCTTCGTCCACGGCATAAAAGGAAATTTTAATGTTTTTAAGAAACTCAACATTTTCCTCTTTCGTTAGCGATTCAGGTGCAACATACAATAATTTTGTCTTGCCCGCTAAAAGGTCTTCCTTTACCTGCATGATCTCAATCTTAGATAATGAAGAATTCAGCACGTGGGCAATGCCCTGTTCTGCTCCGAAATTACGAATAGCGTCAACCTGATTTTTCATCAATGCAATCAAGGGGGAAATAATGATGGAAGTTCCTTCATTTCTAATAGCTGGCAATTGGTAGCACATAGATTTTCCGCCACCGGTAGGCATAATTACAAAGGTATTTTCACCTTTCAGAACACTCTTAATGATTGCTTCCTGGTTTCCTTTAAAACTATCAAAACCAAATACTTTCTTTAACAAATCATGCAACGAGTAATCGTCTATCTTAGCCATTCTGTTCAATTAGATATAAATTTAGTGAAGATAATAGATTTCCAAACATTATCACTAAAGAAGTTTCAACTTACCTGAATTGAAGTTGTCCTTTAATACAAATTTAATGAAAAATAACATTTACAATCAAAATTAATAATTTATTTATCAATTGCATGATGAAAAATATTGAAATATTTTTTATGCTAATAGACTGTTTAAAATTCACTAAAATATTTAACATGACTATTTTGCCACAAAGGCTCTAAGTCACTAAGATACACAAAGAGCAAAAAATGAAACACTTAACTTAGTGAAACCTCGGTGCCCTGGTGTCTTTGTGGCGATAAAATTCATTTTTTTTTTCAATTTTAAACAGACTCTAATTTTTCCAGTCAAAAAAATTACGGGTGTTTACTGAATTCGGGAGAACAAATCCCTTGCTTAGTAAATAATTGGAGATGGCATTATATGTGTGAATGTATATTAGAAACAGTTAAGAACAAGGAGGTTGGGATTAAATATTATTGGTTTTGAGGAGTTTAGTACTTTTGATCCCTGATTTGCTGTTAGAACTAATCTACGGTTTCGATAGATCGGGAGAATGTTTAGATACTTCTTTCACTAAATACCAAAGGATAATAAACTAAGGATGATTAGGGTTGTTTTAATAGTACCAGTCATTTATTCTTAACAAATTCAATATTATAAGGCAAGTGCAGCCCATGACACAAAAACAACAAATAAGTTACCTGATCATGCTCCTGGTGGTGATCTCTCTCAACCTATCAGGTCAGGTTACTAAGGTCATGGGCACCCTTACTGACGCGGATACGAAAGAACCAATCCCCTTTGCTAACGTTTATTTTTACGGAACTACCATCGGAGTGACTTCAGATTTTGAAGGCCATTTCTCAATTGAAACCAAAACACCTTCCGATTCCCTCATGGCTTCCTATATAGGTTACGAAACTCAATCAAAGAGAATTTATAAGAACCGTTTTCAGGAGGTTAATTTTGCCCTTAAGAGCGTAAACATAGATCTGCCTGAAGTGACTATTCTGGCCGGAGAAAATCCCGCAGAAATATTATTGCGAAAAATTATTGAAAACAAGGAAAACAATAGCAGAAAGGAGTTTGAAGCCTACCAGTATGAGGTGTATAATAAAATTCAGATCGATGCCAATAATTTGAGTGAACGGTTCCAAAATCGTAAAATATTAAAGCCCTTCCAATTCATTTTCGATTATATGGATACTTCTATTGTCAACGGCAAAACCTACCTGCCGATTTTTATTTCGGAAAGCCTATCTGATTTTTATTTCAGAAAAAATCCCAAATCAGAAAAAGAGGTCATTAAAGCGGCAAAAGTTTCGGGCATTGAAAATGAAAGTATTCTTCAGTTTTTGGGCGATATGTTTCAACGCTATAATTTTTATGATAACTATATCACGATCTTCCAGAAGAATTTTATCAGCCCGATAGCCAATTTTGGACTAAATTCTTATAAATATTACCTTGTCGACAGCACTTTTAACGGGAATCAATGGTGTTATAAAATCATGTATAAACCCCGTCGTAAACAGGAATTGACCTTTACCGGGCATTTCTGGGTGCACGATACCACTTTTGCTATAAAATCGTTCGAAATGAAAGTTGCTGAAGATGCAAACATCAACTTTGTCGACGACCTTGTCCTAAGCCAGGAGTTCGACCTGATAGATGGAAAATACTGGATGGTGACCAAGGATCAGGGCATTGGCGATTTTAATATTGTGGATGATACAAAAAAGACCCTTGGTTTTTTTGGCACAAAAACAACCTCTTACCGGAATTTCGTATTTGATTCCCTGAAAGATAATAAGTTCTATTCCCAACCGACAAACATTATAGTTGACAAAAATGCTTACAACAAAGATGAGGAATTCTGGGATGAAAACCGACATGAAACTTTGTCCAAAGACGAATTGACCATCTACCACATGGTCGACACGCTGAAAAGTCTGCCTGCTTTTAAAACCTGGGTTGACATCTTCGAAACGGTGATTACAGGATATTATAGGATGGAAAAATTTGAAATCGGACCCTACGCCTCGCTTTTGAGCTTTAATGCCATTGAAGGAGCCAGGTTTAGGATTGGTGGAAGAACTACTGCCAAATTCAATGACCAGTTCAGGCTTGAGGGATACATTGCCTATGGAACTCTTGACAACAAAGTAAAATACGGATTAGGATTTTTATATTTACCCAATAAGAATCCACGGCGGGCCATTGGAGGGAAATACAAACATGATGTCGAACAACTTGGCAGCAGCCCCAATGCCTTTCGCGAAGATTTTTTCTTTGCCGCGCTTTTCCGCAGGAATCCTGCCAACAAACTATCCATGACCAATGAATACACTTTTTATTATGAACATGAATGGTTCAATGGATTTACAAACCAGATCAACTTAATTCACAAGGAAGTGATTCCGATCGGTGATGCAAAAATCGAGCTTTATAACGAAAACGGCGATGTCGTTGAGGAAGATAATGTTACTACTTCCGAAATCAGGCTTGATACTCGACTGGCTTTCGATGAAAAATTCATTATTGGCGATTTTGAGCGGACCAGTATAGGCACCCGTTACCCCATTATAAATCTTCAATATGGTTATGGAATACCCGGACTCCTCGGAGGTGAATATGAGTATCACCGGCTGAAGATCAGCGTCAGGCAGTGGTTTAATGTATTTAATCTGGGTTGGTCAAGGTACATCATTGATGCAGGGAAAATTTGGGGGAAATTACCTTTTCCATTCCTTGAACTTCATCCGGGTAATGAAACCTTTTTCTTCGATGAATACGCCTTTAATCTTATGAATTATGGTGAATTTGTTAGCGATGAATTCCTAAGTATATATTATACACATCATTTCGATGGGCTTTTCCTCAACCATATTCCCCTGTTTCGCAAGCTGAAATGGCGCGAGGTTGGTTATGTCAGAGGGGCGATTGGAACTTTGAGTGCAGAAAATAAAAGCTTCAATAAACTACCGGAAAATGTTCATTTCTTAGATAAACCCTATTATGAAGCAGGAATAGGTATAGAAAATATTTTCAAAATTATCCGGATTGATGGTATTTGGAGACTTTCTCATCTTGATAACAACAACATAAACAATTTCGCCCTATTTGTTTCACTCTACTTTACTTTCTGATAATTCTTATCTTTGGCAGGATTAATTTAGCATATGATCCTTCGTACCGATAATCTGGTTAAGAAATACAAGCATCGCACCGTTGTAAATAAGGTAACGGTAGAGGTAAAAAATGGAGAGATTGTTGGTTTGCTTGGACCCAATGGCGCCGGAAAAACCACAACTTTTTATATGATCGTAGGGCTGATCAAACCACTCACGGGTAAAATTTTCCTTGAAGATACTGAAATTACCGACGAGCCCATGTACAAGCGCGCTCAGAAGGGCATCGGCTATTTGCCGCAGGAAGCATCGGTATTCAGGAAATTAAGTGTGGAAGACAACATCCTGTCAGTGCTTCAATTCACTAATCTTTCGAAACCGGAACAGAAAAGCCGCCTCGAAAGCCTGATTGAGGAATTTGGATTGACTCACGTGAGAAGAAGCATGGGGATACAGCTTTCAGGAGGTGAACGGCGTCGGACAGAAATTGCCCGTGCACTTGCTGTTGATCCCAAATTCATTTTATTGGATGAGCCTTTTGCCGGAGTTGATCCCATTGCAGTTGAAGACATTCAAAACATTGTGGCCAAGCTTAAAAATAAAAACATTGGGGTCCTGATTACCGACCATAATGTACATGAAACCTTATCCATTACCGACAGAGCTTATCTTTTGTTCGAAGGTGCCATTTTAAAATCAGGCACTTCTCAGGAACTGGCTGAGGATGAAGATGTGAGAAGGGTTTACCTTGGTAAAAATTTTGAACTCAGACGATAAAATCCAAGTTAAGTTTATTTTAGCTGAATTGCTGTTTCCTGAATCAACTCCCATGCATTATTAACATGATTTTCATTCACGTTCGTCTGTGCGATGACCATCCTCAGTGTATAAATTCCATTCAATTTTGTATGGGTAATAAAAATCTTTCCCGTTTTATTCACTTTCTGTAAAAGCTTCTCATTGATGCTGTTGATCTGATCCAGATCACTTAAATGTTTAGCTTTATACCTAAAACACAACAAATTCAAAGTTCTGGGCGTGACCATTTCAAAGTCAGTGCTATTGTTGATTTTTTGCTCAAGCTTTTCAGCCAGGGAAATATGATACCTTATCTTCTCTCTTAATCCTTCGAGACCGAAACTCCTAATCACGAACCATAATTTTAATGCCCTGAACCTGCGGCCTAATTGGATTCCCCAGTCGCGATAATCGTTTACTTTACCGGTAGTTTTTGTTTTTAAGTATTCCGGGTTTATGCTGAATGTATTGATAAGCGCTTGCTTGTCTTTTACAAAATAAGCGGAGCAGTCAAAATTAGTGAACATCCACTTATGGGGATTAAAGACAAAACTGTCGACTTTTTCTATTCCCCTAATCATCCACTTGTATTCATCAAGAATTAAAGCAGTTCCTGCAAATGCGGCATCCACATGCAACCAGATATTACAGGCTGAAGCAATTTCAGCAATTTTATCGAGTGGATCAATAGCTGTTGAGCCAGTGGTTCCAAGGGTAGCTATTATGGCAAGGGGTTTTAAATTTTTCTTAATATCCGCATCAATTGCATGAACTAATGATGTGATGTTTAATCTGAATTTTTCATCAACCGGTATCTTAACCAGATTTTCCCGGCCAAAACCAGCAATTTTAACTGCTTTTTCAATGGAAGAATGGGTTTCGGAAGAACAATATATCCGGAAATCGTTATGGATAAAGCCCTGATCATTGATTTGGTATTCTGTATGTTTCTCTCTTGCTGTTAACAAAGCTGTAAGTGTAGCTGTAGAAGCTGTATCCTGGATTACACCGTGAAAATTATCGGGTAATCCAACCATATTTTTCAACCAGTTCATTACTTTTTCTTCCAGTTCTGCTGCTGCAGGTGATGTTTCCCAAATCATACACTGTGCGCCCAAAGTAGCTGTTAACATTTCTGCCAGCAGAGACGGATAACTTGAATTTGCAGGGAAATAACCAAAAAAATTGGGGCTTTGCCAATGAGTAATCCCCGGCAAAATGATTTCCTGAAAATCATGAAATACCTGATCTATGGATTCCGGCTTATCTGGTGGGAATGCAGGGATACTATTATAAATATCCCCCGGATTAGAAGCTGATTTAACTGGAAAATTTTCAATATTTTCAAGGTAATCCGCCATCCAGTCTACAAAATGGTGAGCCTGTTTTCTGAATTCATTTTGATCAATCATAGTAAATGATTTAAATGACCACTAATGTAAATAAAAATCCATTCGGTACGGTGCTGTTTAAAATTAAAAGCGTGGTAGGTAAAAAAAAGTCCCGCCGAAGCGGGACTCTAACCAAAAACCAATTTAAACCATGAAAACTACTAACGAATAATGATTCGTTGAACAGTATTCCCCTGGTAGCTTTCAATAACAAGGAAATACAGGCCTTTATTTAGATTGCTCAAATCCAGATCCGTTGAGAATCCAGAATTTACATCTGTGTTTTTCCTTTCAAATACTACTGAACTCATAGAGTTGAGTAGCTTTATAGTGACGTTTTCACCAAAATCTTCATTCAATTTCACCGTAAAAATACCACTATTTGGATTAGGATATATCGATATTTTTTCGATGTTTATTTCTTTTACCGAAGTACAAATATTTACAGTGATATAATCTTCAAAAGTTACAGTATGTGAATCTACTCCGTCAGAAACAGTCAGACTAACATCATAAACACCTTCTGTTTCATAAATAATAAAAGGATTTTGCAGAGTCGAAGTTGAAGGAGTTCCCCCCTCAAATGTCCATTCCCAGGAAGTTACACCACCCAGTGACATATCGTAGAATTCAACTTCATCACCATCACAGACTTCGGTTAAATTAGCAGTAAAAAATGCCTGCAGGGTACTCGTAAATCCGAAGAAATCAAGATAGGCTGCCATCAGTTCCTCTTTGGTTGAAGCGCCATCTTCCAGGCCTCCAAATTCATGCGAAGCGGCGATGGTCTTATAAGTTCCTTCGTCATAAGCAACAGCGGTTCCATATGCCGGACTTTGATTGTTCAGTATCGTGAAAGCCGAACCTATGGGAGCCAGGTGATCGATATAATTATTATCCCCTGAATATGCAAATGTCATCCCTTCAGTAAAGGTTCCTGTAATACCGTTAATTGTTGAAAGATCCGAAGAGCCATCAGAAGTTCCATCAGTATTGAACATAGCGTGAACTGCTGTTTGGGTATCGTATGCCCAGGTATCTCCACCTTCCATGTAAAGATTTCCGCCATTGTTTAGATAATTTGCTAAAGTTTGTCCCTCTGCTGAAGTTAATACATGGTTATCTGCATAAATTCCCAGGCAGAGGAAAATTGAATTATACAGGCTCAAATCAGTTGGGAAACTTGTTGAATATTCTGCAGTAATATCAATATCAGCAAGTGCAGCCATCATAGCTGATGCTGAATTTAGATTCCCGTCTAAATCTACGATTAAAACAGGTATCTGACCTACAACTAAATCAAACGAACCCGTTGCTGTTAAACTCAAATCACCGGTCAATGCAAGTTCAAAAGTCACCTGATGCCCGGCAGGAGTGCTTATATTTGCTGATACTGAAAATACTTTTTCTACCATTTGTCCGGCATCAATGTTACCATATGGCTGGTTGCCGACATTGATGGTTATATATGGATCGGTACATGAAAGCTGACCTGTTACATTGTATGCATCCGATGAACCATCATTCACGACCTGGATGGCAAGATTTACGGTCTCACCCGGATCAATTTTACCATTGTTGTTTCCGGTAACATCCAGAATAGTAAATTCACCTAAATCCATAACTGGCGCATGCAATACGATTGACATATTACTTACCCATGAAGCTTTGGAAGCATCTGTAAATTCTATTTCCAGCATCCCTGAATAACCATCTGGTGTATCTTCTGCAATGGTAATTTCAAATGCCCCATCCCCATTAATGACAGAACCAGCAGGAATATCGCCATACGTATAGCTATTATCTGTAACAATTATATAAGGATCCGTCGATGTAAGCGTCGCCGTCACACCGGTAGCTGGATCTGTTCCAACATTTTCAGCTGAAACATTCAGCATTACAGTTTCACCATAATCAGCCTGGCCGTTTTCATTTCCATTGATATCATTCACTTCATAGGAATTCAGAATTATCCATGCTCCTCCGGAGGGTACAACAGTAACATCTTCATAAATCGATTCCATATTATAAGCAGTAACAACTAACTTTGCCACACCAGGGGTCAGTTCATTTGAAATATTAACAGTACCAGTGGCATCAGTTATTGCGTTAAAATATCCACCATCCTTTGAAATACAAACCATTGCACCTTCGACCGGGCCATTGGGACCTGTGACTGTTGTGATATAAGGAACCCCAACCATTATAATGTTGTTAGATATCACGAGATCACCAGGAATGTCAGTTCTTGGCTGCATGGATGGATCTCCAAATAAATGCCATGTTTTGGCAGTTTCCCAGTCATCACCACCTCCGGATTCGGTGCACATCAATACCAAACCATTAAATGTTATGGCACCTATTGTAGTTCTTCCTTCAGTGGTGGAAATACCACTTTGACCAGGGTGTGCGGTATAATCGTAACCACCGATGAGCATATCATTAAAATAGTCTTCGCCCCTCATGGGTGGGTTCCAGGGTTGATTAATGGTTGACATCATAGTCATGACAGCACCACCATTGGCTTTCTTTAACCACGCTTCTGCAAAACAATCGCTGCCTCCGTTAAAGGCTCCGTTAACACAGGCTACTGAAAAAATAATCGGAAGTTTATTTCCATTTGTCAAACCATTAATATGGCTATTGCTAAATCCGGTTGAACCCCATGAGGTTTCTGATCCATGTCCGCAATAATTGATAATGCTCACGCCAGCATTAATAGCATTAGAAACCATTTGAGCAGTTCCATTTGGATCGTAAGCAGTGGTGAAGGATTCATAGGTAAACGGATCCAGCTTATCGTTATAAATTACATTAATGTGTGTATAATCCAATTCACCGTCATCGCCTGGTCCCTGGTTTGAAGCAACACCGAGGGCGGCTGTATACCAACTGGCTCCCATGTCAGGATTCTTTTCATAGTTGATCACTTTATCTACCTGTATAGTGACATGCGCAGCAGAATTTGCGGAGAAACGACCGATGCAGATATCCGGATGCTGGTCGCTACCAACAACACAACCCAACTGAGGATCCATAGGTGCACTGCCGAGCATATCTGATTTGATATCAGCCCAGTCCCCTACAAGTTGAACATATAATAAATTGTTATTAGCGTTATAAGCATTTTGAATCGTGGTTTTAACATTGGTACCTGTTGCTACCACAATTTTTTCCACGTTGAACCCTTTTTCCATTTTCCAGTCGATAAAAGGTTGTATGGCCGCTTCATCACGGTTTGTGCAGAGAACAAGAATATCACCATATTCCCCTATTGTCAAATCGGTCATTGCTTGTTCATAATTGATAAATACCGATCGGTAAATACCATCCATTTCTCTAAGTATAGTCTGAGGTTGCTTTAATAAAGGATTATAAGGCAGAGTGATGTTTTCCTTCAGTTGAACGACCACATTCTTGTAAACTCTAAGGGTATTCTGAACAGCATTGTACCTGAACGGATAAACATAAACTGTTGTTCCTCTAAAATCCTTTATTATAAATGGATCGGTATTGGTCGCAAGGTTCTGGGGGTACCATTCATCACGCAA
>Ga0105090_10001705_pt1 | contig 11977 bp, 14 predicted proteins | sample PPLLak3March2015_FD_79110 | JGI IMG/M metagenome (GOLD analysis project Ga0105090, IMG submission 79110) | Freshwater sediment microbial communities from Prairie Pothole Lake near Jamestown, North Dakota, USA - PPLs Lake P7 Core (1) Depth... | ecosystem: Environmental > Aquatic > Freshwater >... | reverse complement strand
GGCGGCGCTCGCGAGGAAGTCCTCGTGGCACATGTCGCGGAAGGGCCGGCCCGGGGCCACGTTGCCGGGCTTCGGCGCGCTCGCCTCGAGCAGGCAGGCGAGCTGCACGGCGGTGGCGATCTCGTCGCCCGTCACCGCACGCCGTCCACGGCCAGGTCCACGAGGGCGCCCGCGACGTCGATGCCGGTGGCCCGCTGCAGCCCCTCCCAGCCGGGAATGCCGTTCACCTCGAGCACGTGCACCGTGCCGTCGCTCCCCGGCAGGAGGTCCACCCCGGCGTACTCGGCCTCGATGACGCCGGCGGCGCGCACGGCGAGGTCGGCCCACTCCTCCGGCAGCTCGATCGCGGTCGCCGTGCCGCCGCGGGACACGTTGGTGCGCCAGCCGTCCGCCGAGCGCGCGATGGCGCCGAGCACGCGACCCCCGACGACGAACGCGCGCACGTCGCGGCCCTCGTGCGGCACGAAGCGCTGCACGTAGAACACGCCCTGCAGCCGCTCGATGGTGCGGAAGACGCGCCAGGCGACGTCCTCGTCGTTCACCCGGACGAGCCCGAGGCCCATGGAGCCGAACAGCGGCTTCACGATCGCGTCGCCGAAGCGGCGGAAGGCGGCCATCGCCGCCTCCGGGGATTCGGTGACGACGGTCTCGGGGGTGGGCAGGCCGGCGCCTTCGAGCAGGCTCGAGGTCCAGAACTTGTCCACGGAGCGCTCGATGGCGCGCGCCGTGTTCACCACGCGCACGCCGCGCTCGGTGAGGCGGTGCAGCGCGTCGACGCGGAAGATGACCTGCTCGAGGGAGCCGCCGGGGATGATGCGGGCGAGGACGACGTCGGCGCGGTCGAGCTCGACCGCGCCGCTCTGGAGGCCCGGCCGGCCGCCGAGGGTTCCGACGAGCTCCTCGTACCGGCAGAGCTGGTGCTCGTGGCCGCGCTCGCGTGCCGCGCGGTCGAGCTCGTCGGTGTGCCACCCCGGACGGGCGGCGAGGGTGACGATCCGCAGGCTACTGCTGCTCCCCGAGGAGGCCCACGAGGCCGCCGGTGGCGAACGCGGCAAGATCGTCGCCCACCGCCTTGAAGGCCGGCGTGGCCATGCCCTGCGCGCGCGCCTCCGCCGTCGGGAAGCACAGCTCCGCCTGCCGGTACAGCGCCGGCGGCGTGCTGCCGTCGATGTTCGTCTCGAACCGGGTCAGGTCCGCGCGCGTCATGCCGATCTCGGGCTGGCCCTTGCCGACCAGCGGGAGGTGCGTGTCCGCGTAGTACTTCTCGAACGCCCCGGCGTCGGTCGGCGTCCTGTAGATGACCGTGCCCAGGAACGGGCAGGCGTCACTGCCCTTGTCGCCGGTCTCGACGGCGATGAGGCCGACGAGGCCGCCGGTGGCGAACACGGCGAGGTCGTCGGAGACCTTCTTGAAGGCGGGCGTCGCGAGGCCCTTCTTCAGGTCGTCCATCGAGTCGAAGTAGAGCTCGGCCTGGCGGTGGTATTCCGGCTTCGACTTTCCGTCGAGCCCGCTCGTGAACTTCGTCAGCTCCGCCTTGGTGAAGCCGATCTCCGCCTGGCTGGCCACCACCAGCGGCACGTGCGTCTCCGCATAGTACTTCTCGAACGCGGCGGCGCTCTTCGGCGTGTTGTAGATCACCGTCACGATGGCCTGCGGCCCGGCGGGCGCGGCCGGCGCCATCGCGGCGGTGGTGTCGGCCTTCGGCGTCTCCTTCGGCGCGGCACAGGCGGCGAGCGCCGCCACGGCGACCAGGGAATGACCGAGCTTCATGGTGTACGCTCCTCGTGGCGATGGATGGCCGTCAGGCCGGATAGCATGAGGCGGTGAGCACGTCGGGGTTGAGCGCGCCCGCGGTGTACGTCCTGCCCGACTCGGTGCTGGTGAGCCGCACCACGGCGGGGCTGAACAGCAGCGGGTCGATCTTGTAGAAGTCGCGTCCGTAGCGCTCGAAGATCTCGAAGAACGGCGTGCCGTAGTCCCGCGACGCCGACGCGGGCACCTGCGGCGCCAGTTCGGCCAGCTCGGCGTCCGACGCCCGCACCGTGAAGTGCACCGTGCCGCCGTACAGGATGCAGTCGTTGGTGCGCCCGATGCCGCGCACGTCGTTCTTCGCCACCGGCGCGAGCGGTGCGGTGCCGAAGCCGCTCACCACCTTCGCGATGTCGAAGTGCAGCTGCTCGATCTTGTGCATGGCCGTCTCGACCACGCGGGCCGCGATCTGCACGCCGCCGGCGAGGCTCGCGGTCGGCGCGATCAGGAACGTGAGCTGCTCCGGGGTGAGCCGCGCCTTCTTCGCCACCCACTCGGCGGCGGCCGGCGTCGGGAGCTGCCGCCCCTCGAGCACCAGCACGCCATGCCCGGCCTCCTCCGCGTACCCGAGCTTCGCGAAGAGCTCCTTCTCCACCCGCGCGTGCGCGCGCAGCGGGCCCGAGCCCATCGCGAAGAAGCCGTCGGCGTTGATGGCCCAGCCGGCGTACTGCGACGCCATGCACGCCACCATCGGGTGGTCGGTGGACACCGTGACGCCGGGCCACGTCTCGCGCCCTACGGCGACAGGCCCCAGCGTCACGCTGCCGAGACCGCCCATGCAGATCTCCGACAGCGCGAGGCCCGCGTCGTAGCCGCCCGGCACCTCGATGCCGCAGTCGATGACGCGGGCGCCGTTGTCGAGCGTGTGCACCCGGCAGCGCAGCAGGTCGGCGCTGTCGATCATGCTCTCGGCGATCTCGAGCGCGAGCGCGTTCATGTCGAGCGGACTCATGCGGCTGTCCATGCGAGCAGTTCTCCCTTGCCGGACTCGGCGAAGTCGCCGCTGTAGCGGCGGTAGAAGCCGTCGAGCTGCGCCGCGCTGACGGGAAACCCGTGCAGGTCGCGCAGGCGACGGAGGAGGAGCCGGAGCGCCACCGGCTGCGTAGTGCAGGCGAGGCGATAGCTCGGCGGCGGCACCACGGGGCCCAGGGCCACCAGCGTGCCGCGCTTGGAGAGGAGACCCGCGTCCGGCCCGAACGCGGACGCCACCACCGTGCCGGCGATCATCGAGAGGCCGGCGGCCCGGCCCGTACGGCCGGCGACGGCCACGAGCCCGCGCCGCATGCGCGCGCCGGCCTCGTCGCCGGCGTCGCCGTGGATGATGAGCTCGCCGCCGGTCATGCCGCGCTTGGCGCCCGGGGCCGCGGCACCGGCGCCGTCCCCGGCATGGCCCTTCACCACGAGCACGCCGCCCGCCATGCCGAGCCCCACGCCGTCGCCGGCGTTGCCGAGGATCTCGAGCCGCCCGCCCGTCATGCAGGCGCCGGCTCCGCGGCCCACGTCACCCTCCACGATGAGCGTGCCCTCGCCGAGGCCGGCGCCCAGCCGCTAGGCGCGGCGCAGGTCGCCCGCCAGGCGCAGCGTGCCGTCGGAGCTTCCCGTCACGGTGAAGAGTTCGCCCACGTCCATCCGGCCCAGTCGCGGGCCGTGCACGCTGCGCCGCGCCAAGTCGTCGGCATCGAGGGTCGACCAGCCGGGCGCAAGCAGGCCGGCCAGGTCGAGCGCGTCGCGCAGCTCGGTCTTCAGCTGCAGGCGGAGGCGGTTCATGGCGCCTCCCCCATGATCTTCCGCAGGTGGAAGTGGTGCGGGCCCAGCTTGCCGCCGTAGTTGCCGGCGCTGATCGACACCACGCCCTCGCGACACGCCGCGTCGATGCCGGCCCGCATCGCCGCCGCGATCGCCGGCGCATCGAGGCCGTTGATGACGATCTAGAGCACCGAGTTCACCTCGGCGGGCAGCTCGCTCGCGGTCACGGCGCGAAGCGTCGGGCAGAAGGCATCGTTCGTGGAGGCGATCATCGTCTTCGACGTGCGGCTGCCGACCTTGCTGCCGCTCCGCACCACGCCGCCCGGGAACGGCATGATGATGCCGGGCATCCCCTGCATGCGGTCCACCGCCGCCTCGGCGGCCGCGAGCGCTGCATCGGCGTCGCGTGCGAGGATCAGGAAGTTGCCGCCGCCCACGCACTTCACCATCCCGAACGACTCCTGCACGGTGAACTCGCCCTCCATCACCGGGATGCGCCAGTAGCGCTGCCCGCCGATCACCTTGCTCGCCTGGAACCCGTCGCCGAAGTGCCGGAGCGCGCTGCCGACCATGACGCGATCGGGCGCGTGGGGCAGGCCGTCGAACGCCGCGGTGGTGGGGCAGGTGAGCACCGTCTGCCCGATGCGCTCGATGAGGCGCTTCGAGAGCTCGTCCCGCGCCATCACCATGAACAGCACGCTGAGGCCGGGCCGGCCGTCGGGCGTCTCCTCGGGAGGCAGCTCGCGCTCGATGCCCGCCTCGCACTTGCAGCCGATCACCGACGTCGCGAACCCGGTCAGCTTGAGCGCCGACTCGCGGGCCCAGCGCGGCGAGCGGGCCGTGATGATCAACCGCGCCGCGCGCATGGTGAACGCCTCGGCGAAGGTCTCCTCGATCAGGACGCCGCGGATCCGCACGTCAGCCCACCCCGAGCGGGGCGCCGGGGAGGTCCCGCACGCCCAGGTGGTCGAACCGCATGGTGCCCCACTGCTCGAAGTGCCGCCGCACGCCGGGGAGCACCGCCTCGTCGAACCCGGGCCGCAGGTAGAGCCGCCGGCCGGCGGGAGCGCGGCGCAGCTGCGCCTCCTCCACGATGAGCTCGCCGCGCTTGAACACGTAGCGGGGCGCCGAGAACATCTGCGCGATGTGCTCGTGCCGGTCGTAGAGGGTGATGTCCGCGTCGGCGCCCACACCGAGGTGGCCCTTGTGCGCCAGCCCGAGCAGGCGCGCCGGTCCCGCGCGCGTGACGATGGCGATCTCGTTGAGCGTGTACTCGCGCGCCAGCCCGTCGAGCAGCGCGCTGCCGGCGAGCAGCTTCTGGTTCACCTTGCCGAGCGCTTCGTCGCGCCGGGCGCGGCTCATCAGCAGCTCGATGATCTGCGGGTACGCCAGGAACGACGCGCCGTTCGGGTGGTCGGTGGTGAGCACCGTGCGCCATGGGTCGTCGGCGAGCAGGAACAGTTCGAGCCCGATGGCCCACTGCAGCGCCGCCACCGCCGCCTTGTCCTTGTAGGTGATCGGCACGATGCCGCAGCCCGTCTCGAGCTCGACGTCGACGTTCACCCACTTCCGCCCGCTCGCGCCGTAGAGCATCTGCCCCACCGGGCCGTCGGCGGTGATCGTCACGGCCGGCCCGAACATGACCTGGCCCACGTCCACGCTCGTCTCGGGGTGCGCGTTCACGTGCGCGATGAGCTCGCGCGCCGCCGACCTCCAGCCGCCGCCCTCGCCGTAGCAGTGGAACTGCAGGTGGGTGAAGTGCGCGCGGCGTCCCTCGAGCGCCTGCATGCTCTCGAGCGTGGTCTTCGCATTGCCCGGCACGCCGAGGTTGTTGCAGTGGATGTGCACCGGGTGCGGCAGGCCGATCGCGTTGGCCCCGTCGGCGAGCGTCTCGAGGATGGCGCGCGGCGTGACGCGGCTCGAGCCGAGCGCCTGATCGAGCCCCGTGAGGTTGCGCTGGGGCGTCTTCCACGCCTCCACCCCGCCCGGGTTCACGATCTTCACCGCGTAGCCGCCCACGGAGCCCAGCAGCCACGCCATGTAGTCCCTGGCCCGCGCGCGCTCGCCCCGGTCCACGAGGCCGAGCAGGTACTCGTCGTTGCCCATCAGCGCGTAGAAGCCGGCGTCGATGCAGGGCGTGTCGTCCAGCTCGTGGTGCGTGTGCCGTGCCATGATCGGGGCCACGGCCGCGTCGAACACCGTGGTGTAGCCGAGCCCCGCGTAGCGGTAGCCGGTCGTGAAGGTGCTCGGCACGCTCGCCATCGTGCCCGAGCGGCCGTGGGCGAGGCCGGCGGGCGCGGGCGCGGGCACGCGCTCCTCCGGGAGGAGCCGGCGCGTGTGGTTGCAGCTCGAGCTCGCGATGTGCGAATGGATGTCCACGCCGCCGGGCATCACCACCATGCCGCGCGCGTCGAGCACCGGCGCGTCCTCCGGCAGGCTCGCCACGATGCGGCCGTCCTCGATGCAGACGTCCTGCACGGCGCCGTCGATGCCGTTGGCTGGGTCGTGCACTGCGCCGCCCCGGATCCTGAGCCGCGTGCCGTGGCTCATCTCACGCTCCCGCGCCCCGGGGCCCGAGGGCCTCGGCCAGCGCCGTGATCGTCATCGCCGCCGTGCGGGCGCCGTCCACCACGGGCGTGAGCGGCAGCGGCACGTCGTCCATGCGGTAGGCCACGCCGCCCTCGTGGATGCCCGCGACGCCGGTGTCGATCGCGGCCCCCGGCGCGAACGGCGCTTCGCTTGCCCGCGGTCCCACCACCACGGACGGCACCTCGGCGAGGGCGGCCAACGCGGAGTCGTCGATGGCGCGCCAGTCGCCGAGCACCAGCGCGGCATCGGCGCGCCAGAGCTCGTGCAGGCCGCGGGCGCCGGGGTCGTACGTCGGTGCGCCGCCCCCGAAGCTCACGGCGAACGGATAGCCAGCCTGCCAGCTGAGCGCCGACTCGACGCCGTTCCGGTTGCCGCCGTCGCGCAGGGTGATGAGGGTACAGCGCGTCGGACCGTTGAGCGCCTGCGCGAGGGCGGTGAGGCCTTCCGCCCGCAGCGCGGCGCGGCGCGCGTCGCGGCCCTCGCCCGGTGCCACGATCGCCACGTAGCTCGCGGCAGTGAGCTGCGCGGCGAGCGTGGCCAGCCCGGCCTGCTCGGGCGGCGGCGAGGCGAGCCGGCCCAGCACCATGCCTCGCAGCACGGCGAGCGTACCCGCCTCCTGTGCCTCGTCGAGGGTCAGCACCGGGGCCGTCGGGCCGCCCCACTCGCCGATTCGCACCGAGAGCAGCGTGCGCTCGCCCGGGACGTGCGTGCCCTTCGTCGCGACCAGCCGTTCGATGAAGCGTGGGTGGGTCGTCGCCGGATCGGCGCCCCAGAAGAGCACCAGGTCGGCACGGTTCTTCACCTCGCCCAGCGTGGACGACGCGCGCCCGCGGCGCTGGCCCGCGAGGATGCCCTCCGCCGCGCCCGGGGACGTCGCGGTGTCGACGGTGGCTCCGAGCCGGTCGGCGATCGCGATGCCCGCGCGCACCGCACTCGTCGTGAGACCGGGCCCGAGCACCACCAGCGCCCGCCCCTCGGCGGGGCGCAGCAGGGTCGCGGCCGCCGCGAGCGCGGCGTCGAACGAGGCGGGTACGTCCCGCACGAGGATCCTCGCGGGCACCTGACCGTCGCCGAACCAGGCGCGCCCCAGGTCGCAGTGCGGCGCCATGCCCGCGATCCGCCCATCCTCCAGCGCGAGCGCCACGTCGTCGCACAGCAGGCCGCAGCCCAGGCAGGTCACGTCCGGCACCACATGCGTGCTCATGCCGCCGCGCTCCCGCGCCCGAGCTCTGCCAGGAGCGCCGAGCTGCGCGCGGCGAGCGCGGCGATGCATGCCTCCCCGGAATCGGCACGCGCGAAGAGGGTGCAGACCGGCGCGCCCGCGGGAATCGCCGTGCCGTCGGCGGAAACGTCCGCCGCGTCGCCCGACACGAGGAGCGCATCGCTCCCCGTCATGGTCAGGCGTCGCCGTGCGTAGAGGATGGCCTTGCCGGGCACCGCGGCCCACCCGAGCGCATCGTGACCGGGGCCGGTTGCCGTGCCGTGCACCCCCTCGACGTGCGAGGGAAAGAGGCTCGTGCCCAGCTCGCGCTCGATCAGTTCCACCGAGGCGGAGTGACGCGGGTTCACCTCCACCGGCCACGCCACGCCGTCGCGTGCCATGAAGTCCACCGTGTTGAGCCCCACGAGCCCGAACCCGGCGGTGAGCGCCTCGGCGACCGCGACGGCGCTGGCGAAGAGCGACTCCTGCACCTCGAACAGCGGGTGCCGGCGCGACGCGAGCAGCGATCCCACGTAGCAGTAACCCCAGCCGCCGAATCGCGGATCGCCCACGACCTGCCGCGTCAGCGCCAGCGGCAACGCCGTGCGACCGTCGCCCAGGAACACGAGCGAACCCGGCACGCCCTCGATCCGCTCCTGCAGGTACTCGTGGCGGCGCGCTGGCTCGTCCGCCGTCCAGATCCGGATGCCGCGCCCGCCGCCGCTGCGCCGGGGCTTCACCATCCACGCGTCGCGCGACGAGTCGGGCTCGTCGGGGCAGAGGCGCGGCACGGGCAGGCCGGCGGCACGAAGCGCTCCCGCCACGCGCTCCGGACTCCGCACCGCCCGAAGCACGGCCGGCGTGTTGCCCCACAGCGTGCGACCCCGCTGCAGCGCGCCCAGGGCCGCGGGATGATTCTCGAAATTGGAGGTGTAGGCGAGCGAGTCGGCAGTGATGCTCGTGCCGAGGCGTGCGGCCGCCTGCGGGTGGAACGGCTGCACGAGCACGTGAGCGACGGGTCGCGGCGCGCGCTCGAGCAGGTCGCGGTCGCCGAACCCGTCCAGCGCCACCACGTCGAAGCCGGCGGACAGTGCGGAACGGGCCAGCGCGCGCGCCGAGAATCCCGCCACGAGCACCGTCGGCCGGCGGGTCATGCCGGTTCCGGCAGCCCCAGGTGCTTGCGAGCCTCGGCGGGCGTGATCACGTAGAGGTGGTCGAGCACCGTGCCGGCGGCGTGGCGGATGCGAAGCCGTTCCACGAGGTCCTGGTGCGCACCGCCCGCAAGCCCGTCGGCGATGAGCGCGGCACCCTGCGCGCCCTGCTTGGCCTCCTTCGCGAACCCGTGGATGGGCCGCAGCTCGCCCACGTCGGCGAGCGCCGCGGCGAGCCGCTCCCGCACCGCGGGATCGGACGCGATGCGCCCCGACACCAGGATCGAGTTGGCCAGCGGTGCCGACACGCGCAGCTGCCGCACCGCCTTCACGGCGCCCTCCACGAACGCGTCGAACCCGACGCCCGGCACGTCGCGGTCCGACTCGGCGATGGTGCTCACTCCGCCATGGAACACGAGCCCCTTCGTGATGTGTCCCGCGAGGAACGCCACCTCGGCGTCGAGCGCGCCCGACGACTGCCAGCCGATGGGCCCGCTGCTGCCGCCGATGCCGTCCACCACCTGTCCGTCCTGCACCGCGATCGCCGACGTGAACGCGCCGCCCAGCTCGAGCAGGATGAACGCGACGTGCCTCGGGTCGGTGCGCAGCCGCGTGGCTTCCTCGCGGATGCCGAGCGCCACGGCACAGAGCTTGTCGGCGGTACCGAGATCGATGCGGTTCACCTTGCGGTGGGGCGGCACGGTGTCGAGATGGATGACGCCCGGCAGGAACACCACCGGCAGCCCGCGCTCGGCGAGCGCGCGCGTGAGCTGCCGAAGTCCGCCGATGCCGCCGCGCTCGCCCTTGGGCGCCAGGAACGCCAGGCGCAGGTCGTCGTCGCTGGCCTCGGCCACGCGCATGAGCGGCAGTCCGTAGCCGGACGGGCCGGCGATGAGATCGGGCACCCCGCCCGTCGCGAGCAGGTCGGCGAAGCCGGCCGGGTCGGCGACGGCATCGGCGGTGGGGATGCTCCGGTCGAGCACCACCTTGCCGTCGGTGAGCCCGCAGACGTCGATGCTCACCGTGCCCGGGTCGATCCCCACCACTCTCGGCATCTGGTTCAGCCTTGCTTCGCGGCGAGCATCTCGCGCGCGACGTCGGCAATGGCCTCGGCGTCGAGCACGAGGTCGTTGCGCGTGAAGAGCCGCGCCACGCACGCCTTGTGCAGCTTCGTCTTGAAGTTGCCCACGCCGAACGCGCCGAAGCAGGTGATGCCGTCCTTGACCGCGCCCGCGTCGTGCACGTCGATGCCCTCGATGCCGAGCGGCGGCGCCGCGTTGAGGTCCACGGCCACCTTGAGCGACTTGTGCCGCTGCCAGGCGGCCGCGGGCACCATCTGCACGCCGGCCGGCCCGGAGTTGAGGAGGATCTCCGCGCCATCGAGCACCCGCTCGAGCGCGCCCGGCTCGGTGAGCGTCGTGGCCTCCACGGCGACGTCGAAGCGCGCGCTGATGAACTGCCGCGCCTTCTCGCCCTGTTCGGGCTTGCGGGAGGTGATGGTGACGTGCACGCCGTCCCGGGCGAGGAGGCCCGCCGAGCGCTGGCCCACCGGACCGGTGCCGGCGAGGATGACGGCCTTCTTGCCCCTGAGGTCGCCGAGGGCCTGCTCGATCTTCGCCACGGCGGCCACGGCGGTGGTGTTCGACCCGTTCGAGTCGAGCATCACCGACACGGTGAGCGGCTTGAACATGGCGTCGACGGCCATGGCGAGCAGCTGCTCGCCCGCGCTCATGTTGCTGCCGCCGATCCACACCGCGGTGTTCTTCAGGTCCTTCGGCCCGCGCGTGAAGATGCAGCCGTGGATCAGGTCGCGGACGTCGGTCTCCACGACGCCCCCGTAGCTCATGATGTTGTCGGCGCCCGCGTCGTAGGCGACGACCTGGTCGAAGACGCTGGGGAGCCGCGAGCTGTCGAGTTGGAGCAGGAGTTTCTTCATGGCGACGGGTGGCGGGGGAGGAAGTGGAACGGGGGGCGCCCCGAAAGCGGAGAGCCCCCCGTGCCGAACGAGGGCGTGAGCCGCTCAGGCGTTCGAGACGCCGGAGAACGGGTGACGCGCATCCTTGTACTTCGAGAGGACCTCGTCCACCGTCGGCTTGCCGGCCAGCGCGCGCTGGATGGATTCCTTGGTGGCCTGGTAGTTGAACTTGTAGATCTTCTCGTCGCTGGCGGCCTGCCAGTGGATGAACACGCCCACGAGCACGCAGTAGTCGTTCGCCTTGTCCTTCGGGATGATGCCCTCGGCCACCGAGTCCATCACCGCGCGCGCCACGGCGGCCTGCGCCGGGCCGAACATCTGCACGGCCTGCTTGGCGCCCTTGATCGTGACCTTGTTGAAGAGGAGCGTGTCCGGCTTGCAGGGAAGGTTCGGCGTGACGACGGCGAGGAGCGTGGTGAAGCCGTCGGAATTGCGCGAGAGCGCCTGCGTGAACGCCTGGCCGGCCGGGCCCGACTTCGAGCCGATGATGAGGTCGATGTGGGCGATCTCGTTGCCGTCGCCGACGAGCGACTCACCAAGGAAGAAATCCGCTGCCATGTGGAGCCTCCAAAAACAATGTGGACTCTCTGAAGAACGAACCGCAGGGGTGACGCAGTCTGTGTGATGCCGGAGCAGCTGACGGCCGAGGGACACGGGGCCGAAGCAGTCCCACCGTGGGCGGGTAGCTCGTCGGGAGATCCCGGCGCGCATCACGGCAAGCCGCGTCTCGGGGCGGATGCTAGTATCGCCCTTGTGAATGACGGTGTCAAGCGAGTGGTCCTGCGCCTGTCGATGCGTGTCCCTGCCTTCATCGTCCGTCCTCCCACAGGGACGCCTCCAATAGGGAGCTTCCGGATAAGGTATTGCGCTGCAAACGGTTGGCTGATGGCATGCGGCTCGCCTTCATGAAGGGTGGCGCTTAGGCGCCGTCCACATTCTTCATCGGTCGAGGTTGTCATGTCGCTGCGCTCTGGAATGCTCGCCCTGCTCGGTGCCGGCCTGTCGCTGTTCACGTCCGCGGAAGCCCAGGTGATGGCCGATATCCGTGTCGGCTCCGGTCCGGTCGCGGGGCGTGTCATCGTCGGTGATCCGTACGTCGTAGTGAACAGGCCGGTCGTGGTCCACCGCCCGATGACCTACCTGATTCCGGTGGAGCGCGTGGGCCATCGGGACGTGCGCTGGCTGCATCGCCGCGGATGGCGCCCGATGACCGTCTGGTTCGACGGCCGGCGGTTCATCCATCCGTCCTCGACGTGGCGGCGGCACTACCAGGAAGTCGTGGTGTTCGAGCGCGGTGGGCGCTACCTGATCGGCGACCTCGGCCGTGGTCGGGGGTACGACAGGAACTGGCACGGTGGTGGTGGCCGCTACGACCCGTACGACGACCAGCGCCGCGGTGATCGCGATTCGCAGCGTGAGCGCTGGAACGACGACCGCAACTGGGAGGACTGACCATGGACGCGCCCGTGAAGGTGTGGATCCTCCGGATCCGCGTGCTGATGCTCG
>Ga0105090_10001704_pt1 | contig 11983 bp, 11 predicted proteins | sample PPLLak3March2015_FD_79110 | JGI IMG/M metagenome (GOLD analysis project Ga0105090, IMG submission 79110) | Freshwater sediment microbial communities from Prairie Pothole Lake near Jamestown, North Dakota, USA - PPLs Lake P7 Core (1) Depth... | ecosystem: Environmental > Aquatic > Freshwater >... | reverse complement strand
TGCCGGCGATGGAAATCCAGGGACTGCCTTTTGCGTTCAGCGATCACGCACAGGTGCACAAAACGCTGGATGGCCCGCTGGGGGATTATCTGCGCCAAGAACTCGCCGCCAAGGGCATCCACGCCCTGCCTTACGGCCTGCTCGAAAACGGTTTTCGTCACATTTCAACCACGGATAAAGCCATCCGCACCGCCGAAGATCTGGAAGGCCTGCGCATTCGTATCCCTGAAGGCAAAATGTTTGCCGATGCCTTTGCCAGCCTCGGCGCGGTGCCGGTGGAAGTCAATGTGCTGAAACTGTATGCAGCGCTGCAGAACCATGAAATTGACGCCCAGGAAAATCCGCTGTCGATCACCGAAGCGCTGCGCCTGCATGAAGTCACCCGTCACATCGCACTGACCAGCCATATGTGGTCCGGCTTCAACCTGATCGCCAGCCGCAAGTTCTGGGACAAGCTGCCCGCCGATGTGCAGCAGATCATTGAACGCACGGCACGCAAACATGTGGCACGCCAGCGCGCACACACTGATGCATTGAACCGTGCACTGGAATCAAAGATTGCCGGCTGGGGCATGAGCGCCACCACCGTGGACCGCGTCGCTTTCCGCGAACGTTTACAGGCTGCGGGTTTTTACCGGCGCTGGCGCGAAAGCACTGGTACCACAGCCTGGCAGTTGCTCGAAGACAGTATTGGAAAAATAAGCTGACTAGAGACATAACTACGGACATAACTACGGACATAACTACGGACATAACTACGCATAAATAGCCAATAAACTATAAGTATTTGATTTTATTGATAAATATAACAAAAGGCAGTTAAAAAAAGCCCGGGCTTGCCGGGCTTTTGATTATTACAGCAGTGTTTTTATTATTTCTTGGCCGTCGTTGCGCCTTGTTGTTTTTTGTAGTGATTCACCACCCGGTCCTGGGCTTTGCCCAGATCGTCGGCTTCTTTTTTAGCGGTCTCTGCCGCTTTTTTCTTGGCTTCTTCCGCCTTCACCGGATCCACCGGTGGCGGCGCCGGCAGTTTCGCCGACGCCATCCCTACCGCGCCACATACCAGCAATGCCGGAATTATTTTCCATATTTTAGGCGCGTTCATGCTTTCCACCCCTCCTTTAATGCCGATGCTGCAGCGGGATTTGCCGCCCCGCCGCCGCTTTTGTTGTTGGCGATCTCGTCCTGATACCAGTAATCATGATGCTCTTTGGCCCAAGTCTCGTCGACATAGCCGGTGCGCATTGCTTCATACGCGCCTTCGACACCCACGGTTCCCAGGTAGATGTGACTCACCGCCATGGTCATGAACAGCACGGATGCGACGGCATGTATCACGTTGGCCAGCTGCATCAGCGCGCGGCCCTGTTCGAAGTTCGGGAAATTGAGGATGAAGCCGGTAATGCTGACCACGATGCCGAGCAGCGTAACGCCGCCCCAGAACCAGATCTTCTCACCGGCATTGAAACGACCTGAAGGCACGTGCTCGCCCGAAATCAGGCCGCCGAACTTGGTCAGCCATTTCATGTCGTGCGCCTTGGGAAAGTTGTCCTTGACGAAGGTGATGAACATCAAAATAGTGCAGAACGCGAATACCGGCCCGACAAAGTTGTGGATGTACTTCGCCAGGGTGGCCAACCAACCGAACAGTGTGTAACCGAAAATCGGCAGCAGGATGAATTTGCCGAAAAGGATAATCATCCCCGTCACGGCCAGCAGGATGAAACTGATCGCGCCTCCCCAGTGCACCAACCGGTCCCATGCGCTGAAACGCAACATTTTGCGACCGGTGGGCTTTTCATGCAGTTTGAGCGGCCCCTTCCAGGCATAAAACGCGCCGATGATGACCATGATCGCGACCAGCAGCCAGCCGCCGTATACGGTCACCAGACTGTTGCGCACCTGACGCCAGGTCTCGCCTGCGGATTGGACCAGCACGCTGGATTCAATGCCTCGTACCTGCGTGGTCTGATAGGGGTTTTCACCACCGCGCACATCCCGCCACACCGGCGCGTTGTTGCCGGGCTGGGTTTGTTGCCGTGCGGACTGTTCCTGCGATGTGCTGTTGTCTGCGGCCAGCACCGATGCCGGCATCCACCCGCAGGCGATTACCGTCAGCACCACCATCAGCCACTGCCTCAATCGGACTTGCATCAGTGTTCCCCTAATTGCTGGCGCGTGCGTATTCGTTCTGATTGCCGCTGCGGGCCCTGATGGCATTTTCCCAGGCCACCTTGTCACCCTTGAACTGGGCATTGTCCCAGGGCCGCTTGTCGGGTTTGCCCTGATACTGCCCCTGTTTGTACACGGTCACCTGTGATTGTTCACCACAAGCGGCCAGCAACACCAGACTGCCTGCCAGACCAGCGATCAGGATCCGTTTCATGATTTGGCCCCGGTCGGCGGTGTCGCACTTTTCTCGGGTTTGCCGTAGGCGGTGCCCCAGCCCCAGACCTCGGAACCCTTGCCGCGTTTCAGCACACGATTGCGGTAAATGTCCGCCACCACATCACCGTCACCACCCAGCAGCGCCTTGGTCGAGCACATCTCGGCGCAGGCCGGCAGTTTGCCTTCCGCGAGGCGGTTGCGGCCGTATTTCTTGAACTCGGCTGCCGAGTTGTCTTCCTCGGGACCACCGGCGCAGAAGGTGCACTTGTCCATCTTGCCGCGCAGACCGAAAGCGCCGTCCTGCGGGAACTGCGGCGCACCAAAGGGGCAGGCATAGAAGCAGTAACCGCAACCGATGCACAGATCCTTGTCGTGCAGCACCACGCCTTCGGCGGTTTTGTAGAAGCAATCCACCGGGCACACCGCCATACACGGCGCATCCGAGCAGTGCATGCAGGCGACCGAGATCGATTTTTCGCCGGGCAGGCCGTCGTTCAGGGTCACCACCCGCCGGCGGTTCACGCCCCAGGGCACCTCGTGCTCCTGCTTGCAGGCGGTTACGCAACCGTTGCACTCGATGCAGCGCTCGGCGTCACAAAGGAATTTCATTCTGGCCATATAGTTCTCCTCGCGGGTATCGGGTCGTTATGCCTTGGACACCTGGCACAGCGTGGTCTTGGTTTCCTGCATCATGGTCACGATGTCATAACCATAAGTAGTCGCCGTATTGACCGCCTCGCCGCGCACCACCGGGGCAGCACCTTCCGGGTAAAACTTTTTCATGTCCTCGCCCATCCACCAGCCGGCAAAGTGGAACGGCAGGAACACAGTGCCCGCCCCCACACGTTCGGTGACCAGCGTCTTGACCTTGAGTCGCGCCTTGGTCGGCGATTCAACCCACACGTATTCGTTGTTGCGCACACCTCGGTCGTTGGCATCCTTCGGGTTGATCTCGACAAACATCTCCTGCTGCAATTCCGCCAGCCAGGGATTGGATCGTGTTTCGTCGCCGCCTCCCTCGTATTCCACCAGGCGGCCGCTGGTCATGATCAGTGGATACATCTTGCCGGCGTCCTTGTTGGCATCCTGAATGGTTTTGAACAGCACCGGCACACGCCAGCGGTTTTTCTGGTCGGCATGGGTCGGGTATTTTTCAATCAGATCAGGACGCGGGCTGTACAGCGGCTCGCGATGCAGCGGCACCGGATCCGGGAAGTTCCAAACCACTGCACGGGCCTTGGCGTTGCCGAAGGGATGGCAGCCATGCTCCTTCATGAACACGCGGATCATGCCGCCCGAGGAATCGGTCTTCCAGTTCTTGCCTTCGGCGGCTTTTTTCTCGTCTTCCGTCAACTCATCCCACCAGCCGAGTTTTTTCAGCAGCACATGGTCGAGTTCCGGATAACCGGTGGTGATGTCGGCACCTTTGGAATGCGAGCCGTCCTCGGCCAGCAGGTTGACACCATCCTTCTCCACGCCGAAGTTGGCGCGGAAATTCCCGCCGCCATCCATGATGTGCCGGTCGGTCTGGTACAGATTCGGCGAACCCGGGTGTTTGATCGCCGCAGTGCCGTAACAGGGCCACGGCAGACCGAAATAATCACCGTCGAGCACATAGCCGGTCTTGGCGTCCTTGCCGCCCTTGGCGCGCAGCGTCTTGATGTCGAACACATGCATGTTGCGCATATGCGCCTGCAGGCGCTCCGGCGACTGGCCGGTGTAACCGATGGTCCACACGCCGCGATTGATTTCGCGCAGCGTGTCTTCCATGTCCGGTTCATCCATGCCGCCCTTGCCCTTGCTCAGCTTGATCTTGGCCGTGAGTTCCTTGGCGAAACCGAATTTCTGCGCCAGCTGGTACATGATCATGTGGTCGGTGCGCGACTCGAACATCGGCTCGATCACTTTTTCCCGCCACTGGATCGAACGGTTCGATGCCGTTGCAGAACCCGCACATTCCAGCTGCGTGGCCGCGGGCAGCAGATACACGCCGTCCTTGCGCACCATCGCCGCCATTGCCGCGGTCGCCGAGGGATAGGGGTCGATGACCACCATCAGCTCGAGCTTTTTCATCGCCTCGACCATTTCCTTGCCGCGGGTCTGGCTGTTCGGCGCATGGCCCCAGAACACCACCGCTTTCAGGTTGCTGTCCTGGTCGATCAGTTCATTCTTTTCAACCACCGCATCGGCCCAGCGCGACACCGTAAGACCCGGTTTTTCCATCATCGCCTGTGACGCGAACTGCTTCTTGATCCACTCGTAGTCCACGCCCCAGACATTGGCAAAATGTTTCCACGAACCGGTGGCAATGCCGTAATAACCCGGCAGCGAGTCCGGATTCGGACCGACGTCGGTGGCGCCCTGCACGTTGTCATGGCCGCGGTAAATGTTGGTGCCGCCGCCCGACACGCCGACATTGCCCAGCGCCAGCTGCAGGATGCAGGAGGCTCGCACGATGGCATTGCCGTTGGTGTGCTGGGTCTGGCCCATCGCCCAGACGATGGTGCTGGGTTTGTTCTTGGCCATTTTTTCGGCAACGTCGCGGACTTCGGCTTCCTTCATGCCGGTCACTTCCTCGACCTTGTCCGGAGTCCACTTGGCTGCCTCTTCCTTGACCTTGTCCATGCCGTAGACACGGGCTTTGATGTAATCCTTGTCTTCCCAGCCGTTCTTGAAAATGTGATGCAGCATGCCCATGATGAACGCCACATCGGAACCGGAGCGGATGCGGTAATAGGTATCGGCCTTGGCCGCCGTCCGCGTGAATCGCGGATCAACCACAATGACCTTGGCGCCATTTTCCTTGGCGTGCAGCGTATGCAGCATCGACACCGGATGCGCTTCCGCGGCATTTGAACCGAAGAACAGGATGCACTTCGAATTCTGCTCATCGTTGTAGGAGTTGGTCATCGCACCATAACCCCAGGTATTCGCCACACCGGCGACCGTGGTGGAATGGCAGATGCGCGCCTGGTGATCCATGTTGTTGGTGCCGAAGAAGGACACGAACTTGCGCAGCAGGTAGGCCTGCTCGTTATTGTGTTTGGACGAGCCGATCCAGAAGGTCGCGTCCGCGCCGGACTCCTTCCTGATTTTCATCAGCTTGTCGCTGACTTCGGTAAGGGCCTGATCCCAGGAAATCTTTTCCCATTTGCCGCCGTTCAGTTTCATTGGCGTGCGCAGGCGATGCGAAATCTCGTGCATGCCATGTTCGCGAATGGACGCGCCTTTTGCACAATGCGCGCCAAGGTTGATCGGCGAATCAAACACCGGTTCCTGGCGGATCCACACGCCGTTTTGCACCACGGCGTCGATCGCGCAGCCCACCGAGCAGTGGGTACAGATCGTGCGTTTGACTTCGAGCTTGCCGGCAGGGGCTGGGTCCGCAGCTTCAGCCTTGCGCATCATCGAAAACGGCAATTGCGACAGCGCCGCGGCGCCACCGGCGGCGAGGCCACTGCGGCGCAGGAAAGTCCGGCGGTCTATGGTATTGCCGAGGAAGGCGGACGCGCCGCGCGCGAGCCGGTTCTGCGTAGCCGCCGTCTGCGTGGATTTACGGGTCAGTATCATCGCGCCTCTCCTTAAACCTTGGTGGTTTCGTAGTAGCGGCGCACATGCGCCGTCAACTGGTAACCCTTGCCCTGGGTTGCCGCCTGCTTATCACCGGCCACGGCTTTTTCATCCCGCCCGGTCGCCGCCACAACCGCCACGGCGGCTCCGCCCACACCTGCGGCAGCAAGGAATTTTCTGCGACTCATTTTGGCGTTCATGGTCATGGCCTCCTCAGGCAAGCTCGAAATACTCGGATTCATTGATAAAAAACGCATGGGCAAATGCTGCAACCGGGCGGTAAAAGGCGGTCTGCCCGGCGTCATTGATGGCGGTGCACACCTTGCTGAACCAGGGCGCAAGGTAATCGCGGAAAAACACCTGCTGCGCGTCAAAAGCGGCTGCCGGATCCGTCTCATCGACGATCAGGCCGCGCATCACGTCGCACAGCGCCGACAGGTGATCCTCGTATTCAGTGCTCTCTTCGGCGCGCGCATAACCCATACGCGCCAGTTCATCCCGCAACTCGGCCAGCAACTGGCCGCGCAGCCGCCCTGACATGTAACTCGAGGCATACAGCGAAACCGGGGGCTTGCCGGTGCTGACAAACACTTCATCGAATTCGCCGCGCACTGCGGCCGCATCAGCGCGGCCGGCGCTGTCGCACAAGCCACGCCATGCCAGCGCCAAGGGCGATGCGTCATCGGTGATGGCATCGCGTGTAGCCGCGAGTTGCTGCAAAAAATCAGAGGTTGGTGCGAAAAAAAACACATGGCTGAGGACGCCGTAAAAGGCGGCGCGTGCTGCGTGTTCCTCAGTGCCGGCGCTTACCGGCGTCACTTGCGAAGGATGATGTTCTGCCGTCGCTATCATTTATAGTGTTGCGCCTCGTCGTATTTGTTGAATTCTTTCTTGTTTCTTATCTTAGGTGGCTTTCCGGCAAAACTCCACCCTGCATGCACAAAAAAAGAGCATTGCCTTGAACGAAAATCAGGCGTCGTTTATGTTGCCGTGCCGCGAAGTTTGCAGCAGATCGATCACCCGGCAATCCGAGCACATCTTGATGCGGTCCAGCGCGCCTGCTTCGGCAAACATTGAGTGTTTGCCCAGCTTGCCCAACATGCTTTCCACCATCTGTTTGGTTGCAAAGGGTTTTCCGCATTTGATGCAGCCAAAGGCCTCGGCTTCATTGATGGTCCTTGCTGTTTTGGCCTGAGGTGCCAGCGACAAACGCGGCCGCAGTTCCAATGCTTGTTCCGGGCATGTGCGTACGCACAATGCGCATTGCACGCAGTTCTTTTCAATAAAACGCAGCGCCGGCGACTCCTTGGAATCGAGCAGCGCGCCTTCAGGACAAGCCCCGACACAGGCCATACACAGCGTGCATTTGCCAACATCGACGCCGATATCGCCGAAGGGCGCACCGCTTTTCAGCGCAATCGTATCCACCGGTTTGGGTGCATGGCTGCGCAAATGGTCGAACACAAAATCCAGCGTGCTGCGTTTTTCGTTGGTCAGGTTGAAGCTGGCTGACGACAATGAGGCCGGTGTTTTCAACGCCCACAAGGCCTGCTCTGCCTGGCGCAGGTCATCAGCACTCAACCAATGCAGGCGCCCGGCCTCATAACCAAAACCCTGCAGGATGTCTTCAGCCAGCGCGATCTGCCGGCCCGTCGCTTCGGCATAAGCCGGGGCTTCGGAACCCGCAGCGAGGATCACCACCTGCGCCGCACCCAGCGCCAGACTGCCCAGCAACAGGTCGATGCCGATGGCCGCCACATGCAGCACTTCGATCGGGATCATGTCCGCCGGCAATCCCCTGCCCCGGCGGCCCAGCCGTGTGATCAGCGCACGGCCGTCGGTATTGTTGTGAAACAGCAGCCGTGGATTGCGTCCGCCGGCTGCAGTGTAGGCTTTTAGTGCCGCTTTCAGCCGCACCCCGACATCGGCGACACGCGGATAGGCGTAAGTCATCGCCCCCGACGGACAGACCGTAGCGCAGCCGCCGCAACCCATACACAGATGCGGCTCGATCACCACCCGGTTTTGCTTCAGCAGACTGCTGATCGCGCCCGTGGAGCAGACATCAATGCAGGCCGTGCAGCCGGTAATCTCTGAACGGGCATGGGCGCAGATTTTTTCCTTGTAGACAAAAAATTTCGGTTTCTCGAACACCCCCGTCAGCTGTGTGAGTTTCGCCACCGCCAGCGACTGCTCCAGCGGATCCTTGCCGGGTGCCAGGTAACCCTGCGGCGACTGATGCAGGCGGATCTGCGGCACTGCCGACAAATCCAGCACCAGATCAAAACGATCTTCGCGCGCGACGGCCGGCCGCTCGAAATCAATCGCGCCGACGCTGCCGCAGGCGGTCACGCACTTGCGATGGCTTTTGCATTTGTCGAGATTGATCTGGTAACTGAAATCGATGGCCTGCTCCGGGCAGACTTCGATGCAGGCGCCGCAGCGCGTACAGGCATCAAGGTCGATCGGGTTGCGCTGTTCCCATTGCGCAGTGAAGGCGCCGAGATAACCCTCAAGTGCAGTGATCCGTCCTGAATACACCGGATAACGACGCTCAGAGGGTAATTCCGCGCCCCGTCCTTCATCGGTCATCAGCACCGTCACCGACAACTGTTCAGCCAAGCGTTCAGCCCAGGGCAGAACCGCCGCGCCGGGTCCGATGAGCAGTATTTCGCCGCCGGCTTCATAACTGACCGTTGGCACTGGTTCCGGCTCGGGCAGGTCGGCTGCCGCCAGCAGGGCCGCCATTTTTGGCGCGGCCTGTTTAGCTTCGTCCGACCAGCCGCCGGTTTCACGGATATTGACGAAGCTGATGCCCCCGACACCACCGAGTTCGGCATGCAAGGCGGTAAACAAGGGGGCTTCCTGCGTGCAGGCGACCAGCAGGTCATCACCGGACTTCACCGCAGCTTCGAAGGTGGCCAGATGCTGCCGGCACATTTCACTTTGCACGGCAGGCGTGTCCGCCATGCCCAGCGCAGCGGCGATTTTTTTGCCCTCGACCTGCATGGTCTGATTGCAATTGCACAACAGGGGCTTTTGGCGCATGGCTTTCCTGCAAAAAATGATTGGTGCGAGTTTACGTGCGAATTTTATGTGCCGGGTTTAAAAGACAAATCAAAATCAGAAGACGGTAACCGCCGATAAACGCGGATGAACGCAGATCACCCTGACTTTTTTGATTTTATCGGCGTTGATCTGCGTTTATCGGCGGTTAAATTTGATCTGCCTTAGCTGTCATGCACTCTTAGTATTTTGCTTATCACCATCGGACGCAGGCTGGGCCGGCTTCGCTTCGGCGGCATCCGCTGCGGGCGCAGCGTCCACCGTATCCGCCCTGTCTTCTGCAATCTGTTCCGCTGCAATCGGCTTTGCATCTACCGGCGGCGGATTGCGCCGCAGCGCCGCCTCCTCTTCCGTTTCTTTGGCCCAGCCCAGGATGTTCTGCGCCGATTTCATTTCGGCCAGCATGGCCGCCGGTATGGGTTCGGTGATGGAATAGTCATCGATATAGGTATCAAGGCCATCCATGATGTTGAAGTGCGGATCGCTGAACAGTTTTTTTAACGCGGTACGGCGCAAGGCTTCATCCACCTTGGGATGGAAAAAACCGCTGTAATCCGAATCCATGGTGAGTTTTTCCACCGGCGGCAGCTCCGGCGCCGGTGTTGCCATGGCTGCAGGCTGCGCCGGACGCGGCGCCTGCGCTTCCGCGCGCAGCTCCTGCTTGCGTTTTGACCAGCGCGACAAAAATTCTTCGGCGGTCTCTTTCGGTTTTTGTTCGGGTGCCTTCATGTTTGAACGCAGGACTATTTGTCAGGCCGCCAGTTGCCCATGCGCCCCTTGTCCTTGCTGCTCGCGTATTTTTTCTTCTTGGGCGGTTCCGGGCGGTAATGATCTGCGCAATAACTTGCCAGCCAGGGCACCAGTTCCACCGGCAGCGGCACACCATCGACCATTTCGCTGCTGTCGAGCCAGCGCGCGCCTTCGTTGTAACTGGCGCTCAGAAAATGTGGCTCGGCCCAGGTTTCGCCCATGCGCCACAATACAAAAACCTTGGGCTGCGGTGAGGTGATGTTCATGTAATAGCCTTCGGACTCGTCACGCTGCAGCTTGATCTGCAAGCCGGAAAACAAAATCTGCATGATCTCCGGCGTCTGCAGGATCAGCCGCGGCGCAGCCCCCGGATCGAGATCGGGTACGACACTGCTGGCTTCCCATTTTTCGCTGGCCCAGCGATTGTTCAGCGCCGTCCGCTGCATGATCACGGCAGCAGGCCAGCGCTGCGATTCAATGGTCTCGGATTCAAGCATGGGCGCATTCTGCGCCAGCAGACCCCCGGTTTCAACCGCAACACATTCTAAATACTTGATTTGCAAGTGTTGTCATCCTTGCACCTCGGGAGCAGCATTTGCCATAATCGTCCATTCAGGTGCCCATGAACACACTCCCCACCAGCAGCAATATCCCAGCGACTCGCGACCGCCTCGGCCGGCCCTTGCGCGATCTGCGCATTTCCATCACTGATCGCTGCAATTTCCGTTGCGTGTATTGCATGCCCAAAGAAACCTTCGGAGCGGATTACCAGTTCCTCGAACGCTCCGCCTTGCTGAGTTTTGAGGAAATCGCAAGGCTCGCGCGTATCTTCACACAACACGGCATCGAAAAAATCCGCCTCACCGGCGGCGAGCCGCTGGTGCGCCGTGGCGTCGAACGGCTGATCGCCCTGCTCGCCGAAATTCCCGATCTTGATCTGACACTGACCACCAACGGTTCCCTGCTGGTCAAAAAAGCCGAAGCCCTGCACGCCGCCGGCCTGAAACGCATCACCGTCAGCCTTGACTCGCTGGACGACGCGATTTTCAAACAAATGAACGACGTCGACTTCCCGGTTTCAAAAGTATTGGAAGGCATCGACGCCGCAGCCGCAGCCGGATTCGCGCCGATCAAGATCAACATGGTGGTCAAACGCGGCCTCAACGAAGACAGCATCCTGCCGATGGCGCGTTTTTTCCGCGAACGCGGCCACATCCTGCGCTTCATCGAATACATGGATGTCGGCGCCACCAACGGCTGGCGCATGGATGACGTGGTCAGCGCGCGCGAAATCGTCGAGCGCATCTCAGCGGAAATGCCGCTGGAGCCTGCCGATCCGAATTACACCGGCGAAGTCGCCAACCGCTGGCGCTACAAGGACGGCCCCGGCGAAATCGGCGTGATCGCCTCGGTGACCCAGGCCTTCTGCCGCGACTGCACCCGCGCGCGCATTTCCACCGAAGGCCAGCTCTACACCTGCCTGTTCGCCACCGCTGGCCATGACCTGCGCGCGCTGCTGCGAAGTGGCGCCAGCGATGAAGCCATCCATGCCGCGATCGGCAAGGTCTGGACCCAGCGCGAAGACCGTTATTCGGAAATCCGCGGCGAACAGACCTACCCGCTGAAAAAAATCGAGATGTCTTATATAGGTGGATAAGGCATGGCGACCCGTACCCCCCCGCCGCTTAAGATCAGCGCCGCCACCCGCCAGCTCACCGTCGAAGTCGATGCGCTGAACGAACGCGGCGAAGTCCTCGCCACCCCCATCGCCGGCGAACATCCGCTGACCATTTATGTCGACAAGCGTGAAATCGTCACACTGATGACGCTGGGCCAGCACCCTGAAGCGCTGGTCCTTGGATATCTGCGCAACCAGCGCCTGGTGCGCGACGTGGCCGACATCGCCGAAGTGCAGGTCGACTGGGAAACCGATTCCGCAGCTGTCACCACGCGCAAAGCAATCAAGAATCTGACTCAGCGCATGAAAAAACGCACCGTCACCACAGGCTGCGGCCAGGGCACTGTCTTCGGTGATCTGATGGAAGAAATCGACAGCATCCAGCTGCGCGACGACGTCAGCCTGAGTGAAACGGGCCTCTACAACCTGCTCGATGCCGTGCGCCGCCATGAAACCATCTACAAATCAGCCGGCGCCGTGCACGGCTGCGCGCTGGTTCTTAATAGCGGCGACCACGCCGAGATCCTGCAT
>Ga0105090_10001703_pt1 | contig 11985 bp, 10 predicted proteins | sample PPLLak3March2015_FD_79110 | JGI IMG/M metagenome (GOLD analysis project Ga0105090, IMG submission 79110) | Freshwater sediment microbial communities from Prairie Pothole Lake near Jamestown, North Dakota, USA - PPLs Lake P7 Core (1) Depth... | ecosystem: Environmental > Aquatic > Freshwater >... | reverse complement strand
GTTTATATCATTAAAGGCTTTCTCCTGAATGCAGCCAATCCCGGTATGTGGTTTATCTGGATCACTGTGGTTGTTTCAATCAGCGCTAAATTCGGAGTAAATAATGAAGCCAATTACTTATTTCTGGCTGGCGCCCTGGGAACTATTTTCACTACCGATCTTTTGAAATCCTTTGTCTCCTATCAGATAAAGCATTTTCTAGATCTTAAAATCATGATTTGGATGAACCGTATCGTCGGAATTATTCTGATCGGTTTTGGAACTTACCTCATCATCAATATTTTGATCGATCTTGAAAGTATGATTACGATTTATAAAGAGCTTTTTAAAAAAGATTCCTGAAAGAAATAATTGTTCAGGGTGAATTCCTAGAAGCTCCTCTGGTTGTAACCTTGTACATCAAGTTTATAGTTGATGCCAAAATAAACACCCCCCCAGAGGTTATGTGAAGGCGTATATTCACCATCAAGATTCTCAATTCTGTATGGTTCAGCATTGATTTCCAACAAACCGTAATTGCCCCGAATGCCGGCGCTGATAAAAAACAAGTCGGAAAGGTGTATGTCGGCTCCGATATCGATCACCAGGCTGAAATCTGTCTTTTTAAAGCGGTCAATAACATTATTGGCATCTGTTACAAATTGTTTATTGTTCTGATCCAGTGCCTTTGTTCCTATTCGTATATAGTTGCCATCAATCCCATCATTCACGTCATCTCTCAGGTATTCCTGGGTTGCATCGAGCAAAATACCAACCTGCGGACCTACAAGGAAACGAAATTTGGTACCACCAGTTCCAAAGGCATATTTAAAAAACACCGGAATATTAAAATACCTTAGATTAATGTTTCTTTCTACACTGTAGGTTTCGCCTCCAAAGGATTGCTTGCCATCATATTTCTGCCCCTGAAAAGAAACTTGAAACTCGGTCATCACAGCCATGCTCTCATCGAAATTATAACCCAGGTTTAAACTCCCTGCATAACCTATTTTCGGGGCATAATCCACTTCCGGTTCGCCATAAAAGCTCTGATTGACAATCCATACTGAACTAATTCCGCCACCCACACCTAAAGTAATTTCTTTGCCCTTCTGTGCGAATGCTCCATAGAAAAGCAGATTTAAACTAAATACGATAAGGATAATCTTTTTCATTTGCCAATATTTTAAAAATTGTTCCTAAGGCTATTAAACAACATCTTTTAAAATAGGTTTCAAATTAGTTATTAGCATTTGAAAAATGCCAACTTTTGAATTTATTCTTTTTTCATGATTTTACTTAGTTTTGCGCAATGGTTTTTGTAACCGGCGGCACAGGATTTTTGGGAGCTCATCTTATTTATCATTTACTTTCAAATGGTAAACATGTCAGGGCTTTGAAACGGAAAACCAGCAACCTATCACTGTTCAACCGTATTTTTAGTTTCTACCAAAGCTCACCAGAATTGCTCCCCGGGAAGTTAGAATGGGTGGATGGTGAATTGTCAAATGTCGGCTTGCTGGATGAGGTGATTTCGGATAATATTACTGAAATATATCATGCTGCAGCAAAAGTTTCTTTTCAGTCGCAGGATAAAACCGAAATGATGCGCACCAACATCACTGGAACGGCCAACCTCGTGAATGCGGCGCTCAATAAAAATATCAGAAAGTTATGCCATGTTAGTTCAATTGCGGCCATCGGGCGGGGCGAAAACCAGAAAACTATCGATGAGAACACGCTCTGGAAAGCATCACGGCACAATTCAAATTATGCCATAAGCAAATACGGTGCTGAGCGGGAGGTTTGGCGGGGGATGGAAGAGGGGTTGCCTGCTGTCATCATCAATCCTTCCGTCATGCTTGGGCCGGGAGAAACAAACAGTGGTACCGGTAAAATGATCTCTGTAGTTTTAAAAGGATTAAAGTTTTACTCACAAGGCTGTAACGGCTTTGTTGATATTAGGGATGTGGTGACCATCATGACCCGTCTTGCTGAAAGCGAAATCATTGGTGAGCGGTTTATTGTTTCGGCTGAAACGCTTACTTATAAAGAAATCTTTACGATGATTGCAGCAGAAACTGGCAAAGCACCTCCGGCTTTTAAAGCCAATCGTTTGATGGGACAACTTGCATGGAGGTTGTCCTACTTAGAGGGAAAGTTTAGAGGAACAAAACCCCTGATCACACGCGAAACAGCCATTACCGCCGGAAATACCTACCTCTATTCGAACAAGAAAATCGCAGAAACTTTAAAATACCAATTTTTACCCGTGGAACTTGCAATAAAGGATGCTTGCAGGTTTTATCTTAGTAATCATTCATAGTGTTTTCGCATAGTTATTTGTTTTGCGCTTTAAACCTTGGTTGTCCTAATAAAATTCAAAAATGTTTCGACAAATTGAAATTGAATTTAATTTCTCTAAATTTGCAACCTTGAAATATAAATGAAAAAGCTAACATAAGTATGAGTAAAATTGCATTGATTTATTGGCCTGAAGGTGGAAACGTTGAAACGGTTGCTGATAAATTTATCGGGCATTTTGCCGCGAAAGAAATTGTAAAAATGTCCCTTGGAAAATTAGATATAAAGATATTGCAGGAATGTAATCATTGGATTGTGGGTGGTTCAACTGTAGGATCACATGTATGGGAAGACGCCAATGATTCAAATAAATGGAACGAATTTTTTCACTTGCTTGATAAAATTGATTTTTCGAAAAAAACAGTTGCTTTCTATGGCCTTGGTGACCAGATTTTATATCCAAACCATTTTGTGGATGGGCTTGGAATTTTGCAGGAGGAATTCGAAAAAAGAAAAGCAAAAATTGTTGGCCGCTGGCCTGTTAAGGGCTATGAGTTTTACGATTCAAATGGTGTGAAAGAGGGCATGTTCTTTGGACTTGCTCTTGATCAGGATCATCAGGAAGAACTCACAGACACCCGAATTAATGAATGGATAGAAATAGTCGGTACCGAATTCAGATAATAGTTCAATAAAAATATTCCAATAAATTATCAGATGTGTTAAATCCTTTCTGGCTTCAGGAAGGATTTTTTATTTTTCCAGAATTTCAAATTCAGTTCTGCGATTCTGTTGTCTGCCTTCTTCGGTATTGTTCTTAGCTATCGGGCGGTTAAACCCATATCCTTTAAACGTCAATCTTGTTTTATCAATGCCTTTATCGAACAAATAATTCACCACTGACTTCGCCCTGCTTTCAGATAATTTCTGATTGTATGCAGCCGAACCCACATTATCAGTGTGACCTGAAATTTCAATCTTAAGCGATGGATTCTCATTCAAAAGCTTATAAAGCCTATCCAGTTCAGCTTCCGATTCGGGACGAAGGGTGGCTTTATTGAAATCATAGAAAATGTTGTTAAGAACGATCCTTGTTCCAATTTCCACCTTTTTCAGAAGGATGTCTTTTATGATCTTTTTGGCCATTGCATCTTCCGGTATGTCGAAGTTTTCAGAATGGAACAGGTAGTCTTTTTTATTAACGGAAATTCCATAGTTCTTCCCGGGCTGCAATGAGATGAGGTATGCGCCGCTTGCACTGTTGGATTCAAAGCTTGCCATCAGTTCGTTTTTGGAATTGTCGATAATCTCAATGGTTGCTTGCAACGGCATTTGTGTGGCTGCATCCAGGATGGTTCCCGACAGAGTTGTGTTTTGTTCGATCTCAGGTTCAGGCTTAGGCGCCGATGATGGTTCCATAAAAGCAAGCCTTTCATTGCTGGAGCTTAAAAGCATGGGCTTGGCCGCTCCCAGGAAAGTGATGATGTAAAGGTCATGACCTCCATATCCATCTTTTTTCTTGGAAGAGTAATAACCCCTTTGCCCGCTTGCTGCCATCGTAAAAAACACATCGTCGTCAGGTGTGTTGATCGGATAACCGAGATTCTGCGGATTGGACCATTTACCATCTACCCATTCAGTTTTGAAAATATCATAACCACCCATGGTATTGTGTCCTCTTGAACTGAAAAATAATGTTTTTCCGTCCGGTGTTATAAAAATCCCCTCTTCATCATAAGGAGTATTGATGGTAGCGCCTATGTTGACGGCATCCTGCCAGCGGTCTTTTGCATCTTTTTTACTAACATAAATATCCTGCCCGCCATAACCGTCTTCCCTCAGGCTGGTAAAATAAAGGGTTGTCTTATCAAAGGTTAAGGATGCAGATGCCTGTTTCATTCCATTGTTGATGGCATTTGACATTTCTTCAGGCAATGTATAGGTATTATTTACCAAAAAACTCTGATAAAGACGATTGCCTCCTGCTGATTTATAAACATAAAGTATCGTGCCATCCGATGAAATACCGGCTGTGGCATCATGGTTCACACTGTTCAGATCGTACGAATTTTCAGGAAGTGTCCATTTCCCCTCTTCAAAATAGGATACATATATGTCCTCAAAGTAATAAGAGTCTTTATCTCTTTTTCCGCCGCTTGTATTTTCCCTTGCCGATGTAAACATGATCATGCTTTCTTCGGGAACAACAAGCGGTCTGTAATCTGGATAGGCTGAGTTGACCACATCACCAAGGTTATCAACAAAAATCCGAACAGGTTTAGCAACCAGTTTCTTTGCCGTTTCACATTCACCGATCATTTTATCGATCTTCTTAACATCTTTTGCCAGTTGTTCCGGAGTCAATCCGTTTTTGTGTTCCTTGTATTTTGAAATGGCTTTATCGAACTGATAGTCAAGATGGTAAGCCCTTGCAAGCAAAAAGTTGACATCATTATATTCCATATCCATACTGATGCGCGGATCAAGCTTATAAGCTTTTTCAAGATATTTTATGGCTTCGGACTTATTATTCTGATCCAGGTAACATCTCCCGATCTTATAATTCAGCAATGCATTTTCGGAATTGAATTTATTGGCTTTTAAATAACTGTCAATGGCCAGCCTGTAAACACCTGGTCCTTCCTGGTAAAATTTATCTCCTGTGTTGATTTGCCCCAATGCAACGCTCAATTCCTCCTTATTTGAGGGGAAATTGTATTTGTTAAACTCTATACTTTGTGTTAAAGCTATATTGAATACAAATAATAAAGCAAGATTTGATATTATAACTTTTTTATCCATTTTCATTTCAGTTTAATCTTTCTGACATTGATTTTTAACATAATTTCCTGCGGCCGTTATCCCCAGGTCAGCAGCCTTAGCCCAATCCTGACATGCTCCTTGGGTATCCCGGATCATTTCTTTTACCACTCCCCTGTTCAGCCAGGCTTCACCATATTTTGAATCGAGTTCGATAGCCTTTGTAAAATCAGCTATTGCCCCATCCAAATTACCAAGCATATATTTAGAATTGCCGCGATTATTATACGCCAAATCAAAATCAGGATTCACGCCTATTGCTTTAGTAAAATCCTCAACCGCTCCTTCAAAATCTTCTGAATTATGCTTAGTCAATCCGCGGTTGTTATAAGCGGCAAAATAATCAGTCTGAATTTTCAGGGCTGTTGTAAAGTTTTCGAGAGCCGATCCGATGTCTCCGGCTATTGCAGCTAATTCACCGAGATTATTATAAGCAATGGCAAGGGCGGGATCGAAAGTTACCGCTTTTATCAAATCGGTTTTAGCACCCGCATATTCCTTCATTTTTATTTTTATGCTTCCACGGTCGTTGTATGCAATTGCATAATTATTTTGCAACTCGATGGCTTTATCAAAATCAGCCAAAGCCTGTGTATACTTTTCCTGTTGGGCATATACACTTCCCCTGTAATAATAGGCATTGGCGTTTTTGGGATCATTCAGGACAGCAACCGACAAATCTTCAATTGCTTTCTTATATTCTTTTTTTATTAAATATGTGTACCCTCTTCCCATATACCCTTTAGAACCCGGCTCAAGCTTAATCAGTTGAGAAAAGTCTTCAATGGCATCATCCAGGCTGTGCGATTGCAATCTATAACAGCCGCGGTTATAGTAGGCTTTTGCAAACTTCGGATTGAGAGCAATTGCCTTATTCAACATGGTAATCGCTTCAAGTTGTTTTTGCTGGTTGAACAGGCCAAGACTTTCGTTGTAAAGCTTTATCGAAAGCAGGTTATCCTTTGTTGAAAGCTTTGAGGTATCAGGTACCTGACTGAATATAAATATTGGAACTACCAGTAAAACAATGATTATAAATCTCATATTCTTCATTTTTGACAGACTTTAGAAAAAATACAATTACTTAATCCTTTTCTACGGTGATTATTTAATTTGGTTAACACTGGATTATTTTATTTTCGGATAATTGCAGAAGGAAATGTATAAGACAGAGCATTAACCCCCTGTTATGTTTTTATAATGTTGGAACCGTTCAAAAATTTCATTCACAAAGCTGTAAGTTTCTTCACCCCTGCAATAGCCATATCTTACAACAGAATCATTATAGTACTCTGGTTTAGATTTGTTCAGGATATAAAAATCCACATTATCGTCCCATTTAAAGGGATTTTTATTGTACTTTTCGGCCAGGCGCCGGGCATCATAAATATGGGCGATTCCAGCATTGTAAGCGGCAAGGACAAACTTGGTTCTTTCCTCTATGTTCTCCGCTTTATCAGTCAATTGTTTTTCCAGCGCCGCAATAAACTCTACTCCTGCCCTGATCTGGTCTTCAGGTGAAGAAAGACTGTCAATACCATAATGCTCAGCGGTACCCGGCATCAACTGCATAAGGCCAAAAGCACCTGACCAGGCAACTGTATCAGGATAAAACCTTGATTCCTGGCAAATGAGCGAAGCAAGCAACCGCCAGTCCCAACCAATATTTTCACTGTATTTTTTTATGATCTCATCATAAGGGGAAATTTTGCCTTCTGTAACCGCATAGGTTGTTCTTTTTGCAAGATTGATCCTTCCTGTATTTTTAAAATATTTATTATAGAGATAGGCGGATGCTTTTGTATTCCTGAAGTTTTCAAGCCAGTAGTTGATCGTATCAAGCAATCCATAGGCTTCTTTTTTCACAGCCCATGCAATATTTTGAGGAAAACTAATAGCTGTTTCAACATCAATATCAGGGTAGTACTTGGTATTAACCATAGCAATGTATTCTTCGCTAATGGTATATTCGATTTCACGGGTGGCCACCATCCTGATCAACTCTTCGACTGTAACATCAAGTTCAACAATATTAATGTCTGCCCCGATTTCTTCAGATAAATTAAATAAGCGGTTTTTGAAGATTGAATTTTTCTGTATATAAATGGTTTTGCCGGCAAGGTTAAGGGGATTGCGGATCATTTTTGCATTAATTGTCTCGGTGGTTGGCATTTTTCGCCAACCTTCTGGTTTGCACTGAACCAGCATTTGCCGGGTTTGATTAATTGGCAGGGTGAAATCAACTACATTGTTTCGATCTTTTGTTATGGCAAGGCCTAATCCTATAAGGTCGCAACCATTGTCATTTATGCAATTAAAACTTGATTCCAGATCGTTGTTGATTATCAGTTCAAGCTTAACCCCAAGAAAATTTGCAAACGATTTAAGCAATTCATACTGATATCCCATGGGTTCACCGCGGTAAATAAAATAATTGGTTGAATTGTAATCAGTAGTAGCGGTCAATCTTCCTTCAGCAAGAATTTTTTTAAGGATCGGGTCATTGCTTTTTTTAATTTGCCGGAGGTCGTCAATACCTATTTTTTTCTGCTCCCTGCACGAATTAAAAATCATCAGTAGAAGGAAAATAACAGCTATTTTTGTATATTCGCGCATTAAAAATTGTATTGCTTTTTTAATTCCTTATGGGCTAAAATAATAAAATTTTAATACATGATATATTTTTCCGACTCAGAGAAATGCGATTGCATTATAAGATTTTTTAATGTTCTTTTTATTTAAACGGACATTTTGTAAATTTGTTAAAGATTTCTCCAAATCATAAAAATTAACAATATGAAAAAAGTATCGGTTTTAATCACACTACCCGTTATCATGGGATTTTCATTGCATGTTCTTTCTCAAACACAATCTGGAGCATTTACTGTAACAGGTGCAGGTTACAGTACGGCAGTGGTTACTGATTATCAATGCGTAGGTCTTAATCCTGCCAACCTTGGCTGGAAACGGAACAATCATTTTGTTAATTTTGGAGTGGGAGAAGCAACCATTTCCGTTTATTCAGAACCCTTAAAACGTGCGTTGGTGAACGAATTGTTTGCGTCCTCCAGCACCAAGTTTAGTAATGAAGAGAAGCAGGAAGCAGTTCAAAATTTTACCGAAACCAAGCTTCAATTTGAAGGTAACGTTAGCGGAGTTGGTATATCCTTTCAGGATGATAAGATAGGTGGGTTTGGATTTGCAATAAAGGAAAGGATCATGTGGGATTCTTTTTTAAATGAGCAAAGTGCAGACATTCTTTTCAATGGATATAATTCTTCTTATTTTGATACCATTCAGATAGACGCTGAAACAGGAGATTCCATAGGCATCTGCCTTAATCCTGAATATGTGACGAAATTATTTGAAAATACCTATCTCGAAATGTCATGGTTCAGGGAATACAATTTATCATACGGAAGAAAAATTATTGAAAACAATAAATTGACCCTTTACGGAGGAATGGGTATAAAATACATTCGGGGTTACAGTGTTTTTAATTACTCATACAGAGATGGAGTATTCAAGACTTATTCTGCCCTTAATCCTACACTGAATGTAGATTATGATACCCCCTCTCCCTCTGAGATCAACAATACTGATTACCAATCAGTGGGCAGCGGATGGGGCTTGGATTTCGGCGTGTCGGCGTTATTGTTTGACAAGCTCAGATTAGGATTGGCTTTGACTGACGTTGGACAAATCATATGGGATGGAAATGTTTATCAGGGTGAAGATGCGGTCTTAAATGACATTGAAACATCAGGATTAGACAATTATAACATTTTTGAACTGGATGATAATGCTGCTTTTGATCATTTTAAATGGGGCGGATGGGAAGGTTTGGAAAGCAAAACCACAAAGCTCCCAACGAATTTAAGATTTGGAGGTGCCTATCTCCTTAAAGAAAAATTTGAAGTCGGTACCGAGTTTTATCTTCCTGTAAGTGATGTGCCCGGATCATATGATCAACTTATATTCGGAATAGGAACCCGCATCATGCCTGTAAAATGGTTCAGGGGATCCATTGGTGTGGTAACTGGTGGAGCAACAGGAACCAAGATTCCCGTGGGAATTTCATTTTTACCGTTCAATAACAACAGTTTTTCCTGGGAATTGGGGTTAGCAATACAAGATATAACTTCCTATTTTTCGCAAAACAACCCTACTGTTTCAGTGGCAGTGGGGTTGCTAAGATTTAGCTTTGGGCAGTTGTCTAAAGAAACAGAAGAAATCAAGACGGAGTAAAAAGCTTATTCTGCAAACATTATTAGTAAACCGACAATTTGTATTTGCCTGGTTATATTTATAAATGGAAAAAGTTCCTCTTGCTGTTTTATCACTTTTTGCTTCCCATTCTCATTAAAATGTTTCGTATATTTGCCGGAAAATATTGAAAAATGGTTGCAAATATTCTTATCGGTATAATAGGCCCCTGGCAGATCATCCTGATCGTCGTGGTCGTAGTATTATTATTTGGCGGGAAAAAAATTCCTGAGCTCATGAAAGGCATTGGAAAAGGAATCAGAGATTTTAAGGACGGCCTCAATCCTGAAGAAAAATCTAAAAAGGACAATGAATCAGACAGAAAGAACGAATAATGCAAATGAATACCCATTTTTGAATTAACAGCCTAAGGTGGATAAAGCGGATAATTAATTGTTTTTTTTTGCGTTAAAATGATTTAGTTTGCAACGAAAATAAATTTCTGCCGTAAGATCGGTATTGTTCAACATGATCTAAATTTTCGACACTAATGATGGTAACTAAACCTTTCATAATTTTTGTTTCGCTGCTCCTTTCAATCGGATCTGTTTACTCAACCCCTTACCAGCCAGTTCCTGACACTACTGAAGTGGATGAAAGTCTGGCCCTGGGCGCGAATAATAATCTACCGGTCAATGATCCGGCATCGTTGAATTTACTAATAGCAAATGAACTGAAAAGATCTGTTATTGGAGATATCCTTGACAGCCTTGTAAACATTAAATTTTTTACCAACACCACTTTCTCAGCCGATACCACTGCTCTGAATACCAACTATTATCCGGCCGGATTTATCCCGGTATTTGGTGATTCGGTTTTTGAGGCAAGGATTAAGGAATTGAATAATAATTCAGCCATTGAATTGACCTATAATAAAAATGTAAAGGCTTTCATCGAATTATATGCGGTAAAAAAGCGGCAGCTTGCGTCGAAGATCCTTGGGCTCGCTGAAGTTTATTTTCCTTTCTTCGAAGAACAGCTTGATAAATACAACATGCCTCTTGAGCTAAAGTACCTTGCGGTTGTTGAATCAGCCCTTAATCCAACAGCTACTTCACGGGCAGGTGCCAAAGGATTGTGGCAGTTTATGTACAATACTGGAAAATTATACGGACTCAAGGCGAATTCCCTTATAGATGACCGGTATGATCCTTATAAGGCAACCGATGCTGCTTGCCGGCACATGAAGGACTTGTATAATATTTATGGTGACTGGAACCTGGTGATGGCAGCCTATAATTCGGGGGCGGGAAATGTAAATAAAGCTATTCGAAGAGCCGGAGGTGTTAAAAATTACTGGGCAATCTGGCCGTATCTTCCATCCGAAACGCGGGGTTATGTACCTGCCTTTATCGCTGTTATGTACCTGATGAACTATCCATCCGAACATAACTTGTATCCCCTGCGTCCAACCATTTTATTTGAGGAAATCGACACTGTAATGGTCAGCGATGTTTTGTCGTTTGACCAGATATCAGAATTTCTTAAAATCCCCCGCGAAGAAGTAGCATTTTTAAATCCGGCCTATAAAACCGGCATTATTCCATCCAGCAAGGATAAAAAATATATATTAAGATTACAGCAAGAGTACATCGGTGCATTTATTGAGAACGAACAAGAACTTTACGCTTACAAAAGCACCAGTGGCATTGAAAAAGAAAAGCTGCTTGCGGAGGTTAAGAAAGCCAAAGAGCAGGATATTCATATTGTTCGTAGCGGGGAAAGCCTGGGCCTGATCGCAAATAAGTATCATTGCTCTGTAGCCAGTCTGAAAAGCTGGAATAATTTAAAAAGCAATACCATACGACCGGGGCAGAAATTGTATGTTTTAAGCCCTGGAAAATCCACAAGCACCATTGCTAAAACCATCGATCAGAAGCCTAAGGAAATTGTCCAGGTTAGCAAGGACCCGAACATTCATATAGTTGCTGATGGAGAAACACTGGCTTCGATTTCACAGAAGAATAATTGTAAGGTAGATGATCTGAAAAAATGGAATAACCTGAAAGATGATACCATTCATCCCGAGCAGAAATTAGTGGTCGCTGCTCCAAAAGAAGCAATCGCTCTATCTGAAAAACAACCTGAAAAGCAACCCGAAAAGAAATTTATTAGTGACGAATACATTTATCATATTGTGAGGAGGGGTGATACTTTGTGGGATATAGCAAGACAATACGATGGCGTTACAGTTGAACAAATCAAGAAACTGAACAATATCAGCAATTCGAAATCTCTTAAACCCGGGCAAAAACTTAAGGTATCACAAAAGGGTTAATTGCAGGATTATTATCCGGTTTTAGATAAGGGCTTATATTTGGTTGTCAGCCTATGGTTTTTTTCTAAGTTATGAATGATAGCACCTAATTTCCCAAATTCTATGCACCGTTTTGGCTTGTTAATTATTCTGTTTTCCTTTTTATTTATCACCTCATGCGGTGATATGGGATCTTCCACTGCAAATTCATCCGGTAAAACAGCCGAAATGATTGTTGTTACCAATAACCAGGCTAAATGGGAAAGTAAAGCCGGGGACACCATCAGGCAATTCTTAACCAGGAATTTGAAGTGTTGCCTCAGCCGGAACCGTTGTTTGAAATGACGCATATTCCCATG